>WNGK01000701.1_pt1 | contig 70654 bp, 67 predicted proteins | sample 5400601 | NCBI WGS metagenome assembly WNGK01 (sample SAMN13153376, study PRJNA577476) | soil metagenome | isolation source: 60 cm soil or saprolite under Garry oak tree replicate 1 | place: USA:California | collected 2016-06-15
TCGCTGAATCTTCCCCGTAGGTATGGTGGAGGTGTCCCACTTCGTTCAGGCCCGAGCCTAGGTGCGCGCCGCCGGTTGTTTTCTCGATCAGGGATCAGCTTTGCCAGCTTCCTTGACGACGTCTCCTGGGTCTTTGTCCTCCCGCAGCCCCGCAAATTTTGCGTGCCGGAGCCGATCTCCTGGCGTCCACTCCAAAAAATCAATCTGTGCAACCGACTCGGGTCGCAGCCAAACGCATTGCGTCATTTTCTCCGCCGTGAGTTCGTCGCCCCATCTTGATTTGTGCGTGTCCGGCAGGTTTGCGAAGGGCATCGTTGGCGAAACAAGATGACGGATTTTCTCATAGACGTGTCGTCGCGATGCCGGGATGAATCCATTGCGAACGCGAGCGACGTACAGTAAGTCTTTCCCTTCGTAATAACCGACGATTAGCGAGTCGAATCCGTGAGGCCCCGGAATGTATCCGCCAATCACAAATTCCTGGCCGCGATTCACGCGATTTTTGACCCACCCGCCGGAACGCTTTCCAGGTTCGTATAGACCGTCCCTGCGCTTGGCAACGACGCCTTCGAGTTGCTGCTGACGCGCGGCGGCAAGCATATCGGTCGCTGACACATTGTACTGATCGCAGATACGGATGCGACCGGACCGCAGTTTCAGAAGGGATTTCATCAGCCTTCGACGTTCGCTCAAGGGCAATCTGGTGAGATCACGATCGTGGCAGATGAGAAGATCAAAGATAAAGTAAAGCTTCCGCAGCGATGCATCGCGCATCCACTTTTGGAGCAGATCAAAGCTTGGACGGCCTGATTTGTCGAGCGCGACGATTTCTCCATCAACCACTGTGCCTTCTGGAAGCTCGCCAAGGGCGTCGACAATGTGTGGATAATAATGGTTGAAGGACTTGTGCCGCCGAGAAAACAGCATTGCACCACGATCCGATTTGACACCAACAGCGCGGTAGCCATCGAGCTTAATTTCGTAAATCCACTCCGGGCCGTCGGGCAGCTTCGTGACCGGGGCGCAGTCCATAGGTTCGACGAAGTCCGCTTTTCTATAGGGAAGAGATGCGAGTGTTCTGACTCCGGCCTTCTGCTTCATTCTGGCTCACGGACGGCAAGTAACCACTTCATCAGCCACACCTCTTTGTCCCTGAATTGTACGCCTTTCGGGATCGTGCCCCGGCCAAGGATCGCGGCATGGACGGCATGGCGGCGATTGTTAAAACAGTGCTTTTCATCGCACCCACGTAAAGCGAGCCTATCATCTTCTTCGGTGCCGCCTTGATTTGTTTCCACCGCAGGATGGTCCAATCATCTCGCTTGACGCTGCGCTAGACGTCATGTGCTGTTTTTGAAGTGCATGTTTTTAGTGGCGACGTGGCATGGATGCACAAGACCACGATAGCAAGACTCTCCGATCGTTCTCCGCGATATCCCGCTATGATTTCCTCCTGAAACTCATCGTGCTTGAGATGGCTTCCTTGGGCGGCCTCCGCGATTTGCCGGTGCGGCTCGATCTCTAGACTGCCGCCTTGCCAGGAATCGGGGTAAATGGGGGTATCGAATCGGGGTATGTCGGGGTATCTTTGCTTTACAGTCTTTCGGCTTAGTCTGGTACTATTACTAGAAACCCTGGCCAACCAAAAGGAAACACCCCAAAAGCGACGAACGCGAGCTGAGGGAGCTTAGGCGACTTTCTAGTTATGTTCGCCTACTTTCTCCCAGAACCTTTCCGGCCGGTAGGCTAAGGAAGCGCGTCGCTCGACGAGGAGGACAGCATGGACATCAACGCCCGTGTGGAAAAACTCGAAAGAGAAAATCGGCGGATGAAGAAAATCGGGATCGTCGCAGCCGTTGTCGTGTCAACGCTCATCATCGGCGGGCAGGCTAAGACCAACAAGGTTGTTGAGGCGAATGAATTTCGCCTGCTGGATGCTTCGAGGAAAGTCCGTGCGCTTTTGTCGATGTCCGTCTCCGGAGGCCCTGAACTTACGTTCAATGATGCTAGTGGGGATTTTGTTGTAGCCCTCTCGACAACGCCTTCGCCGTCCTTGACCTTGAGGCCAATCGGAACTGGAGAAAGCGTTTACCTACATGCTGGAACTACGGAGTCGCCGAATGCCTCTCTCGGACTCGGTTTACCCCCAAACGGTGTCCTCATGGTCGCAGGAAGTCATAACGCGATTGAGATGTTCGGTTCTGCTGGAACATTCCGGGTCAATCTCGATGAAGACCTTGGAGGACCAAGGATTGCTGTGACGGACAAGGAAGGTTATTCCCTCAACCTCGGCCGTGTTGACGTGGAATTTCCCGGTACCGGACAAAACGAACGAACCTCGGCAGCATCCCTTGTGCTCTTCGGCAAAGACAAAAAGGTGATGTGGTCTGCGCCGTGACCGACCGGAAGGATTCCTGAACTTTTTCCCCACGTCGGCCTTCGCAAGCTACCGTTGTTCAGATGAGAAACGCTGATCAATAGTCCCCTGACACGCCGTGCGCACAATTTCTAGGATCGCGATCCGGATTCCGGTGGGTCTATCCAACGTTCAGCCATCGGCTTCAAACGTCGCCAAAACCGCGGCACGCAGGCGCACCAGTCAATGAGGAGCCCGCAGGTCTACCCAAGGCCCTGGAAGAGGACGTCTCACGAATGCATTTCGCAAAAGTGGTGTTCCTTATAGCCTGTTTCCCCGAGCAGCAACACCGCAAGAAAGACAGCACCATGCCCGAATTCCGGGCTCTGGCACTGCATCCAGTTTGCTGGTCCAATGAGCAATGAGTAGCTACGTTCTGTTCAAAAACGTCAGTGTGATTTTGGATTGGTTTGCGACGGGCTTCCGTGCCTGATGGCGCGCGGCATTTCCGGGAGCGCCCAGGCATACAGCGTTCCGCCGCTGGCTACCAGGACATACTGCCGCCCATCAAGCTCATACGTGATCGGAGAATTCCCCACATGCCCAATACGGGAGTGCCAGAGCGTTGTCCCGTCGATGGTCCGAAGCGCCAAAACGTTGCCGGCCGAATCACCGGTGAAAGTCAATCCTGAGTCCGTAGTCAAGACTCCCGCGCTTCCTCCGCCGCCAAGGTCATGCGTCCAACGCACCTTTCCCGTCTGATAATCGATGGCTTTCAGCATTCCCTTGCCAAAGATTCCGTAGTCTGCCCCAGCCCAGCCGTACTCACCGTGCTCGGGCTTCGAGAAATAGATACCGTAGGCATCCCGCGCGCTGACGATGAACAGCCCGGTCTTGGCGTCAAAACTCGGCGAGCGGTAATTTGTCGCGCCGCCTTCGTCCGGCGCAATCAGTCGCCCGTCACGCGCTGGATCCTTCGCAGGGTTGGGAATTGGGCGGCCGTTTTTGTCGACCCCGGCGGACCAATTGACAGCCGCGAAGGTAGTCGTAAGAAGGCTGCTTCCCGTAGTGCGGTCCAGCACAAAGAAATAACCATTTCGAGAAGCCTGCAACAACATCTTTCTGGGGACACCCTTGAAATTGCCATCGACGAGGACCGGAACCTCGACGGCATCCCAATCATGCGTATCGTGGGGCGACGCCTGGAACCCCCAAGCCAACTTACCGGTGTCGGGATTCAGCGCCACGATGCTGCATGTCCAAGGATTGTCTCCCGGACGATCCTGGGCCGCCAGCACAGGCGTGGGATTTCCTGTTCCGACGTAAACGAGATTGAGCTGTGGATCATACGTTCCCGTAATCCACATGTTTCCGCCGGTGGCGCCACCGCTGAAAGCCTCCGGTGCTTCTCGGGGAAGAGTGCTGTAAAAGGTCCATTGAACGTTCCCGGTTTCCGGATCAAACGACTTCAGCATGCCAGCCAGATTGTCGAAATCTCCGGACGTGCCAACAATGATGTGGTCGCGAACCGCCAGCGGCGCCATGGTTGTCCAATACCCCTTCTTTACATCAGCGATTACGACATTCCACTTCACCTTCCCGTCTCTTGCATCCAGCGAGATCAAGTGCGCGTCTGGCGTCGTGAAATAAACAGAGTCCCTGTAGACGGCAACTCCCCGGTGACCGATGTGAAGGCCCTGGTTGGGTGGGTAGGTATAGTGCCACACGACATTAGCTGACCTGGCGTCGAGGGCCCAGACGTTATCCGGCGTCGTTGCGTACAAAATGCCGTTGACGAGGATCGGCGTGGCTTTTATCTGCGCGGTTTGACCGGTCTCAAAGGCCCACGCAAGCGTCACCCGGTAAACATTCGCGGGAGTAATCTGCGCTAGACGGCTGTGGTGCTGACCAGAGTACGTTCCGTGATAAGTGGGCCAACTGTCGGCGGACGGCTTCAAAAGCGTAGCGGAGTCCAGCCCCCCGTCCGCGCCTTGACCAAACGCCGGGCCGTGCAACACCCCGAGCAGCAAACCTGCAGCGAGAAGAGGCAAACAGGAAGATCCGAGTTTCATTCTTGACTGCCCTACAGAAAATCCGCGACTACCGAAACGCGACCTATGGAAAAGAAACACGCCTTACCAGGTGGGCCGTAAAGCCTCGGCGTTTTTAGGCCGAGGATATAAGGCCCCTCTTTCTCTCCCGAACTGCTCTCCATTCTCTGTCCGAACGACCTATGGGCGGGCAGCCCAAAAGTAAAGCCTCTTCGTGGTCCTCCGCTGAAGTAGGGCGGTTGTGGGAGGAACCCCCCGAAGCCATCTCGGAAAAACAAACCGAGAGGCCGTAGGAATCCTCGCCGCTTGCGGCGGGGAGGATGTTCAACGCAGCGTTTGAAGGTAAGCCAGCACGTTGTGCATAGTTTCATCGGTGTACTTTCCGAGCTGCTCGCTGTGCGCTTCGAGTGGATCGACCACCTTGACCTTCACCCCGCCCTTGAACCAGGAACGGTACCACCCGGAAGAATCTGTCAGTCCGATCACGAATTCGTCTTGATACGCCAGTTTGCCGGTTACGGTCTGCCCCGTAGCCAAGGTCACAGTGACCGCCGCCGGGGAATCGGCAGGGCCGCTTTTGCGGGGCTTGGGATACAGCATACGCTGCAAAAGCGCCAGTCCTCTCAGCCGGTTGGCCACGCCAGCCAGGTCGCCGGTAGGAGAGTGACACCTCGAGCAGCCCCCGGCTCCATTGAAATAATCCTGGCCTTCCTCGGCATTGCCAGTCTGGAGATCTTCCGGTTGAACGTTACGGCGGCGGCCCGGCTTTGACTCTGCCTTTGCCTTCTCATCGTGAAGGAATGCAACGATGGCTGCCAGATCGGTATCGGTGAGGTTGAACTGTGGCATTCCTCGATCCGGCCGCCCTGTGCGAACTACCGAGCCGATTTCGTTCCCGCCGACGTCTTTTTCCACGGTCTCGGAGCTCGTCAGGTCCGGGCCGGTCTCGCCGCCGGCCGCGTCACGTCCATGACAAAAGGCGCACTGGGCGGTAAAGAGCGTCTGACCCGCCTGCACCTGTGGGGAGGGAGAAGACTGCGGAGCCTGCGCCTGCGAAGCTTGCTCCTGCCCAAGGGGATCTTGGTCACCGGAAGCTCGCGCAACAAAGTTCCGAAGGCTTTTTCGGCGAACTTCAGCTCTCAGGCCGGCCCTGCCTTGGCCCGCGATACCCTGACTGCAGCAGAGAACCGCCAACCAAAAGCTCAGCACAATGGACTGTGAATTCCTAAGGGTCCCTATCAGTCGCATCAAATGCGGAGGCATCATAAGAATCTTGACTGTCAACCAAAAACTCAGTTCCAACTTGTCCTTCGTCGAGACGAACAACGACCAATTTTAGCGGGGGAACCCAACGAAGTCACTCATTCAATGAAGCGAACCAGACCAGAGTGTGTTGTGCGTATCGGCAACGCACGCCAGCACTACCTGGGCTTTCGGGTTCAATGACTTGGCGTCTGTGAGCGGTTCTCTTCCCTGATCATTCATGAGTGAGTGCCGAAAGCACCGAAGGCGTTCCTCACAAAACACGGACACAAATCTCTGACGGTTCAGGAAGCGGGCCGCGCCGGCAAGGCAAGCGGCGAACTATTGAGACGAGCAGAAGCTGAGTATGAGGTGTTGGTCACCGCCTCCTTCAAGCTAGTGCTTGCAACAGGTCTTCGATCAGATCGTCAGGGTGTTCAAGGCCTACCGAGACTCGTAATAGATTCTGCGGTACGCGGGAGAGTTTGCCTTCGTTCGAGGCTCGGTGCTCGATCAGGCTCTCCACGCCGCCGAGGCTCGTTGCATTCACGAAGAGTTTCACGCGGGAAGCCACACCAAGCGCTTCTTCGCGTCCGCCGCGAACCAAGAACGAAAGCATGGCCCCAAAGCTCTTCATTTGGCGACGAGCGACGTGGTGTCCGGGATGAGATGGGAGGCCCGGGTAGTAGACGGTTTGGACGGATGGACATGCAGCGAGCGCGGCGGCGACCGCGTTTCCGTTGGCTGAGTGTCGCTCCATACGGCAGGGCAGCGACCGAAGTCCTCGGAGGATCAGCCAGGAACCGAACGGAGATGCGACTGCCCCGAGGATCTCACGAACATGCAGAAGCTTGTCCAGCAACTCCTGAGACTTGACGATCAGGCAGCCACCCTGAACGTCGCTGTGACCGCCGCAATACTTCGTCGTGGAATGAAGGACGACATCGGCTCCTAGGCTGAGAGGGCGTTGGAGAATCGGGGTGGCAAACGTATTATCAACGAGCAATAGAGCTCCCGCCTGTCGAGCGATTAGGCTAAGAGACTGAATGTCCAAAATCTTCAGAAGAGGGTTGGAGGGCGTCTCGATCCAGATGAGCTTTGTCGAGGGCCGCAGCGCTCTCGAAAGCCCGTCCAAGTCCTGCAGGTTCTCGATGCTGCTATCGATACCCCACACGGGCAGGAAATCGCGGGCGAGATTACGGACATCGATATAAATATCGTCGGAGAAGATAACGTGCGAGCCCGGTTTCAATGTTTGTAGCACGGCTGCCGCCGCGGCCATGCCTGAGGAGAAAACCACCGCGGCCAAGCCGCCCTCGAGATCGCGAAGGGCCGCCTCAAGCCGCAACTGCGTTGGATTCTTTTCCCGCGCATAGCGGAACCCGTGGATGGCCTCGCTCGCGGGACCGTGCTCGAACGTGGTCGAGAGGTGGAGGGGAGGTGAGAGGGCACCGGTATCCGGGTCAATTTCTGCGCCTGCCCGCACCGCGATTGTCTCCGGCCTCAGAGCCGGAGATCCCCTGCCCATGACTCGCATTGCGTTGTGCGCTGCGGTCAGGGAACTGCTGATCGTAATCTTCCGGTTGTCACTCATGGCCACCTCGGACGATAGTCTCTCCGCTGACATCGAAAGGAACGCGCCGTGCCGCCCGTCGTCAACGCTATCCTCCAAGCGGTAAGCTCGGAATGTGTGGCGCGCACGCAATTGGACAGCCTTCCTCGCCAACACGCCGTACGGGCCCCGCAGTGCGCGACAACGGTCTTGTCGCGTGGTAAGTCAGCCATACGACGGGCTGCGTCGTTCGAATGGAATCAAAACCGCCACGTGAAATATGAGCGGCACGATATTCATTGACTCCGGCGAGCAGAGATTACCACCGCTTCTCCCTGCTGAACTCGCTCCGGTAGAGTGGTACAGTCGGGCATGTATCACGCTGTGCTGGCTGACATGAGCATGGCTACATTGTTCCTGGTTTCCTGGTCAGCATTCTGTACCGAAGGTGGAATCAAAGAAGTTCGTTTAGAACGGAAGACTGTGAGGATCATGATGACTACGACTACGCTCCAACCGAGCGACAACGGATCCCAAGTAGCCGAGCAACCCCATGCCCGAGTGGGGCTTGCTTTGGTGCGGCTGACGATTGGCGCCATGTTCGTGTGGGTCTTCTTCGAGAATCTGGGGAAAGGCCTGTACACACCGTCCGGTTACGCGGGCCTCATCCAAGACTACATTGACAACGGTCACGCGCCCGCCGTGTGGAAGAGTATCATGGCCTTCGCGGCGGCTCACGCATCCATGGCGGCACCGCTTCAAGGGTTCACAGAAATTTCCCTTGGAGTGCTGCTGATACTCGGCCTTTTTACGCGTCCGGTTGCATTTGTCGCATTTGCGTACCTCGCCAGCTTATGGGTTTCGGAGTGGGGAACGGCGTGGATCTGGGAACTGCTCGTTCCTGTATTAGCCTCGCTCTCTCTGGTCGTCGGGGGAGCGGGCCGCACGTGGGGTGTTGATTCCATCTTGGCGCGCAGGCGGCCATCCGCTCTCTGGTGGTAACAAAACGGAGGTCGCGTGCGGGTCTCAGTCATCATTCCTACTCGCAACGAGGCACAGGCGATCGGTCGTGTCCTTGCCGACATCCCAGCGGAGGTAGTCGACGAAGTTATCGTGGTCGACAATCACTCATCAGACGAAACACCTGCCATTGCGGCCCGCATGGGTGCCCGAGTCATTTCCGAAGCACGCCGTGGATACGGCCGCGCGTGCTTGACGGGGCTCGCTTGCGCAAGCGCGCCCGATGTCGTTGTTTTTCTGGACGGCGACTACAGTGATCGACCCGCTGAGCTTCCGCTTCTCCTCGCTCCGATCACCGCGGGTCGCGCCGACATCACCATCGGTTCGCGTCTTGCGGGTCCACGCACACGCGGGGCGCTTCCTTGGCACGCCCTGTTCGGCAACTGGCTTGCGGCCAGCTTGATCACGCACCTCTACGGATTGAAAATCAGCGACCTTGGTCCGTTCCGCGCCGCACGCGCCGATATACTCCGCGCAGTTGACCTTGAAGAGACCACTTACGGATGGGCCGTGGAATTAATTCTAAAGGGAGCCATACGGGGTTTCCGCATCGTTGAGGTCCCCGTCAGCTATCACCCACGCATCGGGAAATCCAAGATCAGCGGTACGCTCAGAGGCACCATTGGAGCTACGTGGTTTATTCTCAGTCTTATCGCGCGCTACTACTTCCGGCGAGAAAAAAGCAACATGCCCGGGTCGGCGTGAATCCCATGCGGCCGATACTTGTAGAAACCTCGAAACGGTGACGCCTTTCGATGACAACGATGAATCGCACACTAGTTATCATGGCCAAAGCACCCAGACTCGGCGCGGTTAAGACCCGCTTGGCCGAGAGCTTTCCTCCGGAAGCCGTCACCGAGTTGTACCGATGTCTTCTGAACGACACAATAGCTCTAGCACAAACACTCCATCACGTGAAAATTGCCATGATGTGCCCCGCGTCTGACGTTGAAGATCTGTCACGCGTGGTGGCTAAAACAGTGCCGATCATCGCTCAGACGGGTCGCGGCCTTGCCGCGGGCCTTGCCTCCGTGTTCCAGCATTTTGCCATTCCTGGCCATCGCGGGGTCATTGCCTTCAATAGCGACAGCCCGCACCTGCCGGCATCAGTACTCGAAGCCGCGTTCGACGTAGTCGAAACTTGCGACCTGGTTGTAGGCCCCACTCACGACGGTGGTTACTATCTTGTGGGTGCGAGAGCGTCCCATCCGGGTCTGTTCAGTAATGATGGGATGGGAACTGCAAACGCGCTTGAGGCGCTGACGGCGCGCGCGCGCGAGCTGGGGCTCTCGGTACAGCTGATCGATCCGTTCTATGACATCGATGTGGCGTCAGACCTCAGTCAGCTCGCCGATGAACTGCAGCGCTCGCCAGGGAAGGCGCCAAGAACGGCTAAATGGCTTTCCGGGCGGGCAGGTGCAGGGCGCAAATAAAGGGATTTCTATGAAGGAGCTCTGGCGGGGTTCTATCGAAGGCCTTAAGACTCGTTGGCCGAGTGGCATGGTCACGCTAGGCCTGGCTGCCCTAGCGGTAGGGTTGACAAGCATCTTCAGGTGGGTCGCGCGCCAGCAGGATGTGAACGCGCACATGCCCGAATTCATCGGACTTCTGCTGCTAGCCGGCATCTTCTACGTGATAGGCGTGTTTTGGGTCGAGAGATTTCCGCTCGGAGCAACCGCTCTCCTCATCATCCTGGCGAGCGCGGTTTTCTTTCGCGTGGTGCTGCTGCCGGCGTCAACACCCTCTGACGATGTGTATCGCTACCAGTGGGATGGCCGGGTGCAACGAGCACACCTAAATCCATACGTGGGATTTCCCAATGCAGAGGGGCTGGAGTGGCTGCAAAATCCCGAGCACCCTGAACCGCCGGGCGAAGAGACGCCGACCATGTACCCGCCGCTCGCTGAATTTGCCTACAGGCTGATCGAGACGGTGCCCGGATACAAACGTGTCTCCACGATTCTCGATCTAGCGAGCGCCGGTCTCTTGATGCTTCTGCTCGCCGCAATGAAGCAGCCTCTGCATCGCGTGCTTGCTTACGCTTGGAACCCCGCCGTGCTCACTTCGTTTGCGATGAGTGGTCATTTTGACTCCCTGGCCATTGTCACACTTCTGACAGCGCTTTTTTTCCTCGTGACGAATCGTCCGGCGCTTTCGATGGCCGCGCTCGCGTTGTCGTTCCTGTCCAAGTTCTTCCCGGTCTTGCTCCTGCTTACGTTCCTCAAACGCGTGCGGCTCGCTCATGTAGGCATCTTCGTAGCCTTGGTTTTCGCCTGTTATGTTCCGTTCCTGGGCGCTGGCGGGCATCTATTCGATGGTGCGGGGAACTACGCACGAGATTGGGTGAACAATTCGAGCCTGTTCTCCCTGCTCCAGTTCGTTGCGGGGTCGAGAGCCGGTGCCGAGCTGGTCGCCGGGTTGATCGTGATTGCGACAATGGGCTACTTGGCGAAAAACCGCGCATCGCCGTTATGGTCGAGTCTCGTCCTTACGGGCGGGGTGCTGCTGGTGTCGCCGACTGCCTATCCCTGGTATTTCACTTGGTCGATCCCCTTCTTGTGCTTTTACCCAAGCGCTGCATGGCTGCTTATGACCGTGACCAGCGTCTTGGCCTACACTCCCGCAATCACCTACGGAGCAGGGGAGCCGCTCAGGAATTCTCTTCTGATGTTGTCGCTCGAATACGGTCCCGTTTACCTTTGGCTGGTCTACTATTGCTGGGCCGCGCGCAGGTCGAAGCTATCTACGGTTCCGCAGGCGGTTGTAAAATACTCCGTATTCCTATGAAGGCAAACATCGATCTGGATGTCGGGAGCAAAACGTTTGCATCTGGCCTGTTGCCAGAGCTGATAGCAGCTCTGCGCCGCAGCCACCAGGGCGATTTGATCGCGGTTGTTGGCGCCGAGAAAAATATTGGTACCGAATTGGAAACGTGGTGCCGTTTCACGGGCAATGCGCTGGTTGAATCCACGGTCGAAAATGACCATGGTCGTTGGGTGTTCCGGCACGGGACAGTACCTCTAGAAAGTAATCGGCCAGTCGGCTCGCGGCTCTGGCTGTACACGAACTTCGACTGCAACTTGAGTTGCGACTACTGCTGCGTGCGTTCGTCACCGAGTGCGCCGCGGCGGGAGCTAGGGCTCGCGCGGGTAAAGCGGATCGCCCGGGAAGGGGCCGAACTACGCGTTAAAGAAATTTTCGTGACGGGAGGCGAACCGTTTGTACTTCCTGATGTCGGCGAGATTCTCCTTGCTTGCGCCGCGGCGGCACCGACGACAGTGCTGACCAACGGAATGCTCTTCGCGGGACGGCGAATTGAGAGTTTGCTGGCATTGCCCCGGGATCGCATTGTCCTTCAGATCAGCCTGGACAGCGCCACGCCGGAGCGGCACGATCTCCACCGTGGCGCTGGAACCTGGATGCGCACCCGGCAAGGTATCGGGCGCGCTCGCGCGCAAGGCTTTCGAGTTCGACTGGCGGCGACCGTTTCAAGCGATCGAGAGGCCGAGGAGTTCCGCCGCTTCCTCGATGAGGAGCAGATTGCTCCCGAAGACCGGGTGATCCGGCGGATCGCGCTGCGCGGCTCAGCGACGGAAGGGGTCGCTCTCAGCAGGTCCGACTTGGTGCCCGAAGTTACGATTACCGCCGAAGGCGTTTATTGGCACCCCGTAGGAGCGGAAGACGCCGACTTGTTTGTCACACGGGACATTTTCCCGCTGGCCGAGGCGTTTGCTGCCGTTCGCCGCGCTTTGGAGCGCGAAGGAGAACACGCGCTTAAGTTGGCAAGAATCTTCAATTGCGCGTGAGACAGTGATCCGATTGCCGGCAAATTAGGGTACGCGGCTGTACGGAGGTCGGCTCAGCGTTCAGCTGACTTGGCAAGTGGCGGTTTCAAGAATCCTTGTCGGGCCGCGGCTTGACGCAACGCATCGTAGCCATCAACGTGAGGCGGCAGCCAACGCTGAAGCCCTTCGGCGTCGAGTACGCTGCGGTGAACCGGGTTATCGTAACTCATCGCGGAGAGCGCGTCCGCAAAGCGGCGCTCGAGTGCCAGGTCGAGATCGGGCCGCGCAGTGAACATGCAATGGTGGTACGCCGGCGAGGTCCATATCTCCGAAAGCGCACCCTCGGGCACGAGACGCTCGCGGCGCACGGTATTCCAGAAAGGGCTGCCGATGGCGCCGGCATCGGCTCGCCCGTCTAGTACGGCGCGGACGACTTCCACTTCGCTGGTCCCGGTATCACCGTGCTTGCCCAGGTCGGTGTCGAAGCGCAGTGTGCGGTAATCCGTGCCCTCTCGCATTCCTTGCTGCTCCAAAAAGTGAACGGGCAAAATAGCCGAGTGTCCGCTGTCTCGGCTGCCAAGCGCGAGCGTTCGGTTCTTCAAGTCGGCCAACGCGGAGACAGGACCTCCAGTGACGGCAACGATCTTAGTCATCCAGCCGAGATCGGTGTCGCGCATGGCGACCGCGCGGCAGCGATGACCGCTCCATTCTTCGGCTTGCAGGTAAGCGAGGTTGGTATTCCAGGCGATATCGATGTACGGCAGCGGATCACCTGCTTGCGCGAGGAGCGCGATGACCTGCGCCTCATAACTTTGAAAGAGTACGACTTCCACAGGCAAATGCGCTTCGTCGTGAAAATATCGCCGCATCCCCTCCCAAATTGTGACCACCTTTGGGTTGTATGCAACGGCTCCCACCCACATTGTTCTGCTCATAATTCCCCGCGATTCATTTTTGGAAATGTTTCAAAAAAAAACGCTCGCGCGTCTTGCCTCGGCTTCGTCTTAGAACAGCGGCATTCCCAAAAGCGCCTTGCCGATGAACTCGCGCAGCACGTCGCCAGTCGGCGCCATAACAGCGCCCGCGTGCGCGTCGCGGAACAGGCGCTCGATGCTCATATGCTTCGAGAACGCCGCACCACCACAAATGCGCATGGCCGTCGAGGTGACGCCGATGGCGACGTCGCCGGCTGCCGCTTTGCTTTCGAGCACGCGCAACATGGTGGCTTCGCGGGGGCTCTCAAGATGCTCAATCAAATCATCGATACGCGCAGAGAGCCCGTCGGTATCAATCTGCATGGAGGCGAGCTGCGCCCTTAGCGTAGGCAGGCTCTCCCCGAGGCTCTGACCCAGATGCTCGAATCGCGCGCTCTTGAGATGCGCTGTGGTGCCCGCGACCGCTGCTCGACACAATCCCAGCGCCACACATGCTGCTCCCAAATTGAACAGCGGAAGCACCACGTTCAGCATCACTTGAAATCCCGCGCCGTCGTCGGTTAGCTGAAAACTGGACGGGACTTTGCAATTGTCCAGCGCAAGCGGCGCTGAGGCGTTGGCCCGAAGTCCCAAACCGTCCCAGGCGCCAGCGACCGACACGCCGGGCGTATCCGCTGGGACGAGGTAGAGAGTCGAGTCGGTGGGACCGGCTCCGTCCGGGGCCAGGGAAGAGACGATATAGCTCTTGGCGTAACCCGCACTCGTCACCCAGGATTTCTTGGCGCTGATGCACATGCCGCTGCCGTTCCGACGCGCTCGCGACATAGGAGCCCAGAAATGGCTGCGGGAGCCCGGTTCGCTGAAAGCGAGCGTCGATAAATGGCGGCCGGCGACGACTTCCTGCAGCAGAGGTGTAACCCCCTTAGCCGCGCTTGGCCGTGCCGATCGGATCGTCGCGACGCCAAGGATGTGCATAAGATAGACCATCGCGACCGAAGCGTCTGCTTCGGCAAGGGTCGCTGCGACCGCTGCAAAGGTGCGCGGGCCCAGGCCAGGACCGCCAAGGTCCGGCGGGAGCATTAACGCGAGCAGCCCAGACTGGCCCAGCGAGTCGACGGCCTCGGTCGAGAATCGCCCCGCCTTGTCGTTAGGTCCTGCCGCCGGCGCCAACACCCGACTAGCGATCTCCCTGGCCCTCAAAGTAGCCTCATCGTGGGTCATAGTCTCACCGTTATCCGGGAATCTGCTTGGCCGATTCAGGATTGTCCCCGAGGATGCGCAAAGAGGTCAAACCGTTTTTGCAGACCTTCGAGCTCGCACCTGCTGGTCTGGCCAATTCTCGGCGAGTGTCAAGTAATGCCACACTTCGAGTGAGCCGCCCGCTCGCATGATCACGACCGGGTACGACCGCTGCTGTAGCGACACATCGACGCTAGGAAGACTGTGCCCATGGACCTTCGACAGATCCCGCGTCAGAAGTTCGAAGATCCACGACAGAATTCTGAAGGTCAGCGGGCCGCTGGCCGGACGGGCCGTCGCTCGCGCGGAAGCGGGCGCGTAGTTGTCTGCCCTCGGATCGGGTTGACCAGCAGCCGCCGGATACCAGATCCAGACAAGGAGTTCGCGCTTGGTTGTAGGCACGGGTGCCAGCGCGTCCAATGGCACGTTACTACATGTTTCCCACGGCCCTGGACGATGACCCTGTGTTTCAGAAAAATACAGAATGCGGAAGATTTATTATAGAGCTTCAATGTTGGCGGGCAAGCGGCTGGCGGAGGCGCCCTCGTGTCAATAATCCGCTAGAGATGGGTGTTGCGGTGCGTTCGATGTGGGCATACCAGAGCTCAACCGGATCGCATCGGAGGGCCGCGCACTGGACGCCGCCATTCAAACGCTGCCGACAAAGAATAGAGTACCGAAGTTTCGCGCTGGGCTTATCAAACACATGATTCGGTGCATCGGAAGTAGATGAGAATTGTGGAGGAGATTATGAACGCAAGAGAAGTTTCTGCAAGCTTGGCCGGGAGTGTTTCGCTCGGCGGAGAAGTTTCCGTGAATCGTCTGGGGTTCGGGGCCATGCGTCTCACGGGGGAAGGCATCTGGGGCCTTCCCAAAGATCGCACTGCGGCGATAGCCGTTCTGCGCCTAGCAGTAAAGCTTTCTGTGAATTTCATTGACACCGCGGACTCCTACGGACCCAGCGTGAGCGAGGAGCTGATTGCTGAGGCGCTATATCCCTATCCGAGGGATCTGGTGATCGCGACGAAGGTCGGCTGGAACCGTCCCGGGCCAAACCAGTGGACTCACGATGCGACTCCAGCGCACCTGCGGAAGGCGGTCGAGGGAAGCCTGAAGAGGCTGCGACGGGAACGTATTGATCTGTATCAACTGCACGCACCGGACCCCGTGGTGCCTTTCGAGGATTCAGTGGGAACGCTTGCGCAGCTCAAAAGCGAAGGAAAGATTCGGCTTATTGGATTGTCGAACGTCACACAGGAGCACATCGAGCGGGCGCGTCGGGTCGTCCCCATTGTTTCGGTGCAGAACCGCTATAGCTTTGCCGACCGTGAATGGGATTATGTCGTGGATTATTGCAACCGCAATGGAATCGCCTTCATCCCGTGGTTCCCACTAGGAGCAGGTCGTATTGCAGGTCAGACACTCGATCAGATCGCGCGCGTGCATGAAGCTACGCCACACCAGGTAGCGATTGCTTGGCTATTGAAACGAGCGCCGATCATACTACCGATTCCCGGAACATCATCGGTCAAGCATCTCGAGGAGAACGTTGCCGCAGCCGCGTTGCAATTAAGCGACGAGGAATATCAAAAGCTTTCCCGCGTGCCTCAATTGGCGGCAACGCGGTCATAGTGGGATGGGACGGACATCGTCTTACGGAAAGATTGCTCGGGCAGACCATAGCGGCATTCCAGCCCGGCCTGTCTGAGAAAGGCGAAAAGTTTAAGGGGAAGGGAAGCACACAATGCGGCATAGCGAAAGCAAGGTCTGTTGTTTTCGCTCATTGAGCTCGCCGCATGGGGTGTGGAGTCTTAGCCAGCACGCCTTATCCAGCCGGAGCTAGTCACGTGTCCCTTGATGCTGTCGTGCTCGATAGACCGGGACTAGCAACCGAAGGAGTGAACCGCCAGCAAGGTACCATGCCGGACTGCCTGGTCGGCATGAGCGCTCGAACCTGCTTCTAAACAAAGGGCCGACGATGGGGAGCTGGCTGCGTGACAGCCAGGCCTTCTTTGACAGTGGATCTCCGCAGGAGCGCTAGCAACTCTTTTGTTTACAGTATATTACGGTGGCAGATGGCAGTTGTATCCGCGCCCCTATCAAAACTTCCTCGTCGCCAACACTACGTTTACTACTGCTGTGCGTGAATACGAGGACGTGTCGCTGCCAGCAACCTATAGGTGATTGACCGGAGGGCAATTGCAGGTGCCTACCTAATTTTGAGCGGCGGAGCCCCGGAGGCAAAGTAAGCTCACGCTTTTCATGGGGTGATGTCGTGAATCTTCTTGGGACGCTACGCGCCTTTCGCCATCCTCGGAATCCCGGCGGTCCACCCTTGCCGCCCCCGATACACGCTACGGCGAGCTCGCCCTCAAGAACGGCGAAGGCCGTGAGGCGAGGGGATGGCCGGAGAGAAAAGCGGAATCCCGGGAAGTTCGAGGTGCTGCTCTCGAGTGGAGGAGAGCCCATGCTCGCGGAACGCGCGTCGACGGAGAACGTCAGCTCTTGGGGAGTGCTCGTCCGCACCGAACGGCTTTGGACGCCAGATACCCGTGTCTTTGTGAAATCCTCCGAAGGTAATTTCTGGGCCCGCGCGAGAGTCGTTTACTGTCGGACCCTGCAAAATACAACCCATGCACTCGGACTGGAGTTCTACGCAACCGCTTACAGGTACAATCTGACATTTCGCTGCATTAGCTGTGGAAGGTACGAAGCCTCTGCCAACTTTCGCAGCGATAAGATTGAGGTCGAGGACCAAATCAAAGCACGGATATATCCAGTGACGTGTGCAGGATGTGGCTGGAAAGGCGAAGCCTGCGGCTTTTCAGTCATTCGAGTCTTGCGCTATAAGAGCAGAGAGACATTCAATCCTAACGAGAACGTTGTGCGATTGCGGCCGATCTACGTAAGCACTTCGTAAAAAAGTTCGCTTCAACAACCAAGTAAACCTAAGGGCATCTCTTACGTCTAGCCTCGAAGAACGGCCGTGCGGACGGGTGTGGGTAAGCGGGCACGATGATCTTGGTGTTTCTATATCACGTGATATACGTATAATCGGTGAGCGAACAGCTCTGATCGTAAGCTGTTCCCGGGAGCAGGCAGCAACCATGCAGCAACGTGCAGACCTCGAGAGACGGATGGTAAGCGGTTTCATGAGATGGTTGGACCGCAAGGAAAGGCTTGTTGTTATCCATGTTGTCCTATCCATCCTATCCAAATCCTATCCAGCAAAAGATTGCGAGAATGCTTGTTTTAGCGTAGCGTGGATGTGCAATTCCTTGCGTAGACGTTTTCATCGAGTTCGTGCAACGCCAACAGTGCGGCGCAGACGACTTCGGCCTCGGCATTTCTCTCAATCTGGACGTTGTCTTCTCCACCACCGCTCGGAATCTCCGCGGCGGTCTCTGCTCTCACTAGCCTGGAGCGGAAGTATCCATGTCCCCCCTTCGCGGACGCGATCACTTGCAAAGCCTCGAACTCTTGGATATCGTCTGCCTGCCCAAGATACAAGGCTTTGCAGTTTTGGCTCTCGATGACTTTTTGAGCTTTTCGGAATCCGTTCGCGCGATGTTCGAAGGAACGCAGTTTTGGGTCATTGAGCAGATGGATTGGAAGCCATTCAGAAAGCCGGGTGCCAACCGGACTTGATTCGCCTGAATATCGAAACTGTTATGCGGGGTGAAGCCCGTGCCCGAAGTGCAATCCGCAGGATCTTGCGATGCTGTGACGCTGATACCGGCGGCGTCTGCGCGAGAATGCAATACTTTGCGCAAGGTGACGTCGGTTCAGCACTCGCCGCTGTTCGCCAACGTTTCCCCTGCCGACTGCCGGGAAATCGTATCTGCGGCGCGCGAGAGCGAGTTCCCGCGCCGCGACACCATCTTCCTGGAAGGCGATCCCATCCGCCAAGTCGTCCTTTTGACTTCCGGCAGCGTCAAAGTCATGCTGCTCGGTCAGAAGGGCGCGGAGGTTATTCTCCGGCTCGCAGGGCCAGGTGACGTAGTAGAGATAACGGGGCTTCCCGCCCAGTGTCGTCACTGCTCCACGGCACAAGCACTCAGTGCTTCCACCGCCCTGATCTGGGAGTCCAGCGCATTCCATGCCCTGGCAGAGCGCTTCCCCGCGCTGCAGAGCAATATCATAAAAGTGGCTGCACAGCGCCTCGAAGAACTCGAGGAGCGTTACCGCGAGATTTCCACGGAAAAGGTGGCGACACGGCTGAGTCATCAACTGCTGCGCTTGTTTAACCAACTGGGGCGTCGCGTCAACGGGAGTGGCACGCTTGAGATCAACCTTTCTCGCGAGGAGTTGGCGCAAATGACCGGCACGACTTTGTTTACCGTAAGCCGCCTGCTCTCCGGGTGGAAGGAGCGCGGCGTGCTGACCGCAAGACGCGAATGCGTCTATGTACACAACATCCAAGCTCTTCGCGAATTCGCCGACAATGAATGAACGATTCTGAGGTGCCGCTCTAGCGGGGTTTCTCTGGTCCATTTCTCCTGACTCGGTGTCAGCATCGCTTCCGATGTCCAGGTCTCAATCCTCGAAACGGGTAGCTATTTTGCCTTTTGGAGCTAGAATCACCCGATGCTTCGCGAAATGCGAATTGAGGATTGCTTCCATTCATTCTTCACCGATTGCCGCTTCGCCCGCCGCCAACTCCAGAAATCGCCAATCTTTACGACGGTTGCCGTCCTCACCCTGGCTCTCGGCATTGGGTCCAGCACGGCGATTTTCAGCACCATCGATGGAACTCTCCTCCATCCCTATCCTTACAAGAATGCAGAGCGCTTGGCGACGTTCTCCGTCTTCTCGGCCGAACAGTTTCGCGCTTGGCGTTTCCCTGCCAGAGCCTTTGTTGATTTCAAGGGACGCAACCATACATTCGACGATATGTTCGGCCTGGTCTACCGCGAAGTGCGTTTCACCAGTGCCAATGGTAGCGAGGAATTCTCCGGCGGCTCAGTCACTCCCGGAACGTTTGAAGCGCTAGGCATTGCACCTTTATTCGGCCGTGGCCTGCGTGCCGACGATTACAGGCCTGGGGCACCTCCCGTTTTCGTCATCAGTTACGGCCTTTGGACCAAACTCTTCAATCGCGCCCCCAACGTGCTTGGCAACACCTACAGGCTCAACGGTGCTCCCGTGGCCCTTGTGGGCGTCATGCCAGCGCGTTTTCAAATCGGCGGGTGCGATCTTTGGCTTCCTCTCGACATAACCAGAGACACATTCGTGCCGGGTGCGGGAATCGAGTCTAACGAAATCTGGACCGTCGGCCACCTAAAGATTGGTGTTAGCCCTGAGAGTGCTGCCGCGGATCTCCAAGTTATCGCTTCACCGTTTCAAGCCGACGACCGTATCTACTTTCCTCCTCATTTCAGAATTGTGGTCAACACGCTCAACAGTCAGTCCGTGGGCGACAACTTCAAACTGGGCCTGCTCGCGCTCATGGGCGCGGTCATGATCTTGCTGCTCATTGCTTGCAGTAATGTCGCGAATCTCCTCCTCGCGCGTGCGACAACCCGTGAAAGGGAATTTGGCATTCGGTCCGCCGTTGGCGCCAGTCGCACGCATATCATCAGACAATTGTTGGTTGAGAGTTTCGCGTTAGCAGCGGTCAGTTGCGCTCTCGGTTGCATTTTTGCCATTTTCGGATTGCAGGTAATGGTTGCCCTGATTCCTTCCGGGACCATTCCCCCGGGAGCGGCGATCACGTTCAGCTCCTCCGCCTTGTTATTCTCACTTATTGTCACCGTCTTCACTACCGTTGCATGCGGGTTAGCACCGGCCATCCACGCCCTTCGGACAGACGCGCAAATCGCGCTCTCCGGCCCGGGGAAGGGAACCGGCGTGGACCACCGTCAAGGAACGCTGCGTTCCGCCCTCGTCGTAACCGAGGTCGCTCTCTCTGTCATTTTAACGATTTGTTCGGGGCTGATCATGCGGAGCCTCTTCGCGCTGCAAAGCGTGAACATCGGCTTCAACCCTACGAAGGTTGTTTATGCGCGAATCTTGTGGCCTGAAGGTCAATACGACTCTGTGCAGAAGAAAAGTGCTATTTTGCGCAGGGTCCTCGATCGAGTTACACGATTGCCTGGGGTCTTTGCTGCCACGGAAACGTCATCTTACCCACCCCATAGCTGGGGCTGGACCACGGTCATCGTTCAAGGCAAAACGCCGCCGCAAAACAGAAACACGGCATCGATCATGCGCCCCGGTCCCCAAGCTGCTCGATGGGCCGGGATGGTTGTACGAAAAAAAGTTTGATGCTACAGAGCCATCGCTGTCGAATCGGTCAACCTGTTCTCGCGGAGGCACAAATCGTTCAACTCCAATATCCAGACCTTGTCGAAGCCCTTGGCGAAACTCCAGACGGTACAGTTGTCGATGGCGAAGTCGTGGCTTAAGACGATTCAGGCCGTCCAAATTTTCGCCTGCTCCCAAGCTTCCGCAGTGAAACATCCCGCGTCTACGACTTCGTCTTCGACCTTCTGATTTGCCAGGACCGTGATTTGACCAGATTGTGTGGGTTGAAAGTTTGAAAAAGAGAAAAGAAAAAAGAGATGCCAAAAGCTCATGTGGAGCACATTCCCATTCTGGCTAGAAGACCATCGGGCGAGAAGCCTGCCCACGGACGCATCGGGATAGCAACCCGCAACGCCGTGTTAAGCGATCCTATCCACAGGCGCCTTCTTGGTTGAGATAACAATACACTCACCCTTCCCGGCTAAACCAGTAGAAGGTAGTTCGATCGCTTGAGGGATAGACAGCGGCCGGTGGTGCCTATCCCATCCTGGCAAATAGCTAGAAGAATCGCGATTACGGAGTCACCTTGACGCTGATCGCGATGTTTTTGCCATTGTCCTCGCGATAGGTGACCTCGGCGTTAGCGTTGACTTTGAGTTTGCCCTCGAGAGTCGTGTTCTTATCGATCATGAAAGTCATGGATTTGGTTTCGGGGGCTTGAGCGAAGTGTTGCCCCGCGGAAGTCTGACTGCCACCCACGGCAAGGGTGAAGGAGTTCTTCGCGACCGACGTTATCTTTCCGGAGACGGATAGCGGGGATGCGGTTTGGGTTGTTGACGCGGTTTGCGCGTTCCCAACGGCTGGGGATAGCGCCGAAAGTGCGGCGACAAGGATTAGACTTGCAAGAATGGAAAAAATAACACGACGCGAGTTGCTCATAGTGGGGACACTCCTCCTCTGTATTTTTGACCGGGCATTCTCTCTGGGCAGGCGAGTAACCATACTTACGGCGAAAGTGAATGGCGCTGGCAACTTCTTCCCCGTCTTAAGGTTACGGGAACTATAGCTTTCCTGGGAGATGGGGGCTAAGGCAGTACTAGGCCGGGAAATACCTTCCAGTCGATGGGTTGAAGATACCCGCAAGGGCGAAGCCCAGGTGAAACGAGTCCAAAACGACCGGGATCAATGTGTGCCGGATTCCGATGACTTCCCGCTAACTCCTGTACCGTGGTTCGACGGCGGAGCGACAGGGGAATCGGTCAAAGAGGGCCTGAGAGAGGCCGTCAGAACGTACGACTTTCCATGGTCTGTGAGGCTAGTAATCAGGAGCTCATAGCGGAAGCCGTCCGGGTGACTTCGGCTCCTCAGGAGCGCCAGTATGCCTCGCACTTCCGAGTCAGGGTGAATCACGATTTCGCCCGACGAAGCCAGGCCCGATACGACCGTCCCATGAAATTCGGTCCCATCGCCATTCACGGCCGAATCGATGGAATCAAGCATCTTGACGCGAAGCAATGTTCCTTTTGGCAAGCCGTCTACACCATCACCGCTGGTGGTGTTAAGCCGAGCGTGAAGGTAAAACGTCAGTACCGTTCCCGCTGAGACCCGCACAGGTCCCACTTTGAAGGCCTGACCGTAAGTGGCAATTGTCAACGCAGAGAGGAGGGACAGCGCTGCTGGTACGATACGTTTCATGGGCTGGGGCCTCTCGTATCTTTAAACAGCAAGAGCTCTAGATTTCGCAGACTTCGTAACCCAAAGATGACTTTAAGGCCGCGACGTGTCGGTGTCAACGGTACGTCGACGCACGATGTGTTCTATGCCCCATCCGGGGAACCTAGGAATGTCGCCTGCGGAGCCTCGTTTGTGGAACAGCCAGCGCGACCGAAGGATCTCTCGGCCTCAAGCTGCACTCTTCGACGAGATCCTTGACCGCGTCGACTGTCACGCTGTACCTTTACAGCGGTACAGCAGACGGCATGTTTTATAAGCTCACACCAACGACCGGCCAACCTCTCTACCTGCAATTGATGCAACAAGTTCGGCACGCTGCCGAAACCGGCGCGTTACGTGACGGTGACCAACTGCCGGGCATCCGGACTCTCGCCGAGGAATTGGTCGTTAGTCCAAATACTGTCGCGAAGGCCTATTGCGAACTGGAACACGAGGGCCTTCTCGAGTTGCGCCAGGGCCTCGGAGCCTTTGTGTGCGTGAAACGTCGCACCCGATCGTTGGAGAATGACGTGAACTTGGCGCGCCGTCGGATTCGAGATCTTATCGAGCAACTACGCGAGGATGGCCTTTTGGACGCGGAGATCCGCCGGGCGTTCGAAGCAGAGCTGCTCTACGCGGCCGAGGCCGTGAGAAAACGATGACGAACGAGGCTGTAATCCTGACGCAAGGGCTCACCAAGTCGTACGGTAATAGGGAGGCCGTCCGAGCGCTGAATCTCTCGGTAGGCCGCAATCGGATTACGGCGTTTCTCGGCCGAAATGGCGCTGGCAAGAGCACGACGATCAAGGTGCTACTCGGCATGGTCCGTGCCACTGCCGGCGGCGGAACGGTACTTGGAAAACAAATCACAGACAAAAAAGCGAATCTTGACACGCGGCGCAGGGTTGCTTACGTTGCGGAAGACAAGCCTCTATATGGCTACATGACGGTTGAGCAGACGATAAGTTTTGCCCGTTCCTTTTACTCCGATTGGCGGACAAACGTCGAACGCCAGCTGCTTCGCGACTACGAGTTGCCGACACGCCAGAAGATCAAACAACTTTCGAAAGGAATGCGAACTAAACTGGCCCTATTGCTGGCATTCGCTCGCCGTCCCGAGTTGCTGATCTTGGATGAACCAAGCGACGGGCTCGATCCGGTCGGGATTGAAAATCTTCTGCAAACCCTTGTCGCCCAATCGGCGGATGGGGTAACAGTTTTCTTTTCCTCGCACCAAATTGCTGAGGTTGAGCGCGTAGCCGATCACGTCTGCATTCTTGAGAAGGGTTGCTTAGTAGTGGATGCGCCGCTAGACGAACTCCGTCAGTCTTACCGGCGCATTGATTTGGTTTTTCCATTTCCCGCGCCAGAGCGTGAGTTTCGGATTTCAGGCGTCGAGAGAATCCGCACGAGCGGACATCAAATGAGCGTCTTGGCCAGCAGGAATGCGGAGGCATTGGTTGAGCGTGCGCACCGTTTGAACGCCGTTTCCGTCGAGGTTGCTCCCGTGGGACTGCGAGAGATATTTCTGGAGACCGTCAAGGAGAATTGAATCGTGCTTTGGTACAGGTTCTGGCTTGAGACGCGAGCCAGATTTCTCACCAGCCTAGCAACTGTCACGATCTTCTGTGGAGTCTTCGTCTATCATGCTGAAGGTCTGTTACGCCCGCAATGGAAGTCAGGCTTCAACCGTCTATTGTTCATCAATCAGCAGTTCCTTGTGATTATGTGGATTTTGGCGTGCGTACTTTTGGGGATGGGCGGAATCGTTCGAGAAAAAGCGGTTGGGACATCGTCACTGACCTTAAGCTTACCCGTTCGCAGAGCCACGGTGTTGGGCGTTCGCGTTGGAGTGGGGTTAGCGGAGGCAATTGTACTGGGCGTAGTACCTTGGCTAACGGTTTTTGTAATTTCTGCTTGGGCAGGAATGCCAATTTCGATTACCCAGGTCGGATCTTACATTGTGCTGTTGACCGGAGGCGGCCTGGTTTATTTTGCGATGGCCGTTTTGGTTTCATCGTTGGTCGTCGGTGAATATACAGCTCCAGCTGTAGCGTTTGGAGTGGTGCTCCTTTCTGTATTGGTGTTCGATAATTGGATCCCCCGTTTCAACGCTTGGCGGCTGGTGACCGGGGATTTCTCGATCGATAGAAAGACCTTTCTTCTCGGAAAACACCTACCGTGGCCGGGGATCCTGGCCAGTTTGGCGGTGGCAGCTCTGATGGTGCTGGCCTCAATGCTGGTCGTGGAAAGGCGGGAATTCTGAGACTCTAAACGGCGTGGAAACAAACTGCCTTTCGCTACCATCCATGCCCGTCTGCGGATCTGACCGGGAATTTCCCGGCCATCGGGACTTTTACTTCCAGGCTTCCATCGAGTCGGTCGCCCTTCTCGACGCAGGATATAACCACGACAGCCACTGCAATGCTCTGTCGATGGGACTTCCACCCATTGGATTGACTTCTAGCCTTGCTGCACGCCCGCGAAACTTCATGAAAGCCGTCGAGTGTCAAGAGTGGCGCATCGACACCGCTAAGTCCTGTGTTTTCAGCTCGGCTGTCAGTATAGCCAAATGTCTTTCGAGGCTCGGTACTAGGCCTAACTCGGTGATTTTCCTGCTCCAGAAGGAAAATACGTGTTAAGAATTCTTCGGCTATCGCGTCTCAGATATGGAACGGCCAGGAGGGGTGCTTGGCAGCCGCGATAGAAAACCTCATGGTGACCCAGCCGGCTAGGGAGCTTGAGGCGGTTTTTCGGGCGCATCATGCACGTGTCCTCCAAGCCGCTTACCGGGTGACCGGGAGCATGGCAGACGCCGAAGACGTCGCGCAATCTGTCTTCTTGCGGCTGGCGCGCGGCGACATCGCTTCCCGCCGCATCACCCATCTCGAGAGCTATCTTCAGCGCTCCGCGGTCAATGCGGCATTGGATTTGCTTCGTGCGCGGCGCGATCGAGAGACAGTGCCGGTCGAACCCGCGGACACGCTGCAGGCAACTTCCGCAATGTCCCCTGAGCGGGCTCTTTCCTCTTCCGAAACTCGCGAGCAGCTCCGCCGCGGGATTGCCAATCTGCATCCGCGCGTTGCGGAGATGTTCACGCTGCGCTATCTCGAAGGGTTGGACAACCGCGAAATCGCTCGCTTGATGGACACGTCGCAAGCGGTGGTGGCGGTAACGTTATTCCGGGCACGTGCGCAATTAAAGAAGGGATTGCGTGGGTTCAGAAAAGGTGCGCTATGAAGATTTTAGGTCTTTTTGACACAAAGCGGGACTCCTGTCTTGACCAGGCCATCTCCCAGGTTCGCGAAGATCAGCCTGACGCAGAATCACTTGCTGCATCCGCCCGGAGGGTGTGGCAGCGGATCCAAGCGGGCGAAGGAGACCTGGCGACCGCCGAGTCCCGGCATGTGCTCCAGGGTTGTGGCGATATTCGTGCCCTGCTTCCTGCGTTTTACAAACACGAACTGCGGCCTGCTCGCGCGGCCATTGTGGAAGACCATTTGCGTGAATGCATTTCTTGCCGCGCCGTTGTTCATGGACGAGGGTTTGAAGCCGATGCCGCTGCGAATTGGCAGCTGGAAACGACAGCGAACGTGGCCCGTCGGAGCTCCTCCTGGCCGTTCTTTGTTGCAGCCGCAGCGGCCGCGCTGGTTGGTTTGGTGTGGGCGGGGACTAGCTGGTATTTCGCCGGGCCGCCGGGTATTCGCGCGCGAATCGCTTCCGCTGACGGCCAAGTCTTCGCGGTGAGCGCGAAGAACACTCGCATGTTGAAATCCGGGGACAAAGTCGACAGCGAAGAGTTCATTCGTACCGCGGCCGGATCGCACGCGACCGTGAAGCTCCTGGATGGTTCGGATGTGGAAATGAATCAACGCTCCGCATTCGCCGTCAGCGCGACTCGCCGCGACACTACCATCCAACTCGATCAAGGCGGCATCATCGTGCACGCCGCCAAACGCCGCCGTGGTCACCTGTACGTGAGCGCGCCGGATTGCCGCGTGGCGGTCACGGGCACGATGTTTGCCATTAATGCCGGCACCAAGGGCTCGCGCGTGACGGTGATCGAAGGCGAGGTGCACGTCCGTCATTCCGGCCGGGAAAGTATTCTGCACTCTGGCGATCAACTCGCCACCACGCAGGCCGTGGCGTTGGTTCCGGTGCGCGAAGAAATCGCGTGGAGCCGTGATCTCGATCACGAACTGGCGCTGCTTGGAGAGTTCTCGAAGCTCCGGGCAAAATTCGAGCAAATTCCCACGCCTCCGGCTCGTTATGAGAGCAACATCCTCCCTTTGCTGCCTCAAGATACAATCCTGTACGTCAGTATCCCTAATCTTGGCGAAGCTCTCGAACAGGCGAATCAGGTCTTCCAGCAACAGTTGGCTGAAAGCCCGGTGCTTCAGCAGTGGTGGGGCGGGGTGGATCGTTCTCCGCAACGACTGGAAGAGTTGCTTGCACAAGTCCGCGCGCTCAGCCGGTTTTTGGGGGATGAGGTCGTAATTACCATGAGCGGCGGCTCGAAGGACGGCCCTGTGCTGCTGTCGGAAGTTCGCGATCCGGGACTCGAAAATTTTCTGCAGAACCATCTCGCGGGTGCGTTCACAGTCCGTGACGGAGTGCCGGACCTGCACGTCGTGAATCCGCAATCCCTCGCGTCCTTAGCGGATAACACCCATGGGGTGGTTATGCTTGTGCGCCAGAATATGTTAGTCGTCGGCGGCGACGCCAAATCCGTACGCCAGATGAACGCGCAAATCGATGGCGGAACAAAACCGTTTGGTAACACCGATTTTGCTCAGAGAATCCTGAGCGTTTATAGCGGCGGCGCCGAGACATTGGTAGCCGTCAATTTCGCGACCATCCTGAACACTCCGGAGAACAGCACCTCGATGGCGTTTCAAACCAGCGGCTTCAACAATGTGAAATATCTGGTTGCGACGCGCAGCGACACGCCGAATCATGGCGACAACCGGCTAACGTTGGAATTTGCTGGCGCGCGGGTCGGTATTCCCTCCTGGCTGGCAGAACCGGCTCCGATGGGTTCGCTTGACTATGTTTCCGCCAATGCCGAAGCGGCTGTCTCGCTCGTTGCGAAACAGCCCGCATTGATGTTCGATGATCTGCTGAGCGTGCTTAGCTCCGATCCCCATTTCAGCAGTAATCTCGCGGAAATGAACGCCAAGCTCGGGTTCGACCTTCGCGACGACCTCGCCGGCGCATTGGGCGGGGAAATGACCCTCGCGCTGGATGGGCCGCTGCTCCCGACTCCCTCGTGGAAGATGATCGTCGAGGTCAACAATCCGGGCGCTCTCGAACTCCTGATCGAAAAGTGGATCGAGCGCAGCAATCAAGATGCACAACGATCGAATGCGCCCGCGCTGAGGCTTGAACAGCAACAAATCCGAGGCAGGACCTTCTACACCATCCACATGCTCGGCCCCGGAATGGCAGCAGAGTGCGATTACACCTTGGGCGACGGCTACCTGCTCCTGGCGCCATCTCGCGCGCTGCTTTTGGCAGCACTTGATACGCACGCCCGCGGCTCGTCGCTGGCTCGCTCCGCTTCTTTTCGCTCGCTCCTGCCGAGCGACAGCCAAGCGAACTTCTCCGGGATGCTGTATCAGAACTTGAGCCCCGTCCTGAAACCCCTTGCTTCTCAGGTCACTTCGCAGCAGTTCGCGGTACTTCAACAGTTGGCCGCGGATTCGAAGCCGAGCGTGATTTGTGCGTACGGGGGAACGGACCGAATCGAAGTCGCTAGCAACGGCACGCTCCTGGACCTGAATCCGGGTCTGATGACTCTATTCCACCTGCTCGGTCGGGCGGACCATGGAACTTCCCTTAGCCGCAATCCGTAGTAACTATTGACCATGGCCCCGACAATAGAGCTCGACGGGCTCGAGGTCCAGCTCGGTGGGAGAACGATTCTCCGCAGCCTGACGGGCGTTCTGGACGGCCGGGCCATCGGTCTGCTGGGCCCGAATGGCGCCGGGAAATCCACACTCATCAACACGATTCTGGGCTTCCACACGCCTTCCAAGGGTAGCGTTCGCGTACTTGGTCTGGATAGTCGCAGAGACGGCAAGGCACTGCGTGCGCTGGTCGGATACATGCCGGAGACGGACGCCTTCATCGCCAAGATGTCCGGCGTTCGTTTCGTCCAGTATATGGCCGAACTCTCCGGTCTTCCTACGGATCAAGCCATGGAACGCGCGCACGAAGCTTTTGTGTACGTCGGATTGGGTGAAGCGCGCTATCGCATGGTGGGAACGTATTCTCTCGGCATGAAGCAGTTGACAAAGCTCGCTCAGGCCATCGCGCACGGACCTAGGCTGCTCATCCTCGACGAACCCACCAATGGCTTGGACCCGCCCGCTCGCAAGCGGCTCCTCGAACTCATTTGCGAAATTCGAGAAGCCAGCGACATCTGCCTCTTGCTCTCCTCGCACCTTCTACGCGACGTCGAGGAAACTTGCGACCAGGTGCTGATCCTGCGAGACGGCCGCATCGCCTCGATTTGTAACCTTGCGGAAGAGCGCCGCACCAAGCGCAAGTTTCTGGAGATGGAAACCTGCGGGGCGGAACCCGCATTCGCCTCGGCCCTCCAGGGTCTCGGATGCGAGTGCGCGCTCTTTGGAAACGGCCGGATGAAGGTGGTTTTGCCGGACGCGGTTGAGATCCGAGACGTCTACAAGGTTGCTGCGGAACGTGGTGTTCAGATTCGCCGTATGAATCAGCGGCGCGACTCATTGGAGGACATTTTTCTCAACGCCATGGAGCAATCAGGAGGGAGCAATGGCCGTATATAAGCGCCGCTACCGGCCCTACCACGGCCCGCTCACGCCGGAACGGTCTCGCTTTCTGGTGCTCACGCGCTACGCCTTCGCCGGGTTGTTCCGCTCCCGCGTATTCGTTTTGCTATTCGTTCTCGCACTCGTGCCGACGTTGTTCTTCGCCGCTTACATTTTCCTAGCCAACAACAGTGCCGTCCAACAATTCCTTCAATTCCACGTCGCCGGAGGATTCGCGGTCGAGAACAAATTCTTCTTTACGCTGACCATGATACAAACGCAATTGGCGTTTCTATTGAACTGCTGGGTCTGCCCGACCCTGGTCGCGGGGGACTTGGTAAATGGAGCCCTTCCGCTGTTCTTGAGCCGGCCGTTTAGCCGGCCCGAGTACGTGCTTGGGAAGTGCGCCGTGATCGCGTTACTTCTCTCCGTGGTCACTTGGGTGCCTGGCCTGATCCTGTTTTCCCTCCAGGCAGGACTGGCAGAGGGCGGCTGGACCTGGTCGCATCTGTGGATGGTGGTCCCCATCGTATGTTGTTCGGCGGTTTGGATTTTGATGCTCTCGCTCATTTCGCTGGCCGTTTCGGCGTGGGTGAAGCTACGCATCGTGGCTACTGGTGTTATCTTCTGTGCGTTTCTCGTGCCTGCGGGACTCGGCGCGATTTTCAACACGATCCTGGGCACCTACTGGGGAAGCCTGCTCAATTTCTCCGAGCTGTTCAGGTTAATCCTCGTCAAGGGCTTTCGACTGGAATCTGAACTCGTCGGTCGCGCAGGTTTGCCGCAAGTTCCGCTTTTCGCAGCGTGGATCATGATGATTCTGGTGTGTGTATTATCCCTGTATATCCTGGATGCGCGTTTGCAGGCGCGCGAGGTTGTGCGCGGATGACGAGTCCGAATCGCCAAATCGTGTTCGATAGCGTCTCTAAGTTTTACGGGGAAGTTCTGGGCGTGAATCGCGTGAGTTTCGCGCTCGATCCGGGAATTACCAGCCTTGTAGGCCCGAACGGCTCCGGCAAGACCACGCTTTTGAACCTGCTCACCGGCCTGATCAAGCCGACGCGCGGATCCATTCACGTGCTGGGGTTAACCACGGGTCAACCTGTGGAGTTGTTCCGGCAGGTTGGATATTGCACGCAATTCGATTCCTTCCCGCCAGGGTCCACTGGTTATGATTTCATTTTTTGGCCCCTGCGGCTCCATGGTTTTGGCCGTGAGCAGGCCGCAAGGTTGACCGACGAGGCCTTGGAGCGGGCCGGCATGACGCAGGTCGCGCGGCGCAAGGTGGCTGGATACAGCAAGGGTATGCGCCAGCGCATCCGTCTGGCGCAGGCCATCGCCCACCATCCCTCGGTGCTTGTTTTGGACGAGCCTCTCAACGGGCTGGATCCCATCGCACGCGCCGAGGCCATCGCTCTGTTCGGTGCACTTGCCGTGCAGGGAATGCACGTCATCATTTCCAGCCACATTCTCGAAGAAGTCGACCGGATCTCCGATCGTGTCGTACTCATGAGCAGCGGCTACGTCGTGGCGGAAGGCCAGATTCGTGAAGTGCGGCAAGAGGTCCGCGATCATCCGATGCAGATTCTGGTGCGTTGCTCGAATGCCGCGCGGCTGGCATCGGCAGCGTTCGAACTGAATCATGTCGTCGAGGCAAAGATAGTGAACGACGGCCGCGGCGTTCTGATTCGCACGCGCGATGCCGAGCAGTTTTATCTTCTGCTCAACAAGATCGTGTGCAGCGGTCTGATAGAAGTGGAGGCAGTCGCCCCGGCCGATGACGACGTCGATTCAATTTACCAATATTTGATCGGATGCAACGGTGGGCCTATATGAATGCACGCCTCATCACTCGGGCCAAGGAGTGGACACAGGAACAACCCTGGGAGCTTTACGCAACCCAGATCTTCGTTCTCATGCGCAACGAGATCCGCCGCAACCTGTTCACCCGCCGCCGGCTGTGGGTCTATCTCCTGGCCGCGATCCCGGTTGTGATTCTTCTCGTCCAGCGCGCCTTTGCCCGCAACACCGCCGAACCCTTCTACATCGAGAGCGCAACTCGCGTGCTCGCGCGCATCGTTCATCTTTACTACGTCCGGCTGGGCATCTTTTTCGCGTGCATGGGTATCTTCACCTGGCTGTTTCGCGGCGAGATGGTCGAGCGCACCCTGCACTACCAGTTTCTTGTTCCGGTGAGAAGAGAAGTACTGGTCATCGGGAAATTCCTGGCGGGCACGTTAATCTCCATCTTTCTTTTCGAAAGCGCTGTTCTCGCTTGCTTTTACTTGACCTACGACCGATTTGGTGCGGCCGGCTGGTCCTACATTTTTGACGGGCCGGGCCTTCATCAACTAGGCGCTTATCTGCTGGTGACGGCCTTGACGTGTATAGGATATGGTTCTGTGTTTCTTGCCCTGAGCCTGCTTTTCAAAAATCCGATCGTCCCGGGGCTCGTCCTCATGGGCTGGGAGACAATCGCTCCGATATTGCCCGCGTGGGCCCAACGGCTGAGCGTGACCTCCTATCTGAGGCATCTATGTCCGGTCGAGTTGCCGGTCGAGGGACCCCTGGCGATCTTCACGGTGGTCGCCGAGCCGGTCGCACCCGTGCTCGCCATCCTGGGTTTGCTTTGCCTCTCTGTCGCTGTCCTCGTTCTTTCTTGCTTTCTCATCGATCGCATAGAAATTACCTATACCGCGGAGTAGCGCGAGTCCCGTTTCCGAGCTATTCGTTCGGCGGTCGCCACCACACCCAGCAATGGAGCAAAGCGATGCGGAGTCGGCGCCGACATGTTTCCCATTCGCGTTCATCCCTTCCGTGGTCAGAGGCGGGAGAGTAGCGATTGGTGGAGGTAGTCGAACATGCATTTGACCTTAGACCCTGTTGGGGCGCAGCATAACTGGTACATGTTTTTGCGGTTTTACACGCCATCGATAATGCAGACAATTAGAACAGGTCGTGGGAAACCGCTGACGGTCAGATCGCATCGTACGTTCAAGGAATTCGGCCAGCCAGGGAGGTGAACCGTGGCTGCTAGAGTGCTTCTCCTTGTCACCCTTCTCACCGGCCATGCGATGCTTGCGATGGCCATCCCCCAGCAGGCGTTAACTAGCGTGCAAAAAGAGACGGCGGCTTCCGCCGGAGACTCATCAAAACAAGCCGACGATCAAACTGCGGCGGCACCAAAGATGGATCCGAAGGACAAAAGGGACACCAAGCCGCAGCAGAAAATTCACGTCCGGCTTGGTACCGTCTTGTTTGGATTGGGGTATTCGTATTTTTCCGGACCCTATTATTATCCGTACCGCGTGTTCGGCTTTTATCCCTATGGAGTGGCATATCCTGCTTTGTTTTGCGACCCGTTTTGGTGCGCTTATCCTTCTCTCCTAAATCCGGCTTATTCCGGTAGCTTGGCGTACGCCGAAGATAAGGGACAAGTCAAATTGACGGCTGATCCGAAGACGGCGGAAGTGTACATCGACGGCGGGTACGCGGGTGGGGCAGACCAGTCGAAGACTGTGGCTCGACTCCGGCGCTTACGACCTGTCCCTCTCCGCAGAGGGACATAAGGCGTTTCACCAGCGGATCTATATCCTTAGCAGAAAATCATTGAAGGTTCTCGCCCGGTTGGAGCCTGAAGAAGCGCCGGATGCAGCACACGAAAAGGGGGTCAAGCCATGAACAGAAAGATTCCGCTGGGGTTGCTATTGTTGGCCGCAGCCCCAGTTGTCGCATCGGGTCCTCGAGGAACCGTGCCCAAGGCCTCGGCCAATCGCTACCCGTCTCATGCGGAGAAAGACGGCGTCAGCGTGGGTGCGGCGTTGCTTACTTCCGATGAAGTGCACAAAACATTCGTTTCCGAGGTGAATCGCTGCTGCTTGGTCGTCGAGGTTGCGTTCTACGCTGCAAAGGACAAGCCACAAGCGGTGTCGCTCGACGACTTTTCCGTGCGCGTGGTGGGGGCGGAAACGGCCGTGAAACCTTCCAGCGCCAAGGTGGTGGCGGCCAGCATTCAGAAATCTGCCGAATCGCAGCGAGACATCACCGTCTCTCCTTCCGTTGGCGTCGGTCGCGAATCCGGAACCTACCATGGCACTTACACTGAGGTTGGTGTCGCCATTGGAGTCAGCGAGCACGGTTCACACTCGGGTTCGTCGGAGCGCGATCGCGACACGATGTCGACCGAGCTGAGTGAGAAGGGCCTGCCGGAGGGAACCGCTTCGGCGCCCGTGGCCGGTTATCTGTACTTCTCCCTGACAAAGAAGAAGAACACGCCTCTTCAGTTAGATTGCGTGCTGAACGGGAATAGGGTCTTTCTGACCCTGCCCTGAGGAGTTGTGCACCCGTTATCTGCACCGGCACGGCACAAAACCGGGGAATACAGGGCTTAGTCCTCCTGTTCGTAGATACGGTGACGTATCAAATAACCACGAGCTGCCAGATTCTGATAGACTCGGCGTTGAGGAGATTGCCTTCAGGTGCCGAGACTGAGCCCATTCACGATAGCTCTCTCCAGGGAGGAGCGCATCATGCTAGAGAATCGAGTGCGCCAATATACGTCACCGTATTGCGATGTGATCAGAGCGAAGATCGTACTCCTTGCCGCGGAAGGGCTCTCCAACGACGTCATCGCCACTCGCCTGGACACGCCCCGGCAAATCGTCAGCAAGTGGCGCAAACGATTTGCCCTCGCGCGGCTCCCCGGCCTCGAGGCGCAACCTCGGGGCGGCCGACCCACCCGCTTTTCCCCCCAGCGTCGTCCTCCAAGTTAAAGCTCTCGCCTGTGAACTCCCACATCGCTTGCAGCTGCCCCTGTCGCAACTTTCTCTTTCCGAGATTCGGCGCGAAGCGATCACCCGGGGGTTAGTCGCTGAAATTAGCGGGGCGACTTTGTGGCGCTGGCTCAGCGCCGATGCGCTTCGCCCTTGGCGACATCGCGGTTGGATCTTTCCCCGAGACCCGGATTTCGCTGCCAAGGCCGGGCGCATCCTCGACCTGTATGATCGCGTTTGGCAGGGACGCGCACTAAATGCGCGTGAATTCGTCATCTCAGCCGACGAAAAAAGCAGTATTCAAGCGCGCCGCCGCAAGCAACCTACACTGGCTCCCGCATCCGGTCGTTCCACCAGAGTCGAACACGAATACTTCCGTGAAGGCGCCTGGACCTATCTGGCCGCGTGGGACGTACATCGGGCCAAGGTGTTCGGGCGCTGCGAAAGAAAAGCGGCATTGCGCCGGTCGATCGCTTGATTAAGGAAGTCATGAGCCAAGAGCCTTATCATGGACAACTGCTCCGCCCATCGCGGCCAAAAGGCGGTCGACCGCCTCCGCTCGCAATGGCCCAACGTGCTTCTCGTACACCCCCGGTCCATGCCAGTTGGCTCAATCAGATTGAAATTTACTTCTCCATTGTCCGGAGGAAGGTACTTACGCCCAATGACTTCCAATCCCTCAACGAATTGGAACAACGCCTGTTAGCCTTTCAGCGACGGTACCAGGAAACTGCTTCTCCCTTTCAATGGACCTTCACTCGAAAAGATCTCGCTGTCCTCCTCGCTAAAATCGAAAACAAACGGTGCGCTCCCGCGGCCTGACGCCCTTCCGAATACGTCACCGTAATTCCGAACGGGAGCACTGGCCAGAAGAGCATGAAAGTGCTACATTGCGGAGTTTCCTTCGGCAGGTGTCATTTTCCAACATGATGTCACGCCGTCAACCCTGCCATACCGGCTCCGACAACGAATGTTTGTTTGCCAATACGAGAGGGCATAAGAATCTATCCCGAGTTTTTTGCTAGGAGCTAGGGGAGGCAATTGGGATCGAGACGTGGGCGCATCCTACGCCAGGACGCAGAACCTATCGGCTGAGTCCCAACTGACTAAGGACTGCCCGGTGGCGCAATATTTCCCCAAAAGGAACAGTACGCTTTAAGTATTGGGCGCCTTCTGCGCGGTTCCGGCCACTTGACTTCCAAAAAACCATACTTGTGCATGCAGCTTCTCAAAGTCTCTTTAGATGTGTCATGATTTGGGAAGGAAAGCTGATTTTCCTGACCTGGTATCGTGCTCGTTCCGCTTTTTGGATGGGATGCCAACCCACAGCGACCAGGAGGTTTCGCAATCTTGGCGGACGACAGAAGCCATTTACCGGGAGCCGTGGGTGCCTACTAGAATGCCGTCGATATCGTTGCCCGATACGCCTCCAATTCGAGGGCTAAGGTAGTCGCATGGCTCTGCGAGGATTCTGATGCGAGCTTCTCCCGGAGTTAAGAACAAGACGATCGAAAGAGACGGCGTCCGAATGTCGTCCGTATTTCGCATCGCTGTTTTGTCGGGCATGGCGCTGCTGTGGGTGATCGTTGCAGTTCTCCAATACAAGTGGGCCACGCAGCTAAGTGCCGCGACGGAAGTGCGCATTGGCAGCAACTTGCAGTCCCTGATGACGAGATGGCACCGTGATCTTTACGACGAGTTGTCAGCTGTCTGCGTCGCCCTTCAGGTCGGACCGGATTCCGGTGCGCATGATGCCTGGAATGATTACCTTCAGCGGTACGCCGAATGGAATCGGGATGAGATAAACAGCGAAGTGGCCGAGGGTGCCTATCCAAACTCAGACCTCGTTCGGGAGATCTATGATTGGCAAACCAGCGCGCCTGGAAAGCCGGAACTTCTGCGGCTCGATCCAAACACAAGGACCCGGAACAGTGCAGGCGTGCCGCAAGAACTGGAAGCGCTACTGGCTCGACTAAAGGCGAATTCCTCTAACCTAAGTGCGGCGAAGCGGGCTTGGGAATATGGAGGTTCAACTGAAAACGAGAGCGGGCACAGAAGCAATCAGCTGCGGACTCACGGCTCGCGCACCGATGCGCTCGCTGGCTGGCAGCTCGACGAAGGAATCCCTGCACTTGTTCACCCCGTCGTCCACCACGCCAATCCGTTGAACTCCGAGACTCCGATCGATCGCGCCGCGGTGGATTGGCTTGTGGTGGTTCTGAACCTCCGCGTGATTCAGGATAGGATCCTTCCCGAGTTGGCGACCCGGCATTTTGGGGGTCCAGACGGGCTGGAATATAAGCTCGCGGTTGTGGCTGCCGACGATAAGCCAAGAATCATTTATTCCTCCGATTCGACGCTTAGGATCGAAGATGTTGGCAGCTTCGACTCCATCATGAACATCTTCGGCTCGTCCTCTAACAATGTTAAGGCCGAGTTCTGGGAGGCGGTGAAACACAGCGAGAATTCATCGGACCAAGATTGGCGCAGTTTTGCAGGGCCGGTCTGGTTTCCGGTCTTCCGCTATTCATCGCACGACAAACCCTGGGTATTGATGCTCCGGCACCGGACAGGACCGGTGGGACAAATTGCCAAGAGCGTCTTGTATCGGAATCTGATCATCGGCGGCGTGGTGCTGTCGCTTCTTGCGGTGAACATAGGTCTGCTGGTTTTTTCGAGTCACCGCGCACACAAGCTCGCGCAAGTGCAAATGGAGTTCGTGGCGTCGGTTTCGCACGAACTGCGCACGCCGTTGGCGGCCATTTTTTCGGCCAGCGAGAACATCAAAGACGGATATGTGGAAGGCAGGAAGAATCTAAAGTTCTACGGTTCCATTCTAACCAGCCAGACACGTCGGCTGATCGATCTTGTAGACCGCATCCTGCTGTTTGCCTCCACGCGAGCCGGGAAAACAAGGTATTCCGTTGACCCTCTCAAGGTATCTGAAATCCTTGCAGCCGTTAGGAAACACGTGACAGAGGAAATCGAAGAAGAGGGATGCACGCTCGAGGAGCATATTGAACCGGGGCTGCCGCCCGTATTGGGCGATTTGTCGGCGGTGGGTGCCTGTTTGCGAAACCTGATTGCTAATGCCCTCAAATACGGTGGAGAGGAACGCTGGATCGGCCTGTCTGCCACGTGTCGTAAGATAGAGGGTAATGCTAAAGAAGTTAGATTTAGTGTTCAGGATCATGGGGAAGGCATCAGTGCTTCAGAATTGCAACGTATTTTTGAACCGTTCTACCGCAGCCCCAAGGTCGTGGCCGCTCAAATTCATGGGACGGGTTTGGGGCTAGCATTGGCCAAGCGCATCGCAGAAGCTCTGGGAGGAAGAATCTCCGTTGTCAGTGAGCTTGGCGTGGGAAGTACCTTCACATTGCACCTACCGGCAGCGAGCGCAGAGGAACTCATCAACGAGTCACGACTGCAAGAAACGACAGGACAATGAAACATGTTTGAGAGCATCCTTCTCGTAGAAGATGAAGCGGCATTAAGGGCGACCCTGGGCGACCGGCTTCGCGGAGAAGGTTACGTCGTTGACACCGCCGTCGATGGACTCGAAGCAACCGAGAAAGCAACCAGCCAGCCCTTTGACTTAATCATTCTCGACCTGATGTTGCCGTCACGAAGCGGGCTTGATGTCTGCCGCGACATCCGCCAAGCGGGAATGGCCACTCCTATTCTGATCCTGACCGCTCGCGACCAAACCACGGATAAGGTTGTGGGACTAAAGCTTGGCGCAGACGATTATGTGACCAAGCCGTTTGAGGCCGCTGAACTCATCGCCCGGATCGAAGCTTTGTTGCGCCGCGTACCCATAAAAACGGGGCAAGCCATCCACGAATTTGGCTCGATCATTGTGGACGTCAAGCGATCCAAAGTTACGCGAGCTGGACAGTCCGTCTATCTGACAGGTCGTGAATTCCAGCTTCTCCGCTACTTCATTGAACGTCCGGGAACAACGATTCCACGTAAGGAACTGCTACAGGCGGTTTGGGGCTATGTGGCGGATTCTCTCACGCGAACGGTGGACGCTCATGTTGCAAGTCTTCGACAAAAGTTGGAAGAAAATCCGAAGCGGCCCGAACTTATCCTCACGGTTTCGGGCACCGGCTATAAATTTGTAGGACAAATCCGCGCCTAGTTTCCCGCACCAGATCGGTTCACAAAACGCCAGATCGCGGCGAGCTGATGTGGTTTTTTATTGCAAAATCATTCTTCCTTTCACAGACTCTGGCGGTTAGACCGACGAGCCAGGCGTCGCGCGTACGCAGCATCCTTACTCTGGACAAGAAATAACTCGCGTCCCAGAGACCTTCTGCTCAATGCGAGATCGCTGATGTAATGTCTGTTTACACAGTATAGCATCAATAGCTTATTGTAAAGCCTGTAAAATATCTTGAATTACCGGGTTTCCGTGACAGTTGTTTGTTAGGAATCAAAAAGACAGTTCCTTTCCACCCTTAGTCTCTCTACACGCTTCCGGCGAAATCCCGTCTGAGAAGCTTCGAATCACGTGCAAACACGCGAGGCCATTATGAAAAAGTTGTACCAAGCTGTCTTGTTCGTACTCTTGTGCTGTTTGACGCCGCTGGTCGCGAATGCTCAGTCGTTTCGCGTGCAGTGCCCGACCAGCACCATCACGCACCCGAATGCCGCCAACAATAATTCGGAACCAGCGTACACCGCTCCGACAAATGTGAACGGGGCCATCAAATGCCAGCAGATTTCTGGCGGTGATGGTTTCTCGACGATGGGCGACGGGACGCAAACATACATGTTCTCATTCGGGCCATTGTCCGGGCTTAGCAAGATTGCGAATGGCCAGCCCGGTACCGATTTCCCTTCCGAATTCAACGTGCCATCCCCGAGCGCGCTACTGCCCGGGGCCCCGGCCACGATGGCCACTCCCAGCAGCGGGACCTCCGTCCCCATCGGATTTGGCTATAACGGCGCGGTGGGGCTAACTGCCGATCTGGATGCCATAGCAGATGGCAAGTGCGTCGCGCCCTGTTTAGATGGGCACGTAGATCCTCGCCCAATCATTGACGTGGGAGTCCTGAACGGCAATATTCCCGCACCGTTGTTTGCGATCGATGAGGATGACGAATTCTTCCTCACGCTCACGAACGTGGGCATGATCATGCGGCCGGACTTGTTCGAGCAGCACACCGTCCACTTCCACGGTTATCCCAACGCTTCGACCTTCTACGACGGCGTGCCCGACGCCTCGGTGGCCATCAACATCGGCGGCAGCTTCACTTACTACTACCTGGCACCGGATGCCGGGACGTACTTCTGGCACTGCCACATCACGCCTCCCGAGCACTTGCAGATGGGCATGGTCGGCCAAATTTATGTGCGGCCGCGGCAGGACCGCGTCGCGCTTGGCGGTGACCTCTATGCTTCCCTGCAACAACAGGAGCTTGATAACCGCACGAAATGCGATTCCACGCAAGACATCCTGTGCAGCAATCCGCTACCGGCGATCAACACGGCAGCGACGGCCGCGTCCACTGTTGTGAATGGCGGCCACAGCGGCGGGTATGCCTACAACGATGGTGATGGCTCAACCTATTACGATGTCGAGTATCCCATCCAGATCCACGGTTTCGATCCCAGCTTCCACTTTGTGGGCATGACGTTCAACCCGGAACAATTTGCGGACATGAAAGACAAGTATTTCCTGCTCAATGGCCGCAGCTACCCGGATACAGTCACAACCGGTCCCCTGGCAACGCAGTCAGCGGATGGCAAGATGCACTTCTCCCAGCCGCTGCCTTCGATCATCAACATTCCGGCAGGCAAAAAGGCCTTGCTGCGGATTTCCGACCTGGACGTTACCGAATATCAGACGCTGGCGTCGCTCGGAATCCCGATGACAGTGATTGGCTACAACGCCAAGCTGCTACGCGATCAAGCGGGTAACAACCTGTACTACAACACTAATTCGATCACGCTCGCCGGCGGCGAGTCGCTCGACGTGATTCTGGACGCCACCGATACGACGCGCTATCCGTCGGGCAGCGTGTTCTATCTGTACACGCCGAACCTCGACCACTTGTCCAACGACGCAGAGAATTTTGGCGGGCTCATGACCGAGGTCCGCATTAATTAGGAGAGCGGAAATGAGGACGATGAAAATGAACACAACTTTTTCGAAATCTCGATTGCTTCTGGTACCAGTGCTGGTGATGCTGTTCGCCGCCACGGTTTACGCCTCGGCGCCGGGCATCACAGGGACGACCTTCAACCTGACGGCCCGCGATGCTTTTATCAGCCAGCCGGACGGAGCGTCCGTTTACTCCTGGGGGTATGGCTGCAGCAGTGCGCCTTCTGGGTTCAATCCTCCGGCCACGTTGATGCCGGGTGCCACCTGCCCCACGATGCAGGTTCCCGGTCCCACGCTGATCGTCATGGAAGGACAAACGGTCACGGTCAACCTGACCAATAATCTTCCTACTTCCGCCGGCAATACTTCGATTCTGTTTCCGGGGTTTACTGTGACAGCGACGGGCGGAGTGGCTGGTCTTCTGACCCAGGAGGCACTACCCTGCCCAACCCCAAGTGCCTGCACGACTAATACTGTTAGCTACACCTTTATTGCTTCGTCGCCGGGGACACGCGCCTATTACAGCGGCTCGCAAGGCGACTTGCAGGTGGAAATGGGCCTGTATGGCGCAATTATTGTGGTACCGACCGCGGTTCCCACTGGCTGTACCGCGGTAGGAAGTATTCCTGCGCACTATGTTGCTCCGGGCAACTCGGCGGAAGCGGATTACCGGCTGGCGGCGTCGGCCTACGACAACCCGAGGAGCTGCTATGACCGGGAATACCTGTTCCAGTTTTCCGAGATGGATCCCGGGATACACAAGAACGCGCTAGCGCAAGTCACCGCAAGGACTGGCTGCGCGGCGACTTCTCCGACCTGCCATCTCGATGTTCCGACCGAGCCGTATCATCCGGCCTACTTCATGATCAATGGGCGGTCGATGCCCGATGACATGGATCCCAACTATGCGCGAGAGTACCCGCACCAGCCATACAACGGCAACCCGCACATGCATCCGGGCGAACAGGTGCTACTGCGCATTATAGGCCAGGGCCGGTGGCAGCATCCGTTCCACGAGCACGGCAACCACGTGCGCATTCTGGGGCGTGATGGAAACCTGATTCTGAGCTCGACCACTGCCGGTGAAGTCAATCTCGCCGGGCCTCTGCTCTTCACCACGACAACGACTCCGGGACTGGCCATGGACGGGATTTTCTATTGGACGGGTAAGGGATTGAACTGGGATCCATACGGCCACAATCCCGCTTCTTCTGACTTGACTGCCAAACTGCCCTGCACTCCGGATGCGAACGGCTACAACACCGCGGCGACAACAGCGCTTAATTATTACGAGTGGTGCCAGGACCACAACAAACCTCTGGAAGCGGCGCCGTTCGGCGACGTAGCAGGTGGCGGTCCAGCGACTCTGCCCGACCCGAACATTTTGGCGAATGGTGCCTGGTTCGGGGGCAGCCCATACCTTGGTCCCAATGCAACTGGCCGCGCGGTAGGCCCCACGGGTACAACTCCGCCCTCGGGCACGATCGCGAACTCGCCCACCGGTGAGGCTGGCTTTGCTTTCATGTGGCACTCGCACAATGAGCGCGAAATTACCACCAACAATATTTTCCCAGGTGGGATGTTGATGATGATGCTGGTCGATTCCCGTGAATTTCAGATTGACGAGTCCAACTGACGAAGAGGGATGACAACGATGCGAACGAATAATTTAAAAGCTATCTTGAAAGCTGCCGTAAGAGTACTCGCAATTCTACCCTTCGCGGCATGTGTGGCCCTTGGCCAGCAGACGATTAATCTGACCGCAGGGCCGGCGAAAGCATACCTGCCGGACGGCTCAGCGGTGCCGATGTGGGGCTACAGTTGCGGCACGGCGGTAACAGGAGCGACCGCGACGTGTGTCGCGTTGAATAACGCGGTCGCTGCAGGGACCGCAACGGTGGGCACCTGGTCCCCGGTCGTGATCACGGTTCCCTCGGGACAGTACCTGACCATCAGCCTCACGAATAATTTGACTTTCACACCGACGGGGGCCACGACTCCGAACACTGTGCCGACCTCGCTGGTCATTGTTGGCCAGCTGGGCGGCGGCCTTGGAATCCTTGGTCAACGGACCGCCACCGCGAGTCCAGATCACACCAATGCGCAGCCGGTCACGTGGCCGATCGCTGGAGATGCGCCCGGTGCAGGGCTGACTGGAGTGGGTACACCGCCGACACAGGGAGCGCGCGTGCAGTCGTTCGGGACGGAAGTGGGCGTGACTCCCGCGGCCGGCCAGTGCACAACGAATCCATGTCCTCTGACATTTGGTACTGCCACTGCCCCGCTGCGGCCAGGCACGTACCTGATTGAGTCCGGCACACATCCATCCATCCAGGGCCCCATGGGTCTATATGGAGTGTTGGTGGTTACCTGTGCGCCCGGCGCGGCTGCTACGACAGCTTGTCCAACGCCTGGTACAGCGTATCCGGCTGTGGCCGCTACAACGACTACTGCAGCGGTTCCGGCCGTGACCTACGGTGCGGAGGCTAATCTACTCTTCAGCGAAATCGACCCGGTGCAGAACAACGCCGTACAGGCGGCTGTTAACACCGTTGGCTTCAGCGAGACGAAGGTGTGGTCCGGCCAGCCCGGTGGCTGCGGAAACCCGTCCTCCGGCGCTGGCGTCTACCAGACCTGCTATCCGCCGGCTGTCAACTATTCGCCGTTGTATTACCTGATCAATGGCGTAGCGTTTGACAAGACGCATGCGGCCGCCTCCGTGTTCAACGCGGCGGCCGGCACTGACGCAACCACGGGTCTCCCTGTCACGACCGGAATTACCGGAACGGTTTTGCTGCGCCTGGTGAATGCCGGTCTGCGCATGCACGTACCTTCGGTCGTCGGATCGCAAACGGGGACTGCGGTTGCTCCAGCGCTTCCTCCAGGCGGTTTCTCGCTGATTGCTGAGGATGGCAACCCCTTGCCGGGCGTTCCCCGCGTGCAGAGTGAAGTATTCATGGCCGCGGGCAAAACTTACGACGTGATGATCAACCCACCGGCTGCTGGCGCTTCGGCTCTTCCAGTTTATGACCGCCAGTTGAGCCTGTCGGCCAATGCGACGGCGCGCGACTCCGGTATGTTGGCCTACGTCAGCGTCAACGGCGCTGGGCTCCCAGCCCCGACTGGCACCGCCAGCGGTGTCTTCGCCAATGCGATAGCCAGGGCGGATTCTTATAGCTCTTTGGTGGGGGTGGCGGGCCAGCCGTTTACCGTCTCGGATCCCGGTAAAGGCGTGGTCGCCAACGACACCAATGTGTACGGCGTGCAGCTCCTGGCAGCACCAACCAGCGGTACCGTGACTTTGAACGCCGACGGTACCTTTACTTACGTTCCGACTGGGACGGGCACCTCAGATAGCTTTACGTATTGTGCGAACGGCACAGTTACGGCGGGAGTATGTTCCTCCGGGTTGACTGCCACGGTCACGCTGGGTGCAGGAACCCTGGGCGGCATCACCGTTCACAACCGCGCCTATACCTCACACACAGCCACATCGTTTGCCCTTAAGAGTCCCGGTGTCCTGGGAACTCAGTACGATACGACAACTAATTCGCTGCCTGACACAGACTCACAGAACTATCCGCTTACGGTTGTTCCGGTGACGACCCCGACCTCGTGCGGATCGGGAACGTATGTTCTGGACGCGAATGGCGGGTTCACCGTTTCGGTGCCGTCGACCCCAGGGACGACGCCGGCAGCGGGCATCTGTACTTTCCAGTATACGGCGAAGAACTCACAGGGCACGACGAGCAGCCCCGCGACCGTTACAGTCAGCTTCCCAGCAGGAAGCGGTCTGCAGGTCAAAGTTTTGGATGGCGCTGACAAGAAGACCGAGATTACCGACTATCGCTGGGTAATTGAGGAAGATCGCACGTTCTACGTCGACCCCAACTGCACAACGAACACGGCCACTCCGCCAGCAGGCTGCCCAGTTCAAACCGGCACCACAGTTCCGCCAACCTTTGGTGTGAATTTTCACACCAGCTATATGCCCTTGGTGGCAGCAGGCTGCACCGGTCCAGTCTCTTGCGAGGGTGGTCAGACGATAGTCACGCCCACGGGAACTCACGTGAATGCCGTGTGCGACATCGGCAATGGCGTTTGCCGTCCCGATACCACGGGGAACGGGTTTGCTCCTGCTTACCCCAACTCGATTGTTCTCGATCCGACCAAGCGCTACTTCATTTCCGTCCTGCCAGGCGACGCGGCCAATCCTTTTATAAACGCCTATGGAGGTGCGCCTGACTGTTCCGCAGCAGGAGTCGCGGCTGGAAGCTGCGGCCACGGCATGGGCGGCGCTGCGATTCCCGCGCTTCCCGCAGGCACCACTGCATATCCAACGACGCCTTACACGATTCTGACGCAGCCCACTCCATTCCCGCCGGCACAACTCTCGGTGTTTGTGTTCGAGGATGACTTCCCGCTGAACGGCGAGCAGGATGGCGGTGGTGGAATCCCGGGCGCCGGCGTGAATACGAACAACGAGCCGGGTCTGGGTGGCTTCGAGATCACTCTCTTTGACGATGCCGGCGGCACTGGTGATGCTACCGGACAATTGACCCACGACATGTTCAACCAGCCACTTTCCAACACGCTGGCGGGAACGATCGACCCCCTCACCGGGCAGGACGCCTGCCCGATAACGAAGAAACCGTTGGTCGGTATGGATAGCTCGAACGGCAACGCACCCGGTTCTTTAGGCACGATCGGCATTACGGGCAGAATTGTGACCTGCCCGGAGTACGAATCGGACGGCATAACTGCCTCCCCGCTTGCCGGCCAAGCCCTGGTTCCGAACATGATGCAGGGACGGTACGGCGTCGTGGCTACTCCGGCGGCTGACCGGATTGCGAGAGGAGAAGAGTGGCTGCAAACCAACACCCTGGACGGCCAAAAGGCGCACGATTCCTTCCTGCGAATCGGTGAACCAACCTACTTCCAGGAGTACGGTCCAGCCGGCTGGCACGTGGCCATCGGCTTTGCCAATCCCGCTATCATCAATAGCCGCTTGGCGGGCGTCTGCGGCGGCACCGACCCGAACATCACTGGCAGTAATTGCCACAACACAGTGACGGGCATGGTCACTACCGAACGCATGAGCCGTACACCCGATGAGAGACTCTTCGGTAGCGGCACAAACGACAGTTTCGCCTTCACCCAGTGCTACGTAAGCGTTGGCGATTCGGACGGCGAAGACTTCGCCTTTACCAAGTGCAACTCCGATGGAACGTTTACTCTCACGGGTCTTCCCGATGGGGTCTGGAGACTGACCGTCTTTGACCAGTGGAACGATATGCTGGTGGATGGCCTTTCGACCCCGGTCGGCCTGAGCGGCGGCGCAACCAAGGATCTGGGCCAGATTGCCACGAGCCAGTGGCAGGCAAATATCATCACTGCGACCTTCTTCGACCAGAACGGGGATGGTGTTCGTCAAGACACCGAACCAGGGCTCTCGCTGGTTCCGACGAACATTCGGTTCCGCGACGGCAGCTATTCCAACTTCAACAATACCGACCTGGACGGGAACGCCGGGTTTAACGAAATATTCCCGCTGTTCAGCTGGTATGTGATTGAAACGGATTCCACCCGTTACAAGACCACGGGGATCCACGTGGTGTACGACGCGGGCGGACCGGCCGACGGCACACCCTGCGGCACACCGTACCCGAACTGCGGCACTTCGACCATCGCCGCGAACATGGCGAATACTTATGAGGCAGTTCCACTACCGGCCAATCTTCACGTCCCTGGCGCGGTCTACTGCTCAAACGCGGACTGCACTGGGACTAAGAGCACCACGGGGGTCTACAACAGCACGGGCCGGATCGATCCGCCGTGGGTCGCGAGCGAAGGCTGGCAAGGATTCTCCGGACAGAACAGTTTCATTGAGTTCGGCAAGAAGCCTTTTGCCGTGGGCGAGACCGGGGGCATCCGAGGCGAAGTGAACTACGCTTCGACGCGCCCATTTGACGATCCACAACTCTTGCTGCACGTGAGCTGGACGCCGGACGTGCCGAACGTACCGGTAAACTTGTACAAAGAAGGGTTTGCGGCGGACGGGGTGACTCCCACCCTCACGTTGGTGGACCATACCACGACCACCAGTTGGGACGACTGGGCGCAGGGTTTCAACCCCGTCAGCGGTCTCCCGAATATGAACTGCCCCGGGCAATCCACCAGCGATCTGTTCTTCTTCTCGCTGCAGAACCAGCCGGACTACCTGGATGTGTACAATAGCCACCACGGCGGGCCAGCGGCGCACACGATTCCGAACAGTTCCCAGTTCAAATGCTATGACGGCATGCACAACTGGAACCAGATACAGCCTGCACCTTACGACGGCTTTTATCAGTTCCCCAGCGTCACGGGCATAAACCCGACAAACGGCAAGCCCCTTGGGACTAACTGCACAGGTTGTGTGTCGAATCCCGACACAACCGATCCCTACCGGTTCAATTCTCCAATGTTGCCCCCCGGCAAGTATGTGGTGGAAGTGGTTGTGCCTCCGGGTTACGAGCTGGTTAAGGAAGAGGACAAGAACATCCTCATCGGCGACAATTACATCGCACCGGTCACGCAACAGTTCGGCGCACTCGGCTCCATTTACATTATGCCGGACCAGGCCGCGGTGGCTGCCACCTACAATGCCAACAATGCCCAGAACCAAACGACGGATCTGGGTAGTTCGCCGCGACACGAGGGTGATACGGGAAGCGTAGAGCAGTTCTGGCCTTGCGTAGGCGAGCAGCGTGTCGTGCCTGACTTCATGAGCATCTTCCCGCAGGCCCAGGAAGTAGCGGCCTTCGCTGGGGCGACACGGCCTCTGTGCGACCGCAAGGAAATCGACTTGCAGGAACAGATGTCGGCGTTGGCGAAGTTCTACATCTTCAGCTCCGCCCACGTCGCCGCCCACTTCACCGGAGTCATCACGGACGACTACACTTCAGAATTCGATCCCTTCTCGCCGCAATTCGGGGAGAAGTTTTCTCCGCCGGACATGCCAATCTCTATCAAGGATTGGGCCGGAAACGAAATCAACCGCGTGTATTCCGATCATTGGGGCACCTACGACGGCTTGACGTATTCGAGCTGGGAAGTTAACCCGCCCAACCCGACCGGCTATGGGCCCACGATGATGGTCACCTGCATGAACGATCCTGGAACGGGAGCGACGCCCGATCCGTTGTTCAACCCGCAATACAGCCAGTTCTGCTACGAGATCCCGTTCATGCCGGGACAGACACAGTACATGGACACCCCCGTTGTGCCCACGTCCGCTTTCGCGGGTGCGGGATACAACAATGTGGATTGCTCTTATCCGGATGCCACGCCAGCGGTTGCTGAAGTCGACGGCGACGGGCTTGGACCCTGGGTGAGCGCAGCGGGTCATACGCTGACGATCCACTCGTTGGGCGACCAGATGGTGCCCAACAACGCGTACGCCGGACCCAGCGCTACAACAGTTCCGTACAACCAGAAGTTCATAAAGCGCCACTTTGGCTTTGGGACTGCGGCGGGAACTGTCACGATCGGCGGCGTAGCCGCGACCGTTGGCACTTGGAGCGACTCGCTCCTCACGGTCACCGTGCCGAGCGGAGTGCAACCGTGCCCCGTTCAGCAGCAAGCGCAATACGGCGGCTCGACGGCCCTCTGCGGTGAGTTGATCATCACCACCGGGAACGTCGGCACCGCAGCTGCTCCCATTCATAGGCAGTCGATTGACACGGTCACCGTGACGATTGGCGGCAAAACACCGACGCACGTTACGGCATCGCAGTCGATCCAGGCTGCAATTGATGCCGCTACTCCAGGTGACATGATCATGGTCGACCCCGCGTTTACGCCAGCTGCGACTGCACCAGCCGGAACCTCGTGCGCCACGGCAACTGCGCCGAGTCCCACGTGCGTCGAAACAACCTCCAACCACTCCGAAATGTTGATCATGTGGAAGCCCGTCCGACTGCAAGGTGTCGGAGGTGCGACCAGCATTATCAACGCCAATGCTCACCCCGCAGGCAAATTGGACACCTGGCGGCAGCAGGTCGTTTGTCTCTTCGGCTTGGGGATCAATGGCGCGCCAATCAACACCAACCCAGGTGCAACTGACGTCAATCAAATTCCAAATCAATTTAATGCAAACGGCGTACTTAATCCCGCAACTGGCGCGCCCGCCAGTTGCCCGGGAGCCGGATGGAACTACTTCAACGCGTTCGACGAGAGCAGCACCGGAGCCGGCGGCAAGAACGCCCAAGTGGATCGTTTCCCACTAGAGGCCACTGTCGGATGGAGCGCCGAACTCAACGGCAACCTGGCAGAACTCATGCAAGAGCCGTCCTTGATGGGCGCTCTTGAAGGCGGGGGCATTACCGTGCTCTCGAAGGGCGTGGTATTCCCATCGGATCCCTACGACGCTACGTTACTCGCAGGGTTCCCGGCCGGGACACTACTTCTGCAAAACGTTCCGGGCGTCTCGACCGACCATTGCACGGACAATCCCAATCCGTACCCCAGCAACTTTATGTGCAACCCGTCGAGCATCGACGGACTGGGTATCACGAACAGCTCCCAGGGCGGCGGAGGCATCCACATCCACGGCTGGGGACATAACCTGCAAATCGCCAACAACCGGATCTACAACAACGCCGGAACGCTCTCGGGCGGCATCAACCTCGGCCAGGGTGAATATCCTCCCGCGTACGTCCAGGGAAGCGCCACAAACGCGGCTCCGGGTTCGTGCGAGGACAGCCCCGTCCCTGGTGCGGTGCTGCCATACTGCCAGAACGTGAATGTGAACATTCATAACAATTACATCGCGTCGAACTCTTCCACGGGTGATGAATTGTTCTCCGCCACGCCGGCGGGGTCAGGCGGCATCAGCATCTGCACTGGCTCCGACTACTACAAGTTCAACTGGAACTGGGTGTGCGGCAACCTGACCGGTGGAGATGGCGGCGGCGTCGGTCACCTTGGTTTCAGCTTCAACGGTGACATCGAACACAACACCATCATCTTCAACCAGAGCACCAACCCCACGATCCCGGCCAACGGCGGCGGTCTCGTGGTCATGGGCGCGCCGGATCAGGACCTCGTTTGCAGTGCCATTGCTGCCCTCGACCAGGATTGCGCCCCTACTGCCGCAGTTGGCGGCGCGGCCAGCGTGGGGCCAAGCGATGGTGTTGGTCCGGGTCTGGTGGTCAATGCCAACCTGATTATGGGCAACGCCGCGGAGAGCGGCACCGGAGCCGGCATCGCCTTCAATGCCGTCAACGGTTCGGATATGGTTGCCTTCCCGACGGATCCCGGTCAGTGGAATACAGTGACCGTAACCAACAACATCATCGTCGACAACGTCGGCGGTTGGGATGGAGCCGGCATCTCGCTGGCGGATTCTCCCAGTGTCAACATCATCAACAACACCGTCGCTTACAACAACAGCACTGCCTCGTCAGGTATCCTGTTCAACACCCTTGGGGCTCCCCTTGCCAGCCAGGGTGGAAGCAGTTGCTCGAGTACGGCGACGACAACGTGTCCTCAGCCTGCGGGTTTGGTGGCCATCCAGCACAGCGCGGTCTTGGCGGCGAATCTCCCCTCGACTCTCACTGTGGTTTGCCCGGCGGGCCATTTCCAGACGACGGCAGCGAACGGGTCTTGCAAGAGCGTTTCTTATCCAAAGTTGGAGAACAATATCTTCTGGCGCAACGGCACGTTCTACATCGGTGTGGGCGCGCTCAGCCCGACGTACCAGCAGAATATTGTCTCCATCTTTAACTCCTTCACACACAGTGCGGTGGCGAGCCAGTCGAGGACCGATGCCATCACGACGACAAGCGGGAGCGCGACCATCACTGGTGGAACCGGGGCTTGTGTAACCGGTACTCAGTATTGGGACATCGGTGTGCGGGGTGACACGGGACAGACCAACCATGCTTCCGGGGTCCAACTCCGCGCGACGGATTCGGTGTTAACGCCTGGTGGGTCTGCTGTTATAGCCGCCGGCAACTCAACAGCGGATCCGCGCTTCCTCCAGCAGTACTGCGATGGTTCACGCATGCCCCCGGAAACCCCGGGACTCCTTGCGGCGGGCTGGCAAGTACCTCCGGGTATTTCGGATGCGACTGTGCCCAACCCGATCTTCAACCTGGCTCCGGCCGCTACGGTGGACGAAGGCAACAACTGGGTCAACCTCAACTGGGGCCCGTTGTCGATGACCAATCCGACCGTTGTGGGCGGACCTAACCTAAACTATGGCGGCGGTCCTGCGCTTGGCAACTACGGCATTGCGACCGGATCCTCGGCCCAGGGTAGGGTCGCTGGAGGCAGCGCCAACTACACTGACGCTCCTAACTTCGACTTCTACGACAACCCGAGGAAGCCCGGTCCAATCGACGCCGGCGCGGTGCAACGCACCGGGACTGGCTCGAACACGGACTTCACTGTCTCACCGGCATTGCTGGACTTTGGTTTCGTGCCGCACGGCAGTCCGACAACTGTGGATCAGGACGTCCAGGTCATCAACACAGGCAGCGTCGCGCTGTTCTTCCCCCCCGGAAACGGCATCACATTCTCGTGCACGGGCGTCGCTGGCTGCAATCTGGCAAGCTTCAGCTTCGCGCCTCCCGCCGATGGCCCTGGCTGCGCCGGCGCCACGATCGCTCCGGGACAAAGCTGCGACATCAACGTGGTCTTTAACCCCACCAGCGGGTCGCAAGCAGCGAGGAATGCCAACTTGGTCATCAACCCCGCCGGTGTCGGTGCTGGTGAGATCGTTTCGCTCACCGGGCACGACACGATTGCAACCCTAAGCATCTCGCCGCTCGCGCCAGCACTGACCACAGCTCCGGCCAACGCCACTGCAAAGACCGGAACCGTAACGATCACCAACACTCTCCATCTATGCCTCGCGGCACCCTGCCCGGCGGGTTCGAGCATTGATGCTGGGCCCTTTGTCCCAACATCAATTACAATCACACGGGTGAGCGGTGCACCTCAGACTGCTTGGGCGCTCGGTGGCACGTGCGCGGTTGGCACTGCGCTTTCCGCCGTGCCTCCGGGACAGGTCTCGAGTTGCACGATCACGGTAACCTATACGCCGCCTGCGGGAGCAACAGGGGCGGCGCTGAACGGGAGCGCACGCCTCACGGTAATGGGGTACGGCACCGCCGGAGCTACGCAACCTGCAACCATAATCAACACTACGTACAACGCGAACTAACTGAAACAACCTTCCGGCAGCAGGGCGGGCATCCTCTAGGGTGCCCGCCCTGTTCCGCTAAGAGAACCTATAGATAAGGATATGGCTACGATGCTTGACCGTAATGCAATCTTGAGAACAAAGTTGACGCTGCTTGCGGGAGTTCTTGCCGGTGGGCTTCTTGTTTTGTCGGCGGGGGCCCAAACGGCTTCGCAGGTTGCGAGTTCTAAACCAGCAGCATCTGCTCCGATGCACTACCATCCCGATCGGTTCGCGGGACGCGCTGGCAAGTACTACGCGCTTGTTTGGGGAGTGAACTCTCTCAGCGTGAAGTGGACCGAGTCAGGCGAAGTGATTCGCTTCGCCTACTATGTGGTGGATGCTGAGAAAGCCAAAGCGCTGAACGACAAGAAAGCCCAACCGGTTCTGATTGACCCAAAGGCAGGGGTTCAGTTGGTGGTTCCTTCGCTCGAAAAAGTCGGCCAGTTGCGCCAAAGCGCCACACCGGAGGCAGGGAAGTCTTACTGGATGGCTTTCTCGAACAAGGGGCGGTTAGTTAAACGCGGAGATCACGTGGATGTGGTGATCGGACCGTTCCGAGCGCAAGGACTTGTGGTGGATTAGCTTGGCGTTAGAACGGCCATAACCCTTACGCCGCTCTTGGGCACGGGGCTTTTGCGCTCGGCACACGTGCGTGGTCGGCACTCCGATCAACCCAGGCGGAACGTTGGTACCGCCTGCAGCCGGTTCGAGTTCGACGATCACGATGACCTAATACACTACCGGCAGGAGCAACCGGGGCGGGCAGCTGATGCAAACCTCGGACACTTCGGGCCGCCAAGATTCCTAAGGACTCCTATTCGCAAAGCGCAGTGAAGTATTTTACTGGTGTTTGAATGCCTCGTGTCTCGTAGACCTGGCAGCGTCTCGCAACACCGTCAGTCTTCGGGTTCCTGGGTCACGATGTGGACGTCCACGGCGGGAGACTCGCGGAGGAAGCGGTGCACGGCGGAGAGATAAAGGTATTTCCTCCAGTCACGCAGGGGAGCCCGTCCAAAGATGACTTGCGTAATGTGCTTGGAGCGAACAAAAGCGGCCACGGCGTCCGCAACGCTTTTTCCTTTCAGGCGAATCACTTTCGCGCCCAGGCTTTCTGCGAAACGCAAGTTGGCCGCCAGCGCGTTTGGGTTGGACTCGCGATGGAGGGTAGCAAGCTCGCGGTCGACGTGGACCACGTATAGCTCGGCGTCCATGCGCCGCGCCATTCTGGCGCCGCGGGCAATCAGATACTGGCCGGCGGGATTCGAGGAAATGCACACGGCCATGCGCTCCCGCACTCCCCAATTTTTTCGAATGTCCTGCGCTTCCATGTAGGATTCGAGGCTGCGATCCACCTGCTCGGCGACTTGCCGCAAAGCCAGCTCGCGCAAGGCGATCAAATTGCCGCGCCGGAAAAAATTCTTCAAGGAACGTTCGACTTTATCGGTGCTGTAAACGTCGCCGCGCTTCATGCGGGCGTGCAGGGCTTCGGGCGTGAGGTCCACCATGACGGTTTCCGAGGCGGTCAGCGGCACCCAGTCGGGCACCGTCTCGCGCACAACAATCCCGGTGATGGACCGCACCACGGGCGCGATGCTCTCGATATGCTGAATATTCAGCGTGGAGAGCACGTCGATATTTGCAGCGAGCAGTTCCTGCACGTCTTCGTAGCGCTTGCGGTGCTTGCTCCCGGGAATATTTGTATGCGCGAGTTCATCGACGAGCACGACGGCGGGGCGTCGCGCGAGAATGGCATCTACATCCATTTCTTCAAAAATCGTGCCTTTGTATTCGATTTTCTTGAGCGGGACGCGCTCCAACTGCTGGGCCAGCTCTTCAATCCCTTGACGCCCGTGTGTTTCCACTACGCCGATGACCACGTCTTCGCCGCGGCTGCGCCGCCGCAAGGCTTCGCTGAGCATGCTGAACGTTTTTCCTACGCCGGGAGCGTAGCCCAGAAAAAGCTTAAAGACGCCGCGGGTTTTCTGCGGCGGCGAGACAGCTTCCAGCCATTCTTCAGGTTTTTTGGGCAACGCCAACTCTCCATCGAGCGGGAGCCTGAGCTAGAATGTACCCATGCAGAGATTCCTCGGCGGACGCCTCCTGGGAGCGGTGGTGTCCCTACTCGTCGTCGGCGGCATTGTGCTTGCTTATCGTCACGTTTTAAGGGTAAACCAAACCACGGTCGCACTGTCTTTTCTGCTAGTCATTTTAGCAGTTTCGGCTGTATGGGGAATGCTGGTTTCGGCCATCATGTCGGTGGTGGCCATGCTGGCCTTCAACTATTACTTTTTGCCTCCCGTGAGAACGCTCACGATTGCCGACCCGCAGAATTGGGTGGCGTTGCTTGCGTTTCTGATTACCTCGATTACCGGGAGCCGGCTCTCGTCGCGCATCCGCAAGGAGGCCGACGAAGCGCATCAGCGTAGGCGCGAAGTGGAGCGGTTGTACGGCTTCAGCCGGCACTTGCTGGGGGAAGGCAACGTGATCCAGTTGATGAATGCCATTCCCGACTACATTGTCGAGAGCTTTGAAGCAGGCGCGGCGGAATTGTTCCTTCCGCAAAAAGACAAATTCTATCGCTCCGGATTCGGCGCCTCCCATCTCGACGAACAAAAGATGAAAATTGCATTTCTGAACGATGAACTTACTTTGGATGCGGAACATGCTCAATATTTCATCCCCGTGCGAATGGGAGTGCGCCCCATCGCCAGCCTGGGTATTTCCGGGGCGCTGCTTTCGCGTCAGACCGTGGATGCGATCAGCACCATGGTCGCCATCGCGATCGAACGCGCGCGAGCGGTGGAACAACTCGGGCAAACGGAAGCGGAAAGACAGGGCGAGCGGTTGAAATCCGCCCTGCTCGATTCCATCACGCATGACTTCCGCACGCCGCTGACCTCCATGAAGGCCGCGGTAACCGGTCTGTTAACATCAAAAGCCTCGAATTTGGCGCAATCTCGTGAACTCTTAAGCATCATCAACGAAGAGTGCGACCGGTTGAATCACCTTGTCGAAGAGGCTGCGGAAATGGCCAAGCTGGAGGCTGGCGAAGTTAGGCTCGATTTGGCTCCAACTTCGGTTGAGGAAATCATCGATGCGGCGCTGGCGCACTGCAAGAGTGCGCTGGCCGGCCGCCGCGTGAACGTGCGTGTGGCGGACGGACTTCCTCCGGTGCGCGCCGATCTGGAGCGCGCGAAGGAAGCGCTCGTGCAGTTGATCGAGAACGCCAATCTCTATTCACCAAAAGAGGAGCCAATTACCATTACCTCCGAGCTTACCGGAGACACGGTGACGACCAGCGTTGCCGACCACGGTCCCGGGATCGACGATTTTGAGCAGACCATGATCTTTGACAAATTCTATCGGGGAAAAGATCAGCGATACCTCGTGCGCGGTACGGGTATGGGCCTGCCCATTGCAAGAGCTATCATTGCCGCACAGCATGGAACGATTAGCGTGACGAGCCAGTTGGGCCATGGCTCGGTGTTTTCCTTTACCCTGCCGGTGGATCTGCAGCCCGTGGACCGCGTGCAAAAGGATCTCCGATGAGTGCAGTGAGCATTCTTGTGGTTGACGACGAACCGCAAATCCGCCGGGTGCTGCGCTCTACGCTCTCAACGCACGGTTATGAGATTGTCGAAGCCAAGACCGGCGAAGAGGCTCTGGAATGGATGCGCAAGGAACCGCCCGATCTGGTGCTGCTCGACATGAACATGCCGGGAATGGGAGGTGTTGAAGCGTGCCGCGAGATTCGGCGCGCATCCGATGCGCCCATCATCATGCTCACGGTGCGCAGCGCGGAGCGCGACAAGGTTGCCGCTCTCGACGCCGGCGCCGACGATTATGTCGTCAAACCCTTTGGCATCGAAGAATTGCTTGCGCGCATTCGGGCTGCACTTCGCCGGTATTCACCGGGCGACGGACCGCCGCCGTTTGCCTCGAAAGATTTGAGCATTGATTTCGAGGCACGTCAGGTAACGGTGCGCGACCGCAGCGTGCATCTCACTCCCAAAGAGTATGAGGTCCTCAGACACTTGGTTGCCAATCAGGGAAAGCCGCTGACCCATCGCCGTCTCCTGCAGGCGGTTTGGGGGCCGGATTACGGCGAGGAAACCGAGAGCCTGCGCGTGGTGATCAACCAGTTGCGGAAAAAGCTGGAGGCCGATCCTGCTCATCCAAAATACATCGTGACGGAACCGTGGGTTGGCTACCGCTTTCAGCCTCCCCGCATAAGCACGGCAAAGCCCGCCGCGCGAAAAGGATGAGCTGACGCTATTTCCGCGGTTGGCCGGCGTCCAGATCCAGATTCAGCTCGAGAACACGAACGCGCGGCTCACCAAGAGAACCAAACTGCCTGCCCCGCGTATGCTTCTGAACCAACGCGCGAACCTCGGCTTCGCTCATCCCGTGTTCGCGTGCGACGCGAGGAACCTGGAACTCCGCGGCTGCCGGAGAAATGTCCGGATCGAGCCCTGATCCGGAAGAAGTGACTAGATCCACGGGGATCGGAGCGCCGGGGTTTTCTGTGTGCAGTTTTTCGACTTCGGCTTTCACGCGATCAGTCAACTGGTGATTTGTTGGGCCGAGGTTGGAGCCGGAGGATTGCGATGCGTCATATCCAGCACCGGCAGACGACGGACGGGAATGAAAATATCCCGGTGACGCAAATGTCTGCCCGAGAATGGCCGAGCCGATGACGCGGCCGTCTCTCACAAGCAAGCTCCCAGTCGCTTGAAAGGGGAACAAAAGCTGAGCCAGACCGGTAACCACGAGTGGATAGACCAGACCGAATAGCACCGTCGTTACCAGCGTGAAGAGAATCGCGATTCGCAGATTGTTTTTCATATAAAAGGCTTCACACAAAATGGAGATAGGTGATCAGAAGATCGATCAACTTAATGCCGATAAACGGTGCGACCACGCCACCGAGCCCGTAGACCAGCAAATTTCTGCGCAGCAGCGCCGCAGCACCGACAGGCCGGTACTTGACACCGCGAGGCGCCAAAGGAATCAGGGCGATGATGATCAGCGCGTTGAAGATGACGGCCGACAAAATCGCCGACTGCGGCGTCGCCAGGCGCATCACGTTCAACACATTCAATTGAGGGAATGCCCCCGCAAACATGGCGGGAATGATGGCGAAATACTTGGCTACGTCATTAGCCACTGAAAATGTCGTCAGCGCGCCTCGCGTGATCAGCAACTGCTTGCCGATTTCCACGATCTCGATCAGCTTGGTGGGATTGGAGTCGAGATCGACCATGTTCCCGGCTTCCTTCGCTGCTTGCGTACCCGTGTTCATCGCCACACCGACATCCGCCTGAGCCAAAGCAGGCGCGTCACTGGTTCCGTCTCCGGTCATGGCCACAAGCTTGCCCTTGGCCTGTTCACGTTTGATGAGTGCCATTTTGTCTTCGGGCTTGGCTTCGGCGAGAAAGTCGTCTACGCCAGCCTGCCGCGCGATGGCCGCTGCCGTCAGTGGATTGTCGCCGGTGATCATCATGGTGCGAATACCCATGGCGCGGAGATGATCGAAGCGCTCCCGCATTCCGCCTTTGACGATATCCGTCAGCGCGACGACACCCAGCACGCGCCCGCTCTCCGACACCAGAAGAGGCGTGCCGCCTCCGTTGGAAATGTCAGTGATGCACTGTTGAGTCTCAGAAGGAACCTGATTACCGCGTTCGGCCACATGCTTCATAATGGCCTCAGGCGCGCCTTTGCGAATTTGTCTGCCGCCAAGGTCCACGCCGGACATGCGCGTCTGCGCGGAAAACGGGATGAACACCGGGTGGCGATCTCCAAAATCACGCCCGCGCAAGCCATATTTCTCCTTCGCCAGCACGACAATCGAACGCCCTTCGGGAGTTTCGTCGGCGAGGGACGCGAGTTGGGCGGCGTTGGCGATTTCCGTCTCGGAGACGTTAGGGCAGGGAAGAAACAGGGTGGCTTGGCGATTGCCCAAGGTGATTGTGCCTGTTTTGTCCAGCAAGAGAACATCCACGTCTCCAGAGGCTTCCACCGCGCGTCCCGACATCGCAATGACGTTTCGCTGGATCATGTGGTCCATTCCGGCGATGCCGATGGCCGACAGCAGGCCACCAATCGTCGTGGGGATCAGGCAGACGAGCAGCGAGACGAGGACGAAAATGCTCTGTGGGGCGCCGGAGTATATGGCGTAGGGTTGAAGCGTGACGACGGCTAGAAGAAAAATGATGGTGAGGCCTGCGAGGAGGATGTTGAGCGCAATTTCGTTCGGTGTTTTCTGACGGGAGGTGCCCTCCACCAGCTTAATCATGCGATCCAAAAAGGTTTCTCCTGGATTCGAGGTAATGCGTACCTTGATCTCGTCGGAAAGTACGCGTGTGCCGCCGGTTACCGCCGAGCGGTCTCCGCCGGACTCGCGGATAACCGGCGCGGACTCTCCGGTAATCGCAGATTCATCCACCGAAGCCACCCCTTCGACGACTTCGCCATCGCCGGGAATGAACTCCCCCGCGGTTACAACGACCACATCGCCGGAACGCAGTTTTGAGCAGGCGACTGCCTCGATGGAACCATCCACGTGTAAGCGACGTGCTCGTGTCTCCGCGCGCGCTTTGCGAGGGGTATCTGCTTGCGCTTTACCGCGCCATTCGGCCATGGCCTCCGCGAAGTTCGCAAACAACACCGTGAACCACAGCCACAAGGTAATCTGCAGGCCAAAACCAAACATACCCGTGTGGTCGAAAGTGTCTCGCACCAATTCGAGTGTCGTCAGGACCGCCCCGACTTCGACCACGAACATGACGGGGTTCTTCACCATGGTGCGCGGATTCAGTTTTGCAAACGAATCTGCGAGGGCGCGAACCATGATTCTCCGGTCGCCGACCGGTTTGGCCTTGACTTGCGCGGATGGGTTCATAACACCCTCAAAAAGCCTTTCCGGCAGCCATCAATAAGTGTTCGAGGATGGGCCCGAGGCTCAGGGCAGGGAAGAACGTCAGCGCGCCCACAATCAAAATCGTAGAGACCAGGAGCGTCGTGAACAGCGCGCCGGTCACCGGGAAAGTGCCGGCGGATGCGGGAACCACCTTCTTGGAGGCCAAATTTCCGGCCATGGCCATGATGGGCACAATCATGAAGAACCGGCCCAGAAGCTGGGCGACGGCTGTGCTGGTGTTGTACCAACGAGTGTTTGCGTTGATGCCTGCAAACGCGGAGCCGTTGTTTCCTGCCGAGGAGACGTAGGCATAAAGGATCTGCGAGAGGCCGTGGGGCCCAGGGTTGGTAATGCTGGCGGTACCGAACGGCTCGACCACCGCGAGCGCGGAGAATCCCAGAATCGTGAAGGTCAGCAACGAGCACAGCGAGCATGGCCATTTTCACGTCATAGGATTCGATTTTCTTACCTAGGTATTCCGGAGTGCGGCCCACCATTAATCCGGCGATGAAAACGGCTAGGACGATGAAGACAAACATTCCATAAAGCCCGGCGCCCACACCGCCAAACACCACTTCGCCCAGCATGATGTTGATCAAAGGAACCATGCCACCAAGCGGCGTGAAGGAATCGTGCATGCTGTTGGCCGCGCCGCAACTGGCATCCGTTGTGACAGCGGCAAACAAGGCGGAATCGGCGATTCCAAAACGCACCTCTTTTCCTTCCATGTTTCCGCCGGATTGAAGGGTGCCAGGACGCTGGTCAGCGCCCAGAAATTCTGGACGACGCCTTGCGAGACAAAAACCAGGGAGCCTGCCAGGCAAATCGGCACGATGGCCAGCACGATTCCAACCGCGGCGGAAACAAAATTGTGGTACGCCAATCCCGCCATTTGCGTGAGATAACTCATAGTTGTCTCGGGCACATAAGCTTGCCAGTTGGTATTTGTGGTGAACGACGCCGCCGTGCCAAAAGCGAGCCCGGGCTCGACATTCGGAAGCGTTTGCGGATTGAAGGGAAGCCATTTTTGCGTGCGCTCGATCAAGTAAAGGAGCGTCATCGAGACGCCGCTGAAGAGCAGCATGGCAACGGTATATTCGGTCCAACGCATTTCTCGTTGTTCGTCGACGCCGGTTAAGCGGTAAACCAGCTTTTCGATGGGTCGGAGAACGAGGTCAAGGAACGTCGTCTCGCCGTTGAACACGCGGGTCAGGAACACGCCGACGGGTTTGGTGATGAGAAAGATCATCAGAAGGAAAAAGAGAATTTGAAACCAGCCATTGGCCGTCACGGTCAGAAGTCCTCCGCTTTGAGGAGCGCATAAACCAAATACCCAAGCAGCAGCCTGCAAAGGATCAGCAGCGAGACGTTTCCAAAGCTCATGGTTTTGTCCCTCTCAGCTTTTCGCACGCGCGAACGTACAGAATCCCTACAGAAAAGATGAACGCGGTGGCGGCAATGAAAACAATGTCCAGCATAATCTTTGCGTTTCTCCCTTCCCTTCAGGCAACATTCGCCCAAGCTGACCGGCCTCGCTTTGTGGAGGCTTCGATCAGGGATGGAAGTGTGAGTCGAAAGTCACGATGATACCGAAGCTCAGGAGATTTTGCGTTGGTGTGAGACCGACGACGCCCGGCGCCACTTCCGCGCCACGGAAGAAGCCGCCCGCCGGACCGTGCGAATCATCAATGCGATGCTCCAGCCTCAGGATGATCCAGAAGTCGCGAAACGGAACACGGTATTCGAGCGTCGTCGTATTAGCCTTCACTGTCTGGGCGAAACCTGTCAAGCGCCCGTCGCGGTCCCAGTACATTTCGGGGCGAACCGTTGCGTTCCAGTGTCTTGTGAAAGTCCAGTGCACGGGCAATTGAGCGCCCATCCAAAGAGCGCGCCGATTTGCGGGCAGGGCGAGTTTTTCTGTCCCGGCCTGATATTCGAATGCGATTGTGATTTGATCCGTTTTCCATTCGGCAATGCTGTCGGATAAGAAGCGCCAAAACTCCAGGCTGGTGTCAGACTGGGCCGGCCCGTACAACGCTGTTTCTTTCAGCGTGGTACGGCCGGTCAACTTGTACGCGAGCTGGCCTCCGGAGCTGGGCACGCTATTGGCATCCGCCAGATGGAAATAGCCGTTCACCACGAACACGGCTCCGGTGAGCTTTTGTGTGAATGGGTAACTCGCGTTGACCCCCATCATGAGGTAGGGCGTCAGGTCGGCTCCCCACGGACGCGTGTAGTTGAAGTTGTCTTTGGCGTACAGCGAGTCGTAACCGATCAAGCTCGAGAAGATTCCAGCTTGTACGGTCAGCCCTTTCCCAACAGGCGCTAAAAAGGAAACGTCCGTGGGGCCGAGGTGCCGCAGCCCCCTGAATCCAGGGAGGTTCGGCGCGGTCGCAGAAAATCCGAATATTCTGGTATCTTGTCCGGCCTGGGTCGTCAGTTCAAAGCCCCAGCGTGAAGATTCCGACGTGGTTTTGCGCAGGTAAGCTGCGGCGATGTTCACAATTGGCTCATCCACTTTGTAGGCCGTGCCTCGACTCCGAAACAGATCGTTCGAAGGGTGATTGAAATCGAGCAAATACGCGGCGTCGACGAATCCTCCGTAAAACCATTGAGGATCTTGTGTTTGCGGGGTCGCCCGGTCGCAGGATGCCCCGGGCTCTGTTGACAAAGTTTGTGTTTCTCCCGACGCTGTGCAGCAGCAGTACAGGATCAAGGCCACCAATGTTGTGTTCCGGAATGGAGCGATGATGAGCAATTTTATCCCCGTACAGAATCGCCTCAGTCAGCACGCTCTCCGTATCTGGTACATGACAGCTGCAAAGTTTGCGTAAGGTCCTAAAGTATGGATTGCCGATGCTTAGAAAGAAGTAATGGGGACATTAGGATTTCGTAAGGAATTGCTGTTGATCCCGCTGATGGGTTTCGACAAGTCGCCCATGGAACCAATGGAAACCCTTCTAGCGTAATTTCCCCGCCGACACTCCTTTTCCTCGCCCGAGAAGCGGCACCGTGAATCTTTGAGCTTTTTTGGTCGGTCGAATGTCTTGGCGGCGAAACTTGGACGTTCCGGCACGGAGTGTTTTTGGTTGCCGGTGCACTCCTTAGTTTGGTTTTTGCACAGGATCAGGGAGTCGTTGACGATGACACATCCGTACGGAAGAATTTGGCGGCTACTGAAGCAAGACCCTTGAGCACCTCTTGTTCCTAAGAGCGAAGCTCAAGCGCAGTCTGCCTAGAAATAATTCCAAAGCGGAAAGGAAAGGTTTTTTCGACCTCGTGCCGCAGGTTCGAAGAAGCCCGTTTTGGTGGTTTGCCTGGTGTAGGCGCGGTGATTTGCTAAAATTGCTGCGCGATGGCCACTGGCGAAAGACTGCGGATTGCCGTCCCGGGAAACGGGGAAGTATCCGCGCTGCTGGTTCGTCCGGCAACCGCTCGATGGCTGCTCGTCTTGGGCCACGGCGCGGGAGCGGGCATGACGCATCCGTTCCTCGAGAACCTTGCAAAAGAGTTGGCGGAAGCGGGCGTGGTGACGCTGCGGTATCAGTTCCCTTACATCGAGGAACGAAGGCGCGTCCCCGACAAACCGGAAGTGTTGACGGCTACCGTAGCTGCTGCGGTGCGCAGGGCTGCGGAAACCGCACCCGAATTGCTGCTGCTGGCCGGAGGAAAATCCATGGGTGGACGAATGACGTCGCAAGCTTCCGCGCAAGGGTTGCTTAAACCGGTGCAAGGGTTGGTATTCTTCGGTTTTCCGCTGCACCCGCCGAATCGCCCAGGAGCCAGCCGCGCGGAGCACTTGGCAAAGGTAAATGTGCCGATGCTTTTCCTCGAGGGGACACGCGATACGCTCGCCGACCTCACGTTGCTGCGTCCCATCTGCGAAAAGCTGGGATCGCGCGCCACGTTGCACATTATCCAGGAAGGCGATCACTCCTTTCATGTTCTGAAAAAAGCGGGAAAAACGGACGCAGAGGTCATCAAGGAATTGGCGGAGACGACTGCAGCCTGGGCTGAGAAGCTAAACCATTGAGGTGAGCCATGCAAAAGACGGAGAGGATTCAACAAATAGCGCAAGGATCCGGGCGTTTTGCCCGGCGGCGTTTCTGGTCGAGCGTCATCGTAACGCTCGCGAGCCTGCCTTCACCGGGATGGGCGGCGCCAAAGCCCGAAAGCGGAAAGGCGCTGCAAATTTATTTTGTGGATGTCGAAGGCGGCCAGTCCACGCTGTTTGTCACCCCGCTGGGGGAGTCGCTGCTGATCGATACGGGCTGGCCCGATAGCAACGGGCGCGACGCGGATCGGATCATGGCCGCGGCGAAGCTGGCCGGGATCAAAGAGCTGGATGTCGTGCTTCTTACGCACTACCACATAGACCATGCGGGCGGAATCACGCAGCTTGCGGCCCAGATTCCGATTCGCATGGTGATTGATCATGGACAAAACCGCGAACCCCAAGCGGCTGCGACGGAAAGAGTCTGGGAGGACTATCAAAAGCTGCTGGAGAAGGAAAAGTTCAAGCGGATAATCGCAAAACCGGGAGAGAGCCTGCCTCTGAAGGGCATTGAGACCAAGGTGATCAGTTCGGATGGAGCGCTGATTGAAAACCCGCTAAGCGAAGGTAGCGAAGACAACCCCGCCTGCAAAACTTCGAAGCAGTATCCTACGGATCATACGGAGAATGCGCGGTCGCTCGGCGTGCTTTTTAGTTTTGGGGATTTGCGCATCCTCGACTTAGGCGATCTGACCTCAGACCGGGAAATGAAACTAGTGTGTCCGGAGAACAAACTCGGGAAGATCGATATCTATATCGTCTCCCACCACGGAACGAGCAGCAGTAACAGCCCGGCATTCTTGGATGCCATCGCGCCGCGCGTGGCCGTGATGGATAACGGGGCGGCGAAAGGCGGAGCGCCTTCTTCCTGGGACGCTGTGAAAAGCTCGACGCGACTGGAAGATTTCTGGCAGCTCCACTACTCGGACGAAGGAGGCGCGGCGCACAACGCCGCCGATCCATTCATCGCCAATCTAGCCGGTCCCGATACGGGTAACTATCTGAAGGTGACCGCGTGGCCGGACGGAGATTTCGAAGTCTTCAATTCGCGGACCAAGCAGACAAAACGCTACGCTCGAGCGCATTAAACGAAACAAACTCGTTTGGGTAATTTTGATCAAACCAAACCCAAAGACCCGCGAGTTTTACCCCAGCTAAACCACCGCTTTAACTTTTCCAGATTGACATGGCCCTTTCCCCCTCCTAGTGTCCGACCCAACCGGTCTATGCAGAAGACCGATAGCGATGATCGAGCGACATAATCGCTCAGAATTGTTGTAGTGTCCTTCACTCCGTTGAATGCGGAAAATGCCGTCATGTGGTCGAGGGTAATCGTTGCCTGGATGCTTGCCGCATGCCTCGGTTGCGTGGCGGAGGGGATCGCGGAAGGAAGGATGACATGAAAAACTATCTTGCGACTGCACTTTTCGCGCTTCTGAATTCCCCAGGGGAAGGCGCCGACCAGGGTTTCACCAAAACGTTCCCCGGTGCGGTGACGATCTCGGCTAACGGGGCGCGCCAAAACATGGTCAGTTATCAGCTGGACACGGCGGCAATTACGTGGATGAGTACACCAAGGTCAACCAGCCGTTCCCATTTCCGGACGCACTTCAGGAATTCAGCGTGCAAACGAGCAACTATGGCGCAGAGTACGGTCAAAACGCCGGGGCCGTTGTGAACGTCATCACCAAGTCGGGGACCAACAGCTTTCTTCGTAACGTCTTCGAGTTTCTGCGCAATGCCGTATTCAACGCCAGAAATTTCTTTGCGCCCCTTACGCAGCCCAACGGACAGCCTACGAAAGATATGGGGCGGGATCAGCTCAAGCGAAACCAGTTTGGAGGCACCATGGGAGGTCCCATCCGGCAAGCTGCGGACCCGAGAATCGGGCAACTCGCTCAAAAGCTTTTCTTCTAGCTCGGAGCCGCAGCGAAAACGTTCGCCCAATCTGGCTGGTCTGCGGGGCAGCCTGCTAGGCTTCGGGGGCGAAACCGACCACAACGAGCGCCATCGGAAGTGGTGAGCCGGTCCCGCCCTGGACCGGCAACTGAAATTCCACGAGCCAGAGATCGCCGTCGTCCAAATGGAAAACCGAGGGAAGCGATTTGGGATGATCCTCGGGAGGCGCGAGACTCCAGACCGACGGATGATTCGAACCGGTAGCCTTGCGGCTCAGGGCCAAGGTTTGATCGATGGTGAGAGTGGAGGGGTCCTGGTCAGCCGCCGCGGGAGAAGCCAGAACGAAGTCCCGCTGTGGAGCTACGCCCATATGATTTCCGTTCTCGGGTGCGAGCGCGTAGCGTAGCGTGTAAACACCCGCCTTGATCAGTTGCTTGCGATAATCTTTCACAGAATTGGGAAAACGAATCACGGCCATCAGCGTACCTTGCGCGAACTGCGGAAAGACCACACCGAGGGATTGCGGAGCGTTTGCTTTTCCTGGCACCGCTTTGCCTAGCCAGATGTCGCACAGGGCGCCGCTCGGCCCGGTGACGCGGATGCCGGTGGCGGAAACGGCGTTTCGAACGGGCGCGGCCAATTCGCTCGGAGGCGGTTCGCTAAGCGCTTCGGCTTTGTAGCTTTGGGCCGCGGCGGATTCGGCCGCCGCGAGACATAGCGCTAAGAACAGGCAGAAGAGAGACGTTCGCGACGGGAAAGTTTTCATTCCGTGCGCACCTCAGGAAGATCGGGATTAGCGGCGCACGTGTTGCGCCGAGTCTGCTTTAGGCTAGGAGATACTTCGCCCGAGCCACCACTTTCGGAGAGACGCAAAGGTTTGCCGACCACTCGGGCGAATTTTTCCACCGAAGACAGGCTTCCGTGGATAGTCCACTTTGGACCCGTCCCATTTTAGACCACATGAAAATTCAGACCGCAAACGTAGCGATGAAAGCGCTTCGGCGGTTCGATTCATTCCAGGTGCTACCGAGATGGTTGCCGCGGTAGGACGACTGGCTCGCAACGGCAGGCATCGCATGGGTCAAGTGCGAAACCAGCGGTTCATAGTAAACTTCTTCGTTGTGGCAGATCTCGTCCGTGTCCGTGATGGCGCGCGTGGTGATTTGCGCAAGGTCGCCGGCCTCGAGCGAGGCGGTCCCGTGTTTACTCGCATCGACGGTGAAGCGGATGGGCTGCGTCTCGGTGGCGACTACGTTGCTGAGAAGCTGGCCGGCCTGCGCTTGCGCGAAATGCACGAGCGCGGCACGCTGGGCCGCATTAGCGCGCTGGTCCACGATCAGTACGGCTTTGGCGGGCAAGGGATTGCTGAAGGCATCGCCGAGCGTGGCGCGCGCGCGCACCACCGCGGCTACGTTCAAGTCATCCAGAGAAACGTTTTCCCACGTGCCTTTATCCACGTGCCATCCGAGGACTGCTTCCTGGCCGGTCAGGTTGACTTCGGAATTCGCGAAGCACGGGCCGGTATAGACGTCCGCCGTTCGCGACTCGATGTATTCCCCTGACACGTGTCCCGCCGGCTGGGCCGCCCTCGCGCAAGAAGGCAGAGCGACGAACGCTCCTGCGAGAAGCAATGACGATGCGGCTCGATTCACTTTCATTGTGGCTGCCTCCGTTGATTGGCCTAAAGACTTTTTCGAACCTCAGACTTATTTTCCCACTCCAACGTTTTCGATTCAAATTCGCATTTTCGATTCACTGATTCTGGCATGCCAAAATTCGAATGCAAATCGCTACGCGGTTTCGCAGCACGAACGTCCCGGCCGGCATCTCTCCGTGTTGGCAAAACCTCCATCGGGTCCTATCAGGGACTGCGTTTGCGCGCACCAGAAGGGCCCGGTAGGCATCATCGCAGCTTTTTCCTGCGGAGAGATGATGTCCATGCTGTTCCGCGGAACGTCGCCGCCTTCGTAAAACATTTTCTTCTCGCGCAGGCAGTGGCACACCGCGGCGTTCTGAACGAGTTCGCTCAAGGTTGGCATGGTTACGCTTCTCCTTTCGCTGCGGCAAGCAAGGCGCGTTTGACGGCGACTTTGGCGAGTTGGACCTTGTAACCGTTCTGGCTAAGGGGCTTAGCTCCGCGGAGGGCCGCTTCGCCGACACTGGCTGCTGCGCTCTCGGTTATGGATTTTCCTTCGAGTTCTTTTTCCGCCTCGCGCGCTTGCCACGGGATGGGCGCGACATGACCTAGGACAATGCGTCCCTCTCTGACCTTTCCGCCTTCCAGCTTGACCGCAACGGCAGCGGCGGCCAACGGCCAGTCCAAGGCGGTTTTCTGACGCACTTCATACGTTGCGCTGCGAAGGCCATGAGAGGACGCTGGAATCACAATGTGAGTGAGCATTTCATCGGGTTTAAGAACGTTTTCTCGCTCCTCATCGGATTTCGGAATGACGGAAAATTCGGAAGCGCGGACTTCGCGCTGGCCTTTGGGGCCGGCCAACTGAAGCTTTGCGCCGAGCGCTATGAGCGCAGGCGCGAGACTTGACGGATTTACGAAGTAAGCCGGTCCGCTGTTGCCGAGAATGGCGTGGTAGCGATTTTCTCCGTCGGGAACCAGTGACTTTCCATTTTCATCCTTGGCGAGCAGACCGTAGCCATTGCGGAAATACCAACAACGCGGGCGCTGGCAGAGATCCCCGCCAACGGTGCCCATGGCGCGAATCTGCGGACTGGTGATGCCCCCGGCTGCTTGCGTGAGGGCAGGGAACTCGGAACGAATGGTTGCGTTTTCGAGGAGTTCGTCCATGGTAACGAGCGCGCCGATGGTCACTCCTTCGGCGTTCGAATGGATGCCGTTTAAGCCTTCGACGTTCTTGATATTCACGACGCGCTTCGGCGTGACGAGGTACTCTTTCATGAGGCTGATTAAGTCGGTGCCTCCGGCCAGAACGGCTGCGTCGTTCCACTTGGAGCCGAGCAGACCGATTGCTTCGTGCTGTGTGGTTGGATGAGCGTATTCGAAGGCTTCCATCAGGCTACCGCTCCTTTCCCGAGCGCGCCGAGAACTTTATCAGGTGTGAGCGGAAGCGTAGGCACGCGCACGCCGATGGCGTTGGCCACCGCGTTCGAAATGGCGGCCCCGGGGGAAATCACGGGCGGCTCGCCAAGCCCTATGACGCCGCGCTCGTCGTAGCCTGGGCCCGTCATCATGTGCACGACAATGTCCCCAAAATCGCCGATGCCCGCGAGTTTGTAAAACTCGAGATCGGCGTTGAGGCAGCGGCCGGTCTGTTCGTCCATGATCTTGTCCTCGAACAAGGAGTAGGTGATACCCATGATGCAAGCGCCGTACACCTGGCTCTCCGCCGTCTTCAAATCGATGATGAGCCCGCAATCCTGCACCGCAACCAGTTTATCGACATGGACAAGGCCGGTTTCGGTATCCACGCTGACTTCCGCCATCTGCGCGCCGCCGACGCCGCTGGAAAGCAAGTCATCGTTTCCACGTTGGCGCTGGCCGACGCCAGTGATGGGAGTTGTGCCCAGTTTGGCGCACGCTTGCTTCCAGGAAATGGCCCGGCTGGGGTTACCTTTCACGCGGATTTGTCCATCGATCGCTTCGAGCTCATCGGGCTTGGCGTTGAGCGAAGGAGCAACCTTGTCAAGAAGCTGATTGAGCGCGGCGGTGGCAGCCCGGCGAGTGGAGGAACTGACGCCGCCTACCGTGGTCGAGCCGCCGGAGGCTCCGTCGGGCGGATATTTCGAATCGCCGATATTCACTGTCACGGCTTCCAGGGGCAATCCCATGGTTTCCGCGGTAATGATGCCGATCACTGTGCGCGTTCCAGTGCCCAAATCCTGCGAGCCGAGCGAAGCGGACACCGAACCGTCCGGCTGAATGGTGCAGTTGCAATTGCTCGGATGACCGGCGCCGCCCCAGGTGTGAATCGAAACCCCCAGACCTTTTTTGATGGGGCCTGGCGTCTTGTCGCCGCGCGGATGCCATCTCTTTTTCCAATCCATCAATGCGGCGGCCTTTTCGAGCTCGGCCGAATATGTTTTGGCGAGTTGCCCGGTCATCTGGATGTTTTTCTGCAGCATCTCGACCGGATCCATGTCGAGCTTAGCCGCCAGGTCGTCGAGCGCAGACATGGTAATCAGACACATCTGCGGATGGTTGGGCGCGCGCCAGGCGCGAGCCGGGCCGATGTTGGTCAACACGGTGGTGTGCCGGACCCGGCGGTCGGGAATGCGAACAACGTAAGGGATGCTCGGAGCACCGCCTTGCGCGTCGGGACCTCCCGTGCCCCAGGATTCCGACGTCCAGCCCACGAGCGTGCCGTCCTTTTTTGCGCCTACTTTGACTTTTGCATACATCGAAGGGCGGGCTCCGGCAGCCATCAGTTCCTGATCGCGCTCGAGCATCATCTTTACGGGACGTCCCGCCTTTTTGGCAAGCCGCGCGCACGCGAGGCCCCAAGTGTCGGCGCTGAATTTGCTTCCGAAACCTCCGCCCATTACGGGAGTGAGCACACGCACTTTGTCGGCGGAGTCTGCGATCTTCGCCCGCACCATTTCGCCAGGAATGCCGCTGACATTTTGAGTAGACGCATAAATCGTCAGATTGTCGCCATCCCATTCCGCCACTTGGCCGTGCGCTTCGAGGCAGCAATGGGTGATGACAGGAACTCCATACTCGCCCTCGCTCGTCACCTCGGCCTGTTGCAAGGCCTGGTCCGGATTCCCGTCGGTTTGTTCGGCGAGTTGCTTGGTGTGCTCGCCGGCTTTTCGAGGATCCACATCAGAGACCAGGTGAGGAAGTTTTTCATAACGGACCTGAATGCGCCGCGCGGCGTCGCGCGCTTGCTCTTCGGTTTCCGCGGCAACGGCCACGACTTCTTGGCCGGCCCAGAAGACTTCCTTGCCGGGTTCGGTCATGATCTCCACGGCTTTCACCCCCGGCATTTTCTCGGCGGCGCTGGTATCGATGCTGACCACTTTGGCGTGCGCGTACGGCGAGAACACCATCTTGCCGTGGAGCATGTTGGGGCGATTCACGTCGTAGCTGTACTTGATGCGGCCCGAAGACTTCCAGGGGCCGTCAAGGCGCGAAATGCGCCTGCCAATCAAGCTGCATTTGTCGGTGGGAGGCCAGTGATAGTCAGCCATCAGGCGCGCCCTCCTTTCATAGACGCTGCCGCTTCGACGACGGCGTCTCGAACACCCATATAGGTTCCGCAGCGGCAGAGGTTGCCGCCGAGCGCTTGCTTTACGTCTTCTATTGTGGGGTTGCGATGCGTCTCGAGGTAGGCAGCACAGGACATGACAAATCCCGGGGTGCAGAAGCCGCACTGTTGCGCATCGTTTTCAACAAACGAAGCGGAAACCGGGTGCAGCTTTCCTTCGGTCGCGAGCCCTTCGATGGTGCGGATGTCCGCGCCGGGTTTCCCGTCCCGATCGGCAACTTCAATCGCCAGAACGCTGCAAGAGTACGTGGGCTTACCGTTTACGATGATAGTGCATGCGCCGCAAGTGCCGCGATCGCAAACCTTTTTCGCGCCGGTGAGATCGAGATGGTTGCGCAGAGCATCGAGCAAAGTGACGCGTGGCTCAACGGTCAGCTTTTTCTCTTGGCCGTTGATGCGCAAGGACATGGCCACAGGGCCGGGGCCAACTACTTTGCCGGAGCCCAGAACCGCATTGGGCACGGTTGTTGCGGCGGCAGCCAGCTTGTGACCAGCGAGAACCTGCGCCGTGGCGGCGACGCCGGTTCCGCCTACCAACTTGACGAATTCACGTCTTAGCAGGCCCTGTTTCTTTGGGGAATCGCTTTTCGCAGGGTCTTTGGGATCCTCTAGTTTGGCCATGCGGTGAACCTCCCGAGTACTTTCAAGAAATGCCGAAAACGACGATTCGGGGCCGAGTGTGGGGGCGTTTCACGGATGCCAGCTGATCTTCCGCTGACGTTCTGGAACAACGTTATTCTGAGAGCGCCAACCCTTGCGGCGCTTGGCCCACCCAGACCGGAGCGCTTGTTTCGAATTTCTATTGCGCTTCGTTTGGCATGATAGGAAGCGGCGGTTGGAACGTCAAATTGAAAATCCTGAACAGCCATTTTAGCCGCGCTAAACGTTGTTCTTGCTTGCCGGGACTTAGGAAGCGCCCGGGCCGATGGCCACGACAAAGTAGATGGCCGGTGTCAGGCCCACGTTTGTGATGCCGTGCTCATCGTTCGAACGCACAAAGCCCACGGCCCCCGGGCCTAAGCGCGTAGTCGCGTCGTTCACCGTGATAGCGACCGTGCCTTCGCGGATGAGCCACATTTCGGAATGAGCGTGGCGATGCGGCGGGTGCGGCGCGCCGCCAGGCGGCAGCGTGGTCTCGTGGACCTCCACGGATTCTCCGGTGTCAAGTTTGCCCTTCAGCACCGCGCAGGTCGCCGCGGTGGTGGAGATGTGTACGGGCAATTTGTCAAACGGATACAGCACCGAGGGCAGGGTAGATTGCTCCTGCGTCTGCTTGGTAACGAGAAGAGCGGGGAGCAAGGCAGACGGAAAGAGCAAACACATTTCACGGCGCGTTAAAGACATTTTTTGACTCCTGTGCGCCGGTTAAACCGGCGAGGTTGTAGTGAATGAAAAAGTCACACGAAAGTGGAGTAGCGACCCACATCGGCCCCGAGTCATGCGGAGCCGCTCGCGAGGGCGGCGTCGAAGCGTTGACAGGGGAACGTGC
>WNGK01000103.1_pt1 | contig 70218 bp, 54 predicted proteins | sample 5400601 | NCBI WGS metagenome assembly WNGK01 (sample SAMN13153376, study PRJNA577476) | soil metagenome | isolation source: 60 cm soil or saprolite under Garry oak tree replicate 1 | place: USA:California | collected 2016-06-15
GAATTGGCGATCGGGGCGAGTGGCGGCAGTGGCAACTCCTGGTTGTCGCTGAACCCGTTTATGGCTCCGACGGAGCCGTAGCCCATCAGCAGAGCCAACGCACCCACCAGGCACGTGAGGCCAAGAGCTAGACCAAAATGCAATCGAGGCTTCATACTGACCACCTCCTTGCGTTTAATCAGCGTTTTCTCCAGACTTTGCATACTTGATGGAGGCCACCTCATCGAAAGTGAGGTAGCTTCGGGATGACCCTGTTGATCCTGGACTGCCTTCTAGGACAGATATGCGCCTTCGTAAATCCAAGAAACACCTGAATTGGGAGGAGAGGTAAACCCGATAGGTCTCTATGACTCTATGGATAGGAATAGACTGACCTACGTAGGCCACATTCAAGGCCTGGATGTTGGGATTGAAAACCGCGTGGTATCGAAGCGCTCAGTACGTTCGAGCTGTACCGACCGAACCACAGTTCGATAGCAGATTAGAATCCGGCAACTACCCTCCGGCTGGGGGATCAGCGGCCATTGGGCGGCGGTTGGCAGCTGGCAAAATATCTCGCAGGCAGCAACTTCAAGCGAACTGGTCCCACTGCTAGCAGGCCCCGATATGTCGAGTAACCGCAGGTGTGATCCGCCTGGCTCTTTGGCGATTGTGCCGGGATCACGGGCAACCCTTCCATTACGCCTATCAGGGAAGAGTTGCCGACCACTCACCAAAGGATCGCCACATGCGCTGTGCGGAGACGAACAAGTTCCGGGGTGTGTGAGCCGAATGCCTCGCCCGGGAACTGAAGCCGTCAGATAATCAGCAGGGAGGGTTCGATGCGCCCCAAAAGCGACGGCATTCTGGAAACTTCTTTGTACGTGAGCGATGTGTCGCGTTCCATTCGCTTCTATCAGGACACCTTTGGATTTTCTGTCATCAGCGATTTCGGCCAGCGCGGTTGCGCTATGCAAGCGGGTACTCAGCAAGTGTTGCTACTGTTCAAGAAGGGTGCTTCGCGAGCAATTGCGTCGCCTCACGACGGCGAAGGCGAGTTACACCTCGCGTTCGCAATCCCATCCAGTGAATTGTCCAACTGGGAGTCGTGGCTTAAGCAGAGCGGCATCTCAGTGGAGGAGAAGCGTTCGTGGGAATTGGGTGGCTGCAGCCTTTACTTTCGTGACCCTGACCGCCATTTGCTCGAGCTTGCCACGCCCGGCACGTGGTCGGTTTACTAGGAGAAGTTGTACGTGCAAGCCGTGAAATCGGCAAGCCGCGCTAGGCGCTCCTCGCCGCTGCCTGACTTGGCTCGATGTTCTGGTTGAGACGGAACAGGTTTTCGGGATCGTATTTGTTCTTCAGCGCCACGAGCCTGGCGTACTTCTCAGGACCGTAAGCGGCCTTGACCCGTTCGCGGCCTTCGTCGGCCTCCCGTCCCAAATAGTTCACGTACACGCCGCCGGTCGAAAAGGGTTGCATGGCGCTCCAAAAGTCCCGAGCCCAGCGGACGGGCTTTTCGGCGTCGGCCGGTTCGGCGCATACCCCTGCACTAAGAAAGCTGTACTCGACATCCCGGTGGGCGAACGCGGTGGCTCCCCGGTCCGCTCGCTTCACCGCACCCCCTAACTGGTGCTCGATCACTGCGTGGCAGATCGGCGTGGGTCGTTTGTTGCAATACGTCACCATGGTATCGATCGCCCCGTCAGTGATCTTGTCGAGAAAGCTGGACTTCCAATAGCTCAGGAGGCCAGTTGGATAAAAGCCGTCGATCAACTGCTGCGCTGCGGTATAGGGGATGGGGCCGACCTGATCCAACACCGGCGCCCCCGCCGACCGAAGAGGTTTCACGACCTTCTCTCCTTCCGCGATCGGTCCGTTGTAACAAATGTTCATGCCCACGATGGGAGTACCGTCGGGCAGCGTGATGAGAACGATGTCAAAGGCCAACTCTTCGGGAGCAGTACTGGTGACCTCGCGGAAGAGCTCGAGAACCGTTTTTGCTTTCTGAATGTGATAAGCCACTATGCCAGCGAACACCGGACCAACCGGATGGAGCTGATACTCGAATGAAGTCACAACGCCGAAGTTGCCGCCGCCACCCCGCAGGCCCCAGAACAAATCCGCGTTCTCGGAGGCGCTGGCCGTAAGAAACCGGCCGTCGGCCGTGACAATATCGAGCGAGAGAAGATTGTCGCAGCTCAGGCCATGCTTCCGAGCCAAATAACCCCACCCGCCGCCGAGGGTGAGCCCTGCAATCCCGGCCGTGGAGATCTGACCGCCAGTAGTAGCCAAACCGAAGGTTTGCGTGGCATGGTCGAACTCACGCCAGGTTACGCCGGGCTCTGCGCGGGCCGTGCGGTGCCCGGGATCGACGCGCACACTTTTCATACGCGAAAGGTCGATGACGAGTCCGCCTTCACAGATCGCATTGCCGCTGACGTTGTGGCCGCCCCCGCGCACGGCCACCAGCATGCTGTTCGCGTGCGCGAAATTGACGCACTCAATCACGTCGGCAACTCCGGCGCAGCGGGCAATCAGTGCCGGGCGCTTGTCGATCATGCCGTTCCAGATCTTGCGGGCGTCGTCATAGCCCGGGTCGCCAGGACGCAGCAATTCACCGAGCAAGCTGGCTTTGAAATTTTCGATGTCACTTGGCGAAGTCATGGTGACCTCCTGCGGGATGTGATTGGGGACTCGGTCCATCCGTTCCCAAGAAAGGGTAGTAGAGGGGAAAATGTGCCTTTCAGGTAGGGTTGTCAAGGCCCCCTTTTGGGATCGATTGGCCCTTGCGGCCCATTGTTGATGGATCACGGCAATCCTGAAGTTATCGATTCTCAGTTTCTTGTTTGCCGACATTCACCCACAACGTCGTTCGGTACCACCATCTGCTTTGTAGAACAAACATAGGGAAGCCCTGACCGAGGTTCATACGCGGCACTATGTGCGATCACATGCTGCCAGATATTGACCAGCTCTTCTGCTGGAGCTAACATTCGGCACCAGACAGTCTCTGTACTACTAATCGTCAAATTCGTTGCGCGCCGCGCAAAAACGTTATCCTCTGGGGTAATACCACCCCGTATATGCTTCCCTGCCTTTTGGTTGCGGCTCTGCCGCGCTGTGTTAAAGCAATCGAACGCCTAACTTCTTCACGCCTTTAACGCGACGAATACCCGCTGCCAGGTCGGCACTCAGCAGACCACAATCGGCTGCCTCATACGCGAGACGCTGTTTGGGCTACGTGGGCTACAAAATGAGGAAAATGTAGTCGCAGCGTCACGCCACCTAACTCCAATTTGCAGAGGGAAATGGAGATCGCTGGGCGAGGACATTTGAACCACCGATCTCTTGGCACACAACCAGGATGTCGTCGGCACTTTTCTTTGCTGTAAGTTGTTGGCTCTAAAAGAAGTGGTCGGGGCGAATGGATTTGAACCATCGACCTCCTGGTCCCGAACCAGGCGCGCTAGCCAGGCTGCGCTACGCCCCGACCGAACCACTCCGGCGGACGTTCCAGCCAAAGTGGAGTTATCAGATTAACATAGCTTCACGGCTTCGAGGTAGGCCAAGGCTTCCGCCAAAGAAAACCGCCGGGAAACCGTCGTTCCCCGGCGGCCAGTTTTGTTGAGTCCAGCCATCCTGACAATTGTTATCAGAAGCTGAACCGCAAGCCGATCTGCATCACGCGCGGTGTTCCTTGAATCTTCGTGAAGTTCGACCAGTCCGGCGGCGGCTGAAGGTTGTTTAGTGCGGCATCCGGATCAACGGCCAGGTTACTGTTATTTGCGTCGGCTCCAGTCAGATGCTGGGTATTAGTCACGTTGAACACTTCCCACCTGAGTGCCAGTTGTTGTTTCTCGCTCCAGGGCATGGTGAAGATCTTGCTAAGCCCCGCGTCCAGAACCCAATAGCCCGGCGCACGCAGTATATTGCGCTGACCAGTCTCTCCAGGGTACGAGGGGCGGTAACTCTGATAGGCAGCGACCACATCGCAACCGAATAGCTTGGGCGGAGTGGTGGCATTGCCACGCGTCGGGCAGGTCGGGACCGGCGTAACCTGCGTCACGTTGCTTTGCACTTCCCAGTTTGTCGACCACTGCCCCGTATCATAGGGCTGGCCATTTGGCAGCCCGGTATTCCACCGGTAGATACCGGAAAGTTGCCAGCCGCCAATGAGGGCATCCAAGCCGCGGTTCATGTTGCTTCCGAAGTGCTTCCCCCGGCCAAAGGGCATCTGATAGATAGCGTTTACGTTGATGATGTGCCGGATATCGAAGTCGGAGTTGGAATAGTTGTCATGCGGGCGAATGGCATTCTCAATAAACGCGCCGCCGTATGTATTGCTGGTCTGGAGTCCTGAGGCATTGTCCAGAGAATGTGAGTAGGTATAGTTGAAATCCCATTGCAGATTGTGAGTCCTCTGCCGAAGGGAAGCCGAGAACCCATGGTAGTTGGAATAGGCAATCGTTCCCCAGGCAGATAGAGCGCCATATTGTGGGTTGAAGAAATACGGCACCGGGTGGGATAGACCAAGCGTTTGGCCTGCATAGTTCTCGATTTCATCCTGAATGTCTGTCCAGTCGTTGGCCCAAAACTCGAAGCCCTCCGCATAGACAGCTTGCGTGTTCGTGGCGTTTGCGGGAAGAGTGTAGCCATTGGCAGCAGTAGTGGCCGCGTAGCCTGCTGGAAGGATATTCTCAAAGTATGGAATGGGCTGAACGTTAGCCGGATCGGTTCCTAGCTGGCGCTGTTTCTCCAGTATTGTCGCAGCCGTGTACCAGTCCATTCCGCTCTTTGGATCGCGCAAGTCATTCAGCGCCATCACGTCGCGACTAGCAAGAAGATTCCGCGCCAGGCGACCAATATAGGACGCCTGAAACAGTATTCCGCCGCGCATTTCGCGCTCAAACGTCAGATTAAACTGGTAGTGGTTCGGCGCTTGCAGCGCGGTGTCGATTCCGCTTTCAATCCGGCGGCTGTAGTCCACCGGTTGCTGCCGTGGAAACGAGACCGAAGTCGGATAGGTAACCCCTGGCGGTGGCGGCAGGGTCCGGATATCCTGATTAAATCCCGTGAACAGCGGTCCTGGATTCGACGTAAGGTTATAAGTATTCGCTGAAATCGCGACATTGGAGGTATAGCCCAGCCTGTTGTTCAGGTCAAACTGCGAGGCCAGCGCTTCGCCGTAATAGTCGTTCATCAGCGCAAACCCCGCCCGGATCACCGACTGGCCTTGGTTCCCGAACAAACTGTGCCACAAGCCACCCCCCGAGGGTGACCAAGCTACCGAGATGCGTGGCTGGAAGTTGTTTTTGTCCCAATTATAAAGGTATCCCTTGCCGTTCCCGCCGGCTAAAACCAGAGTGAGCGGCTGGACGTAGGGTGTCCCAGCCAATGCCCCGGCTATCCGCCGCCTCAGAAATTCCTCGGTCGAAATATCGGTCACCACTCCGAATCCGTGGGTCTCATGCACCGGGCTGCTGATCGTATAGCGGAGCCCCACGTTCAAGGTCAGACTCGGGCGAAGTTTCCACGAGTCCTGAACGTAAAAGTCGTAGGCATTCGTAGCGAATGTCCGGTTCGTGGGCGTTCCGGAAGGAAGGAGCGACCCATCTTGCCCGAACGTGAATCGCGCGGAATAGGATGTATATCTGCCGATCAACGCCGCCCCAGCTGCATCCACGCCATTTTGGTTGCTGGCTATCTGAATGTACTGATTGGGCCCTGCCGGCAAGAGGTTGTTGGCGGGATTCCCGATATAGGTGTCCAGGGGGTCCGTGACCGCGGTGCCGGCTGGCGAATAAAAGAAAAAGTTTGTTTGGGCCGAGTCGTACGCATTGGTAAAGCCTGTGCGGTTATTCTTCACGAGCCGTACATTGGTGCCGAATTTGATGGTATGACTGCCCTTGATCCAGGCAACGTCATCCACAATGTTGTGGACCGGAGTGGTGCGCGATGTCGTGCGGTTGTAGTTCACGGGAAAGAACACTCCGCGGAAGGAGATGGCGTTCTGGTCGCTGTCGCCTTGCTGGCTGAAGCCCTGCCGCGTCAAGCCATACCGGAAGCTGTTCACCCAATTCCGGCCGATCGCCCAGTTGTGGCTTGCTAACACGCCCCAAGGATGCGCCCACAAACTGGGCGCCGGAGTGTCCGGAAATGCGGGAAGTAGCGTGGTCGTGTCGTGGTCGTAGTAGGTATTCAAACGGAAAAAAGCGCTCATCTTGCTCGACATAGTCCAGTCGATTCGGGCCATATTTGAATTCAATTTTACCGGCGTTGAAGCATTGAATCGGAATCCCCCTGTCATGATTCCGTCGCCGATCGAAGTATCGTTTGCGGGGTACTTGGTTGCCGCATCCTTGAGGGTCTGAATGGCAATTGGGTTTGTATGCACTACGTTCCAGGCATTGTCGAGTTGAGGAGTGGTAAGTGTGAAGGTTTGCGGCGTCTCGCATGTATCCGTGGTGGCCGGTGGAACCGCCTTGGTGCAACGCTGGGCGTTCACGATGAGCTGACCTTGCCCCAATACGGAGAGAGGCACCAGGGACGTAATCGAGGTACCACTCGCGTCGCGCCTCGCCTCATAGCTATAAAAGAAAAATAGCTTGTTCTTCGCGATTGGTCCGCCCAGCGTTCCACCAAACACGTTGCGGAGAAGCTTTGGACGATCCACACCGCTAAGTTTGTTGAACAAGTCGTTCGCGGTAAAAATCGTGTTACGGTGGAATTCGAACGCCGATCCATGCCACGAATTCGTGCCGCTCTTCGTCACAAGATTGATTTGCGCCGCGGACGACCGCCCTTCGTCGGCGTTGGATCCCACCGTAACTACCCGAAACTCTTCGATGGCTTCGGCATTTAAGCGCAGCACCGGCGCTTTAACATCGCTGGTCTCCGCGTCGTTAATGTCCACACCGTCCAGCGTAACGTTCGACTGATCGCTGCGTCCCCCGGCCACGTATCCGTCCGGGGTCACTTGTGCCTGCAGCGTCAAGAGCGAGAGGACGTTGCGCGATTCCATGGGAAGTTGCGTGATTTGTTGCGCAACGAAGTTGTTACCCAGTGTCGCATCTTGCGTGTTTACCTGAACCGTGGCCTCCGCGGCCTCAACGGTCACCGTCGAGCTCAATTCGCCGATCTCCAGTGTCACGGGGACATCGGTCACGTTTGCCACGAGAGCCTGCACTGGGCGGACAATCGATTTTCGGAAGCCCTTCGCCTCAATTCTTACTTCGTAATCGCCAACCGGAACAAGTTCAAATGCGAATGCCCCCGACGTCGTGGTTTCTGCAGTCCGAACGGCGTTCGTCTCTAGATTGGTGAGCGTCACCGTTGCACCGGAAACGAGCGCGCCGGATTGATCTTTCACGCTTCCGCGAATGGTCGATGCGCTGGTCTGTCCCCAGCCGGTTCCCGGGAAGAGTAGCAGGCAGACCAACACCGCGAGACTGCCAATAAGAAATGACCGCTTCATAGACTGCTCCTTTCGCGCACCTTTACTGAATGGGACAAGAGCAGGCAGAAGGCGCCGGGAAACCGAAAGGCCAGGTGGCCTTCAGGTGGCCTAAGGCTTCATGCTTCTAAACCAAAAAGTAGATAGACTTTAGGCAACCTTCCCCGCTACTCGACAGCAACCGTTGTCCTAGCTTTTAGGACAGTTTGAGGCTTTCTGTCAAGGGACCTTTCTTCTAGACCCTTTATCAAATCGGTTTAAGTGGATTTTCGGATGACGGGAGAGTGTCGTTTCGAGAGTACTAGGCCCTGCGCTAAGACCTATGAGATTACACCTGGACACCATGGGATAGGAAAAAGCCGCCACCCCCTTGCGACACTGGCGGGCGGGCCAGCATGATTCTCGTCCCCTTCCACTTTCGTTCCGGCCAACCCATCAGAAGACCTGAAGACCTTCGATTCCCCCGGCGCCATCTCTAGCCGAATCGTTGCGAGAAAAAAAAAGCCGCCGGGAAGCATTTACCACCCGGCGGCCAAAAATGAATAGTCCTCAGAAGGAATAACGAAGGCCGACCTGCATGGAGCGTGGAGCGGCCGTTGTCTGAATAGCCGTGAAATTGGAGAAGTTCTTTGCAGGTTGTAGGTTCCGGACCAACGGGTCAGATGCGATGCCGAAACCGCTGCGGCTGTTGTCGAGCACACCCAACGGCTGGAAATTAGCCACGTTGAAAACCTCCCAACGGAGCTGCAATTTCTGTTTTTCGCTCCATGGCAAGCTGAACGACTTGCTGAGTCCGGCGTCAAGGTTGGTTTGCCCCGGTAGCTGGAAGATATTCCGCATTCCGGTTTCTCCCGGATAGGCATTCCGGAAGCTCTGATAAGCAAATGTCGGATCACAGCCAAAAAGCTTCGGAGCAGTAGTAGCGTTTCCCTTGGTGACACAGGTGCTTAGTGGTCTGGTCAAGCTCGTCCAAGACTGGACCTGGAAATTCGTCGCCCAGCGTGCGTCGTCGATCGGAGCGCTGACCGGCAAACCTGTGTTCCAGCGGAAAATACCAGATAGCTGCCAGCCGCCGATGAGAGCATCCAGCCCCCGCCCGGCTCCGCCAGCCAGGAGTTTGCCGCGCCCAAAGGGAAGCTCGTAGATCGCATTCACATTGACGACGTGACGGAGGTCAAAATCCGAGTTCGCGTAGTTGCTATGCTTTTAGGACAGGTTCATATTTCTGTCAAGGAAAGTTCTTCTAAATTCTTTATCAAATCGGTTTAATTCGTTTTTTCCGAATGATGGACGAGGGTCGTTTCGAGAGTACTAGTTCTTCCCCTAGGACAGCCGGAGCAACTTGGCCTCGGTAATGGCGGGAATCGCGCGGATGGGCTCCAGAATGGATGGGGAAACCACGCCGTCCACGCGCACGAGCGCAGCAGCTTCTGCTCCCTGGACGGCTTCGCGCCGACCCAAGGCAAACGTCGCGATATTCACTCCAAGCTTTCCGAGCGTCGTTCCCACTTGGCCAATCACGCCCGGCTCGTCGCGGTTCCGCAAATAGAGGATTGTCCCCTCGAGCTGGGCTTCGAGCGGAATACCCTCGATCGCGAGGACGCGCGGCGAGCCGTCATGCACAACCGTTCCCTCCGCCGTAAAGCCGCACGCCGAGCCTGTCTTTTCCGGCAGCGCCGAGACTTCCAAGGTGTTCGGGAAGCCGCGTTCGCGCCTTCGTGTTTCTTCCTCAACGCTTAGGCCGCGTGCCGCGGCTATCGCCGACGCGTTCACCACGTTGACCTTCTGGTCCAAGACCGCGTTCAGCACACCTGAGAGCACCGCGCTCCGGAGCAAGTGCGTGCCTACTTCGGCGACCTCGCCCGCGTAGCGAATGCGAATTCGGGCGGGGCGTGCAGGCGCTGCTTGCGAAACCAGCGACCCGAGCCGCTCCGCCAACTCCAGATAGGGCCGCACGCGACGGTATTGATCAGCCGACAGCGCCGGAAGATTCACCGCATTGCGGATAATTCCTTCCGCAAGGTAATCCTTGATCTGCACGGCCACTTGCGTGCCGACTTCCTCCTGCGCTTCCGCGGTCGAACCCGCCACGTGCGGCGTGGCAATCACGTAAGGCAGTCCGACCAAAGGAGAGTTTTTCGGAGGTTCTTCCGAGAACACGTCCACCGCCGCGCCGGCAAGCTTGCCGCTTTTTAACGCGGCCGCCAGCGCGCTTTCGTCCACCAATTCACCGCGCGCGGTGTTAATGATGCGCGCGCCTTTTTTCATTTTCTGGATATTTGCCGCGCTGATGAGATTCTGCGTCGCCGGACTGAGCGCCGCGTGCAGGGAAACAAAGTCGCTCTCCGCCAACAGCTGGTCAAGCGGCACAAGTTCGACCGATATTTCATGCGCCGCCGCTTCGCTGATGAATGGGTCGTAAGCCAGCACGCGCATATCAAACGCCTCCGCGCGCACGGCCACTTCGCTCCCGATTCTTCCGAGGCCCACAAGCCCGAGCGTTTTCCCGCGCACTTCGGTTCCCGCTGCGGAGGATTTTTCCCAGCGCCCCTCGTGGATAGCTCTGTCCAGCCGCGGCACCTGCCGCGCAAGCGACAGAAGCAAAGCGAAGGTATGCTCGGCCACGCTCACGGAGTTTCCGCCGGGCGTGCTCATCACCAGCACGCCGCGCTTCGTGGCTGCTTCCAAATTAATATTGTCCACGCCGACGCCAGCGCGGCCCACCGCGCGCAGCTTAGGGGCCCTGGCGAGCAGATGCTCGGTGACTTTCGTCGCGCTGCGCACGATCAATGCATCGGCATCGGTAATTTCCGCTTCGAGCGTCTCTTTTGTGGTCAGGACGGTCGTCCAGCCGTCCTGCTCCTTCAACAGTTTCACGCCTCGCTCACTGATCTTGTCCGCGACGATGACTTTCATTCCGCCCCTTCAGTAGCGCAGCTCGACCCGTATCCGCTCGAAAACGGCTATGAATTTGCCACGCGGCATAAGAAATCCAAAGTAGCGAGTCCCTTTGGCTCTGTCAATTCGGTACAAACCCTAAGAACGCAACCATCTGCCGGAATATGCCTTGTATCTCTGCCAGGCCTTGGGTCTCTGTTATATTGAACTGACTCAAGGAGCAAGCGATGAACCTTGCTGAGAAAATTCAGAGCGACCTGGTCGAGGCCATGCGCGCCAAAGATGAACTGCGCCTGAGCGTTCTGCGCGGAATCAAATCGGCCATCAAGCTGAAAGAAGTGGAAAAGATAAGAACGCTCGATGAATCCGAAACGATTCAGATCCTGCAAACGCTCGTTAAACAGCGCAAGGAATCCATCGAGCAGTTCACCAAGGGCAATCGGCCGGAACTCGCCGCGAAAGAAACGAAAGAACTCGGCATCATCGAATCCTATCTGCCTCGAGGGGCGACCGAGGCTGAAATGGACGCAGCCATCAGCAAAGCGATTGCTGAAACGGCGGCGAATTCCATGAAGCAAATGGGCGCGGTAGTAAAAGCCGCCAAATCGGCGCTGCAAGGAAAGACGGTCGACGGGAAAATCCTGAGCGATCGCGTGCGCGAACATCTTTCAAAACTCGGGTAAGATCCGGTCCGGTCAGTGCAGGAGCAGAATATACGGTGGAACTGCCATCCTCGACCGACATGAATTCCCGCGCGCTGGCAGTTCTTCGTATCGGCGTTGGCGCTTTGTTCCTCATCTTTGGCGAGTACAAGGTTTTCGGCACACAGTTCACGCTTCACGGCGGCTTCCAGTATTGGATCAACCGTTTTCTTGAGGGCGGCGCTTACCCGCTCATGGCGCCGGTGCTTCGCGGGTTCGTGCTCGGGCACGCCACACCGATCGCGTTCCTGGTGGCCTACGGTGAGCTGGCCATTGGCATCGCGCTCCTTTTCGGAATTCTGGTGCGGGCCGCGAGCTTCGGCGGGCTGGTTTTCATGCTCACGTTGCTTTTTTCTTCCGACTATCCCGGTGCGGGCGCGCCGTTCTGGCAATATTTTGGCGCGAGCCTGAGTCATTCGGTCTTCATACTGTGTTTTGCTGCGTTCTTGATTGGCCGCGCCGATGCCGTCTGGTCCCTCAAAGCACGCCGCAAAGGGATATGGCGACACGAATGACGAAGGCCTTGGGTGGACATGAAGCGCAAAGGCGACGTGCGAATCAATGGGACGTAGGCTTCAGCACCGCCGCGTTTCTTTCGTCGCTAGCGATGATGCGGTAAAGCTTTTTCAGATCCTCAACCTTGCTGACCGGCACGCTCAGCTCCTTCACTTCAAACGTTCGGGTATACTTCAGCATGCTGCCGTGGACTTCGGTTTTGCTGTGATAGCTCGCAAAGCTGTAATCCGCGTCAACGGGCGGCGGTAAATCATCCACTTCGTAGCCGGGGGGCAGCGCAATCTCAAAAGTGTCGGTGTCACGCGACGGCCCATCAAACTCCACGGGATATTTGCGGGGCTCTTTGGTTTCCAAGAGATCGCTGGACTTATTGCCGATGAATCGCGGCCGTAGGAGAAGCAAATTCCCAGCGGGCTTCGCGTAATTCCGCGCCGTAACTGAATAATTGTAAACAAAAGGCAGATCCGTGCTTTGGAGATTGCCCACGCTCGCCTTGGTGATTTCGAAGGTCGCGAGCGAATGGGAGAGAAGAGTCTCAATCGGCTTGATCTTATCGGTGTCTTTGTTCACTGTGCGCAGCGCCCAACGCTGCGACGAAGCCCGGTCGCCTACGCGAATTTCCTGGACATCTCCGGTAAGCGTGCCGAAGGCATCCAAAGTGAGCTTGCCAGCGCGCCGAATGCCGTTCATCGCCGGTGGCATCACCGGTAGTTCGACCAGCTCGCCGCCGTCCGGCCCCACTAAAAGCCCGTAATTTGCCTGCAAGGCGCCGTTAAGTTGACCGAATGGCGTCAATTCGTCGGTGGGATCGAAGAACAGGAGTCTGCCGAGTTTCGGATGAACGATCGTGGCCATCAAAGAAGCGTCCACGACTGAATCGGGCAGTTTGACGGCGATGATGGCGTGATCGAAGCCATCTTTATGAGCGGGCGTTTCGGGAGTAACCGAACCGCGCTCGGAATTGATAATGACGTAGTAGGAATCAACGCCAATTTCCTGCAGCATTGCTCCCATCAGAGTTGCCTTGTCTTTGCAATCGCCGTAATGATGGGTAAAGACTTCCGGAGCAGCATGGGGTTGCCATCCGCCTATTCCCAATTCGATGGCAACGTAGCGAATATCGCTTTGCGCAAAATTTGCCAGCGCTTTCATTTTTTCAAGGGGAGTCCTGGACGAAGAAGCGAGCGAAGCCACCTTTTGTTTGAGTTCCGGAGAAGCGTCGCGACGTCCACTTGTCAAGCCCTGATACCAAATCCCCATTTCCTTCCAGTTTTGAAACCCGCGGCTCTGCACCGAAGCTCCGCGAGGGACCAACGAAATAATCATCTGTCCGGCTACACCTTGCCAAGGCGGCATGTTGTCTTCATGGTGGATGCCTTTGATTTGACTCACAACCCACTCAAATTGGTTTCCGGATTCGACGGGCTTTATCTCCGGATAGTTCATCCACTTTACTTTGTATTCCCAACCGGAGGGAAGTTGAAGGCTGTACCGTGCTTCGCGGACGGGGCTTTCTTGCTGGAAACGCCAGATATCTTGTAAAACGAATGGCTGATCTTCTTTTTCGTATTCGTACCCCACGATGTTGCCCGGGTCCGCGGCCGGAATGCGAAGGAGTCTGTCCTTCACATCCGTGATCAGCTCGCTTCCCTCGATTTTAGGTAATGAGATCTCGACGGCCTCCTTGTCTTTGATTTCATAATCCTTGCCTTGTGACGGGATACACCAAGCTCGCATCGCCGTGATTTTCTGGTGGGAATTGTAAGGAACCACTAGCGTGCCATACTCGCGGCCGCTGGGCCGAAGAATCTTAAACGCCTCGCGAACCGTGATCTTGATTTTCTCGGCGGACTGAACCAATACAAATCTTCCCGAATACAGCAGCACAGCGTCAGTTTTTTCGTCATGCTCCGGTAGAGGCACATTTACCAAAGCGTGCATCCACGCCGGTGCGTCGCCGGCCCTGGCAGCCGCGGTCCAGCTGAGCAGTGAAACGGTCAGCACGGCTAAGACTGAAGCAAGTCTTAGCCGATCAATTCCCTGACGCAGCACCAAGCGGCTGCAAAACAATTTGTTGTTCGTCTGCATTTTTCACCAACTGATAGAAATTCCGGAGCGTCGGGTAGTATTTTTGTTCGAGAAGAGCCAACTCCACCGTGAGATGCCTTTCCAGGTGCAGTGTCCCGTTCTTGTTGTCTGCTTTTGAGTTGTAAACAATCAGCTTGGCATCTTGAGTCACTGGTTGAGGAAGAGAGCTCACCTGCCAGCCGAGCGGCAGGTCAATCTGAACGTCGTCCAGCTTCTGATACATAAAGCGAAAATAGAGCGGGTGGACCCGCGTCGCGTGCTCATACATGTGTTTCTCGGGTGCGCTGAACAGTCCGACCGGCAACAGCGCCCGCTTTCCAGCTCCAGAGACCCAACCGGGTACTTTCAAACTGAATTTCGCGACTAAACTGCCTGAGGAGCTTGCCCAGTCCGGTTTGTTAGTAAGTTCGACGTCAATGCCTGCGGGAACCGCCTCCCTCACGTAGTCCTCCAAGAGTTTCTTATGATGAGCTTCATCTTCATTGTGCTCCTCGACTCTTCGCAAAGAGGCTTCAAGCCCTGTGAACGTCACGGTCAGCATGCCTTCGAGAGTCCCGTCGCTATCCAGCTTCAAGTCGGCTTTGCGGATGATTTGGGAAGCAGAACTCTCCGGACTCGGCGTGGTCACCCACGCGCCGCCATCTTTGTCCAGTTTGAGCCCGCGTACGTCTGTCTCCCCCCAGGGCAACAATCCATAGGGAGTGTACGCAGAGCCAGGATCGAAATAGAGGTCCTTGCCACTGTGCCTGACGAGCACGACATTGGAATTGAGGTCGGAAGCCCGCATCAGATTGGGCTTGAAGAAATCCTCGGTCCGCGAAGACACCCATACCGGATAGGCTTCGAGCCCCGCGGCGCGCGCAAGTGCAAGGAAGAGCCAGGTGATCTGCGTGCCGTCCCCGTAGCCGCGTTTCCACAAGTCTTCCACGTTGCTTATTTCTTTTTCTTTATCGCGCTTCTGCTCCTGCTCGGTTTTTTGGCGCTCATAGGAGGTGTTGCGGACCTGCTGAACACGAGCATAGATCTTTTGCAGCTTTGTTTCCGGGGAATCGCTCGCGGCGACAATTTCGCTTACTGCTTGCTCCATCGCTTTGCGTCTTCCGACGAAGCCCTCGGCCTGGTCGTACAGCTTTTTTCCGCGATTCCTCCAGAACTTCACGGGGTCATTTTCCAGGGTGCCCTCAAAATAGACAAAATCCACCATGTACTTCATGGCATTTTCGGGGGGCATATCGTCTTCGACTTGAAACGCGGGAATATCCCTGGCTTCCATTCGAACGTAATTGCCTCTGGCGTCATTTTGCTCGGCAGGCGGCGATGTGCCTTGCGGAAGGCCGTTAGGCCAAGTCCATTGCAGGGCGAACCGTCCATACGGTTTCAGGGAGTATTTGCCGACCCTGGTGAAAAGTTCTTCGCTGAGGGTCCAATGCGAATTGAACACGTAATACTCCTTGAAATCAATCATGTAGTGATATTCGATGATGCTGCCGGGCTGCACATCGGAAAGGGTGAACGTCTTTGCTAGGAATTTGACGCTGCGAGCTCTAACAATCTCTTTTTCATAGACTTTGCCGTCAAAATTGACAATGGACCCGTCGGGCCGGATCGTGCGGGCTCTCACGTTGACCACGTCCTCATTTTCTTTGAAAAACGGGATTTCGACGTCGGCGTACTTTCTTCCTTCCTCGGTCAAGATCTTTGTTCGAACGTAGTTGTACTCGTGGGGCGTCCGCGCATCGCTGTCGTCGCGATCGATCTGCCGATACAGGATAATCGCTGGTGCGCCGGGCGCCTTCGGCTCGCCGGTCACTTTCAATTCTTGGGGGCTAACCGGCAGCCATTCGTCGCCCTCACTGATACGAGCGCAGAACAACATCGCTACAAGAGCTACGAAGATGACCGCTATCGAAGTAAGACGGCTAGAATGCACGATGAACCTCCGTGTTGAAATAGGGAAACGAACGCAGAGGGACCATTTGGGCAAAACAGGGCAGCCTGGATGATGCCGGGCAGAATGGCCCCGCCCGACCGCGATATTGAAGGGGCCCGTCCCATGTTATGGCAACCGACCTGAGTGAAAATATCGTGTCGGACGGTACTGCGAACTTAGATAGTAGTCAATAGAACGAAAGGAACCGAAAGGGCCGCAAGGACCTTGGCCTTTCAAGCGGCTCGCGTGGCTCGCGTGCCTCGACGATTCTCCGGCGATAAGGCATAATCCCCGGACACGGTTGCAGCCAATTTGGACTTGCGTACGAGGAGGATTTGGTGGGCGAACAAACCGCCGTCCGCGAGGGAGCCTGGAGTTCCACCGCGCCGCCGGGAGAATTTCGCACCTACATCTCGGCGGAACAAAGCCCTAGGGAATTCACCGTCCGCGCGGTGATCCTTGGTGCGCTGTTTGGCCTGCTTTTTGGGGCGGTCAGCGTGTATGTCGGCCTGCGCGCCGGGCTCACCGTTTCCGCCTCGATTCCCATCGCGGTGCTCTCGATCAGCATCCTGCGGGCGTTCGGCCGCTCGACTATCCTCGAAAACAACATCGTGCAGACCACCGGTTCCGCAGGAGAATCACTTGCCGCGGGCGTCATGTTCACGCTGCCGGCGCTGATTTTTCTGGGTTTCGGCTCGGAATTCACGTTCTGGCACATTTTCCCGCTGGCGTTGCTGGGAGGCTGGCTCGGCGTCTTGTTCATGATCCCGCTGCGCCGTCAGCTGATTGTCAAAGAGCATGGCAACCTGACCTTTCCCGAGGGCACCGCCTGCGCCGACGTGCTGGTGGCCGGTGAGCGCGGAGGCTCGTTTGCCGGACGCGTCTTTTGGGGACTTGGCCTGGGCGGCGCGTACACCTTCCTGATGAACACGGCGCAGGCCTGGACCGGCCAGCCGGAAGTGCGCCCGCGCTGGTTTCCGGGCGCTTCCTTCCGCGCCACCATCACGTCGGAATACCTGGGAGTGGGCTACATCATCGGCCCAAAGGTGGCGGGAATTCTTTTTGCGGGCGGCGTGATCTCCTGGTTGCTGGTGATGCCGGCGATTCAGTTCTTCGGACAACTCGCGGGAAATACGCCTATCTATCCCTCCACGATTCCCATTCCGCAGATGACGCCCGACGACATGTGGCGCCAGTACATCCGCCCGATGGCCGCGGGAGCCGTGGCCGCGGCAGGATTGATTACCTTGATTCGAACGATGCCCACGATCATTTCGGCCCTGCGCGCCGGCCTGAAGGATGTGCGCGCGGAAGGAAATAACGCGCCAGCCAGCAATGAAGCCAGCCGCATTGAGCGCGACATGCCCATGAGCTGGGTGATTGCCGGCTCCGCGGTGATCATCCTCTTGCTGTTCGTGCTCTTGACCATTGCTCCCGTGCAAGATGCGCACACGACTTGGTACCAGAATTTGCTCGCGGGCATTCTTGTAGTGATCTTTGGATTTCTCTTTGTCACCGTGGCCTCGCGCATCAGCGGTTTGCTGGGCAATTCCTCCAATCCGGTGAGCGGTATGAGCATCGGCACGCTCATGGCTACCTGCGCGATTTTTCTCCTCGCCGGCTGGACTGCGCCGAGCTATGGCGTTCTCGCGCTAACCATCGGCGGGTCCGTGTGCATTGCCGCGGCGATTGCGGGCGCGACCTCGCAAGATTTGAAGACCGGCTATCTGGTTGGCGCTACGCCCGTTCTGCAGCAGTGGGGCCTGCTGGTGGGCGTCACGGTTTCCACCTTCGCCATTGGCATCACGCTTGGGCTGATGAATAAGGGCCTCGAAAAGTACATTCCCACCCAGATTCCCGTCAATCTCGAAGCCCTGCCTGCCGGCGTGAAAGTAGAAAGAGCCACCTTCGAACATCTGGGAAAGAACTACGTTCTGATCAATGCGCTTGGTTCCAGCCAAATTCCCGATGGCGAGTATCTCTACGATCCGGGTTCCCAGCGGATTGAACTCCAGTGGGCTCAGGGAATCGGCAGTGATAAAGCGCCGGCTCCCCAGGCCCGCCTGATGGCTACGGTCATTAACGGCATCCTCAGCCAGCGATTGCCCTGGCGGCTGGTCTTGATGGGCGTAGCTCTGGTGATTGCTGTGGAGATTCTCGGGATACGATCGCTCGCATTTGCCGTCGGCGCCTACCTCTCCCTGGGAACCACGGCAACCATGTTCGCGGGCGGACTGGTTCGCGTGCTGGTCGAGGCCACAACAAAGAAAAAGGAAGAGAGCGAGGCCAGCCCCGGAGCGCTTTATTCAAGCGGATTGATCGCCGCCGGAGGCGTGTTTGGCTTGCTGGGCATTGTCATCAACTTACTCGAGGATCCGGAAATTTCCAACCACGTGCCCCATTGGCTTACCGCTGTGCTGGGGCTGCCATGGCGGGCCGATCTGTTGGCCTTCGGCCCGAAAGTTCTCGGCCCGCTCGCCACCAGCAACCTCCTCGGTTTGATCATGTTTTTGGCTCTTGCGGGTTCGCTTTTTTACTTTGCCCGCAAGAAGCTCGATTGAAAGACGTTCGAAAGTCCAAGAGAGCAAGCGCTGTTATGGAAAAAGACAAGGTGCACCCGTGCGGGAGCAATCTGCGATTTCGAACTCTTTGATTCCTTGATTCTTTGACTCTTTGACTTTCGACTTTTCCGCTGTTCCGCTCTTTGACGGAAATGCCTCGGCGCCGTAAACTTCGTCTATGTCTTCTCGCTCGGGCATCAAGAGCTATCGGGTCAGCTTCGACTTCTACGTCACTCCGGGCATCAAGTTCCTTCTGATTGCCAACTTTGCGGTTTTCATCGTCGAAGCCCTGCTCTACCACTTCGCCGGGCCGTTCGCGTATGAAGAGCTGGTGAAGTGGTTTGGCCTTGTTCCGGCCGGCGTCATTCCCCTGTTGCACATCTGGCAGCCCTTCACGTACCTGTTTCTCCACGATGTCAACAGCATCTGGCACATCCTGATGAACATGTTCATGCTTTGGATGTTTGGCCGGGAACTCGAGGTCGCGTGGGGAAAAAGCCGCTTTCTGCGTTATTACTTCCTAACGGGCGTTGGCGCGGGGCTCATCAACGTGATTGTCAAAATAGCGCCGGCGGCCCTCGGTAACGGGATCCCCTTGACCGCCTCTACTCCCACGATCGGCGCTTCCGGGGCCATTTTTGGAATTCTTGTCGCTTGCGCCATTCTCTTTCCGGACCGACGGGTTTATCTTTTCCCGTTTCCCGTAGCCATGAGCATGCGCACCATCGTCATCCTCATGACCATTCTTACTTTCCTCGGAACATTTGGGTTGGGCGCCGACAACGTCAGCCATCTGTGTCATCTCGGCGGACTGCTGGTGGGCTACGTTTATTTGCGGCGTGGATCTTTCCTCTACAGCTTGCGCAACAGCGTTTCCGATTGGCAAAACCGCCGCAATCGTCGGCGCTTCCAAATCTACATGGGCAAGCACCGCAAAGACCCGCCCTCGCGCCCCGACAACTGGGTGAATTAGAAGTGCTTCGCCTTGCGACGGAAAGCTCTTTTCACGCTTCCCCGCCGATGACGTGAAACTTCACGAAGTTCGTTGTGCCGCGGATTCCCATCGGCGTTCCCGCCACGATGCCAATGACGTCGCCTTTGCGCACCAATCGCTCTTCGAGCAACCGCTTCTCCGCAACTGCCGCCAGCCCATCGATCTTGCGCAAATCCTGAATGTTTCTTGGATACACCCCCCAGATCAGCCCCAAGCGCCGCCGGGTTTCCTGTTCAGGCGAGAAGGCGACAATGGGAACCAGCGGCCGATAACGCGAGATCAACCGCGCCGTGAACCCGCTGTGCGTGAACACCGCGATCAGCCTCATGTACAATTCACGCGAAGCGTGGCACACGAGTTCGGCGATGGTCCCCGGCACTTTCAATTGCTCCTGCTGGGCGGGCCGCGGATATTCCCGGATGCTTCCTTCCGCCTCTTCGATGATGCGCGCCATCATGCTCACGGCCTCGATCGGATATTTTCCCGTGGCCGTCTCCGCGGAAAGCATAACCGCATCCGATCCGTCGAAAATCGCATTGGCGACGTCGGAAGCTTCCGCGCGCGTGGGCCGGGGATTTTCCGTCATCGATTCGAGCATTTGGGTCGCGGTAATCACCGGCCGCCGCAGCTCTCTGGCCCTCGAAATGATCGTTTTCTGCACTACGGGCACGCGCTCCGGACTCATTTCCACGCCAAGGTCGCCGCGGGCCACCATCACCGCGTCGGCCGCGCGCAGGATAGCGTCCAGGTTTTCGATGGCCTGCGGCTTTTCCAGTTTGGCGATCACCGGCGTGTCTTTTCCTGCGGCGCGGACCAATTGCTTCGCCAGCAGCACGTCCTCCGGCCGCCGCACAAAACTCACCGCGATGTAATTCGCCCCGTGCTTGAGCGCAAACCGCAGATCCGCGCGGTCTTTCGGCGTCAACGCCGGAACGCGGAGCTGCAACCCGGGAAGGTTGATGCCCTTATGCTGGCCGAGTGCGCCGCCGTTCACAATCTCGCAGATCACTTGGCGCTCGCGCACCTGCTCGACGCGCAGCTCGATGAGGCCGTCCGAAAGGAGAATACGGTCGCCAGGATGAACTTCCCGGGGCAGGCCCGGGAAGGTTGTGCTGACGCGCGTGGAATCGCCGAGAACTTTGGCGGTAGTGATGGTGAACCGCTCCCCGGCGCGCAGCATCACCGGCCCGCCACCCGCCAGCGCCCCGGTGCGGATTTTCGGTCCCTGAAGGTCGGCCAGAATCGCAATCGGCTTTTCGTGTTTGCCGGAGGCCGCGCGAATCAGCGCGAAGTGCTGTGCGTGCTCTTCGTGTGTGCCGTGCGAGAAATTCAGCCTTGCCACGTCCATCCCCGCCGCGAACAGCCGGTCAATCATCCGCGGCGAACAGGTGACCGGCCCGATGGTGCACACAATTTTCGAGTGGCGAAAATTCATAGGTTCCTTCGAGGATGCCCTCGACACTTCCGGCTTTTTATTATTGAACCAAAGCCTGGTCACTCTTGATTTTCTTTTTGGATGGTTCCGAACGGCATTTGCTTCAGTAACGGGTAACCGCAAACTCCGTCACGATTTTCGTCAGCACGTCCACGCCCTTGTCAAAAGCCATCAAGGGAATTCGCTCATCATCACCGTGCATGCGCTTCAGGTCTTCGTCGGCCAAGGGGAACGGCACGAGCCCGTAAGCCTGGACGTTGTGCAGCCGCAACTGCGCGGAGTCCGTTAACCACGTCGACTGAAACGGCAGCGCCGGGGGGCCCGCAAATTCGCGCGAAGCCACCTGGCAAATCACGTTGTAAAAATCCGACTCCAATGAGGACGGAGGCGCGGCCAGCCCCGGGTTCGGCTGCACTTCCAGCTTCACCGCCGGATCATTGACCAGCTTGTTTAGCTCATTCACAAGCGTTCCGATGGAATCTCCAGGCAGAAGCCGCACGTTCAGATTCGCGCGGGCTTCTGCGGGAATCACATTGTTGGCTACCCCCGCGGAGAGCACCGTGGGAGCGATGGTATCCCGCATCATCGCATTCCACAGCGGGCTCGAATCGGACACCACCCGTTGCGCGTGTTCGCCGCGGTCCGAGGTATCCATCGAACGGATCCACTTTGCGATTTCGTCGTCTTCGAGCGGCGTAATCCCCTCGAAGTATCGGCGCACAATCGCGGTGAAGTGCACCGGCGCGGAATAGGTTCCGATCTTTGCAATGGCGGCGGCCAAATGGACCACGGCATTGTCTTTGGTCGGCTGCGAGGCATGGCCCGATGTTCCGTGAGCGACCACGGCGACGTTCACCGCCACTTTCTCGCTCGCTTGCACGCCAATGTACTGCACTTTGCCGTTTCTCATGAAAACGTTGCCGCCCTCGTTGATGGCAAAGCCAGCGGCAAACTTGTCCCAATATTTTGCAATGAGCATCCGCATGCTCGAGTCGCCGCCCCCTTCTTCATCCGCCGTGGCTAGGAAGATCACATCGCGGTTAATGTGCGCATTCGACCGCTTCAAGCCAACAAAGACCGCCAGATTTGCGGCGAGCATGCCTTTGTCGTCGATGGCCCCGCGGCCATACAGGTAGCCGTCCTTGATCACCGCGCCGAACGGATCGACCGTCCACCGTGACTTCTCAACCGGCACGGTATCCAGGTGAGCCACCAGCAGCAGCGCCTTCGAGGGGTCCGGCACCACCGAACTCCTCAGGCGGGCCACCACCGCGCTTCTTCCCAGCGCCAAATCCAGAAGTTCCGGTTTGATGCCTTCCTTTTGAAGCACTCCGGCCACGTACTTGGCGGCGAGCTGCTCACTTCCCGGCGGGTTGGACGTGTTGATCCTGATCAAATCCGCCAGCCAAAGGAGTGCATCCCTGTGAATCCCCGCAGGGTCAGCGACTGCCGATGCGACGACCGGCGCCGACCGGGGAATTCCCTGTATAACGGCGGGAAGACTCGATGCCAACATGAGGGCCGCCAAGCCCGTGACAGTTCCCAGCAAACGGTTCCCATTCACCAATCCACCCTCCTCCACGAAATGGCCTGGGTCTCCCCCGAAACCTTCCAGCTAACGTTTTACGTCGAGCGTGCTTCATACTAACATGCGGGTATGGGGGCCCGGCCCGCTCATTGCCGTAGCGTGGCCTAAGCTCAACCCGCGTTCCGCAGCCGCGGGTTCGCATGACAACAAAAATCTTGGCGGGCTCTTGTTTTTTCGCCCAACCAGCGAGGTACGAAAGATGCGACGAATCGCTTTGCGTTTATTCCCGGCTTTAGCGGCTTTTTTGATAGGGCCTCTTTCAGGGCAGCCCGCCCTCGCGCAGGCACCCACCGGCCCGCAGGGTGGGCCGCCTTCTCAGCAGCAACAAAAACCCACCGCGCCCGAAACACCCGCTCCCGGACAGCAAGCGCCGTCCTCCGGTGTCAGCATCAGCGTGGATGTTCCGGTCGTGACCCTCGACGTGGTGGCCGCCACGCAGCACGGGGATCTCATTCCCAACCTCAAGAAAGAAAACTTCCGCGTTCTCGACGAAGGCGTGCCCCAGGCGATTAGCAATTTTGCTCCCACCGACGCGCCCATCACCATGGTCGTGCTCATGCAGTTTAGCGGAAATGCTTACGGCTGGTTCGCCGCTTACGCCCGATATTGGGCCGACGCCCTTTTCCCGAACCTGCAACAAAAAGACTGGGTTGCTCTCGAGACCTTCGATATGAAAACACGCATCGAGGTGGACTTTACGCAGGACAAGGACGAAGTCCGCAACGCCATTTACCACCTCTATTTCCCGGGTTTCAGCGAATCCAACGTCTTCGATGCGCTGATTGAGACCACCGAGCGGCTCAAAGACGTCAAAGGCAAGAAATCCATCCTTCTGCTCGCGAGCGGCGTGGACACCTTTTCCAAGCACACTCTCGATCAAACCATGAAGGTGCTTCGCGGAAGTGACGTCCCGATCTTTTGTGTCGGCTTGGGAAAAACCTGGACCAATTTTCTCGATTCCAGGGGATCCATGAGTCCGCACATGGATTACCTGCAGGCGGAGAACCAGCTGCGAACCTTTGCCCAGGAAACCGGCGGATTTGCTTGGTTCCCGCAATTCGATGGCGAGATCCCCGACATCTTCCGCAGCGTTGCCGCTTTTCTACGCCACCAGTACAGTCTTTCCTTCACCCCTTCGGGCGGTGGCAAGGATGGAAAATTCCACAAAGTAAAAGTGGAGCTGGTCGCTCCCGATGGGGGCCCGCTGACGATCCAAGACCAGAAAGGCAAGAAGCTGAAATATCAGGTTTACGCCCGTGAGGGCTATCAGGCCAGCAAACCAGGCGTCGGCGACTGACAGCTTGGGCAACGCGAAATTGGAAAAGTAGAAATTCGGCACTCCTCTGCTAGTATGCCGGTTTCGTTTTTCGAGTTTCGCGTTTCCGGCTAGTATCCCCGCGCCAAATCCACGCGATTCAACATTTCCCTTCCGTCGAACCACCGCTCCAGCAGTTCGACCAGCAGCGCCGCTTGCCGCTTCCACAGCCGGTCGCTCAACGCGCTGGTGTGCGGTGTAATAAAGAGATTCGGCGCCCTCCACAAAGGGCTGTCGGCCGGCAGCGGCTCGGTCTCCGCCACGTCGATGGCCGCACCCGCCAGTACTCCCTTTTCGAGCGCGCAGATAAGCTCCTTTTGATCGAGCAGCGACCCGCGCCCCACATTAATCAACCGCGTCCCGCGCTTCATCAGCGCGATCTCCTTCGCTCCGATGAGATGTTTGGTCTCCGCCGTTTCCGGCGCGGCCATCACCACGTAATCCGCTTCCGGCAGCGCTTCGTGCCATTGGGCAGCCGAAAAAATCTTTTCCGCGTAGTTGCCGTCCCCTTCGCCGGAACGCGTCACTCCCCAGATCCGCATTTCAAACGCCTTCGCGCGTTTTGCCAGCTCGCGCCCGATCGAGCCGTAGCCCACAATCAGCAGCGCTTGCCCGTTCACCTCGGCCAGATGCTGCGGCTTGTCCCACAACTCCTGTTGCGACCAGATGGCTTTGTCCTGTTGTCGCACCGAGTCGGGGAAATTTCGCGCCAAGGCCAGCAGCAGCCCCATCGTGTGTTCCGCCATCGGCACGGAAAATACGCCGCTCGGGTTGGTCACCATGATCCCCGAGTCGCGCAGCTCGGGATACATCAGTTGCGCCACTCCCGCGGCGGTCGAATGCAGCCACTTCAGCTTCTTGGCGTCCTTCAATTGCTTCGCGCGCAACGAGTAGCCCACGAAAATATCCGTGTCTGGCAACTCCTGTGGCAGTTGGTCGTAATCCGGCAGATGCACCACGCGCATCCCCGGCCAGCGCTTCCGAATGCCTTCCGCCAGGAGCGGCTTCGGCCGCCATTCGGTAAACGGGTGCCACACGCAAATCAGCAGTTTCGTCTCGCCAGGTGTGGTTCGCTTCATGGGCGGGTCAGGAAACCATCCGCAAATCCGTGCCGGTCATGTCCGCCGGCCTCTGCTGCCCGAGCACTCCGAGCATCGTCGGGGCAATGTCCCGCAGCGACCCGCCCGGCTTCAATTTCACCTTGTCCTGCTCGCTCACCAAAATAAATGGCACCGGGTTGGTCGTGTGATAGGTGTGGGGCCCGCCCGTTGCCGGATCGATCATCGTCTCCGCGTTCCCGTGGTCGGCGGTAATAATCCACGCGCCTCCCCGCGGCTTCATGGTCTGATAAATCCGCGCGAGCCCGGCGTCCACCGCTTCCACCGCTTTAATGGCTGCTTCCAGTTTCCCCGAATGCCCCACCATGTCCGCATTCGCGTAATTCATGATGATGGCGTCAAACTCGCTTTTGTCGATCGCTTTCACTACCGTCTCGGTAATCCCTGCCGCGGACATTTCCGGCTTCAAATCGTACGTCGCCACTTTCGGCGACGGCACGAGAATCCGTTCTTCTCCGCCGAACGGCTTCTCCACGCCGCCGTTGAAAAAATACGTCACGTGCGCGTACTTCTCCGTCTCCGCGGTGCGCAAATTCTTGTACTGCAATTCCGCGAACACGTGCGCCAGGATATGCTCGAGCTTCTCCGGCGCAAGCACATACTTCAGCCACGGCCAAGTCTTTTCATACTGCGTCATGCCCACGTAGAAAGGGTTCTGCGGCCGCTTTTCGTCGACAAACCTATCGAATCCCGGCTCCGCCAGCGCTCGCGTCATTTGCCGGGCGCGGTCCGCTCGGAAATTGTAGAAAATCACCGCGTCGTCGCTGCGAATCGGCCCGACGGGAGCACTAGCCACTCCGTCACCCTTCCTCACCACAACCGGTTTTACAAATTCATCCGTCACGCCTTGCTCGTAGCTCCGCTCGAGCGCTGCCACGGGATCGCCGGTTTTCGTCTCTGCTTCACCATGCACCATCGCGCGATACGCCATTTCCACGCGCTCCCAGCGGTTGTCGCGGTCCATCGCGTAATAGCGCCCCCCGAGCGTCGCGATCTCCCCCACACCCAACTCGCGCATCTTTTGCTGCAATTGCCGCACATAATCGCGCCCGCTGTTGGGCGGCGTGTCGCGCCCGTCCATGAAGCAATGCACAAACACTTTCTCGACTTTTTGCTGTTTGGCCATCTCGAGCAGCGCGAATAAATGATGGATGTGCGAGTGCACCCCGCCGTCGCTCAGCAACCCCAGGAAATGCAGTTGCCGCTGCCTCCCGCGCTCCATCGCCTGCCGGAACAGCGACACGTTCTCGAATTGCTTGTTGGCGATCATCAGATCGATCCGCGTAATGTCCATATGCACAATGCGTCCCGCGCCCATGTTCATGTGCCCCACTTCGCTGTTGCCCATCTGCCCTTCGGGCAAGCCCACGAAAGGCCCGGAAGTTTGAATCAGCGTGTTCGGAAATTTGCGAAGCAGTTCGTCGTAAGCCGGTTTGCGCGCGAGCGCGATCGCGTTTCCTTTCGTCTCCGCGCGGTACCCCCATCCATCGAGCACGGTCAATACCAGGGGCTTCGGTCGTTTTGCCATAGCGAACCAGAATACAGGAGTTCTCCTCGCACTGTCATACCGCGTGGTAGCCAGGGTAGCCAGGCATTGCATGGATGATTTCTTTCCTAGCTCCAGGCTCCATGCGATGCAAGCCGCGGCAGGGATCTCGCTGGTTTAATCGGGCGGCGGATGCTCCAAGCCGGCCTGGATCGAGCCTTTGGCTCGGTTTCTGCCTCTCTGGGGCGACCCAGGGGACGTGAAGGACTAGCATCTCGTCGCGTGAGCGGCGCTCCGCGATCTACGCAGACAGGCTCGCGCAAGGTCAGACTCGTTGGGCATCCCGCCGCCCTCCACCATGACGTATCAGGTGCTTGCCGACGCACTGGCGATGGCATTTCTCGCCGGCGAATCCGCGTTTGAGGGGGATCACTCGATGCGACGGAGCCGGAGGTAACATTTGGCGGGCTCAGTGGCAAATCAACGCCTGAATGTCAGACGCGCGGATTTCGAGCGGTTAAAGGCCACCCTTACCAATTGTGTACGCTACGGTCCGGCGAGCCAGGATCGCGATCGTTCGCGATGTTGGCGGGAGCACCTGGCAAGTGGGATTCGTTGAGTCGGTCAATCCGGGTAGGGGTAGGCGGCTGCGGTCCATCTATGAGCCAATACGGTGGGAGTAGAAGCATTTCGAAGCCCGCCGCCACGGAGAAAACCTAAGAGAACAGAAAGAAATCCCTGCCCCACCATTCCAAAGAAAGCAGTCACTTGGAGTCGGCGAGGGCGAGGTAGGCGCCGAGGCCGATCATCCCGAGTCCGCAGGCGGTGCGCTGACGGCGACGGAAGCGGATGCTATTCTTCAGCTTGCGCTCGAGGGGAGCGGCCATCCCCACGACCACGAGGTCGGCGGCGGTATTGAGGCTGACGGAGATCGCGCCGAGCAGGGCGAATTGAAAGAAGGCGTGTCCATGGGCCGGGGCGACGAATTGCGGGATGAAGGAAAGAAAGAACAGCGCGGTTTTGGGATTCAACACTTCGGTAAGGATGCCTTGACGAAAAGCGCCGTTCGAGGGGCCCGGGGCTTGCAGGGTCATTTCCGCGTTGCGCGTGCGGATCGTGCGGATGCCCAGCCAAATGAGATAAGCGGCGCCCGCGTATTTGACGGTGTGAAAGGCAACGGCAGAGGCGGCAAGAATCGCGGAAAGGCCGAGAGCCGCGGCAAAGACATGGACGAGCCCGCCGACGAAGGTGCCGAGGGAAGAGAGCATGCCTTCGCGCTTGCCGCCGGCGAGGCTGCGCGCGAGGACGTAGAAAATGCCCGGGCCTGGCGTGATTGCCAGGAGCAAAGCAGCGGCCAAGAAAAGTACCAGGCGGTGCGCGTCGAACATGCGGAAATTGTGCAAAATTTGCAGGGGCGAAGCAAGCCCTCCTCAGTTCTGGTCGTTATCTTCGCCGCCCGCCGTCGTCGTTGCCGAGGCCGATGGTGTGGGAGCGGCCGCGCCGGCGCTGAGGTGGTCGAAGTTCAAAATGGCGTTGAAGACCAGGAAGTAGCTGCCGGTGGTTTCCGCGCGCCAGATGGGATTGTTGGCAAAGAGCACGACGTGGCCCTTGCCGTGAGGGACGTCAACGACGGCAGGCTTTTCCGCGATTTCGTTGGCGCCGGTGATCATGCCACTGACGAGAAGATCTTTTTCCGCGGCAAAACGGAGGACGACGCGAGGCTGCTGGTCTGCTGGGGGAATGGCCCAGCGGGCAAATTCCGCCAGGTCTTCGGGGACGTACAGCTCTTGCTCGTGCGGCGTGCGCTTGACCGTTTTTTCCGGCGGCATGTAGGGACGCGCCTGAACCACGTCGGGATCGCTGAGGGAGCCGCGGCCGCTCGAGCGCGCTGAAGCGCCGGGACCCTCTTCGGGACCGAACCCGCCGAAAATTCCGCCCACGGTGATGACCGGTCCCTGGCGGAAGTACAGGTAGAGCTTGTCGTCGTAGCCGTAAGTGATGGGGCTTTTCTTGTCGTCGATGGTCGAGACGACGACGCTGCCGGGCGCTTGCATGGCGCGGGGGTCGGAAACATTGACCATCTCGGTCATGCCGCCAGCAACGGGAAGCGCGGCACTCGATTGCACGGCGAGCAAGAGCCCGCCGTCACTGACAAAGCGCTCGAGATTGGCGAGACCCTGATAGCCGAGGCCGCCGCGGATATCCGCGGTGGAATCGAGGCCGGGGGCGACAAAGTTGGGAGTGTCGTCGGTGTTCTGCCAGGGTCGTGGCCCGCCGCGCATGGCCAGTCCGCGGATGACCGAGCTAAGACCAGCTGCGCCACCGCCGCCCAAAGGGGGAAGAATCAGAACATCGAATTTTTCGCGGAGATTCGAGTTTTCGCGCAGCCAGGTGTCGGCGACGTAGGTATAGGGAATTTTCAGCTCGTCGAAGGCGATGCGGAACCAGCCGTCGTTTTGCGTATTCTGCCAGTTGTGGACGATGCCCACGCGCGGAGCAGAGATGGGGTGCGCAGCAACGTTGAGCGCGGCGTTGGTCGAGTGGATGTGGAGCCCAAGTCCCGAGGCGGCTTTTTCGAGTTGCGCGCGGTCGACGTTGCGAAGGATGAACGTGCCCGCATTGAACTGGAGGCCGTCAGCTTCGAAGGAGTCTTCGGCAGCTTCCATGGGAACCGACGCGAGGCGGAACCGCAGCGTCGCAAGCGTGTTGTCGGTGTTGTGGCGGATCAGAAAGGCCTTGCCCTGACCGGCGACGCCGCCGGGAGGATCGATTTTGCCGACTTTGCGCATGGGCGCAGCGAGGATCAAGACATCGGTTATGCGCATCGTTTTCACGCCGCGAAGTGCGCCGAGGGTCCAGCCGGTGTCGTCGTAAGAGCGGGGATCGCGCGGGCTGTAATACTGCGTGTCGAGAACCATGTCGGCGAGGCGGCTATAGGGTTGATCCATGCGGACGACGTAGCTGCCGGCGGGGATAACGGTTTCGGCGGGTTTCTTTTCTTCTCTGGATTTGGCGTCGGCGGAGGATTTTTCCTTGCGCGAGTCGGGGTCGTGGCCGCTCGAGGCGGCGGGGAGGCGGATTTCCTTTTCCGCTCGGTGAACTTCGATGCCCTGAAGCTCGAAGAGATTCAGAAGGCTGGCTTGCTCTGCGGGGCGGGGATCGTCAGCGGGAAAAACCCAGGCGGCGGGGCCTTCGGCGCGGGCTTTCCCGACCGCGCGCTTGCTCTTGAGATAGAAGTTGTTCAGGAACTTCTGGCCGTTGGAGGCCACGTTGTTCATGCCAAAAAGAATGGCGCTCTCTTGCATGTTGATATTGTCTCGCGCGGACCATTTGACTTTGGCGAGCGGCGGATTGGGGCGATACCATTCGCGACTGGTGTCGGAAGGACGAAGCGTGCGGACGCGCGTGTCGGCGCCGCCGTTGCCGAAAGTTTCGTAAAAGCGGCCGATGGAGTTGTGGTTGTTGGCGATGGAGAGAAGATAATTGGGAGCCCAGCCGTCATAGAAGCCATGCGTCCAGACGCCGATGACGCCGCGCTTGGTCATTTCTTCGATCTCGTGATAGGCCATTTCCTGCCACTCGCTGATGACGATGGGGTCGAGCCAGGCGTTGTAGGGGCCGGTGCCGGTCATGATGTACAGGTAAGGAACCGATTCGTGAAGGTCGTGCATGATCGTGGGGTGAAAGTCGAGGTAGGTCTTGAGCATGTTGCGGGAGAGCGCCAGTGTGACGCCAAGATTGTCGCGATTATTGTCGTGGGAAACGTAGTGGCCCCACCAGATGAGCGGATACGGCGGCTGGTCGGGATGTTTTTTGTGCTGGAGGTAGACGTCCACCATGCGGTCACGGCCGTCGACTTCAACAATAGGGGTGATCAGGACGACGGAGTCGTTACGAATTTTTTGGATGAAAGGGGTGTCTTCGACGGCGAGGCGATAGGCCAGTTCCATCAGCATTTCCGGGGCGCCGGTTTCGGGAGAATGGATGCTGCCGTCGGCCCAATACATCGGCTTGCCCTCGGCAATGAGCTTTTCGGCTTCCGTGTCGCTGAGGCCGCGGGGATCGGCTAAACGCGCGGTGATCTCCTTGTAGCGGTCGAGCTTGGCGAGATTGGCCTCGTTGGAGACGGCGACGATGAGCATTTCGCGGCCTTCTTCGGAGGTGCCTATGCTCCAGACTTTGACGCGAGGGCTTTGGCTGGCGACCAGCCGGAAATAGCCGTTGATGTCTTTGGTGTAGTCAAGAATATCGGGCGCGCCGATGATGTGATGAAGAAAAGCGTCAGGCGGGGGAACGCAGGAGCTCAGCGGAAGATGATCGACGAGTTCGGTGCTGAAAAACGATTCGGTTGTAAACTCTTTGATCTTCTTCGTGTATTCAGCGTGATCGGTTACCGTGCAGGGTTGCGTCTGAGCAAAGCCGGAACCAGAAAGCAAACACAGCGCAAGCAAAAGACCAGCCAGGATCCGCATCATAGACCACCTCAGGGCAAGAATCTCGGCGGGGATTCTATAGCGGCGGGTCAAGGAACCTCAAGTGATACCGCTCGAGAACCTGAAGGGCTGCATGCCCGGCCAGGCTTATCGACGGCGCGAGGCCCTTTGGCCTATGATATGCGCCGCCCTGAAGGGTTAAGGGCAGTCCGTGTAAAACCGTAAACCCCGGAACGGGCAAAGCGGAGAAGAAGTTATGGAAGAACAACTCAGCCTGGATTTTCTGCGCGTGGTCGAGAATGCCGCGGTCGCGGCGGCACGCACGATGGGATTTGGCGACCGCCACAAAGCGGATGAAGTGGCGGTCGAAGCCATGCGCAAGACGATGGATTCGGTGGAGATCGACGGGACCATCGTCATCGGCGAGGGCGAGCGCGATGAGGCGCCCATGCTGTATATCGGCGAAAAAGTAGGTCTCGCGACGCACGCGCCGAAGGCCTTGTTTCCGCAAGTGGACATCGCCGTGGATCCACTCGAGGGCACGAACCTGTGCGCGACAGGGGCCCCGAACGCCATCGCCGTGCTCGCCGCCAGCGAGCGCGGCGGATTGCTGCACGCGCCCGATTTGTATATGGAAAAGATCGTCGTAGGGCCGGCTTGCAAGGGCGCGATCGATCTGGACGTGCCGGTGGCCGACAACCTGAAATCGATCGCGAAGCGGCTGGAACGCGACGTCGAAGATTTGGTGGTAGTGGTGCTGGACCGCGTGCGGCACGAAAAATTGATTGATGACATTCGCGCGGCGGGAGCGCGTATCCGGCTGATCGGCGACGGCGACCTTTCAGCGGGTATTTCCGCGGCGGTGGTCGGCGCGGGAGTGCACGCGGTGATGGGCACGGGCGGCGCACCGGAAGGAGTGCTGACGGCGGCGGCACTACGCTGCTTGAATGGACAGATTCTGGCGCGGCTGGTGATTAGCAGGCCCGAAGACGCGGAGCGGCTTGGGAAAATGGGAGTGAAGGACCCGAAACGCATTTATGACACGGAAGACCTGGCGCCAGGCAGAAAGATGGTGTTTGCGTGTACGGGCGTGACGGACGGAAATTTGCTGAAGGGGGTGCGATTTTTCGGAGAAGGTGTGCGCACCAGTTCGATGATTTTGACCCTGGACGAGCGGCAAGTGCGGTTCATCGATTCGGTGCACTTGGAGAAGAGGCCCGATGTCAAGGTACGCTTCTACTGAGGAAAGTCGGCAGTGGAAAGAAAAAAGAGTTAAACGAAAGCCATTCGACAACCCTGCGAAGAGGCCGCGAGGCGGAACTTTCCATTGGAAATTCCGTCGAAACCAACCACAAACTACCGCTGATCGTTGGTGATGGCCAGGAAGACGCTGTCATCCACGGCGACCGAACGCGTAAAGAGCGTGGAAGCTTTCGCGCCGGCCATGGCCACGTGTCTGCCCTTGCCACCGAGCGCGGGACCAGCAGGATGGGCCCCCGTCCCGGGGCCATCACCGGGCTCGAGCGAAATGCGCGTGGTCTTTGGTGTGCAGTTCGAAACGCCAAGGCAGGTGTCGCGGACAAATACCTGGCGGTAACCGCTGTTGGGTGCACCCGCAGCGGTCGCTTCCGCCACAGGCGGATTCGCGGAGTGGCTCGGCGTAACAGCAAGAAAGGCGACGAAGCGCCCTGAAGAACTGACCGAAGGCAAAATATTCTCTGCACCAACCAGCCCACCCCGAGCGTCCGCGGAAACAAGAATAGTGGAAGGCTTGCAGGCGTCCGCAGCGCCCGCACAGGTGTCACGCAAATAAATCTGGCGGCCCGGCGGGGCATTCTCGACCAGATCGGTCGAATCCGAGCTGAAAGCGATGTAGCGGCCGTCGGAACTCATGGAAGGCGTGTGACTATCCCCGGCGCCCGGGTCACCGCTTGTGCTGGCGGAGAGCAAAGAAATCCGGGGCTGGCAGCTTGTCGGAGCTCCTTCGCAGGTGTCGCGCAGGAAGATTTGGAGGTGTTCGTCGCCGAAGGCAGCATAAGCCACGTAACGCCCGTCGAGGCTGACTGCAGGCGTTTCTTGCGCGACAGCGCCCGTCGAAACGGAATTGGCCGGAGCCTTTGCGGCCACCTGGCAAGCTGTGGTTTGCACGGTCACGGTAGCCGGTGGGGCGCTTGTGCCGCCGCCGCTGCCAGTGCTGCCCGGGATGTTCGGAACAGGCGGCGAAGGCGGATTGGAAACGGTGACGGTGGCCGTGCCCGAAGCGTTAATGCTCGTGGCGGGAATCGTTGCCGTTATCTGAGTGGCAGTAATCGTCGTCGCCGTATGGGGCGTCAATTGGAGCTGAGACGAACCGAGAGTCCAGTTCAGCGTGGAAAACTGCGTCTGGTTTGGATCGCTTGAAGCGGGAACGTTCATGAAGTTCGTGCCCGTGACCGTAATGGCCAGAGGACTGCCAACCACTGCGCAGGCCGGGGCCACGGAAGCGATCGTCGGAGTGAGGTTGGCTGGATTGTTGATGATAAAGGTGATGGTATTCGAGAGGCCGTTGGTCCCGGTTCCATAGTTGGAGCCTGGATTAATGGCGTTGACGACGGCGGTCCCGGGCTGAGCGATTAGCGCGGAGGAAATCGTGGCCGTCAACAAGGTTACATTATTGTTGGAATCCAGAGTGACGTTAGTGGTACAGGAAGCGTTTGTCGCGCCAGAGCTTGAAGCGAGGGGACAAGTCTTGCCGTTCCACTGGACGAGTGTTTTCGCGACAAAGCCGCCGCCATTGAGCGTCAGCGTGAAGCCCGAGTTGTTGGTGCAGGGAGCCGGGCATGCGGGAATCTGCTTGGGGGACAAGAAAGTTATGATGGCGCCACCCGGGCTCTGAAAGGTGTTCCCGTAATCGTTGCAGGCAGCCGCCGCGAAAATCGCCAGCAATACGACAGCGATTAGTGTCCAAAACCGCTTCATTGCCACTCCTTTGTTTTCCTGCGTCCCCGAACACAACCGGGACAACCTGACGGGGCAAACGGCGTCAACGCCGAAATGCCAACCTACATTAGGGGGTGTGATGCCAAATCCGAGCGAAGCGTTGACCAGAGCTGGATTTCTCTCACCAAAGATCGTTCGCGAGTACCCTTGCTCCCTCGACCAGACGCTCCGTCTGAAATCACTGCGCTTGCCGAACCCTACATGCTTACCATTCAGGGAGGGGGAAGGTCAATCGAGATGCCAGTAGATGCCAGGGGAGGCAAAGCCAACAAAAGGACGAACAGCTCTGCGAGAATCACGGCGCGGCAGGTTCCTGGGGCAAGCCCAAGGCGGAGATGGCAGCGCGCGCTAACTGCTGAATGCGTGCTTGGCACTCCGGCTCATGGACCGGCAAAACGGCGGCGGCCCGGTAGCATTCGCTGGCCTGCGGTTTTCGGCCGAGCTTGGCCAGTAGATCACCGCGAGCCAATTGAAACAGAGGGTTCGAGGGATATTTTTCCGCTAAGGGGCTGATGATGGTCAAGGCGCGCTCGTACTGCTGATCGTAGCGATGCAAATTCATGGCGAGATAAAAGCGGGCGATGTCGGGGGTGAGAACGCCGTGGGTGATGGCCTGCTCAAGCAGGCGAATGCCTTCTTGTTTCGAGCCCCCCGGGATGCCCATGAAGAAGCGAAGGATTCTGGCCATGGCGCTCAAGGTGTCCACGTAATAGTTGTAAAGGCCGACGCCAAAATCGGCGTCGGCCAGATCCGGATCGAGAGTCTTGGCGCGCAGAAAATGATCGCGAGCGCGGACGCCAAAGCGGGCGGTGTTGCGGTTTTCTCCGCGCAAGGCATAGAGGCGCGCGGCCGCGGCATCCGCCATGCCCGCGTAGAGTTGCATCTCCGCGGATTCCTGCTGCTTGAGCTGGGCGGAAGCAAGCGAGGAGGCGGTGGCCGCCAATTCGAGGTAATGCTGGTCGGCTGGAAGTTTCGCGCGGCGGCGGGCATCGCTCATTCCATATTTGAACTCCGCCGCGGTGCACCAAAAGCGCCACCAGAGCGCGTCCGATTCCAACAAATAACCAAGCGGATCGTCGGGATGCTCTTTTTGCATTTGCCTTGCGGCTTGCCGGGCGCCCTCAAGATCGAAGGAATAGACTTTTTCGATGATCTCCGAGGTTTCCGGCGGCAAGGTGAGCTGGCGGGCTCGAGTCGGGATGAAGGGAAAGGGCAAAACAAGCAGGACGGCGGCAAAGCGGGCAGAGAGGAAGGAAACAGTGATTTGCACTCTAAAGAAGTTTCGCACAAGGCCACGCACTGCGCAGGACGAGTTTATGCTCTTCCCGGAGAGTTGCAAGCAGCGGAATCTACGTTAGGCGCTAGGGAACGGTTTTGCTATCCTCGGCGGGCTGATGTCGACATCGGAAAAAGCGACAACCCCCGGGCTCGAGCGCGCATTGGGCCTGAAAGAAGCCGTTGCGCTGAACATGATCGAGATTGTGGGCATCGGTCCGTTTGTGGTCAGCTCGCTGGTCATCCGCGCGATGGGCGGGCCACAGGCCCTGCTCGCGTGGCTCGGAGGCGCGCTGCTGGCCGCGCTGGATGGTTTTGTGTGGTCGGAGCTGGGAGCGGCGATGCCCAAAGCCGGCGGCACCTATGTGTTTCTGCGCGAAGCTTACGGCCCGGAGAAGTGGGGCCGGCTGATGTCGTTTTTGTTCGTGTGGCAAACGTTTCTGCACGTACCTCTTTCCGTGGCTTCCGCATCAATCGGATTCGCGAGTTACGCGAAGTACCTTTATCCCTTCTCGACGCTCGAGGCCAAGGCCATTTCCGGCGGCTTGGTCCTTTTGCTGATCGTTCTGCTGTACCGGAGGATCGGAACGATTGGAAAAATTTCCGTTTTCCTATGGATCGGCGTCGTGGGAGTGATGCTCTGGCTGATCTGGGGAGGCCTGCGGCACTTCAACGCGAAGCTGGCCTTCGATTTTCCCGAGGGAGCCTTTGCTTTTTCCAGTTTGTGGTTCGCCGGGCTTGGATCGGCAATGATCAGCACGGTCTACAGCTATTGGGGCTACTACAATATCTGTCATCTCGGAGGAGAGATTCGCAATCCCGAGAAGAACATTCCTCGAGGAATCTTCCTTTCCGTGGCCGGCATTGCAGTCCTGTATTTGGCGATGCAGACGAGTATTCTCGGCGTCGTGCCGTGGCGTGAAGCCGCGGACTCTAAGTTCTTGGCAAGCCTGTTTGTCGAGAGGCTTTACGGGCCCGCAGCGGCAAAGATTGCGACGGCAATGATCCTGTGGGTGGCGCTTGCTTCGATTTTTTCGGTTTTGCTGGGAGCTTCGCGTGTGCCGTACTCGGCGGCCTTGGACGACAACTTTTTCCCGGTCTTTGCCCGGCTGCACCCGACCAAACACTTTCCTTATGTTTCTCTGCTGGTTCTGGGGGGCCTGGCGTCTCTCTTCAGCGTGATTTTGAGCCTGCAAACCGCTATCGTAGGGATCCTGGCGGTTCGGCTGATTGTGCAGTTTATCGGGCAGGCCGTGGGAGTGATGCTGCTGCGGCGACGCTGGAGCTTGGAGAGGTTTCCGTTCAAGATGTGGCTCTATCCGTTGCCCGCGGTGTTGAGCATGACCGGCTGGTTCTGGCTTTTTTGGCGGACCGGCCCGGCGCGAAAGTGGGGGCTCCTGCAGATCGCACTCGGGGTTGTGGCGTTTCTGATTTGGACTTGGGAGAAAAAACAATGGCCCTTCGCAAGGGCGGTGACTGGCGACTCGCAATCGCCATGAAGCGGGAGGCGTCAGAAGGAAATGCAAGCCAACCGCAAACATCGAGGCGAAACCGGCAATGAGCACGAGAACAGGAAAGATAGGCGGCGTGCTGTTCGGAATGGCGCTGTGCCTGCTTGGCCCGCGCAGCTACGCGCAATTTCCACCGGCGCCGGGAACCGGACCCGGTTTGCCGGAAACCGTGGAAGCGATCGAGCGCGCGCGGGTCACCACGCGAATCCTCTACGTCACCGCGCATCCCGACGATGAATCAGGCGCGGTGCTGGCCTATCTGGCGCGGGGATTGCACGCCGAGGTCGCCTTGCTCTCGTTGACGCGCGGCGAAGGCGGACAAAATGATCTTGGCCCCGAACAGGCGCCCCAATTGGGACTGATTCGCACCCAGGAGCTGCTGGCAGCCACACGCGGTTATGGCGCGAGGCTGTGCTTCACGCGCGCCAAAGATTTTGGCTTTTCAAAAACGCCGGAAGAAACCGAGAAGGTCTGGGGCGAACAGGTCCTTGAGGATATGGTCCGGGTGATTCGCACGCTCCGCCCCAACGTAGTCCTCAATGGCTGGGGCGGGGTGCACACGGGACACGGGCACCATCAGGCGGCAGGGCTGTTGACACCGAAAGCGGTGCAGTTGGCGGCGGATCCTTCTTTCCAGTTGCACGTCTCGGCGTCAGAAAAAAAAGATTTGACCCCCTGGGGCGATCGAAAACCCGTGGTGGTATTGGATGTGGACCGAGGCGAAAAACCACAGGGTTACTTCCTGCCGCTCGATGACACCTCGCCTCTTTACGGAAAGACCTGGCGCGAAATCGGGCTTGATGCCTTCGCCAATCACCGCTCGCAGGGGATTGCCGTGTTTCTCGGCTCGGCGTTTCTGCGCCGCCCTATCGCGCTCAAACGCGAAGACGGACAACCGCTGAATCCGGCCATGCTTGCCGAGCCGCTTGGTCCGCTCGATGAGGACTATGAAGAGGGGAATATGGGCGTGGATCCGCTCATGCGTGCGGTCGACGCGGCTCTGGTAGAAACACGCGACGCCGCTTTACGCCTGGATTGGAAAGCGGCGGCTAGCTCTCTGGTGGAGGCGGGCAAGAAGCTCAATGAAGTTCCGAAGCCAAACCCCTCGGCGAATAATCCCGAGCCACTCCTCTCCCTGGCACGAAGCACGGAGCGCAAGCGGGAAAAGGTGGAAAACGCCCTGGTACTGGTGGCCGGACTGCGCCTTGAAGCCGTTGCCGACCGAAGCGAAATCGTTCCTGGTGAAACCTTCACGGTGCGCGTGGAATCGCGCCATCGCGAAGGCGTTTCCGGGGACTTCAAAAAGCCGGCGTTGCGGCTTCCGCCGGAATGGAGCGTCGCAAAGGAAGAGCAGGAATCACCGAACGTGATTCGCTTTACGGTCCAGCCGAATTCCCGGCAACCGCACGTCAACGAAGGGCCGGCAGTGGCCCTTTTGCCGGAGCCGCCGCCGCTCTTGACCGCCAGCGAGGAAGTGGTGATGGACGGTTACGCCTTCACCGTGCTCTCCCCGGTGACCAGCGTACGCTCGACTTCCACACGTGTGGACCGCATCAGCCCCGTCGTCGTCCCACCGTACACGCTGGCCGTCGAACCGAAACAGGACCTCCAGAATCTGTCCAAACCGAGAAAACCCTTTGACGTCCTGCTGCGGGTGCACTCCTATGCGACCGAACCCGGCCAGACGCGCGTTGGAGTGGTTGTTCCCAAAGGATGGAAGGCCAGCGCTCCGGTGGCGCTGAAATTCAACGGGACCGGCGACCGCTACGCGCGCGTGGTCGTCGCGCCGCCGCAAAACCTTGCCGCCGGGCGGTACAAGATCACCGCCTATGTGGAGCGAGCCGCGGATCGCTCGCGAAATCTCAGAGCCGAAAGGTTCAGCCTTTCGCTCGAGCCGTTGCCGAGTCTGCCCACACAGCTCTGGAGCGAACCCGCGCAGTGCGTGGTGCATGCCTTCGGCGTCGTGGTGCCGCCCAACCTTCGCGTTGGCTACGTGAGCGCGGAGGGCGAGCCTATCCCGGACGCCCTCGGGCAACTGGGCATTCAGGTCGACATGCTGGACGCGAAAGATCTGGCGTTCGGCGATTTGTCGCGCTTCCGGGCGATTGTGGTTGGAGTGCGAGCGTACGAATTGCGCCCGGAGCTTCCCGGCGCGAACCAGCGGCTGCTCGATTACGTGTCGAACGGCGGGACCCTCGTGGTCCAGTACAACCGTGATTTCGTCTGGGACAAATTGCAGCCCGCGCCGTATCCGGCGCTCATTTCGCCGCCGCTGCCGCCCGCGAAGGAAGGCGCTCCGCCAACGCCACGGCAGCTACCACGCATCACCGATGAGAATTCGCCCGTGAAATTTCTGAAGCCGAATGATCCCCTGCTGAATACGCCGAACAAGATTACGCCGGAAGATTTCAAAGGCTGGGTGCAGGAGCGCGGCTTGTATTTCTGGACGCAATTCGACCCCAAATACACCGCATTGCTGGCCATGCACGATCCCGGCGAGCCGGACCTCGACGGCGGGTTGGTTTACGCACACTACGGCAAAGGCACGTACATTTACACCGGATTGGCGTTCTTCCGGCAATTGCCCGACGGAGTGCCCGGCGCGTATCGGCTGTTTGTCGACCTGCTCGGCGCTTCGCGAGCGAATAAGCCGCAGTAATCAACCGAACACGTCACCGCCGTGCGCAGCCCGGCTGTAACCGGACGTGTTATCCTCTTGCTCGAGAGGGGCCAAACACGCATGAAAAAAAAGTTCGCGATGAATCCTTGCGGTGGGAGGTTAGGGAACGCGGTGATGTTCCTGCTGGCAGGGCTCTTGCTGCTCGCGAATCTTTCCCTTGCAGCGGCACAGAAAGACAAGAAGAAGAAAAAAGACCAGGCCCAGCCATCCGCTAGTTCGAAGGCGGTCATGCTGGGCGATGAGCAGCAGATTGACTACCTGCTCTCGGAGATGCTGGGCGCCTGGCAGATCGGCGACGTCGAAAAGTTGCACGCCACGTATGCGGATGACGTTTCCCTGGTGAGCGGCGGGTGGACGCCACCGGTCATCGGCTGGGCGAATTACGCCCCTATTTTCCAGCAGTCGCGCGCACGCATGCAGCGGGTACGCATGGATCGTTCCAATACCTATATCAGGGTGAACGGCAACACCGGCTGGGCGTGTTACCAATGGGACTTCTCAGCGGACGTGGAGGGGCAACCAGTGCAATCGCGAGGGCAAACAACAGTCGTGCTGATGAAAAGGAACGACCACTGGGTCATCGTTCACAATCATACTTCGCTGTCGCCGGGTGGAACGCTGACCTCGCCCGCGAACACCACCACACCCCAACAGACACCTGCCAAGCCAAACGGATTCTAGCAAGCCGTCGGACGGCCACAGACAGGCAGAATCTTCAGAAATTCTGCCTGAGACCTTCGTAAATCCACAGCCCGCCGGCAAGCAGCAGAAGCGCGCCCGACAGGATGCCGGTGATGAGCAAAGGCCGAGACAACGTGGTGATCTTGGCGACCAGTTCCCGCTGTTCCCTAGCCATGTGTTCTTCCGCCGCGTCGAGGAAGATCTGATCATCCTCGTGGCTGGATAAGAGACCGCGCCAGATCAGCAGTATTACAAAAACAGAAGTAACAATTCCCCAGACAATCAGAAGATAGAAGACAGGGGGTGTAAGGGTGCTTTCCATGGCGACCTCCGGATGGACCGGCCCACAATGCCGGCCGGACTCCAAAGCCGGCAAGAGGGTAGTGCGTGTTTCTAGCCGGGGAGTATAGCACCGCAAATAGAAATTTCTAGGGTTAACTATCGGGAAAACAGATGCGGCCCCGCCTACCCTAGATTCGCATTTGTCGATCGACACTCCTCGACGACCGCTTGCGCATCGCTTTTCATAGAACCTCTTTTCTGCCGGGCTTGGAACCGGCGGTGCCGCATTACGGCGGGGAGCACCCGCCGTCCTCTGCGCCTATCGCTGACCGATCTGGATATTCTGGGGCATGCTTTCGTTCTTAGCCGCGAACCGAATGTGTTCTTGGATCTGGTACGTGGGTTCTGCGATCCAGAATACGCGCGCCCATTTGTGGTGCTGGCCGTAGCGCTTCAGAAGATATGCTCCGGCAACCTCTGCGCCGAAATACGCTCCACTCGTCGCCGCGAGTCTCGCGTTCGTAGGATGCCGTCCGAAAATCGGATTAGTCTCCCACCACCCGCGATCGAGCATGTGCCGAGTCGTTATCATGTCGGCGGCTTCGCGGCACCGAGCACACCGACGACCGTCCAGAATTTCGCGTCGGCGACACGTTCGTGTTTTTCTTTTGGTGCAGCGAACACCTTCGGAACTGGAGCATCGGGAAGCTCGTTGACCGCCTTCAGGACCGGAGCTTCGGGAAGCAAATTCATTTGAGCCGCTGGTGGCATGACAGCGACTATCAGCAACAGCATGAGTAGTTTTTTCATGGCACTCTTCTTTCAATGCAGGGCTTGGAACCTGCCAGCTGCATTACGGCCTCGTTTTTCAAGCGCATTCAGCGCATTCGGCCCGCGTTGACAAAGGACAAGCCCGCGCGCAGAATTAAAAATGCCTCGCAAGCGGTTGGCTCCCATCAAGCCAGCTCTCTTGACTCGTGCCCGAGTGGCGGAACTGGCAGACGCGCTAGCTTCAGGAGCTAGTGATCGCAAGGTCGTGGAGGTTCGAGTCCTCTCTCGGGCACCAAACTCTCCTTCTGAACTTGCCGCCCAAGCGGGTCAAACCACTTGAAGCTCGGAAAAACTCTTCCGCAAAACTTGCGCCCTCGCTCGAGCGCCTTGCCGTTGGCCTCTCGCAAAGCGAACTTGCCCGTCTTGTTTTGGATCACGGCCCGTGTGGTGGCCGGATCAAGGCAGCCTTGAGTAGCGCGCCCAACAACACCATGTTGGCAGAGTTTGCGGATCCCAGTTTGTCGGCAATGGCGGACGCTGGAATCCACAGGATTCGCGCGGGTAAAGGCCCGAGGTCGGCGGGAATACGGTTGCCGTTGTAAAGAATGAGTCCGCCGCTACGGACCGAGCCGGCCATCCACGTCACCTCCCTACGAGCGCTGGCAGGTCCTGCTGCTTCAACCATTTGGTTTGCTCGCAATACTCGTACAGCTCCTCGCGAAACTTCGGATGGGCGATCTCGATAAGCGCCTTGGCGCGCTCGCGGATGGATTTTCCATGCAGGTAGGCAACTCCGTATTCCGTGACGACGTACCGTATCAATCCCCGCGAAGTCACCACGCCGGCACCCGGCGAAAGCATCGGAGTGATGCGGGAAATCGTGCCGCTTTTGGCTGTCGAAGGCAGGGCAATGATGGGCTTGCCTCCCTTGGAACGCGTTGCGCCGCGCAAAAAATCCACTTGGCCGCCGATGCCGCTGTAAAAGTATGTGCCGATGGAATCGGAGCACACTTGCCCGGTCAGATCGATCTCGAGCGCCGAATTGATGGCCACCATGTTGTCATTGCGCGCGATAAGTCCCGGATCGTTCGTGTAGGAGCTGGGGTGGAATTCAAAGATGGGATTGTTGTCGACGAAATCGAACAGTTCTTTCGAGCCGAGCACAAACCCCAAGATAATCTTGCGTGGCTTGTAGTTCTTGCGGTTGCCGGTGATCACGCCGGCTTCAATCAGCGGAATCACGCTGTCGGAGACCAGTTCCGTGTGCACACCCAGATCTTTGCGGTCCACCAGGAAAGGCAGAACCGCATCGGGAATGCCTCCGATGCCTGTCTGAAGGACGGCGCCGTCCTCGATAAGGCTCGAGACATTTTTGGCAATGGCGACATGCATTTCCGTGATTTCCGGCTTCGGCAATTCACAAAGCGGGCGGGAAGATTCGACGAAAGCTTGAATCTTGCTCACGTGGATGAAGCTGTCGCCGTAAGTCCGGGGCATTTGGTCATTGACCTGAGCCACCACGTATTTCGCGCACTTCGCGGCGGTCAGCGTCGTGTCCACACCAACGCCGAAACCACAAAAGCCGTGCGGATCGGGCGGCGAAACCTGGATCAGCGCGACGTCTAGCGGCATGGCGCCGCTTTCAAAAAGCGGTTCCACCTCGCTCAGGTACACCGGCGTGTAATCGGCCCGGCCATCGTTGACGGCTTCACGGACGTTTCCGCCGATGAAGATCGCATTGTGACGGAAATGACCTTCCATCTCCGGCTTGACGTAATCGGCGTTGCCAAGAGTAAGCAGGTGAACGACCTCGACGTTCCGCACAAAAGGGCCGCGCTTCAAGAGCGCTTCCACCAGGGTTTCGGGCTCGGCACAGCCTGGCTGAATGTAAACCCGCATCCCGGACCGGACCGATTCGAGAGCCTGCTCCGCGGTCTGCTTCTTTTTTGCATACTCGCTTCGCCAGTTCATACCGAGCCTTTCTCGAAGAGGTTAACTGCTTCCGTAAGCTGGCCTCGGACGGCCGGGGGCACGCGAAGAATTCGGGACGGGCGATGGCCAGCTCCCGCGAGTCTTCCTTGAACCGAGAAGCCGGACTCGCGACCGCATGAGCGTGGTCTCCAAACTTTCGCCTCGAGTATCCTCTCGAGCCGTCTCCTTGGGCGGTGACGCGTCGCACCTCAGACCGTGACGGGCATCACCTGGCCGTGACCAGAACCGCCGAAAGCGTTGCCAAAACCAGTTAAACAACCAAGCGGGCCCTCGTGGGCGTTTCCCTCGGTTCGTCCCCTTTTGTCTGGTTGGCCTTTGATGACAAAATCCGCTACCGTGTTTCTCGAAGACAGGCCACGGCAGTAGCGAGGTATCTCATGCTTCCGCACAGTCTTTTGCTCGCCTTTCCTCAATGGCAGCCGCACTTTTCTTTTCCGGCAGGAGCGCAGGTGAATGAGATGATCGCGTTGCGCTGGCTGCACATTATTTTCGGCATTATCTGGATTGGCTTGCTCTATTTCTTCAATTTGGTGCTCACGCCTGCCATGAAGCAGTGCGACCCTCAACTGCGCATCAGGATCTATCCCGAGTTGATGCCGGGAGCGATGAACTGGTTCCGCTGGTCGGCGCTCGTGACCGTGCTCGTGGGCTTGCGCTACTACGCGATTCATCTGAGCGCAGACGCGAGAAATGCCGGAAACCCTTCGCTCGTGGGCAAATGGTTTGGCTGGTGGTTCCTGGTGTGGATGGTGGCGTATGTGTGCCTCTACGCGCTGCAACTGCCGGCCACGGGAATCCTGGATCGCGCCTGGGTGCGTTCTCTCGGCGTCGCCATTGTGGTGATTGCGGCATCGTGGCTGGCGCTCGCATTGAACGGCGGCCCGGCCGTCTCCAACCCGCACTTGGCCATCAGTGTTGGGGGTGGGCTCGGGCTGACTATGTTGCTGAACACCTGGGGCGTGGTGTGGCGCGCCCAGAAGCGCCTGATTGCCTGGAGCCGCGCCAGCGCTGAGGAGGGCACGCCGATGCCCGCGGAAGCCGAGCGGCTGATGCGCTGGAATTACCTGACCGCGCGTACTTCGTTCTGGCTGTCGTTTCCCATGCTTTTCTTCATGGCGGCGGCCAGTCACTATCCGTTCTTGAGCGCCGTGCCACACTGATTTCTCCGGAAATGCCATGGCACACGAGGAGAAAAGCTACAACCTTATCGAAGTCGAAAAGGGCGTGCCCATCAAGGCGTGGACCAAGGGCGTGCCTCTCGAAGACCAGGCCCGGGCACAGCTTCGGAACGTCGCCGAGCTCCCTTTCATTTTCAAGTGGGTGGCCGCCATGCCTGACGTGCATTGGGGTATCGGTGCCACGGTAGGAAGCGTTATTCCCACCAAGGGCGCGATCATTCCCGCTGCGGTCGGCGTGGACATCGGCTGCGGCATGATGGCCGTCGAGACCGACTTGAATGCGCGCGATCTTCCGGACAATTTGAAGCGCATCCGCACCGCCATTGAAAAAGCCGTGCCCCACGGCCGCACGAATCATGGCGGGCGCGGCGACGTGGGCGCGTGGCAGACCATCCCCGCGCCAAACGCCGAAGCTTGGCAAAGCCTGAAGCCGCGCTACGATGCCATCCTTGAAAAGCATCCGAAGCTCGATCGCGGAAACCACGCGAATCATTTGGGCACCTTGGGAACCGGCAACCACTTCATCGAGATTTGTCTCGATGAAGCGGACATGGTCTGGTTCATGCTGCACAGCGGTTCGCGGGGCGTCGGCAATCGCATGGGCAGCTACTTCATCGAGCTGGCTCGCAAGGACATGCAGAAGTTCCTCAGCAACTTGCCTGACAAGGATCTCGCCTATTTTTCGGAAGGCACCGAGCATTTTGACGATTACGTCGAGGCCGTCGAATGGGCGCAGGACTTTGCGCGCTCGAACCGCGACCTGATGATGGACCAGATCGTCAATGCGGTACGTAATTCGGGTGAGGTGCGCCCGTTGGTTGCCCAGTTGAAGGCCATCAACTGCCACCACAACTATGTGGCCCGCGAACGCCATTACAACCAGAACATTTTGGTCACTCGCAAAGGCGCTGTCCGTGCTCGCGAAGGCGACATGGGTATCATTCCCGGCAGCATGGGAGCCCGCTCTTACATCGTTCGCGGCAAAGGCAACCCGGAAAGCTTTATGAGTTGCAGCCACGGCGCGGGCCGCGCCATGTCGCGCACGGAGGCGAAGCGCCGCTTCACGGTGGAGGACCACAAGCGCATGACCGAAGGCGTAGAATGCCGCAAGGACGCCGAGGTCATTGACGAAACGCCCGCCGCTTACAAGCCCATCGAGTCGGTCATGGCCGCACAACAAGACCTGGTGGAAATTGTGCATACCTTGCACCAGGTCGTGTGCGTGAAGGGATGATTTGGCATCGAAAATGAAAAAGGAGGCGGGCCAGGTCTTCCCGCCTCCTTTCTTTCCCCTCTCGGGGAATCCAGCTAGTCTGACGGAGGGCGACTAGCCGGTCGTGTGTTGGCCTATTCATATAATCCCGGAATCAAGAAAAAAGTTCCGGCAGGACCGAAAAAGTATCTACAATCAGGGGTGGAAACTCAGACGCTCTAACAGGAAAGCGCCAATGCCCCATGCCTAGGAAGTTCAGCCTAAGCACCGATAACATATTGCGTTTTCTACAACTTAGGAACGAGCCTGCCTCGGCCAGCGAGATTGCCAAGGGATTGGGCCTCAAGGATCCAGACACCCGGCCATTGTTCAAGCTGCTCGCGAAGCTCGAGAACCGTCAGGCTATTGAAGCTCTGCCCGGGGGACGCTACGGCCTTCCCGGGCGGAAGCCGGACCCGGTCCCGGACTCCCGGGAGCGGGCCAAGAACCCTCCTGCTCAAAAACGCTCGGACTCCTCCCTTGGTTCCGTCAGTCGTGACGAACTCGCGGGGCGTCTGATCCTTCACCCGGACGGCTACGGCTTCGTGGTGCTGGATACGCCCCTGCCCCGGCTAGATGGCGACGTATACATCCCCCGCAATGCCATCGAAGACGTCATGCACGGAGACCACGTTTTGGTGAAGATCCAGCGGCGGGGCGGTGTCCCAGGCGCCGAGCGTGCCGAGGGCCGCATCGTTCGCATCTTGGACCGCGCGCACCCCACGATCGTGGGTCTGTTTCGTTACGGCGCGCAGGGAAACGTGGTTCTCCCCTACGACACCCGCATCCAGCACGAAGTCGTCATTCCTCCGGGGCACGAACTGACGCCGGACCTTGCGAAGAAAGTGGGTTCGAGCGGCTTCGATCAACGCGGCCTCCGCGGCCGCCGCATTCCGCGCATGCCGGAACTCGACGGCGCGGTGGTCAACGTCGAGCTGACGCGTTTTCCCCGCGGCGGCGCCGCGCCGAGCGGCCGTGTCATCGAAATTCTCGGTCGACCGGGCGAACTCGGTGTAGATACCGAAATCATCATACGCAAGCATCACTTGCCGCATTTGTTCTCGAACGAAGTCATGGAGGAAGCGGAGCTTCGCGCCAAACCCGTCAGCGAGACCGAACGCGCGGACCGCGAAGATTTTCGCCATCTGCCGATTGTAACGATTGACGGGGAAACCGCGCGCGATTTCGATGACGCCGTCTACGTCGAACGCCGAGCAAACGGCTGGCATCTTCAAGTGCACATCGCGGACGTCGCGCATTATGTTCGCACCAGCACGGTTCTCGACCGGGAAGCGCGCTTGCGCGGCACCTCGGTTTATTTCCCCGACCGCGCCGTGCCCATGCTGCCCGAAGCGCTTTCGAATGGCATGTGTTCGCTGAAGCCTCGCGAGGACCGTCTGGTCATGAGCGTGCTCATGGAGTTCGACGCGGCGGGCAACCAGAAATCTTCGCGGATGACTCCCGGCATTATCCGTTCCGCCGAGCGCATGACGTACACGGACGTGAACAAGGTCTGTGAAGGCGACGCTGAAAGGACCGAACGCTACGCGAAGCTCGCGCATCATTTCCGCGCCATGAAGGAACTGGCGCTGCTTCTGAACGCGCGCCGGAATGAACACGGCTCCATCGACTTCGATCTGCCCGAGCCGGTCATCGAATTCGATGAAAAGCAGCGCATGACCAACATAACGCGGAGCGAGCGCAACATCGCGCACCGCCTCATTGAAGAATTTATGCTCGCGGCCAACCGCGGGGTCGCCAGCTATCTCCTTAAGCGCGGCATCGAATCGTTGCATCGCGTGCACGAAAAGCCCGATGCCCGCAAGGTTCTCGAATTCGAAGAGTTGGCACGCGCGTTCGGCTATTCGCTCGGCGTGGAAGACTTGCGCCAGCGCGAGATTGCCGTGCGGCATGGCCGCGTACCTGCGCCGGCGAAGGCGGGCCGGCCCGATTCCTATGGCCGCGGCCGTGAGCGCGCTATGCGCGTCGCCCTGCCCGGCGGCGAACTGCGCATCACCCCGCAGCATTATCAGCGCCTCATTCGCAAAATCGTGGGGAAGCCCGAGGAGCGAATCCTGTCTTACCTGATGTTGCGTTCGCTCAAGCAGGCGCGCTACGCCGCGGACTCCCTGGGCCATTTCGCTCTAGGCTTCGATGAGTACACCCATTTCACATCGCCTATCCGCCGCTACCCGGACCTCATCGTCCACCGCATCCTGAAGTGGGCCCTCGAGCATCGGTCGGAAACTCTCGCGCGCAAAGCGCATATCGTCCCGCCGCGTGGATCGGAAGCGGCCTTGTATTCTCACACAAGCCTCGAGGAAATCGCCGCGGAAACCTCCGAGGCCGAGCGCCGCGCCGATGCGGCCGAGCGCGAGTTGATGGATTGGAAGACCGCGCAGTTCATGGAAGAGCACCTCGGCGAAGAGTACGAGGGCCTGATTGTCTCGGTGCAGAAATTCGGCTGCTTCGTCGAGCTCTTCGAGGTTTTTGTGGAAGGACTGCTGCCCATCAGTGCGCTAGAAGAAGCTGCGAACGCCCGGTGCGTCTACCGCGAGCGCGACCACTCGATCATCGCGCTGGTTGGCACCAAAGGCGGCGCGGCCGCCGGGTCATCCCGCGGGCACTCTGCCGCCGCCCATCGCCGCGGCCAAAGCGGCCCTACCGGAAAGGACTCGCGATCGGTCCGCGATGCCAAATCGCGGCCCTTAGAATGGCATCTTGGCGACCGCGTCCGCGTCCGCGCCGACCGCATCGATCCCATGCGCAAGCGCGTCGAATTCGCCGTCATTTCCTAGCGGCCCGAGGTTATCAGCTCCACGTTTCTCGACGTTCTTGCTGGTTTCGAATCTCGGTCGTTCTCACGCCTCGCTCGCAAACGCTCCGTCTTGGTTCTCACTGATCAACTTCATCCACCGCGGATAGGCCTTCCGCAAGTCCGCGAGAATACTCTCGTAGGGCACGTCGGCGTAATGCCCGCGCTCCCGCAGGTACTCCATGTGCTTTCGGCCGGCCTGATCGTACTCATGAAAAAGCGAATCGCGCCGCCCATCGAACTCCAACGGATGCACTCCAAACCGCTGGCACAAACTGAGATTGAACGCCGGCGTCGCTTTCACCCAGCGACCCTCGAGATACAACTCTGTCAAGCTGTGCCAAATGAAAACGTCTCCGCCCATTAACTCGAGCAGTTTCTTCGTGGAAAGATGATTGCGCACGTCGGCGAAGGCCACCCGCGCCGGAATGCCCAGGCACCGCGCCCCGGCTGCCAGCAGCGCCGCTTTCGGAATGCAGAATCCTCGTTTGGCGCGCAGGCAATCGCTCGCCCGGAAATAACGTCGCGCTTCTCCCCCATAATAGGGGTCGTAGAGGATCCCGTCGCGCACCGCGTAGTAGAGCTTCACAGCGCGCGACACGTCGTCGCCCGCAGCTGAGGTGACTTTTCCTGCGAACTCCTGGACGCCCGAGTCGCCGCTATCAATAAACTCGCGTGGCGCCAAGTAGGGTTCGAGTTCCATGGCACGCCGCCGTTTCACGGACTACCGTATTCCACGGTATCCCCGTCGTGATTCCTGCCACTTCTCGCGAATCCATGGGTGATTTGCCCGATCGAATGGGTCCCCGGGTTTCTGCTATTCTGTTGGGTTATGAAAGCAGGGCGGATCGCCCCACTATCGCATTCACCCATTTCGAGAGGATCTTTCACCGTGAGTTCGCCGACCGCTTCCCTTCCAACCACCAAACGCATTTTCAATTTCAACGCCGGCCCGGCCACCCTGCCGCTGCCGGTCCTCGAACGCATCCGGGAGGAGCTGTTCGACTGGCGCGGGAGCGGGATGTCGGTCATGGAGATGAGTCACCGTTCTCCGGAATACGAAAGCATCAACGCCGCCGCCGGCCAGAAGCTGCGCGGACTCCTGGCCATCCCCGACAGCTATGAGGTGATCTTCGTGCAAGGGGGAGGCAGCCTGCAGTTCGCCATGGTGCCCATGAACCTCTGCCTTCCCGGAAAGCCGGTGGATGTGCTACACACCGGCGCCTGGACAGCCAAAGCGATTGGCGAGCTGAAAAAGGGTTTTACATACAACCTGGCCGCCTCGACCGAATCGCAAAGGTTCCTGCGTCTGCCGCGTCCTAGCGAATGCAAATTCTCGCCTAACGCTTCCTACGTGTACCTCTGCACCAACAACACCATCGAAGGCACGCAATGGACCGCCATGCCCGACACGCGGGACATACCGCTCGTCGCCGACATGTCCTCCGACATTGCTTCGCTTCCCACTGACGTAAAGAAATTCGGCCTCATCTTCGCCGGCGCGCAGAAAAATCTCGGCGCCGCCGGCGTCACGGTGGTCATCATCCGCAAAGATCTTGCCGAGCGTGCTCATGAGAATCTTCCAACAATTCTTCAGTACCGTACGCACATCAAAGACAAATCCTTATATCACACGCCGCCCACTTTTGCGGTTTACATCGTCGGCCTGGTTCTCGAATGGATGGAATCGCTCGGCGGAGTTCCGGCCATCGAAAAGCGCAACGACGCCAAGGCTAAACTTCTCTATGACACCATCGAATCGAGCGGCGGCTTTTATCGCTGCCCGGTCGAAAAGGATTCGCGCTCGAGGATGAATGTGGTCTTTCGCGTCGCCGGCGGTGACGAGGCCATCGAAAAGAAGTTTGCCAAAGAAGCCACCGCCGCCGGCATCGCCGGCACTCCCGGCCACCGCTCCGTCGGCGGAATGCGCATCTCGCTCTACAACGCCGTGACCCTCGAAGCGGTTGAGGCGCTCGCGAGCTTTATGCGCGAATTCCAGCGCACTCGCGGGTGATTTCCTCCGCCTTTTTGAGGGCGATTCCGTGCGGCCGGGCCGACCCCGTCCTAACTAAACAAGGTATGAACCCGGGAAAGACGGCATAAGCCAGATCCGTCCCGGAAGTATTGCCTGTTTTGCGTCTGTTTCTTCCTTGCGCTCGAACAATCTCGCGGCGCCGCGCTGCCCATGAACTCCGTCTTTCGAACAGAGCCAGGACCGAAGCCTCACGTTAAAGAAAAAGCGCGAAGTCCCGCGCGAGAACAGGGGCCTTCGCGCTTCCCTCCTCCTGAGGCCCGGTTCAGGCAAGATCGAACAACAGCACTTCCGCATCCTTTACTCCGGTGAGTTCGACCGCTTTCTCCTGCGAGATGGCCGCGCCGTCGCCCTCATCTAGCTGGTTTCCGTTCAGCGTGACACTGCCGCGCGCCACTTGCACATACGCATGGCGGTCGGGCTTTAAGTCATGCCTGACCGTCTCATCCTTTCTGAGCAGCGAGGCATACAGCTCATTGTCCTGCCGGATCTTTAGCGATCCGTCGCGCCCATCCGGAGAAACCAGCAGCCGCAGCTTTCCGCGCTTCTCGGTCGCGCTGAAGTTCTTCTGCCCGTAAGCCGGCTTTAGTCCCTGCTTCTCCGGAAACATCCAGATCTGATACAGATGCACCGGCTCGGTTTGCGAGGCATTGAATTCGCTGTGCGTTACGCCCGTGCCCGCGCTCATGTACTGGACGTCACCCGGCTTGATCACCGAGCCGTGGCCCATGCTGTCACGGTGCTCCAAGGCGCCCTCCAGGACGTAGGTGACGATTTCCATGTCGCGGTGCGGATGCATCGGAAAACCGCCGCCGCCCGCGACGCGGTCATCGTTCATCACCCGCAGCGTGCGAAAGTGCACGTGCGTTGGGTCGTAGTAATCGGAAAAAGAAAAAGTGAAATGAGTGTCCAGCCAACCGTGGTTGGCGTGGCCGCGCTCGTCGCTCTTGCGAATCTGGATCATGGTGGCCTCCTAAGGTCAGCGAGTGCATAATACTCGTTATAACGACTATTGTCAAGAGGCAGATCTAGCCCCCTCCGCACCCCGGTTCTGGCTCCGGGCAACTCTTTTGGTCCGCTTTCGCCACCCGGCCGGCGGTCCGGTTTCCGCTCCGCCCGCTTTGGGTGTAGAGTGGTAGAGAAGATTAGGCAACCGCTCCGCTGCCTCCGAGGACTTTGGAATGAGCTCTCCACTTTCCGCTACGCAGACGAGAAAACCGGACGGCGCCACCACCGCCCGCGAAACGCTTACCATCACCGACAATCGCACCGGAAAATCCTACGAAATTCCCGTCACGCACGGCACCATCCGCGCCGCCGACCTTCGCCAGATCAAAGTCGATCCCAAGGAATTCGGGTTGATGAGCTACGACCCGGCGTTCAACAACACCGCTTCCTGTATCAGCAGAATCACGTATATCGATGGCGACGCCGGTATCCTGCGCTACCGCGGCTATCCCATCGAAGATCTCGCAGAAAAAAGCACCTACCTCGAAACGGCTTATTTATTGCTGCACGGCGAACTGCCGACGGCTGCGCAGTTGAAAGATTGGACCTACCACATCACCCATCACACCTTCATCCATGAGAGCATCAAGAAATTTCTCGATGGCTTTCACTACGACGCCCATCCCATGGGCATGACTATTTCCACCATCGCCGCGCTCTCCACGTTCTATAACGACGCGAAAGACATCTTCAGTCCCGAGTCGCGCAAGAAGCAGACCTACCGCCTGATTGGCAAGATGCCGACGATTGCTGCTTTTGCCTACCGTCACACGCTGGGCATGCCGTATGTCTACCCCGACAACGATCTCAGCTACCCGGGAAATTTCCTGAACATGCTGTTCCGGACTTCCGAAGCCAAGTACCGGCCGAATCCCACGCTGGAGCGCGCCCTGGATATTCTTTTCATTTTGCACGCCGATCACGAGCAGAACTGTTCTGCCAACACGATTCGCAGCGTGGGCAGTTCGCACGTCGACCCCTACTCCGCAACGGCCGCGGCCATCGCGGCGCTTTACGGGCCGCTCCATGGCGGGGCGAACGAAGAAGTTCTCCGCATGTTGATGGAAATCGGTTCGGTGCAGAACGTTGCTGCGTTCATCAAGCGCGTCAAGACCGGGGAAGTAAAGCTTATGGGCTTCGGGCATCGCGTGTACAAGAATTACGACCCCCGCGCGCGCATCATCAAGCACATCGCCTATCAGGTGTTCGACCTGATGGGCAAGAATCCGCTTCTCGAAATCGCCTTGGAGTGCGAGCGCATCGCGCTCGAAGACGAGTACTTCATCAAGCGCAAGCTTTATCCCAACGTGGACTTCTACACGGGCTTGATTTACCAATCGATGGGTTTTCCAATGACCATGTTTCCCGTGCTGTTTGCCATCCCGCGAACATCCGGGTGGATTGCGCAATGGGAAGAGATGCTTCTCGACCCGGAACAGAAAATCGCGCGCCCGCGTCAAATTTATCTCGGCCATGACACACGAAATTACCTCCCCATCGAAGAACGTGGTTAGCCAAACAGTCGTAGCCTCTTTGAAAACCACCCTCCGCGATGCCCCTCGACAGTCGAACTCCCGCAGGTATAGTTAAATAGAGCGAGGGTTCCGATGTTGCGGGTCTCCACAACACCAACACATGCCTTGTCGCGGCGCCGTAGCCAGCGCGTGCTCATGCAAGTTGGCATTCGCGTGCGCGGCAAGGACGCCCAGGGCAAGGACTTTGAGGAAATGACCGAGACGCTCGCCATCAACGCCCACGGCGCGCTGATCTTGCTCAACGTGCGCGTCGTCAGCGGTGCGATCATCCATCTAAAGCACAACATGACGGAGGAAGAACAGGAATGCCATGTGGCGTTTCTCGGTCCAGTGCGCAGCGGCCGAGCCGAGGTCGGTGTGGAATTCAATTCGCCCCGCCCCACTTTCTGGCGGGTAGCCTTTCCTCCGGAAGATTGGTCGCCGAAAAATCCCGAGGCGCGTACCGCAACAAAATTACGCGCGCAAAAGTAAGTGCATCTCTAGCTTAGCGAAGCTAGCGCAACGCTCCACAAACTCACCAATACCCCAGGTCTAAGGAACGCAAGCGCCGCCCGGTGCCGTCATCACCTGCCGGCATGCCCCCCATCACTGCGCTGCGGTGCGGCAAAAGATGTACTTAGGTCTGTAGCGACCGGGTCCCGGTATTCATGGTGGTTCGCGCTCGGTAGAGGCACACCGGAACCCCGGCGTTCGGGCAGGAAGGGGGGCGAAATGACGCCCTACACTCTATTATTCGTGGCGGGGGCCCTCGTCATCGTTGTTTTTGGGCTTCTCCGCTCTCTTGGCGCTTACCGCAAGTTTCGCGGGAACAGAATCATCAGCTGCCCGGAAAATCATCGGCCAGCGGCCGTGCGGGTAGCGGCAGCAAAAGCCGCCATCCAGGCGACCATTGGAACTGCCCATCTTCAATTGAGCGAATGCTCGCGGTGGCCCGGAATGGCGGGTTGTGGCCAGGAGTGTTTGTCGCAGATTCAAGAGGCGCCGAAGGCGTGCCTGGTCTCCAACATCGTCAGTCGCTGGTACGAAGGCAGGAGATGCCTTTACTGTCACAAGCCGTTTGGCGAAATCCATTGGCATGATCATCCTCCCGCCGTCGTAAACGAGCAGGGCGACAGCTTCGAGTGGAATGAGATTCCGCTGGAACATCTTCAGCAAACCTTGTCCACCCACTGGCCCGTTTGCTGGAACTGCCACATTGCCGAAGCGTTCCGTCGCCGGCACCCGGAACTCGTCACGGACAGGCCGGCACATTAATCCGACCGTTCCCTTGCTCGGTCGTGAACTTTCGACGGAAAGATTTCCCGCCCATCCCTGCGCCGGAAAGGACAACGCGCGTCTCATGCACCTGCTGCGGCGATGAAACTACCCGTCTTTCGAGATTACCTCAGGGCTTCTTTCTTCGCCATCATCGCCGAGAGCAGCCATTTTCGCAGGACCATCAGGTAATAAGGCCGGGTCTCGGTAAACATCAATCCCATACCCAGCTTCTCTTGTTGGTAGATCACCGTGGCTTGACCCTCATAAAAGTCCGTCTCCGTGAAGACCTTCACCGTTAGCAAAGCCCCCTCGGGATACGGACTCTCGGTGCTGACGTAACACCCGTTCAGGCTGAGTCCGGCCACACGCGCGGTCCTCTTGTCCTGCGAAGCGCCTTCGCGCATTTCGATCGAGGCGTTGAAGGTATAACGGGGTGTGCGCCGCCGGTCGTGTTCCATATCCCTGCCAGGGTGGGCGATCGCATGATTCTACGCCTCGAAACGCGGGTCGGTGCAAATTATCTATTTCGCATTGATGTAACTGCAAACCTTAACGGCTTTTGGACGCAAGGGGGAAACGGCGAATCGGGCCGAGAGATAGATTTTCTCTGAGCCTTCGGCGCGCGCGAAACAGGCGCAGCCGCACGGTCAGCGATGATACTCCCAGGCGCTGTGCCACTTCCTGCGTGGAATACTCCAAAACGTCGCGCAGCAGGCATACGTGCCGCAGTTCCGGAGCAAGTTGCCGGATGGAGTCCGCCATGCGCTTACCTATTTCTCGCCGCGCGAAGCGTTCTTCGGGATTATCGTAGCGGGCGGCAATGCGACTTCCGACGGTCTCCTCCCGTGTTCCGGTCGGCTCTTCCAAAGAGAAGAGCCTTCCGTCGCGCCGCTTGCGGATGACATCAATCGAGGCGTTCGTGCCGATACGCGAAACCCAGGCATGTAAATCGTCTCGTTTTGCATCCCGCGATCTAGAGCCCGCAAACTGCTCGAGTCGGCGGATCACCTTCAGGAAGGCCTCCTGACGCACGTCCTCCGCGTCGGCAGGGTTTCGTGTCAGGCGCAGCGCCCCTCGATACAAACCGGCTGCGTAGGGCAGGATCAACTTGCCCAATGATTCGCGGTCACCTCTTTGCGCCAGCAGAAGCAGACCGGGACGTGTCATGCTTTCGAGACTTGCTGTTGCGGTAGCCATAATGCCGGGAAGAATCGCAGGCCAGTCACCAAGCGGCGACCTTATGCAAGCTACTGAAAATACGAGTCTTATGCCATCCTCTCAAAAGTAGCCACGAAAGAGGAGTGCCCGTTTTTGGGACGCACAATGGGCGATTCCGGTCAATCGGGTCAGCATCTGGTTGCGCCCTTGACGCTCTCGCCGAATACCGCCATAGGCCTCGCCATAAGGCCTTTTTGCGGGCTATCGCCCGACCAAGCTCCTCTCGACCTCCTCGAGCGGTTCTCGCGCCACAATCTCCATCCGCATGATTGCTGTGTTCTCGGAGTGAGGACGTCATCTCGGCGCCTCGCCCACTCATTCCGCCAGTTCGAGTGTGTCGCCCCGCATTTCCCATTCGATGCGCACCAGAAAGTCGAAATGCATGCCCTCGGTCTTGAGCCAGAGCTCCAGCGCCTCGCGCGATTCCGCGCGAAACTCTACAAACATTTTTCCTTCGAGCATATTGACAAGCACGCGATCAGCACGCGCCGTGCCGCCGGCTCGCATGCGCTTGGCGAGCGCTTCGGCGCCCTGCCGCGTGAGGCAGGCCAAGGTGTGCTGCGTAAGGTAGCGTGGCATCGGAACTCCTCGATGGAACGTCGAGATCCAAGTATTCCATAGACCCGCGCGCGTGAAACAAGACGAAACATTCCCGAGTGCCCGGCGTCTTATCCTTATGAACCTTCTCACCGTTCTGCGGCATTCCTTCCGGCAAACCACCAGAGTTCCATTCGGTGCAGCGCGGGGCTGCACTGCCCAGCGAGGAAGTGCGCACGCTCTCGACAACCTATGAGCTCTCGAGCCTCACCGACGAGCAGGTTGCCCTGTTCGCAAAACAAGGCACGCGGGAAATGGCCGAGGCGCTCGGGAAAATCTCCGCGCAAAGGGCCGTGGTCGCCAACCTCGAAGAAGAAATGGAAAACCGGCAGCAAGACATCGACGGTATCGTGAAAGACCAGGGGCGACTGCGCGAAAACAGGAAAGCCCTGCGCGGCAGCGCCGAAGAAAGGGTTCTCGTTCAGCGCTAGACAAAGCAACTGGACGAGCAGGAAACGCAATGTTGCGCAAAAAGATCCAGGACACGGAGGCACAGCGCGACAAAGCCAACGATCAACTGCAAAAGATGATCGACGACGTGCACACGGTGACCTTCACGTCGTGATATCGAGCGAGACGCTCCCCAATTCCTGCCGCGGCCCCACCTGTCCGAACTGGCAGGTTGCTCCGAACGCACATTTTTTCGCCGAGCACGAGCTGCCGGCTGCTCACGATTTACACTCAAAGGGAAGCGAGAAGGCCAGCCCCCGCGGCCGAATCTTTCAGAAGCGCTCTCGCCGGAAAGCGACAGGAGAGGCTCCAAAAATGAGACGCATCGTTTTGTTTCGGGCGATTCTTTTGCTCGCGCTGGTAACGGCTCGCAGCGTGGCAGCCGGTCCGCAGAAAAAGGGAACAGCCACGCTGGCCGGCGTCGTGCTCGGCCCCGATGACCAGCCAGTGCCGCATGCCGCCGTAACCTACCAATCGTCGGGGGGCAATGCTCCGCATGCCGTCCACGCCGATGCCCACGGCCATTTCACGATCACCAAGCTGCGGTCCGACAATTACGACATGCGCGCTTCGGGAAAAGGCGTCTTCTCCGAGTGGCAGAAAAATATCACGGTGCATTCCGGTCAGACCAAAAACGTGACGCTGCGGCTGATTTACGCGAAAGAAGTGCCCAAGGCGTACGTAAAGACCAAGCCGAATCCGCAATAGGTCCTTTTGAAAAATCAGCCGCTTGGTCATTCCGAGGGGCGGAGCCGACGTGCGCCAGGCGACGAGGAATCGGCTTTTTTCAGGGTTTTTAGCAGCAAGGCGGAAGCCACGCGGGATGGGCGGAGATCTTTGAGCTGTTGACCGAGTAGCCCCCGGCTGACGCCAGGGGAGTACGTCATTGGTAGATGAGCTGCGCGAGCTCGTGCAGGTCCGCAACCGAAACGTCCGATACGGCGCAGTACTCCATCCCTTGATGACGCCAGTGCAGCCATTGGTATCCCTGCCGCAGCCCGGGAGGATGAATCGGTGTGTCCGGCTCTTTCGTGGGCAACACAAAAACATTGATGAAGTGCTTTCGCCGCGCATAGATGAGCACCGCAACGTTTCGGCCGCCCAAAACGTCCAGACGTCCGCCAACCAGGGGAAAACCGTCCTCCGCAAAGTCTTTCACCGGCGGCGCGAAGTCCAGCTTGCCGTTGAACCACGGTTTCACGGTGTGCTGATCGGTCGACGCAACGTCGGTGAGGTGCCCGGGCTGCAGCGAGCGGATATGCGCGTCGATGAGTTCCGCTGCGGTGAAGGGCGGAGCAGCAGGGTTCCTCGTTCCGGACCCAGATCCCGGCCAGGCATACCAAGAGATCGCCGCGACCAGAACAATCGAGGCGGCCACGGCTGCCCACCTCCACAGGGGGATCCGCTGCGCGATCGGAACAGAAGTCGCCGCGTCCAATTCCGCCCGGATCTTCTTGCGCAGCGAATGCGGAGCGCTTTCACAAAGACCGCTGCGCTGAAGAATAGAACGCAGCGATTCCTCCGTTTCGAGCGCCTTGGCACATTCCCGGCAGCCCTCCAGGTGACGTTCGAATTCCTCCGAGCGCGACGCATCCAACTCGCCATCCAGGTAACCGTGTAAGGCCGTGTGCGTGTAATCACAGCTCACGGCGAGCCTCCTCGACCGGAGGTTGCGTAAGGGCGCGCTGCAGCCGCTGGCGGGCGCGCGCCAACGCGGACATTACCGTGCCGATGGGAATCGCCGTGATGGTGGCAATCTCCTTATAGGAACACCCTTCCAGTTCCCGGAGCACCAGCACCTCGCGGAAGCGCGGCGGCAGCGTTTCGAGCGCCCTGCCCAGGCGTTCCCGGTTGTCTCCCGCGATCGCCAGGGACTCCGGGGAAACGCTCGGCTGAGGATGCAATTCCTCGTCAAATTCGCTCATCAGTTCCACAGGTCGGTTCTTTTCTAACCATGTATAACAAGTATTGCGCACAATTTGCAAAAGCCATGCACGTGCGTCTCCTCCATGGAAACCTCGGAAGAAGCGGTACGCGCGGAGCATGGCTTCCTGCGTGACATCTTCTGAGTCCTCGCGGCGTCTGAGCAGCCAGCGCGCAAGGTTAAAGGCGGCATCGAGGTGGGGCAAAACGAGTTGCTCGAAGCGCGCCCGTTCGTGCACGTCCAACAAGTCCGAGCCTCTCCCCTGGTCGAACCCACTCATGGGCACAAACCGCCTCTAGACTGATTTTATTCCCTAGAATCCCTTTAGAGTGACGAATCTGGCAATCCGTTGGTAAGCAGCCCGGTCGGGAATAACGGGCCTCCCCGGGCGGTCTGCACAATCGAAACACGTCCCATACGCGGCGCGGGCTCCCTGGACTCTCTCACCCGCGCCGCCCTCCATGAAAATTGGCGGGCAAGGGCGACGAAAAACTGCACTGGGGCTTCGTGTGTCCAGAGCTGAGGAGAACCGTGAAGACAACGTCCCAACAGGCCCTTTCCGGAAACACGCAAAACGAACTCGTGTACGACCACAACCATGACGGCGTCGATCGGCGGGGCTTTCTGAAGTGCATGGCCTGGGCCGGCACCGGGGCCTTCTGCGTGATCCGCGGCGGCGTGCTCCGCTCCTACAGCCTGGGCCGCCTAGCGGAAATGGACCTTAAGGAAACGGCTGGCGAATTGAGCTTCGCGCAGATTAGTGACAGCCACATGGGTTTTAACAAGGCGGCCAACCCGGACGTGGCCGGGACGCTCAAGGCGGCCGTGGACAAAATCAATGGACTAGCGGTTACTCCGGAATTCCTTCTGCACACCGGAGACATCAGCCATCTTTCGAAACCGGAAGAATTCGACACCGTCGAGCAAATCCTCAAGAGCGCCACGCCCAAGGATATTTTCTATGTGCCCGGCGAGCACGACGTTTTGGACGACGATGGGAAGCAGTTCCGGGAGCGCTTTGGAAGAGGCGCCCAGGGAGCTGGCTGGTACAGCTTCGACAAAAAAGGCGTGCACTTCATCGCGTTGGTGAATGTGCTGAACCTGAAAGCCGGCGGGCTCGGAACGCTCGGCCAAGAGCAACTCGAGTGGTTGGAAGAGGACGTGAAGCCTTTGCAGTACAGCACGCCCATTGTCGTGTTCGCGCACATTCCCTTGTGGTCGGTGTATCCGGAGTGGGGCTGGGGCACCGAAGACAGCGCGCAAGCGTTGTCGTACCTCAAGAAATTTGGCTCGGTCACGGTGTTGAACGGGCACATTCACCAGACCATGCAGAAAGTCGAAGGCCATATCACCTTTCACACCGCCGCTTCGACCGCCTTTCCCCAGCCGGCGCCGGGCAAGGCCGATTCGCCCGGGCCGATGAAGGTGCCGGCCGAGCAGTTGAAGAGCGTCCTGGGAATTACCGATGTGAACTTCATCCGGGGAAAACAAGCGCTTGGGCTTGTGGATTCGACGCTCGGGTGAGCGGCGGCCGCCAACTCTGCATACTTGAATTTTTCGCAACAAAATAAAAAGGAGTAGAAAAATCATGAGGAGAAGTGTGTCTTTCGCAGTCTTTCTTGCGGTGGTTGTTTTGGGAGCGAGCGCCCTAACGGCCCCGCCAAGAAACGCAGCTGCGGTCGCACCGCAAAAAGCGGAAAGCGCGGAGGTGAAGATCGACAATTTCAGTTTCGGTCCGTCGACATTGACCGTCGCGGTGGGGACCACGGTGACCTGGACAAATCGCGACGACATTCCGCACACGGTGGCCAGTTCGGATGATCCCAAGGCGTTCAAGTCCAAAGTGCTCGACACGGACGAAAAGTTCTCCTTCACTTTTACCAAGGCGGGAACCTATCCGTATTTCTGCTCGATTCATCCGAAGATGACCGCTAAGGTCGTCGTCGAATGACTCAGGGCCGAGGCTGAACTTTGAGCGAAGGATTTCTCGGAACGGCTGCACCGCTGGCAGCCGACGTGGTTCTCCTGCTGGAAATCGGCATGGGAGTCGGATTGCTCATCGGCGCCTGGCTTGCGCGCCGCAAGCGTTTTCGGCAACACGCCTGGTGCCAATCCGCCATCGTGCTTCTCAATCTGGCAGTGATCCTGGTGGCAATGACACCTTCTTTTCGCTCACAAGTGCTTCCTCGGATTCCGGCCAAGCTCGGTAGGCCTTACTTTGCGTTGGCGACTGTGCATGCCGGGCTCGGAACCATCACGGAACTCGCGGGCTTGTACATCCTGCTTTGCGCGGGCACGCGGTTGTTGCCAGAAAAGCTTCGCCTCACGCAATACAAAGCTTGGATGCGCGGCGTCCTCGTCTTCTGGTGGCTCGTGTTGCTGCTGGGATTCGCCACTTACGTTCGTTGGTACGTCCCCAGTTGGTTCGCTAACCAGCGAGGCTTCGACTCAGGTCGAAGATAGTACTCCCCAGTCTTTGGCCAGCCAGCAAATCGGATGTGGCCATGTATGCTGCTGATACTAAATAGAATAGCAGCCTCACCGCAAATGGAAGCGAGGCGGAAATGACCGTCTTGTACTATAACCCTGGTACTCTGTACGCTGGCTCCGCAGAACCATTGAGCCATGCAAAGCGCCCGCGTAACGTGCCAAGAACGGGTTGGGGGCCGCGCGGGGACAGCGGTCCCGAAAGGGACCGTGTGCGAGCTACCCAACCCGCCAATTTTCTCTTGCCTCTGCACTCCTGAGCTCTCCGCAAAACACAGTCGTTCCGGCTCCCGCGAACCTGATGCCGGCTGTCCATCCGGGATAGCCGGTTGCCGGGTAGGCGCCTCACATGCATCCTGAAGGGTCGCGCCAAGGGAATGCTTGATGAAAATGTTGCGAAATCAGTGCATTACGACGCGGGCCGCCGGTTCACCATGACAGGAGGGTGCGACAGGTGAAAGGCGCAGGCGACAAATGGGTGGCGTTCCTTGCGATCGCGCTGGCCGCGGCGATGTTGTCTCCGCCGATGTCGGACTTTGCGCAGGGCGCGGAGCCTGAGCCCGCTCCGTTGCATGCGAATACGCTCGCCGCGTTCGACCGCTACGTGAAACTCACGGAAGCGCGGAACGAAGAAGAGCTGAAACGCGGAACGAACCTGTTGTGGATTGACGAACTGCCTGCGCCAGAGCGCTCCGAAGCTTACGCCGGGCTCAAGCGCGGTGAAGTCAAGATGAAAAAACGGGAGACGCTCGAGGGCGGAAAGCTCATCGCTTGTCCGGGTGGCATCATTCATCACTGGGTGGGCGTCGTGTTCATCCCAGAAGCCAAACTTGGCGACGTGCTTGGGATGCTCGAAGATTACGACAAGCATTCCGTCTATTACGCGCCGGACGTCGAACGGTCAAAGACTGAATCGAGGAACGGCGACCATTTCCGTGTGTTTCTGCGCTTTCGCCGCCACAAAGTGATCACCGTGGTCCTGGACACTGAGCACGAGATTGAGTATTTCCGCGACGCGCCCGAGCGCGCCCACAGCCGCAGCTCCGCGGTGCGCATCGCCGAAGTGGAAAACCCCGGCAAAAGCGACGAACGCGAAAAGCCGCCGGGCCAAGACGGCGGCTTCCTGTGGCGCATGGAAACGTGGTGGCGAATGGAAGAGCACGACCGCGGCGTGTACGTGCAAAGCGAAGTCGTGTCACTGACGCGTGACATTCCGGTCGTGCTGAAGTGGATGATCGAGCCGTTTGTGACCAGCATTCCTCGTGAAACTCTGACCGCGACGCTAGTCGCTACCCGCAAGGCCGTCGAAGGCCGCATGCCAAGGAACAGAGATTAAATTAAAGCTAACTCCTTGACATCCGAAGAAGTAGACGGCGTTGGTCTGGCCTGCTGGGGGTGTGGGTATTGCGACGCAGAGCGGGTGGACGTGAAAACAGGAGTCACTACGGGTAATTGGATTGAGGAGTTTGGTGATTTGGACGAGGGAGACGAAGTTTTGACTCGCGGGACGGAGCAACTTCGGCCGGGAACCGAGCTCTCCCCCAAGTGATTAGCTCAAAATAATGGTGCGATCCATCGAGGACGACCCACTCCTACTGTCGCCCACGCATCGCTTCCGTCCCGACTTCGAGACGGCAAGCAAGAAGCCCCGAGCTGCCCTGATGTAGCGGCCCGGGGCGAAATTGCTGTTTCGTCTGGGGAGCATAAACCGCCTAAGCCGGCCCATCTACCGCTGATGGCTAGGGTTTGCCAAGCGTCGGTGCAGAGCCAGGAAGGGTATAACGGAGGTCCACCCAGACCATACTTGCGTGGGCGTTCTTGGGTTGCCCGGTGGCTACAGACCACGGATTACGTGTCAGGTACGAGTATTGGCCGATAAAAGTCAGACCACCGTACCTGGGATCCTTCCAAAAGTTCTGACTAAACGCAAATGTGCCCTCCTGGATGCTGCGATTGTGGCCGGAAGAAGTTGCAGACGGCGTCGAAGGAGACCCGCTAAAGCCCCAGCCGATGTGAGTCGTCCCGTTGGCGTCGATCGCCACGTTGCGTGGAATGTAAACCAAACCGTAGTACCCGGACAGGATGGTGTTCCGGTGTGTAAACTCGAAGCCATCCACCGTCGAGCCGACGTGGACGGGAGACAAGCTGCCGTCGGCGCGTGCGATCACGTCCGGGGCCTGCCCGAAGATGTACCTCCCGCCTCCATCGCTCCAGAAATTGTGGGTGAGCAAGCGTAGGCCGCCGGCTACTCCCACGTCGAGGTTCACAAAGCCTCCGCCGCCGGTGCTCGAGAAGTGTGTTGCCGTGGTCTGATTGTAGACCTGAAAGAATCGCACAATTCCGCCAATCTCGCCGTGGAGCCGCTTGGAGGGATCGACAACGAACTTGGCGATTACGTCTGGGGCGATGTTTGGGGGATTCAGAGTGGTCGTCCCATTGTCCAGCTGCCCACCCGCGTAATTGGCGCAGCACGCCGGGAGGGTAATTGCCGCGGAGCCGTTCGTACCGCCCATATATTGATCAGGCGAGTCGAGCGCGACAGCAAAGGCGGCCTTATCCTCGGGGAAATGGTAGGCCAGGCGGAACTCCGGAATGCGCCCCCAAACCATTCCGAGCTGATAGTTCACGTCCATGTTGTTAGAGAAGAAGATGTCCCCTGGCAGCGGCGAGACACCGGAGCGATTAGGCGTCGCCAGAGTCCAGGTCTGACCGCCCAGCACCTCCCAAGCGCCCTTACGGAGGTCAACCCAGTACAACCTGGAGCGAAGAGTGTTGCTGTTACTGCTCACGGCGACGTTCCCAGGATTGTTGCCGAGGAAGTCCGCTTCCATATAACCAAGCACATGAGAACCCTTTACGTCGGCATCTACGCGGAAGCCGATGCGCGAGTTCTGCATGCTGAAACGGAACTCGTTCAGGTTCGTCTGAAAGACATTGCTGCCACCGTAAGGGATGCCGGCAAAGTTTGTTCCGATTCCGCTTCCCCCATCTCTGCTGCGCCATACGCCAGTGAAGTCCGCGAATCCTATTGGCGTGATGGAAGCATCGCCGATGTGCAACTGCAGCGGAGAGGTTTCGGCTCCGGCACCGCGGGTTTGCGCCGATTCTGCGGAAACGGCGGTTTTCAGACCCTCATTGCTGGCCTTCAAGTCGCTGACCGGAGTCGGCAGTGTGACCGCTGCGGTTTTCACTTCTGCGGAGGAGTTGGCCGCTTCGGCAGCCTTGGTGTTGGCTTCGGCGGCGCGGGCGTTGGCGGCGGCCGCAGCCTCACGGGCCTCGTCGATCTGGCGGTCGCGCTTGGCAAGCTCTCCCTTCAAGAGCTCGAGTTGCTCTTGCTGTGACTGAATGGCTTGGCGGAGTTCCTCAATCTCGGCGGCGAGCCTCGAGTCGGATTTCACCGTTTCCTTGGCCGCTTTGGGCTTAGCGGGCTCGGCCGTTTTGGCCGCCTTGGCGTCGGCCTCCTTCGGTGTATCCGCAAGGGCCAAACCCGTAGTAAGGAACAGGAATAGTGCGAATGCTGCTAGTTTTTTCATTTCGTCTCTCTTTTCGAGCAAGAATCGAAGTGGCTAGGGGATAATGCACCTAGAACCCAGCGGCAAAAGGTAAAGAGCCCGTCTTACAATTGCGTCAACTGATTGTGAATATCCTGTAACAAAGAAGGGCAATTCACAGCAAGTCATTGACGCATAAGAAGTTACGGATTGTTAGAGGATCAATAACAACGGGCGGGCGCCAAAACGAGCGGAAGCAGCCGTGCGTCAGTTGTAACAAACCGAGCCATCCGCAACTCCCTAAACAACCTTGCGTTTGTTCCCGGGCCCTAGGGCCTAGACTAGACTAGACTAGGCCTACTTCGGCGCCGCAATGGTAAAGGCCAGGGCCAGCTGGGTCAAGCGGTATTGGTAGGTCGCATCGGTGTCCGCGATGTCCGCCTCGGTTTTTTGGAGCTCGGCCTGGGTGAATTCCACGATGGAGCCGAGGCCGAGGGTGTAGCGGGCCTGTGCCAGATCTAGAGCAAGGTCGGCCTGCTGGCGGAGCTGCTGGGTGACAGAAAGGCGTTCGTAAGCGCGATTGGTGTCCTGCCAGGAGACTCGGACGTCGCGAGAAGTGGTGTTTTCGAGATCGCGGAGCCGCTGGCGGTCAGCCTCGGTTTGGAGATCAGCGGCCTTGGCGCGGGCGTTGTACAGGAAACCGTTGAAGACCGGGATGTTGATATTGACGCCGACCGCACCATACCAGTTGGGAATGTGCTCGTCACGCACGGGAGCTTCGCCAACGACGCCGAGGGCGCTCACCGAGGGCCGCCAGAGGTCGTGCTCGGCGTTGCCGAATTTTTGTGCGGACGCGACCTCGAATTGCAATGCTTGGATTTCCGGACGCTGCTCGAGAGCTTGCTGAATGAGCGGCTGGACGTCGCTGGCCGGGGGCGTGAGTGGACTGGTTTCTTCGACCAGCTGGAAATTCTGCTCCGTGGGATAGCCGAGAACCGCGGAAAGGCCGGCAAGCGCGGCCTGATAGTTGTTGCGGGCTTCCAGCAAAAGAAGTTTGGAGCGCGCCAACTCGACTTTGGAGAAGCTGAGATCGAGCTCGGACTTGAGTTTCGCGGAAGTCAAAGCCTGCACCTTATCAACGAGCGTTTGCCGGGCTTCGACCGTTTCTTCGGCAACGTGGACCAGAGCCTGCGTGTCGAGCGAATTGTAAAAGGCTTGATCCACGGCCAAGAGGATGTCCGCGCGTGTGGCCGCCGCATTTTGATCTTCGGCTTTGGCGCTGAATTCAGAACTGGAAAGCAGATTACTCGAGCGGCCGAAGTCGGTGACGAGTTGGTTGACGCTGGCGCCGCCGGCCGCGCGCGGGAAAAGGATGGGATTATTCAAAAAGCCGGCGGCGATACGGCTCCCGGGATTCGCATCCACAGCGGTGAGGCTCAGATAGGCATTGGGCAAGAGTGCCGAGCGGGTTTCACGGACGTATTGCTCGGCAGCAAGCGCACGCAGTCTTCCGACGGTGATCTGCGGATTGTTCTTGAGGGCGATCGCTTCGGCCTCGGCCAGGGTCAGGGGCGTAGGGGAGGTTGAGGTTTGGCTAGAGGGTTGCGATTTTGCTGAGCCTGCCGGGGCCTGGGCGTTTGCCAAGCCGCAGGTGAGGGCAACCAGGAGCGAGAGGCAAACCGTTCGACGCCTCACGACGGAACCCCCTGTGCCTGCTGCTCTCCTTTACCGTGCACGATGAGATAGACGGCGGGCACGAGGTAGACCGTGATTACCACGGAGACCAATAAGCCGCCGATGATGGCGCGGGCGAGAGGCGCGTACTGTTCGCTGCCGGGCTCGGCGCCGATGGCCATGGGGATCATGCCGAGAACCGTGGCCAGCGAAGTCATCAAGATGGGGCGAAGACGCATTCGCGAGGCCAGCGAAACCGCTTCTTGCACGGGCTTGCCGTCATGGTGCAAGTGACGCGCAAATTCGACGATCAAAATGCTGTTCGAAACGACGATGCCCACCATCATGACCACGCCCATCAAGGACATGACGTTCAAGGTGGTGCCGGTGGCGAGCAGGAACAAGAGCACGCCGGCGAGTCCTGGAGGAATAGCGAGAAGAATGATGAAGGGATCCTCCCAGGAGGCAAATTGCGCGACGAGAATCAAGTAGACGAGGACGACCGACAAAATGAGGCCGACGCCGAAACTGCGGAAAGAAGAACGCATGCCCTCGACCGAGCCACGAAGGTTCACGCGGACGCCTTCGGGAATCTGCGTTTTCTTGATGATGTCATCCACTTGATTCGTGACCGTCCGCAGGTCCTCCTTTTTTGGAGAAACATAGACGTCGACAACGCGGAATAATTGATAGTGGTCGACTTCGGTTGGCGAAGGAATGGTTTTGACTTTGACGACGGTGTCGAGAAAGGTCGGCTCGGAACTTTTCACTCCGCGCAAAGGAATTTGCTTGAGGTCCGTCACGGTTTTGACAGCGTCTTCAGGGTATTGCACGGTGAGCATATAGGGATTCCCGCTCTTGGGATCGATCCAATAATTCGGCGCGATCATGCCGTTCGAAGTGAGAGCGGTGACGACGTTGTCGACGATTTCCTTCTGCGAAAGACCGAGGAGGCCCGCTTTCTCCCGGTCAACGTCGAGTTCGAGGGCCGGGTAGTCGATGTCCTGGGGAATCAGCACGTCGTTTACGTCTTGGAGCTGGCGCACGGGTTGAGCAAGCTTCGTAGCGGTGTTGTAGACCGCGTCGAGGTTGTTGCCGCTGACCTGAATGTCGATTGGCGCGGGCAGACCAAGATTGATCACCGCGTCGACCAAGCCGCCGGATTGAAAGTAAGTGCTGAGCTGCGGGAGTTTCTCGCTCAACTGCTCGCGGACCCGGCGCATGTATTCATAGCTGCCGACTTTGTGGTTTTCTTTCAGGCTGACCTGAACGAAGGCGGTGTGCGGCGCGGAGTTTGGAGTATAGATGGCGGAGAAATCGGTGGTGATGCCGATGTTCGAGACGATGATTTGCAATTCGCTCGGAGGGACGACACCGCGGATGATTTGTTCCACTTTCTTGACGTAGTCTTCGGTCAGTTCGACGCGCGTTCCTGAGGGTGCTTTCAAATTGATGACGAATTGGCCCGGGTCGGTGCGCGGGAAGAAGGAGACGCCAAGAAAAGGATAGAGTCCGAGAGACAACAGGGAAATTCCCGCAAGGGCCACGGTGGTGGCGGCAGGCCTCCTGAGCGCGGCGGCTAGGGTGCGGTCATACTCTTCGAGCACTTTTTTGAAATAGAAATTAAACATTTGGCCGATGCCGTCCCAGCGCCAAGTGAAGGTATCGCCCAATTCTTCGTCGGCCTGGCGTTGCTTGATTAATTTCGCGCAGAAAAGCGGGACCACGGTCATGGCCACGAAGTAAGAAGCAAAAAGCGAAAGAACCACCGCGAGGGCCAGAGCCACGAAAAGAAAGCGGCTGACACCGTAGAGAAATACCACGGGGAAAAATACGACCGAGGTGGTGAGCGTGGCGGCCAGGACGGCGAGCCCCACTTCCCGGCCGCCGCGTTCCGCGGCGGCTTCGGGCGCTTCGCCCAATTCCAGATGGCGAAAAATGTTTTCGAGAACGATGACGGAGTTGTCGATCAACCGGGAGAAGGCCAGCGCGAGTCCGCCGAGCACCATGGTGTTGACGCTGCCGCCACTTCCGCCCAAGGCCAGAAACGCAGCCAAGGCAGAAAGCGGAATGGAAAGGAAAACGGCGGCCGAGGTGGTCGGTGTGAACGAAGTAGGTGGTGCTGTTCTCACCCTCGTTCAAGTAGACGCAGTCGAGACCATTGGGATCGATAGCGTTCTAAGCCGGATTCGGAGTCGCGTTCTTTGCCGGTGAAATATCACCCGGCCCAGTATCCTGGCAACAACAAGCCGGTCATACCGAATATCAAAGGGGCGAAGAACACTCCGAAACTAACGGGAGTTGTCGGATTTTTTGAGCTTTACACTGGCGCTACTCGTTGCATTGAAAACATTGCGAATGAGAGCCAATAACATAAGAGGCACCAGCTGCTTTGTGAGAACGGTACTGCTTTTTGTGATGCACCAAATCATAGGAACAGAGGGTGTAACGTGGCTGGTGGTTCTAGGAGCATTTCTACTGACAACTACGGTTGGTGCCGTGAGTGAAGCATGGGCGCATTCTGCCTTAATGCGCGCCATGCACGTTGTACTGACGAACACACCTTTCTTTCCAGTTCAGGCAGCTGTCGGAGCATACTTCGGATGGAAACTCTACCTTCGTTGGGAGCATCGTTCGATGCTTTGGGTTTGGATTCTACCGTGCCTCGTGCTCACTTACGCTGTCATCGCGATTCCGACCTTTAGCCCTTGGTCATACTCGGCAGCCGATACCGGTCCACTGTCACACTACTTCGGCTGGGGATGCCGAGCCGATGATCGGTGCTATGACCAACTCACTTTCACAGAGAAGTTCTACACGTCGGTGGCTTACTCCCTTGGTGCTTTGTGGGCACGCAAATCTAGAAACGCTCATTACGACCGCGGTCCAAATTAGAATAAGCTGCTTCTTATCGAGCAACCTGCTCTACGTCGGCGGGGTCCCGTTCTTAATTTCATGCATAATCTCGCGAGCTTCGTGCTCATCCTCAGGCCGAACGAAGATTCTCTGGAATCCTTCTTGAGTTACGTCAGCGTGAGTACGAATCCCATGTTCATGTAGCGATGCTTCGACCATCCAGGCTACGCCCTTCAACTCCGTTCCCCCAGACCAAACCTCCACTGTCGCGTCTTCTGGTCGCCAACCCCAATCCCTGACCTCGCGCTTAACAGCGCTTGTATCCGCGTCTGGCAATTCCATAATCCTCTGGTCTTCATCGCTGTCCGAGAAATCGAAGCACCCCTTCTCGGCGATTATTTTGGCTCTGTCATAAAACGCCGCCGGCACCCAAACCTCATAGTGCTCATCCACGCGCCAGAAAACCTGCTTCCTGCGTTGAGCCACTCTGAACGGAATTCCGGCTGCCTTCAACCCTGAGCACACATCCACGCACGACTCTTGGTCATCACACAACCAAACTCGCTTCGTCGCCCCCGATGACGAAACCGTGGAATCATTTGATTCCGCAAGATGCTCAACCAGGTCCACTTCACAATCAGAACAACGAGTGAAACCGGGGCGATACTCAGCTTTGCATTGGGGACAGAACATGGAACCGAACGAGTGTACTACACAGGATAGGAACCAGCACTGGTGGCCCCTTCTTGGCACCTTCTTGGCAGCCGACCCCTGGGCTGTCTGGCTCGCGCCTGTTAGCAATGAAGTGTGGGATTGATCTGGCGGGTGCATTGGGATGCTGCGGGCATGGGCCAGTCTGCGCTTGCACTGGAGCGCAACTCGAAGGATTGGACCGCAGTTCATTTTTATCGAAGTTCGTTGCGAATGCACTGTTTGCCGACGAGTGCCGGAAGGCATCGGAAGATGAGTACCGGAAGAAACAAGAAACCACCCGCAAAGCCTGACAGATATTTGCGGGGTGGTATCTATTGGGTTAATCTGCCTACACAGAATATTGGCGAAGTCACTGATGGGAAGCAGAGAATGCGCCCCGGTGTCGAACAAGCGGGAGCGCATCTGTGCATCGTCCTATCGTCTAATCAGGTTTTTAATGACACCCAAAATCGTGGACTCGTAGTGATTCCAACCACAAGCGAATTCAAATCGGACGGTACGAGACGGTTTGAAGTCATACAACCATATTGGGTGCGATTGGAAATCAAAGGTGATGGCGCCCTCGCACTTTGTGAGCAAGTCCGTTATGTTGATCGAGGGCGTTGTGGGCAATACGCAGCCGGGTTGCTGCTAGATTCGTCGGAGTGGGCTGAGATCGCGGAGAAGGTTTCTATGGTACTTGGTCTTAAATAACGATAACGGCGGGGCCGGGGGTCCCGTATCGTGTCGCGGGCTCTAAATAGGCGTGCGGAGCAGGCATTTCTCTCCCCGTTTGTACCTGCGATTTGTACCTTTTGTACCTGTGATTTGTACCTGCGATTGTACCTGCGAAGCCAGATTTTTTAGATTTTTTGACCCCCCTTGAACCCGGATAAGTGCTTGATTTTGCGCTAAGTTACTGATTCTGGGAAAAATGCTTGCCTTCATCCTGGACTCTTCTAGAACGATAGTAGGACTGGCGGGCCGGGTCAAGGGGTTGCCAGCACGCCTTTTCCGCCGCATTGGGGAGGAGAAGGGGATCGGAGCCAGGGGTGCAACCGATCCCCGAGGTGGGACACTAA
>WNGK01001972.1_pt1 | contig 70173 bp, 53 predicted proteins | sample 5400601 | NCBI WGS metagenome assembly WNGK01 (sample SAMN13153376, study PRJNA577476) | soil metagenome | isolation source: 60 cm soil or saprolite under Garry oak tree replicate 1 | place: USA:California | collected 2016-06-15
CCGCTGGCATTCGTTGGTGGCTGGGGTCCGTCGATAGCGGCGCTCATCGTGACGGCCCGCGCGGGGGGTGGTGCTGTCCGCCGACTCGTGGGCTCAATGGCCATGTGGCGGGTTCCCGCACGCTGGTACTTGGTGACGTTTGCCCTTCCACCCTTGGTCACGGCCGCCAGCGTTCTGGTCGTCGACCGCGGGCCAGCCACGCTCCGCCAGTTCGACCTGGGTGCGGCGCTAGCCAACATTCCGATCGCCTACGCCATCGCGCTTCCATTTGGCCCGCTCGGCGAAGAACTCGGATGGCGGGGATTCGCTCTGCCGCGTCTCCTGTCCCGCTTCGGTCCCGTGGGGGCAAGCCTGCTTTTGGGCGGCCTCTGGACGTTCTGGCACGTACCGATGATGCTCTGGAGTCCGGGAGCCTCGATGCCCTCCTTCATGAGCCTCTCGATCACCTCAGTAGTGATCTACATGGTTCAAATCACAGCCGAAACCGCCCTGATGACGCTCCTGTTTCTTCGCACTAACAAGAGCGTCCTGCTGGCGATTGGCGCTCACGTGGCGTTCAACACCGCTCACGCCGTCCTATTCGGGGGGCTGCCACGCTTGGCGCCGGAGCAGCTCCGGGCCGTGTATCGCTCGCAATTGATTGATCCGCTCGCAGCTTATCGCGGGCGTTCGGTGCTTATTCGTGTCAGTAAATGTGAATCCGAAACCCTGGTGTTATCATTGTCGCGTTTTATCTTATTAATGGAGGTACCTTATTAGAATGCAATATCACAATGAAACAATCTGGCCTGTTCGTTATAACGGTGAAATCCCACTGCGCGAGGCGAAACCGGAAATCGGGTCTCTCGTGCGGCGGAATACTGGAACGTATGAGGTAACACGCATCGAACCGAATGGTCTTTGTTTTGGTATCGATGTCAATTACAAGGATAGAAACCGTATTCCGGAACCAGTAGAAATCGGGGGTCATCTCTATTTTCTGTGACTCCGAGGACCGGCACGAAACAGAAGGGGGCGATAAATCGCCCCCTTCTCGTTGAAACCCATGAAGAACAAGTTAGTCTCCGTTGCCCTTTTGTTCACATGTCTTGGAATTGCGACTCACACCTACGCCCAGGATGATCGTCGTGACGGAAACTGGTGGCTCTCAACCGATAAGACGATTCGCCTGGGTTACGTCGTAGGCTTCTTGGATGGTATCCATCTGGGCCACAATTTTTCCTTCTGGAAGTTTGTTGACGATGCGGAATCTGAGCCTTGCTTGAAGAAGGTGCTTCTGTCCCAACATGCGTACCCATGTTTCAACCGCCGCCCCAGGGAATAGGGTCGCATTGATAACCCCGCACTGGGTTAGTCCTTTGCAGTAGACATGTGGTTATTTTACTTGTGGCAGGATTGTGGCAGGAATAAATAGAAAGCACCTGTAGGTGAATGTAACGGAATGTCAACAGATGGGAAAAGGCTTGATTTTGCTCGTGGCTGCATCTCGATGCATAATCAATTAGTTAAGTTTACGCATCCCGCTTGATTGGGGTGCGTGAGGTCGCTGGTTCGAATCCAGTCGTCCCGACCATAACAACAAAGGGCTTTCCGCGCCGGTGAGGCGGAAAGCCTCTTTTTATCGAAAAAATGGAATTGTTCGTGCGACAGCGAACAAATAGCTTTCGATGTCGAGGCAGGCAGGCGAATATTAGTAAATGACTTGGGGGCTGGCAATTGATAGTAGACAGCTTAGTGATAAGCGTTTAGCATCTTAGTTGGCAGCCCCGGCTCAAGAGCTTTATCGTTTTTCATGGTGATTCGGCGTCCACCAGACGACTATATTTCCCGCGTTGTTCGTGGCGGTCGCGTGCAACCACCGCGGGTTATTCGGTACGAAGAACCTCAGCCGCCGTTTCTTCGCCGTCTTCTGCGATTTCTCTTCAAGCCCTATCTCGTGATTCCGACGCTGTTCCTGGCGACGTTGGTTGCCGGAATTCTGGTTTATTATTGGCTAGTCTTCTCGGCGCGCATCGACAATCTCTTGAAGGGCGAAGTCTTCACCCGTTCAGCCGGCATATACGCGGCGCCAAAACAAATTCATGCCGGCGAAAATATCTCGCAAGATGATTTGCTCGCTTATTTGAAGAGAGCCGGTTATGTCGAGCGCGGACAGCAGGCTGAGAGCACGCGTGGTCGGTACGTCGTCGACAACACTACAGTCGAGATTGAACCCGGCGAAGATGCGAACGTTGATAATGCCCGTCCGTTTGAAGCGCTCCGAGTCCAGTTCACGCGGGGCGGAAAATCGATCACGGCAATCGCAAACAATAAGGGTACGCGTTTCGACAGAACACAGCTCGAACCGGAATTGATTAGCTCTGTAACCGGTCGCGAGCGGGCGAAGCGAAGAGTGATCGGCTTCAACGATTTGCCGCCCGACCTGGTGACAGCAATAACCGTTACCGAGGATCGTTCGTTCTTTGAACATTACGGCGTAAACATCCGCGGCATTATCCGAGCATTCTTGCGGCGGTACGAAAGCGATCCAAATTCGCCGCTCGCGCACCAGGGCGGCTCCAGCATTACCCAACAACTGGTGAAGAATCTATTGCTGTCACCGGAACCAACGCTGAAGCGCAAGGTCGCCGAAGCTTACATGTCTGTCATTCTGGAGACGCGCCTGTCGAAGCAAGAGATATTCGCCCTCTACTGCAATCAGGCTTATCTCGGGCAGCAGTCCGGCTTCTCAATCAATGGGTTTGGTGAAGCCGCCAGCGCTTATTTTAACAAGGACGTAACCAACTTGACGCTGCCAGAGTCGGCTTTCCTCGCCGGATTGATTCGCAGTCCCAATCGCTACAATCCCTATCACGATCCGGACACAGCCCGAGCGCGTCGCAACCAGGTGCTTGATTCGATGGCTGAAACGGGAGCGATTACCCAGGATCAGGCGAAACAAGCGGAAGCGGCTGAATTAAAACTTGCACCCTCAAAGGGCCGCATAGACATTTCTGACGCGCCTTACTTTGCCGATTATGTACAGAACCAGCTCGGTGATTTGATCAGCGGACAAGGCGCGGATCATCTGCGCATTTACACGTCGGTTGACATGGACCTGCAGCGCGCAGCTTATGTAGCAGTCACGAAACAACTGACGGCGATCGACAAAATTCAAGCAAAGCGGGTTCCGGAAGGTACAGTGCAAGCGGCGTTGGTTGCGATGAACGCACACACCGGTGAAATCGTGGCCATGGTTGGCGGCCGCGATTATTCTAAGAGCCAACTTGATCGCGTCGAAGCGTTACGCCAGCCCGGGTCAGCATTCAAACCCTTTGTTTACGCGACCGCTCTAAACACTGCTTATGATCCCGTACCGCGAGTGATTACGCCAGCGACGATTTATAAAGACGAGCCGAAAACGTTCAGCTATGACAATCAGGAATATTCGCCCGGCAATATGGGTGATAAGTATTCGATGCAGCCAGTGACCTTGCGCGACGCGATGGTTCATAGTCTCAACGTCGTCACCGTCGATGTTGCAATGGAGGTAACGATCGGCAGGGTCATGAGTCTGGCGGCCAAAGCTGGCTTGCCTCGTGTTCCACATGCTTATCCGGCGATGGCGCTCGGAACCGCCGAAGCAACGCCGCTGCAAATTGCATCGGCATACACGGCATTTGCAGCAAATGGCACACGGACAACTCCCATCGCTATCGATCGCGTCACCACCGGCAACGGCACAACCATCGCACAACCGGCGGGACAGAAGAATGAAGTTCTTCGGCCCGAGATCGCTTATGTAATGACCTCGTTCATGAAAGATGTCGTGAATCGCGGCACTGGTGCGCCGATTCGCGCACGCGGTTTCAAGTTCAATGTTGCCGGCAAGACAGGGACGTCTCGGGATGGTTGGTTTGCAGGCTATACGCCCAATCTTGTATGCGTCGTTTGGGTAGGCTTTGATGACGGATCCCAGTTGGGTTTGACGGGGGCGGCTGCGGCCCTTCCAATCTGGGCTGACTTCATGAGCGCCGCATTGACGAATCACCCCGAGTGGACAGGTGATTGGCAAATGCCGGAGGGCATACAGCAAACCGACATCGATCCCACAACCGGACAACTGGCCAAAGCTGAAGACCTGAATAAACGGCCCGAGCTTTTCATCAACGGCACTTCGCCAAGCCAGGGTACTGAAGCTGGAAGCGACGAGATGGCAGACCAACCGCCGTCCCAAATTGACGGACAGGAAAGCGGAAGAAGTCCTGAACTGGAGCCTGCCACGCTGCCTGAGATTCCTCCGCCTGAATCTCCGCGGGCAAAGCCTACTCCAAAAAATGAATCGCGTACGAAGAGTAATTCTTATGACGAGGATTCACCAACTAAACTGCAAGGCACGATAACCTTGGACATCGATCCCACAACCGGGCTGATTGCGGTTGATAGCTGTCCCGTGATTCGCACTAAGACTTTCGTCATTGGACAGGAACCAAAGAAATACTGCGGGCCGGAATATCACAAGAAGGCGCAACCATCACCTGTGCCTGCGACGCGGGCTCGAGTTGTAAATCGGTAGCAAGACCAAGATGGCGGGCAGTAGCCCGCCTCTAAACAGTTGGAATGTTTTCTTATTTGAAATCGTTTAGAGGCGGGCTACCGCCCGCCATGTAGTTTGTCGATTGCCGCATGCAACGTCTCAATCGCCAGTGCGGCCGCATGTTGCTTTCTCGTGGGCAGTCCACCCAGCGCGTCGATAATTTCCCTTCGAGTCAGCTTCATCGCCTCTTCGACAGCCATCCCTTCCAGCAGTTCAGCCAGCGCCGAACCGCAAGCGAGCGTCGCCGGACATCCATAGGCTAGAAATCGCGCGGCTTCGATGCGGCCGTCGCTGATATGTAAACCTAAACGCAGACGGTCGCCGCAGACAGGATTTGTTTCTTCGGCGACTGCATTCGCGCCTGCTAAGTGTCCGGCGTTGCGCGGATTTGCAATGTGATCCTGGAATTGTTCGGAGTACGGCAAGATTAGACCAGAGCCGCGGATGTCTGAGAAAGCGGCGAGAGTTTGCGCAAGCTTTCGATCGCGCGTGTGGTAACTTCCAGAACGTAATCGACATCTTCCTCGCTATTGTCTTTGCCGAAACTAAAGCGAATCGAGCCGCGCGCCAGCTCATCGTCGCGACCGAGAGCGCGAATTATCGGAGACGGTTCTATAGTCCCGGAAGAACACGCCGAACCGGTCGAGACCGCGACGCCCTGCATGTCGAGATGGATTAGCAAGCCCTCGCCTTCGATGAAACGAAACGAAATGTTGGAAAGATGCGGCAAGCGCCTTTCGCGATCTCCATTGAAAACAAAATCATCAACGCGCTCGGAAAGCTGCTTTTCAAATCGGTTACGCAAGCGCCGAGTGTGGTCATTTCGTTCCGTCAGTTCCTTCTGCGCCAGTTCCGCCGCTGTGCCGAACGCGACGATATTTGCGACTGCTTCAGTACCGCCGCGTCGTTCTCGCTCCTGATGACCTCCATGCTGCTGAGGAAACAAACGCATACCGCGACGGACAAACAATGCTCCCGTGCCTTTCGGCGCGTAAATCTTATGCGCTGAAAGCGAAAGCAAGTCACAGCCGAGCGATTCAACGTCGAGCGGAATTCGCCCTGCAGCCTGCACCGCATCAGTGTGAAGCCAAAGATGGCGATGGCCGCGTTCGCGTTCCGCGTGCACCAGCGCGCCTATCTCAGCAACAAGTTGAATCGTGCCGATTTCGTTATTGGCCATCATGATGCTGATTAGCACCGTGTCCGGCCGGAGAGCTGCCCGAACGTCTTCGACGCGCACGATCCCGCTTTCATAGACAGGCAAAGAAGTCAGTTCCCACCCATTCTTTTGTAAATGTTCAGCGGATGCTCGGACGGATGGATGTTCTATCGCGGAAATGATTATGTGGCGGCCGTGCGATTGCGCGGCCTCGCCGACGCCCAGAATGGCCAGGTTGTTTGCTTCGGTGCCTCCGGAGGTGAAGACAATTTCATTGGCCCGGGCGCCGATAAACGCGGCTATTTGTCGTCGTGCCCGGTCTACTCCCGCGCGCGCCTCCTGGCCCATCTGGTGCACGCTGGACGCGTTGCCAAACTTTTCGGTGAAGTAAGGCAACATTGCCTCAACGACTCGCGGGTCAACAGGTGTCGTGGCGCTATGATCGAGATAAACTTTACGCATCTCTAATTGTCAGATGTGTGATTAGTTGTCAGCGGTTGGTAGCAGGTTGTCAGTTTTTCCTAAACCACGGGCCGACGCCAGAGGCTCGACTGACTACTAACTGCTGACAACTGACCGCCGTCCGGTCGCATCAGAAAAGGCGGCGTCCGTGGTCGAGTCTAGGTTGCTCTGGCAGGAGCGTCAAGCAGCGTAGTTGTTCACGCGTTCGCTCAGTGTTAGCATTTCGATTTGCGGAGCGGAATTCATCAAGTGGGCTCCGGGGAAGCTCTCCCTTTTCGAGAATGCCGAGTTTTTGCCGGGCCAGTGGCACAACCGTTAAGGAGCGCTCAATACAAGCAAAAAGATCGGCGGGAAAGGCTGAAAAATGAAAACCCTCAGATATGCTTTGACTTTAATTGTGGCTCTGGTGCTTTTCGCTGTTCCGAATTTGGCGACGACAGTAAACGCACAAGATCCTCAGACGCAAAATCAAGCGACGGCGATGATGCGCGGTTTTCGCACCGGCTACTCCGATGGTTACCAGGCCGGAGTCAGCGACGTTGCGAACAACGCGACCCGGGAATTTCGCACCAAGCCGGAGTACGAACACGCAGATCGTGCTTACAACTCGGCATACGGGACCCTGGAAGAGTATCGCGATGGTTATCAGCAGGGATTCGAAGCCGGCTACAACGCGGGCTACGACCGGCGAACGTTTGATTCCACCATTCCCCCGGATTTGAAACGCCGAACCGAGAGCGATGATTCGACAGTCGCGACTCCAACCTATCCAAATAAGACTGGCGGAACCGCATCGCTGCCGGGCGGTGCGATAGCCATTCCGCGTGACACGATTATGCGAATTGAGTTGTTGACTAACCTCTCTACCGACTCCTCGCAAAGAGGCGATAGTTTTCAGGCGCGCGTGATCGAACCGAAGGAATATGAAAACGCTACCATCGAAGGTCGAGTCACCGATGTAAAACGGCCGGGCAAAGTGAAAAGCACGGCACAGTTGCAACTTTCATTTGACGAGATACGAATGGCCGACGGTCGTTCGGCCAGGATGAATGCGCAGGTTATTGAAGTAATTCGCACCGGAGGCAGCGAGGGCGTCGGCAAAGTGGATACTGAGGGTGGAGTACAAGGCCAGGGTTCGACAAAACGCGACGTTGAAAAGGTCGGTACTGCCGCAGGCATCGGCGCAGTCATTGGAGCCATCGCGGGTGGCGGAGTGGGCGCTGCGGTGGGCGCGACCATCGGCGCCGGGGTTGGTACGGCGGGCGTGTTGACCGAACGCGGTAGAGACATTCGTTTGTATCACGGGCAACAACTGCGCATCCGAACCGCAAGCGACACGGCGATTCAATAAAGAAATGGTTTCAAGTTTCAGGTTGCTCCTGAAACTTGAGACCTGAAATCTGAAACTTGAAACCTTCCATTATCACTCTCCTTACGGATTTCGGCTCCGAAGATTATTTTGCTGGTGCGATGAAAGGAGTGATCCTTTCTATCAATGCTTCCGCGCGGATCGTCGACATCACTCAAGAGATTCCTCCCCAGGACATCGAAGCAGCAGCGTTCAATTTGCTTGCCAGTTACCGAGATTTTCCAGCCGGTACGATTCACGCCGCAGTCGTCGATCCCGGAGTGGGTTCAGCCCGACGCGCCGTGGCAATCCGGTGTGCGGAACAGTTTTTTGTTGGACCCGATAACGGTCTGTTCAGCTGGATTTGCGAACGGGAAGGCGAATTCCGCGCCTTCCATTTGACCAATGAAAAGTTCTTTCGCCATCCGGTGAGCGCAACCTTCCATGGCCGGGACATCTTCGCGCCGGTTGCCGCCGCGTTGTCAAATGGAGTTCCAATCGAACAACTCGGCGAAGAAATTCACGAGATTGTGCAGCTCGACCCTTTGGCGCCGAAGCGCGTGAATGGTGGCGCAATCGAGGGTCGCCTGATTCATATCGATCGCTTCGGGAACTGCATCACGAATCTGACTCGCGAGCATTTGCGCGAAGAGTTGGTCGTATCGGGCGCAAAGCTCGTGGTGAATGGCCGCGAAATAACTTCTTATCGTCGTTACTTTGCTGAGGGCGAACACGATGAGAACGAATTATTTTGTCTTTTCGGCAGCGCAGGATTTCTGGAAATCACTGCCAGGAATTCTTCCGCCGCAAGAATCTTGAATGTTCGCCGCGGACAAAGAGTGCTGCTTTCAACTTGCAGTGATTGAGTCATCATCAACCCTCCTTAACGGCTCGGGTAATATCGCTTTGACTCGTTCTGATGGTAGCTTGTCACTCGGTTACCTGTCTGATATCTTCGACTTACTATATTCAGAGGACACGGATAATGAACCAAGCTAAGGACGCGACCGGAAGCGCGGTTGCCACCGGGCTCAGAGGCGTCGTCGCTGCTGCCTCTTCGATTGGTGACGTGAATGGTGAGAAAGGCGAGCTGATCTATCAGGGCCTGAACATTCACGACCTGGCGGCGAAATCGACCTTTGAAGAGGTCGTTTTTTTGCTTTGGAACGGTCGCTTGCCAAAGCGCGCCGAGCTTGATGAGTTGAGAAAAGATCTTGCTGCGTCCTATGAACTTCCCGAACTGATCAGCGTGCTAATTAAGGGCTGTCCGGTAGATGACGAGCCGATGGCTATGCTGCGCACGGCGGTTTCGGCACTTGCGTTCTTCGATAAGGAGTCACGCGACCTTTCGCGCGCAACCAGCATCAGAGTGGCAACCCGTCTGACGGCCAGATTTCCGACCATCGTCGCGGCAATTGATCGCGCGCGTAACGGTCTCGATCCAATTCCACCCAAGCCCGAGCTTAATATCGCAACCAACTTCCTTTACATGCTCAAGGGCGAAATACCCGACGAGTTTGACGCCCACGTGCTGGATGTCGCGCTGATCCTGCAGGCTGATCACGAATTGAACGCATCGACATTCACCGCGCGCGTGGTAGCGGGGACCTTGGCCGACATGTACAGTGCGGTTACGGCGGCGCTCGGTGCGCTCTCCGGCCCTCTACACGGCGGTGCGAATACTGCGGTAATGAAAACGCTGCTTGAGATTGACAGCGTCGACCGCGTCGAAGCGTACGTAAAGGACGCGCTGGCGAAAAAGAAGAAAATCATGGGCTTCGGCCACGCCGTCTATCGCACCGAGGACCCACGTGCTACGCACCTGCGCCGGTTCTCAAAAGAGATGGGTCAGCGCAAGGGCAACACGAAGTGGTATGACATGACTGTGAAACTGGAAGAATCCATGAAACGCGAGAAGGGTTTGCTGCCGAACGTTGACTGTTACTCAGCTTCGACCTACTACATGATGGGAATTCCGCTTGACCTCTATACTCCGATCTTTGCGATCAGCCGCATCAGCGGTTGGACCGCGCACATCCTCGAACAGTACGCCGATAACAAACTCATTCGGCCCCGAGCCGAATACATCGGGCCACGTAACGTAGCGTACGTGCCGATCGATGAGCGTTGATCCGAAGCCCCACCAATCACATCCTGTCACCGGTTCGGTTTCACAAGCGAATCACTGATCATCTGTCACCCGAATAAAACCACTCGTCGGTTCGAACTGATCCAGGCATTCGCTCGCGTCGGCTTCAATAATCGATCCAATTGGCGGGTGAAAAGTATCGGTTTCCGCGGACGAACATGGCGGTGGTTGCGGAATGGCCAGCACGGGCTCAATAAACGGCGGTGGTGGTGGCTGTTGCGACACGTGGATCTCGCGTTCTTCGTACTTCGCGCTGTGTGAAAAGTCCTTCCGAACCTTCTCGGCAATTTCGCCGAGATCGATAAAACAGTCCGCGACGTCGATTAATTTCGGCGCTGTGTTCGAACGAAAGCCGGCGACTTCAACGCGGCAGCCTTTGTAAGCCACGGCATTGACCGCATATACAAAGTCCTCATCACCAGAGACCAGCACCGCCGTATCGTATCGCCCGGCCAGCGAAAGCATGTCCACTGCTATCTCAACGTCCAGGTTTGCTTTGCGCGTGCCATCGTAGAAGGTTTTGAGTTCCTTCTGCACGACCCGAAAACCATTACGTCGCATCCACAGTAGAAAGCCCTGCTGGCGTTCAGCGCCGGCATCCACGCCGGTGTAAAAGAAAGCTCGAAACAAACGACCATCGCCCAGCAGCACACGCAGCAATTTGTTGTAATCAATGTCAATATTGTGAAATCGCGCCGCGTGAAACAGATTATTACCATCGATAAAGATTGCCACTTTCCCGCGATGACCAAACTGCAACGAAATATTGTTCGCCGAATCAAAGTAGTTCACGTTAGTAAGCTCCGTTAAGAGTTTTGATTTCAGCTTTAGAATGACGCCACCGCCTCTCCCCGGTCAAGTGAAGCTATAAGCATCGCGCAACGAGATCGTATAATTGGACAGAGCGATTACATATTTGGAGAGAACTACAGTCGTTGCGGACGCCCTCGGCAGATGTGACGTGGCAATCCCGTGAGGACAACCGACACCGATCTAAATTCACTCGTTATTCGCGCCTGCGCGATGATTTCACGTGTGGCGTATTAGTTAACGTAGATGAAAAAGGCAGAATCTCGATCTCAGTCAAAGCGAGAATATCTCTACGGAGTCAATCCTGTTCTGGAAGCTCTGCGCGCCGATCGGAGGATCGAACAGATTGCTGTCGCCGAAGGGGCACGACATGATCGACTACGCGAGTTAACTGATTTGGCGCGCGCGAAAAATATTCCGGTCAGCCGGGAACCACGCTCGGCGCTCAATCGCGCGGCAGGCAGCACTAATCATCAGGGGGTTCTGGCATATGTTTCGGCGGCGCGTTATGCCGACGCGGAAGAGTTGCTTAGTTTTATAGCCTCGCAGGTCGGGAGCAAAACTGAGCCGCTCGTAGCTGTGCTCGACGGGGTGGAAGACCCGCGCAATCTGGGTGCTATTCTGCGCACCGCTGAATGCGTGGGAGTTCAGGGGGTCTTTACCTCCGAACGCCGGGCCGTCGGTTTAACCGAAACTGTGGCAAAAGGCGCAGCCGGGGCGGTCGAATATGTGCCCGTCGCGCGGGTCACGAATTTGACGCGTTTGATCGAACAACTAAAAGAACGTAATGTTTGGGTCATTGGAACCACGCCCGACGCTCCGATCGTCTATACTGAATGGGATTGGAAAAGAGCGTCAGCAGTAGTTCTTGGTGGTGAAGGCTCAGGATTACATCGACTGGTGCGCGAACGCTGTGATGCGCTGGTGCGAATTCCGGTTCTCGGAAGAATTGATTCACTGAACGTTTCCGTTGCGGCCGGCATCGTCTTTTACGAAGCATTGCGACAGCGAATGATTGCCAACCACACGTAAAGGATGAACTATCGCAGCCTGCCTCTCGTATCCACGGTGACAACTTTGCTGGTTCAGAAGAGTAGTTGTTGAAAGAGTTGGAGGACCGCCAAAATGTTCTGTCCGAAATGTGCCGCACAAAATATCGAGGGCGCTAGTTTCTGTCGCGCGTGTGGCGCAAATATTAGCCTGGTGCCTCAGGCGCTGAGCGGTCAGTTACCCCAGCAAAGTGATGATACTGTCGCTCACTACGGCCGACGGTTCCGGCGCAGACAACCGACCATGGAGCACGGAATCACTCGGATAATGACTGGTTTGGGCTTCCTCGCGGTCGCTTTTTCGATTGCAGTTTTCGCGCCGGCCGGCCGCTTATGGTGGTTTTGGATGTTGATTCCTGCATTCAGCTTACTCGGCAAAGGCATTTCAGAGATTCTGCGCGCGAAAGACAAACAGTCTCTCAATAGTCTCACGCGGACGCCGGAATCAATTGAGCTTTCGAATCCGAAATATGTCGCTCCAAGTCGAAGTACGGAAGAGCTAATGCCTCCGGTGCCCAGTGTAACTGAGGGCACCACACGTCACCTCGGGACTGAAGCGCCAACCAGACATTTCGATTCGCTGGAAAGTCAGAAGCCCTCCTGATTGTCTAGAGTTAATCGAAGAAAAAGATCCACGAGGCAAGTCGATTTTGATTGGCCCTGAGAAGGCGTGGCGAAGACCGCCTTGCATAGTCTTTGATGAATCTACATCCAGTGAGAATTTGTGTGCCGGTTTGCGTGGACCGCGCAAGAGAGTTGGCGAGTGCCGTAAAGCAATCCGCTGAAGTCGCTGACATAATCGAGCTGCGGCTGGATTGTCTGTCGGAACTGGCGCAGGCCAATGAAGAAATCTTAAGGGCGCTCGCTTCGAAAGATCGACCGCTCATTTTAACCTTGCGCCCGGCCCAGTTTGGCGGCGCCCGTCCTATCAGTGTCGAAGACCGGCTCTTCTCCAGACTTCACTACGGTTGGATACGTTCACCCCGCGAACACGCGACCGACTTCTGGGACCTCGAGCTTGATCTCGCGTTGGTACTTCAGCGAAGGGAGAAAGAGGGTAATGACCTTCTCAAACTGGGAATCTGTGATTGGAGACGGACAATTTGCTCGCATCATGATTTCGTTGGAGTCCCGTCCGATCTTGAAGAGATCTACGAACGAATGGCGGCAACGCCGGCTCGCATCTTGAAGATTGCCGTGCAGGCAAATGATGCCACTGAGTGTATTCCTATTTTTCACTTGCTTGACCGCGCGCAGCGCGAAGGTCGCGAAATGATTGCTATAGCGATGGGTCCAGCGGGCGTCATCACGCGAATATTAGGACCGGCACGCGGGGCATTCCTTACCTACGGCTCGCTCGATGATGAAAGCGCGACTGCTCCCGGACAATTGACCGCGAGAGAACTGCGCACGGTCTATCGGATAGATTGCATCAATCAACAAACGGAAATTTTCGGTCTGATGGGAAGACCTGTCAGCCATTCGATCTCGCCAAACATCCACAATGCTGCTTTCGTTGAGGCTGGCATGAATGCCGTTTACCTTCCTTTCGAAGTGCACGATGCCAAACAGTTTCTGAGCAGGATGGCGCACCCGAAATCACGCGAGATAGATTGGAATCTGCACGGCTTGGCCGTCACGGCTCCCCACAAGACGGCTGTCATCGATGGCCTTGATTGGATTGACCCAGCCGCAAAAGAAATCGGCGCAGTGAATACAGTCGTTGCTCAGAATAATGAATTGCACGGCTACAACACCGACGCCGAAGGCTTTATTGCGCCACTTCGTAATAGGTTCGGATCGTTAAGAAATACACGATGCGCAATTATCGGCGGTGGCGGTGCCGCCCGAGCTGCCTTGTGGGCTTTGCGCAATGAAAACGCTCAGGTCAGCGTCTTCGTTCGTGAAACCGCTAAGGGCAAACCGGTTGCTCAGGCGTTCGGCTTCGATTGTCATTCGCTGGCGGACGCCCAATTTGACGGGTTCGAAATCATTGTGAACGCAACGCCGATAGGTACTCGCGGCGAGCGAGAGAGCGAAACTGCGATCACGGCTGAAAACTTTCGTAACGTGCGATTGGTTTACGATCTCGTTTACAATCCTGTCGAGACGCGATTCCTGCGAGAGGCTCGTTCGGCCGGCTGCCAAACCGTTGGTGGAATCGAGATGCTCATTGCGCAGGCCGTGGAGCAATTCAAACTATGGACGGGCAAAGATCCGAATCTTGAAGGAATGACTGCTGCCGCGCTTGAGGCTCTGGCTCCGGAATCCAAGCATCAAATTTCGATTATCTGACATCTGATATCTGACGTGAGCGATCGATACAGCCGCCAAATACTTTTTAACGGAATCGGAAGAGAGGGACAGCGCCGTTTGCTCAATTCGCGATTATTGATCGTTGGCTGCGGCGCTCTTGGCTCCGCCCAGGCGGAATCCCTGGCACGCGCCGGCGTGGGAAAACTGCGGATAGCCGATCGCGACTTTGTTGAGGCCTCGAATCTTCAACGGCAGACGATGTTCACTGAGAGTGATGCGGCCGAGCATTTACCGAAAACCATTGCCTGCGCGAATCATATCAGCCAAATCAATTCGGATATTAAGGTCGAAGCAGAGATTGTCGACGTCAATCATTCGAACGTCGAGCGTTTGATCGAAGATTGCGATCTGGTGTTGGACGGCACCGATAATTTTGCGACGCGTTATCTGATCAATGACGCATGCGTCAAACATAACATCAATTGGATTTACGGGGCCGCGGTCGGTTCATATGGAGTGACTATGACAATCCGGCCGAAGGAGACGCCTTGCCTGCGCTGTATATTCCCGGAAGCGCCGCCGGCTGCCAGCGCGCCGACTTGCGACACCGCCGGCGTGATCATGCCAATCGTCAGCATCGTGGCAGCGGTGCAAGTGAGTGAAGCACTGAAAATTCTGACCGGCCGCGCTGAAAGCCTGCACAACTCATTAATACAATTCGACGTGTGGCGCAATGAATGGCGCCGCATCTCTGTGGGCGAACGATTGCCGGATTGTCCTACCTGCGCGCTTCGAAACTTTGAAACTCTCGAAGCGGATCGGCAAGAGTCCGCAGCAGTCTTATGTGGGCGGCATGCTGTCCAGGTGTCTCCGTCTCAACCGTCACGCGTTGATCTGGCGGCTCTGGGCGAGAGACTACAGGCGTCCGGCGATGTAAAAGCGAATGACTATTTGCTGCGCTTTCGCGCCGGCGATTACGAGTTAACGGTTTTTCAAGATGCGCGCTCGATTATTCGTGGTACCGACGATATTGCCACGGCCCGCTCGCTCTACGCAAAATACATTGGCAACTGAATAATTACACCTTTTAAGGCCGATACTAATGCCCAAATCACACGCACTTCTTAGCTCGATTGTAATTTTCTTTCTTGTTAGCTTTTGCTGTCCGTCTACCGGTTTAGCGGGTGAGCCTGTCGTTTGGCAGATGAGCTCGCGCGCCGAACTGTTGAAAGGCGAGGCGCACGGTATCTCTGTGACTGACAATGGCGCGTTAAAGTTGGCGCCGCGCTTCGATCAATTATTCGACAGCGAACAAGCTTACGTATGGTCCACCGCGGTCGATGCCGCAGGAAACATCTACGTCGGCACAGGTCACGACGGAAAACTCTTTCGCGTCGGTCCTGATGGTAAAGGAAAACTGCTTTACAAGACATCTGAGTTGGACGTGACGGCCCTGGCCGTGGCACGTGATGGTGCGATTTACGCCGGCACCTCGCCCGACGGCAAAGTTTATCGTGTGACTGCGGATGGCAACGCCCAGGTATTTTTCGATCCGGCCGACAAATATATTTGGTCGCTCGCAGTTTTGAATGACGGCTCGCTCGCCGTTGGAACGGGTGACAATGGAAAGCTCTATCGTGTGCAGGCTGCGGGCGCGAAGCCCGAAAGCTCATTATTCATAAATACCAACCAGACGCACGTGATGTCGCTGGCTGTTGCAAAGGACGGGGACCTAATCGCCGGCACGGATCCCGGTGGCCTGGTCTTGCGAATCTCTTCAGACGGGAAAGCTTTCGGTTTGTACGATGCGCCATTGCGCGAGATTCATGCGCTGGCGCCGGCGGCCGACGGCTCAATCTACGCGCTGGCTTTGAGTGACGCTGCCGCGACGACTCGTACCGCCAATCCGGCGACTGCCACAGCGCAACCAGCGGAAGCAGCGGCCACAGTTGCCGCCGCCACTACCGAGGACACAACAACTACGGCGCAGAACCTCCCGACGACGCCGGCGCGCAGTCGTAACGATCTTTCAAACGCACGAAGTGCCGTGTTCCATATTTTGGCTGATGGAGGCACAGATGTTGTTTGGAACTCTACTTCGGTAACAGCTTTTGCAGTACTGGCAAGGCCGGGCGGCGTATTGATCGGCACCTCCGACAAAGGCCGCATCTATTCCGTTACCGACGACGGGCGCGACACGTTGTTGTTGCAATCCACCGAAGGCCAAATCTCTTCATTGGTGTCCCGCGGTTTGGAGGTCTACGCGGCGTCAAGCAACCAGGGAAAACTGTTCCACTTTGGCGAATCTCTGGTTAACGAGGGCTCTTACGAATCTCCGGTACGCGACGCAAAGCTCGTGGCTTCCTGGGGACGAATCTGGTGGGAGGGACGCGGGCCGATTGAATTGCAAACGCGTTCCGGCAATAGCGATCGACCGGATACAACGTGGAGCGATTGGAGCCCAACATACAAAGACGCGAGCGGATCGCAAATCTCCAATCCCAAAGCGCGCTTTATCCAGTGGCGGGCAATCTTGCGCCGAACAAGCGGAGCGGCAAGTGGAGAAGCGCGACTTGAAGACGTAAGTATCGCGTATTTGCCGCGCAACGTCGCGCCAGAGGTACTCGCGGTCAATATGCTGCCGCCCGGAGTCGCCTTGCAACAGCAAATTCAGATGCAAGTTGATCCTAACATCGAAGCTGCCGGACTCGACGCGTCAATGTTTGGCCTCGTAGCGCAAGCGCCGCCCCGGCGTGTCTATCAGCGCGGTGCACGGTCTTTGCAGTGGCAAGGTGAAGATCGTAACGGAGATTCGATGGAGTACGCCGTGTATTATCGCTCATCCAATGAAACAACCTTTCGATTGTTGAAGGAACACCTCCGCGAAAACTTTTACACAGTTGATGGCGCAAGCCTTGCGGACGGTCGCTACGTTTTTAAGGTGGTCGCTTCGGATGCTCTTGATAATCCCCCGGGCAGTGCCTTATCAAGCGAACGAACCAGTGAACCCGTAGACATCGACAACACGCCTCCGACAGTTCGTCTTGCCAGTCCCGCGCAGGTTAGTGGCAATCACACCAGAGCGATTGTCGAGGTTGAGGATGCCACTGGTCGAATCAAACGTGCGGACGTGAGCGTTGATGGTGGAGCATGGCACGAAGTCTTTCCCGATGACGGGATTGCCGATAGCCAGCGTGAGCGGTATTCGCTCGACGTTGCGGTGGCGGGCCAGGGTGAACACACAATTTCTTTGCGGGCTTTCGACAATAGCAATAATGTGGGAAGCATAAGCATCGTTGTGCGACAATGACAAAGGCGCCAACGCACGATACGGTGCGAAAATCGTGCGAAAGGGTGCGCAACTGCGCTATCAATCAGCCGCCGCTCGACAGCGGGAAAACAAGCATCGCCGACGAGCGATTAGGCGCCATTTGGCGTGGATCTTACTTGCAATGTTTGAAAGGGTCGGATGGCGCCGGTTTGGCACCGGTTTTGCTGAATCGACCGGCGGCACAACTCTCCGCCTCTCCCTCGTGCGTAGACAAAACGCAAGGAGGCGGCAAAAGTAATGAGAAAGCTAAGATCAATTCTAACTGCCTTGGTAATAGCGATAACGCTGTCGGGCGTTGGCTTCGCGCAAAAGGGCGGAGGCGATAAACGACCTCCCAAGGACAGTCCTAGAGTAGTCGAAAGACCAAAACCTCCCCCGAGCAACAATAACGGCAACCAGAGCAACAGCAATCGGCGGGGAAAACCCTGATCGATTCAGACGGCATTTTGTCAAAGCAGAGCGATCCGCCAAGTTTCCAAACTTGGCGGATCGGTGTGCCTCCCAGGCTCTCGCAGTCAGAAATATTTTTTCAAAATCCTAGACTTAATCAAGACGACGCCGCGTCCTTTCGTGAACAGAGGTGTAAATCGCAGTAAAAAAGACTTTACTTCAGGGAAGGCTGGACACAAGCTCCCAGCTTACTGCCCACTGCCGTCTGCTTCCTGCCTTTTTGTTCAGATCCGTATTATCCGCGTTAATCCGCGGCTAATTTTCCGTGCAATGTCGGGCAAGGACTTAACGGCGTTCTGCGCAATAGATGTCCATGTCACCATAGCTGTCTGCCCGTTTGCCCATCCAACAAATTTCCTTGCCACCCGCTCGAATGGTCGGCAGACCTCCAAAGCAGTTTGCACAGTTGATCGTATCAAGGTAAATGCGCGGCCCCCACGGTGAGCTGTCATTCTTGCGTTCGGAGACGTAGAGGTGATTGATGGCGCCAGGAGCGAAGGGATTATCGGCGCCGGAAGCGAAGAACATCGTATTGCCGCTCGGAGTGAGCGCGGGCCCATAGTCGTTGCCGTTAGAGTTGATCGGTGGATCGACTAAAACCCTCGGACCAAACGATTCATCCGTGGAATTCCTTGCGGACTTGTAGATTTTGAATGTGAAATCCGGCGTTACACCTGCAAAATAGGCGGTGAGCTCGTCTGGGCTGACGCTGATCGAACCCTCGAAAAGGGGCGTGTTGACGCCGGGCCCGAGATTCACGACCTCGCCCCAGGCGTCATTGACTGAGGCTCGGTGCGAAATCCAAAGATCCGGCCACGGTGGGCTGTTTGGGCCGGGCCGATTCGAGGCAAAGTAGAGCGCCAGACCGTCGAGCGAGATCGACGGCGTGATATCGAAAAATGGACCAGAGATAGGAGGCGGAACACGCTCGGGTGGACCCCAGTCGTCTTGGGTTGATGCACGTCGGCTCACGTATATGTCCTGGTCCCCCCGGTCCACCGAGGGCGCCTGGACGATCGGATACGAAGTAGAGCTCGAGACCATCGGCCGATAGGGATGGTTTGCCCTCAAAACCTGGTGTGTTGATCAGAGAGTTGAGGTGAACGGGTGTCTTGTAGCAGTATGGTTTTCCAGCGGCGCAGTCAGAGCTGGAATCCTGCGAGCCGTCGGCTGTGCTATCACTGCTAATGATTGTGTTTGCAGGGCATCCGTCCCAGGCAGAACACATGGCGGCGAGCATGCCCGTACCCATTAATGTAACTATCAGCTTCCTTTTCGTGCTTCGGGTAATCATAATTTTCTCCTTCCGTGTCTTAAAGCGGGTTTGTTCAGTCGGGTGTGCGGGGCATAACATAGGCAGAACCGACGCGATGGTCTTGAGCAAACGATGATCAAACCCTGATCTATTCGTGATGGGTCATGTCTCCTGCGGTAAATCGAATTTATCGGTTCGCGGATTTCACTCTGGATACGAGCGAACACCGCTTATTGCGCGGAGGTAGGGAGATTTATCTTCCACCCAGGACATTTGAAACCCTGGTGTACCTGGTCGATCGGCACGGCCATCTGGTTAAGAAGAACGAGAGAACGCGCTGACTCGATGCATCAAGGAAGTTCGTGAGGCGTTGGAAGACGACGCTCACCAACCCCGCTACATAAAGACTATTCACCGCGTAGGCTACAAATTCATCGCGGACGTTGAAGAGATTCCACTGCCATCATCATACGACGAGCTAAAAGAGTTAGCAGCGACTAAGGTTCTTTTGACCGAGCAGTTAGAAAGAGAAACACCGCTGGAGAACCTGGAGCCTGCAGAGCGGGTAGTCCCGCCTGCTGAGCCAGTTCATGACCTTCCGATAGAGCAACCCGGTCCTCGCTCATTACCTCAGACAGTTCTCCGGGCCGCGATCGCCGGCGTGGCAGTAGTTGGCCTAATGCTTCTGGCCTACTTCCTACGCCCAAAACAAATGCCACCGCCTGCACAGATTAGATCGATTGCCGTACTGCCATTTAAACCACTCGTGGCTGACGCGCGCGATGAGTCACTCGAACTGGGCATGGCCGATACTCTAATAACGACACTTAGGAATGTAAGCCAGATTACGGTCCGACCAACGAGTGCGGTGCGCAAGTATAGGGCGCTGGATCAAGACGCGCTGGCGGCTGGGCGCGAACAGCGCGTCGATGCCGTGCTGGAGGGAACCATACAAAAGCTGGGCGACCGGATTAGAGTTACGGTGCGACTGTTAAGAGTTGCAGATGGCGCTCAGCTTTGGGCTGATAAATTCGACCAGGAATCGACGGACATATTCCTGATCCAGGATTCAATCAGTGAACAAGTGGCAGGAACAGTGGCAGTGAAACTGACTGGTGAGCAGAGAGAATTACTAACCAAGCGTTACACGACGAACATTGAAGCTTATCAGCTCTATCTCAAGGGCCGTTACTTCTTAAACAAGTCAACGGAAGAGGACTTTAGGAAAAGCATCGAGTACTTCCAACAGGCATTGGAAAAAGACCCAAACTACGCTCTGGCTGACGCCGGACTGGCTGACTCCTACGCCCAACTTGGAAGCTATGATTTGATTCAGACGAAGGACTCGTTCCCGAGGGCAAGGACGGCGCTGACACGAGCTTTGGAAAGAGACGGCAAACTCGGCGAGGCTCACGCATCATTCGGTTTTATCCTTATGAATTATTATTGGGACTGGACAGAAGCCGAGAGGCAATTCAAACAAGCGATTGATCTAAACCCGAATTATGCGATGGCGCATAATTGGTATTCTCAATATCTGGCATTTATGGGACGCTCAGAGGAGGCCATTAGAGAGGCTAAGCGAGCGGAAGAGATTGATCCTTTGTCGCCTTGGAACAACTCGGGATTTGTTTCATTTCTCGCGCGGCAGTACGACGACGCGATCCGGGCCTCACAAAATACGCTGGAACTCGACCCGAATTTCGCTGTCGCGCACATGATCATCGGATTGTCCTACGTGCAAAAAAAGATGTATGACGAAGGCATCTCCGAACTTCAAAGAGCAAAGGCCAATCCAGATTCCCGAGCATTGCTCGCGTACGCATATGCTGCGGCAGGAAGAAAGAGCGAAGCCCGGAAGATACTCGACGAGTTGGAGCAGCTATCAAAGCAGAAGTATGTCTCACCGTTCCCTATAGCGGTCGTCTATACAGGTCTTGGAGATAACGATCGAGCGTTCGAGGCGCTTGAAAAGGCTTATGCGGAGAGATCCTGGGGAATGGGAATGCTTGAAGTGAATCCGGTGTTCGATCCGCTTCGCGCAGATCCGCGGTTCGCGGTTCTGCTTCGGCACGTTAACTCAGCGTCCGGAGCCTGATCTGAATCTTCAGGGCCCAACAGTCAGAATTGCCGAGAGATCAAGCGAGCCATTTGCGCCCTCCCCCACAGGCGAACATCCTCAACCAACGGCAACACTGACCGACCATATTCTGTCAGCGAATACTCGCACCAATAATAGTAGAAGTCCGAAGTTAGAGGATCAAGCCAGATCGCCGCGAGAAGTTCATCCAGTTCTTCGAAACGCGCGCCGTGCCAGCGCAACGCACACATGGAATGAAAATACTCGGCCCGTCGCTTGATCTTGAGAATCCGAACAAATTCGTTTTTTTGCGCAGTTTTCCTTCACTGGATGAACGTGACCGAATGAAGAATGCGTTCTACGAAGGCGAGTTGTGGAAGAACGAACTGGAAGCGATCACCGTGCCGCTGATTGATCATTATGACGTCATACTTTGCGAGACATAGAGTGGTTACCTATTTGATGGACCACGAGAGAAGTCCTAACGAGATCGTCGGTCTCGTACCCCGGCGGCCTAACGGTTGCGCATCAGGCGCGCGAGCCGCGAGTAATGCAGTGTTAGGCGGTAACATGGTACTCGCTCTGAACCAAGCCGCTCGGATACTGCCGAGTCGCTACGTGACGGAGCCGGATATCGTGCGGTAGGGTGCCGAAGAGAGGAACTCCGTCGCCGATGAGCACTGGAACGCGTGTGATAATGAGGCGCTGAATGAGACCAGCCTGGAGAAACCGCTGAATCGTAATCCCGCCATCCACGTAAACGTGCCGGATGCCGCGAGCGTCAAGCTGCGACATGATTTCGGCCGGATCCCCTGACATGCGCTCCACCACAGCCCCGAGCGGGGCAGGGGCGAGGGTACGAGTGCTGAGCACGAAGACGGGCTTGTCACCATAGGGCCACGTGTCGAACGTCAAGACCGTCTCAAAGGTTTTGCGGCCGATGACAAGCGCATCCACCGTCGCCATGAACTCATCGTAGCCGTGGGGTTCGCCGCCGCCCGGCGGTAGGAAATCGAGGTCACCATTGGCTCGAGCGATAAAGCCGTCGAGGCTAATACCAATAAAGACCGATGTCTTCACTGCAGAGTCCTCCTGTTGCCGACTAACATCATAGTTGACGGGCGTGGCGATTAGCGAAACAACGTAGATTTCAAGAAGCAAGTTAAAGAACGCCACTCGTGCTCCGGTCCGATGTTATGCGTTGCGCGCAACTGGAGTGTGCCGTCCACGTGAAGACGATCTCACTTTACGGCGAATGGTAGCTTGAACAGCGTTTGCCCTCCCAGTGTGTGCGAATGTTTGTGCAAAGCAAGACGGGCGACTCATGGTCGCCCGTAAACGGTTGAAGGCCTGGTGCCCGCTAGAAGATTCGAACTTTTGACCCCTCGCGTGTGAATCGTAATTGGACCGTTTTCTCGCGTTATCCCCAGTTATCAAAAAGTGCTTCAAGGGCCGATGTTTATTGGCTAATAATGAAATCGGCTCTAACTTGACAACGCTGCTATTCTCTCAGAATCGCACTCGATTTGTGTGCGAAAGTGTGAGCAAGTTTGACGAGCTTTAGCTTGTCGAATTCAGACGCACGGAAGTGGGTTTGTTGTGCAAGAGGAGGCGGCGAAATGAGAGCACGAGTTGGATCAGTCGTCAAGAGAAAAGGTCGAGGCGATGGGGCGAAAGCGACATGGTGGGCGCGTGTCACTTACACCGATCCGGTGACAGGCAAGAGGCATGATCGTCAGCGACGAGCTGAGAGCAAGATACACGCGAAGGACTTGGTCCATGTGCTCCTGGCGGAAGTCGATTCGACCGGTAGAAATCGGACTCGTAGAGGCGATCTTCCGGTATCCCGTGAAGTCCATGGGCGGCGAACCACTCGAGGTCGCCAATCTGGGCTGGCACGGCCTCGATGGTGACAGGCGGCTAGCATTCCGGCGGATTGATGACCGCAGCGGATTCCCGTGGCTAACAGCAAGCAAGCTTCCCGACCTGCTCCTGTTTGGTCCGCACCGACGTGAAAACGGTGCTCAGGGAGAGCTTCCTACGCATGTTCGCACGCCGGAAGGCCTAGCAATGCCTGTCTTCGGAGAGGGCTTGGCCATGGAGGTTGGACGCCGGTACGGGGCTTCCGTGCTATGCTGCATCGAGTCTGATGACCACCCCGTTTCAGCCTGTAATTCTTCGTTTTGAGTCAGTTGATTCCACTAATCTGGAAGCTATGCGACAGGCAAAGGCAGGGGCCGCAGAGGGGCTCTGCATCGTCGCGCGGGAACAAACGCACGGTCGTGGCCGGCTGGATCGCGGTTGGCATTCACCAAAGGATGCGGGACTTTACTTCAGCATAGTCTTGCGCCCGCAACTCCAGATAGAGGCCTGGCCACTAATCACCCTGATGACAGCGCTCTCAGTTTCGGATGCGCTGTTCAAGTCGTGTAATCTGCGCGTGGATATCAAATGGCCTAACGATATTTGCTTAGGCGACCACAAAGTCGGTGGCATTCTGGCGGAAACGATTGAAACGCAGACTGGGTTGACGGCGATTGTGGGTATAGGGCTCAATCTGAACAAAGTGCCGTTTCCTGCTGAACTGGGCGAGCGCGCGGTCTCGGTTGAATCGGCGATAGGTTGTAAACCGGATCACGAGCTAGTGTTGCAGAAGCTTATCGAGGCGGTTGGTGAGCGATATGATTTGCTCCAGAGTTCAGGCGGGCCTGAGCACACGGCTCGTGAGTGGTGTGCAAGTTCGACCTACGCCACGGGCAGGCGAGTGCGTGTTTCGATGCTTAATGATGCTTTCGAAGGCGTCACGCGCGGACTTGAAAGCGATGGCGCGCTGCGTGTTGAAACGGCTAACGGTAAGATTCGAATTGTGCGCGCAGGCGATGTAACAGCCGTGAGAGGGATGGGTGGGTTCTAATGAGTGATGAGTAATGAGTGATGAGTAATGAGTAATGAGAGTGGCGGTTTCGTTTTAACTAATCACTCATCACTCATTACTCATCACTCATCACTGCTCTTATGCTTTTAGCAATCGATATCGGAAACACCAACACTTCGCTCGGCGTCTTTGACGGTGAGCGGCTTGCCGCGCACTGGCGGCTGACCACGGCGCGCGCGCGCACGGTAGATGAGTGGGGTGTGCTGTCTCGGAACCTGTTTGCTCTGGCAGGGCTGGATTTCAAAACGATCGACGCTATTGCCGTCGCTTCCGTCGTGCCGCCTCTTAATTTCACCCTCGGGCGAATGGCTGAGACGTATTTCGAGCTCATGCCGCTGTTCGTCGATCATACCTTAGATACCGGCGTGCCGATTCTTTATCAGCCTCCCTCAGATGTGGGCGCCGACCGCATCGTCGATGCGGTAGCGGCGATTCACAAATACGGAGCGCCCTGCATCGTGGTTGATTTCGGTACCGCCACAACTTTCGACGCGATAAATTCGAAGGGCGAGTATCTCGGTGGTGTGATAAGTCCGGGCATTACCATTTCTTCAGACGCCCTTTTTGAACGCGCGGCAAAGTTGCCACGGGTGGAAATCAAACGTCCTCGAAAGATAATTGGATCGGCCACAATCGAAGCTATGCAATCCGGCCTCTATCACGGCTATTCCGGTTTGGTGGACGGCATCTTGCGAAAGATGATTGATGAACTGGGTGGTTCGCCAGGCGTAATTGCCACTGGGGGTCTGGCGCCTCTCATCGCAACCGGTTCAGAGTTCATTGAATCAGTGGATGAGACCTTGACGTTGGAAGGCCTGCGGCTGGTCTACGAACGTGTGGCTAGTCCAAAGTCCCGTACTGTTTAGAGGCGGGCGTTGCCCGCCGTTTCAATTATGAAGTTATTCAAATCACACGAGCCAAACGTCTTCCATTACACGACTGCTTCAACCGGGTTCCTGTCTTTCGAAGTGAAATCGCCTGCGAGTTATTTATTGAAGCGTTGCTTGATACGCGAAAGAAATGTAAGTTCAAGCTGATCGGCTACGTAGTGATGCCGGATCATGTACACTTGATTCTTAATCCTTTGAATCGAGACATCGGCGTTGTGATGCGACGTCTGAAAAGTACCTCCGCCCGCCTGATACTCGACTGGCTGCGGCAAGCTAATCATTTGGCTTCGCTAAGAAAACTTGCTCTGGCAGTTCCTCATGCTCGATCGCATACTCATTCGTTATGGCTGAAGGACTTCTCCTCGATCGACTTATTCAGTCCGCGATTTATTCGACAGAAGCTGAATTACATCCACCTCAATCCTGTGCGTGCCAGTCTGTGCAAACATCCGGCAGAATGGAAATGGTCAAGCTATCGGGCGTATCTTCCTCACGCGCCTGGATCAGTACCAATCGAGATCGATTGGCAAGGTTATTGGAAGCCCGAAGAGTTTTCAGAAATGATTCAATCGGCGGGCAACGCCCGCCTCTAAGCGACATAGAGGATGGGGATGTCCCAGGGTCTCGTACACGCAGCCAAGGCCGATCAATCGTTGAACTACTTCAGTTACTTCACTGAGATCGAGGAAACTTTCATTCGCCGGCGCGGCAAACATCTACTGCTTAGCCCGATGGACTGGGCTCTGATTGAGAGTTGGAAAGAACGTGGGGTACCACTGCATGTCGCGCTGCGAGGAATTGAGCACGCCTTTGACTCCTACGAGGCAAAGAAACGTAAACGAAGTGTGAAGACGCTCCTCTATTGTCAGGAGGAAGTTGAGGCCCAATACGCGGAATGGCAGGAATCGCGGATTGGCAGTCATGACGTGATTGATAATCAGGAGCTGTCCGCGGGACTTCAGGCTCCAGATTCCGGAGCTCAGGCCAGTGACTCGCCGTTTCCTCGCGATGCGGTTCTGGCTTATCTCTCGCGCTCGCTCGACGAACTTACAAAGCTTCGCCAACAACGGCGACAAACGCCTGGAGATCAACTGACTGAAGCGCTGTCGCGCACTACAGCTCTGCTGGAGGAAATCAGGAACGATTACGAGACTGCCGCGCAGCCTGACGTGCGCAAACTGGAGCAGTCCCTGACAGGGCTCGAGCGCCTGCTCGACGATGCGATTCATAAAATCACCTCTGACACTGAGCTTAAGGCGGCGCAGGCGGAAATTGATTCGCAACTGAAACCGTATAAACGTCACATGGATAAAGCGGCGCTCGAGCAGACGCGCGACAATCTTTTGCGAAAGCGTTTGCGAGAGCATTTCGGTGTGCCGCGACTGAGTCTGTTTTTCCTTTAACTCTGCTAAGATGTCCGACAAACTTCAGTTTGTCGATACGCTCGTGTTTGTTTAGAGTCGGGCTAACGCCCGACCAAGCGGGCGGTAGCCCGCTTCTAAACTCGATGACGATAAACTGAAGTTTGTCGGACATGGAAGTTACCATTGAACGTATTCTGCCCGGCGGGCTGGGTCTGGCGCATGCTGAAGGAAAAACTGTGATGGTTGCCTTGGCGGCGCCAGGCGATCGCCTGCGCATTCAGATTGATCGAGTGAAAGGAAATGTTTCGTTCGGTCGAATACAGGAAATATTAACGCCCTCTCCCAATCGCGTCGAACCACCATGTCCTTACTTTGGCCGGTGTGGCGGGTGCGACTTTCAGCAGTTGAGTTACGAAGCGCAACTGGCAGCCAAACTCGAGATCATCAAGGATTGCCTGCGCCGGATTGGCAGCATCGAAACCATTCCTGATTTTGAAATAACTCCCGCGCCAAACCAATGGCATTACCGCTCACGCGCGCAATGGCAGTACGACGCGATCAGACAGCGACTGGGTTATTTCGAGAGCGGTTCGCGTCGCGTGTGCGATGTGGCCGCGTGTGCTGTGCTCGTTCCAGAGTTACAGCAAATGTTGAGCAGCCTGCGCGAGCGCATGCAGGATGGTTCGCTTCCGGAAGATACGCGTGATGTTCGTGCCCTCGCCGGCAACGAAGGTGTATCCATAGCGCTTAATTGTGTCAGTACCCCGACCAACCGGGGTCCCCAGGCGGGCAGCCCGCCTGGGGTGGTCGACAGGGAGGGCTCGAAGGGGCGGGGCAGTAGCCCGACCGTGAGGGAGGGCTCGAAAGAGCAGGGCAGTAGCCCGACCGTCAGGGTGGGCTCAGATTCGTCAGTTGAACCAGAGGAAGTTCGCAAGGTAACTCGTTCAATTCACGGCGAAACTTACGCCCTCAACGCCGAGAGCTTTTTTCAGACGAATGATGATTTGCTTTCGGCCTTGATCGATGCCGCACTCAGCGGCGCAAGTGGAGAGGTGGCGGTTGAGCTTTATTGCGGAGTCGGGCTTTTTACGATTCCTTTGGCGCGGCGATTCGCGCGCGTGATCGGCGTCGAGGACGACACATCTGCGGCGGATTTCGCGCGCGTTAATTTGGCGAACGCAGGTTTAACAAATGCCAAGATTGCCAACGAGGACGTTAGCGATTGGCTCAAGGAAAATTTGGAGTGCGGTGACTTGTCACCGCTATCGGAAAAGCGGCGACCCATCGACGCACTCGAACATCCGGACTTTCTCTTGCTCGATCCGCCGCGCACGGGCGCCGAGTCCCGAGTCATTACAGGTATTCTCGGCGTCAGACCGCAGAAGATCTGTTATGTCTCGTGTGATCCTGCCACGCTTGCTCGTGATCTGAAAAAGCTAATATCTGGCGGCTACACTCTTGACTCTCTCGCGGCATTTGATATGTTCCCGCAGACGCACCATGTGGAAACCATTGTCCGCTTGACGGGTTGACTCAACCGTTATGGCCGAACTCCCTCAGGCCCGCTTCATACAAGCCCCCCTGCTCGTGCTTGGGGTCGTCGTTTCAACAGCGATTCTGCTCGCGCGCTATCTTCCTCCGCGATCCTTAATTTTTATTCTTGCCTCGGCGATGGGCGCTGGATTTACTCTTTTGTGCATTGCGCTTATTGCGAAGAGATGTTTCGCTCCTGCGTTTGTCTTTCTGACCGCTGCGTTCTTCTGCGCGGGCCTGATGCTTTCGCTTATTGAGAATCGCTCAGTCGCGCCGAATCGAATCTCGCGAATGTATGACCAGGGCGTAATCGCGGCCAATAACCCGATTGAACTGGCCGGAATTATTCAAGGCCAGCCGGAACCGGCGCCGGACAGTTTTTATCTCACGCTGCGAGCCGAAAGCGTTAGATTCAAAGGAAGCGAGCAGGAGGCGACCGGAAGTGTCTTGTTGCTTGCGCACATGCGCGAGCAACAAGGAGGGAAAGAGTACGACGCACTTGAATTGCGTCATGGCGCGCGCATCCGGGTAATGACCGCGCTCGATCGGGAAGAAAACTTTCACAATCCGGGCGTGTTGCCGTTCACTGAGTATCTGGAACGCAAAGGCTATGATGCGACGGGAGTAATCAAGAGCCCGCTGCTAATTGAGAGACTGGATGATGAACCCGTGTTTCTGCCACTGGCGTGGTTATACGGGTGGCGGCAACTTCTTGAAACGGATTTTCGCTCACGGTTCTCTCCAGAAACCGCGGGAGTGCTTGAGGCAGCGCTGCTTGGCAATCGCTACAACGTCTCACATGACGCAGCCGATCGTTTTCGCGCGGGCGGCACCTTTCACGTGCTGGTTATTGCTGGCTTACACATCAGTTTCATTGGCGGCGTAGTGTTTCTCATCGTTCGTTGGCTTACGCGGAAGCGGCTGCTGCAATTTATGATTGCCACTACCTTTCTGTGGGCGTATGCAATTGCCGTTGGGGCGCATCCTCCGGTCATGCGTGCGGCGCTGGTTTTCACGCTGGTAGTGTTTGCTCCCATCGTTTGGCGACGCGCGAACTCATTAAACGTGATCGGCGGCGCTGTGCTGGCCCTATTGGTCTGGCGACCAAATGATCTGTTCGATCCGTCGTTCCAATTAACATTTCTTTCCGTATTCGCCATCGTCTCGCTTGCGGCGCCGATGCTTCGAAAGCTGCAGGCGGTTGGATCGTGGCGACCAACGCGAGAAACGCCTTCCCCACCAGTCTGCGCGACGTGGTTTCGCAAACTTTCGGAAGCGCTGTTTTGGAGCGAGAAAAAATGGCGCGCTGACATGGCGAACTCAAATGTGAATTACAGACTATTCAAAACGCCGATCGCAGCAATCCTCGAGCGCTGGCGAGCTCAGGGATTCTTGCGTTTTGCGGTGGCGGCGATCATTGTTTCCGCCAGCGTGCAAATCGGAATGCTGCCATTGATGATTATCTACTTCCACCGCATTTCAATTGCCTCCCCGCTCCTGAATATCTTCGTTGGTGGATTGATGGCGACGCTAGCTCTCGTCGCGTGGCTGGCTGTTCTGATCTCGCACGTGAGCCTTGTGCTCGCATCGCCGCTAATTTCATTGGCGGAGAAAATCAACTGGCTCATGATTCATTTCGTAGATCCCTTTAAGCGTCTGGGCATTGCTTCTATTCGATTGCCACATTACTCGGGATGGGAGGCGGCCATTTACGGGCTTTACTTCGCTCCGCTCGGCTTTCTCTCGTTTGCACTGGCGCGCTGGGATCCGCTGCGACCTGTTTTGATCACGAAGGCGGAAAGCAAAGTATTTTCCAGTAGGCACCTACGAATTGCCGCCCTCGCATTCATCCTCGTTCTTTGGGTAATCATTCTGCATCCGTTCAGCGCTCCGCGCCCAGATGGAAAACTTCACATCGACTTTCTGGATGTAGGGCAGGGCGATTCGGCCTTGTTGACGATGCCGGACGGCACAACTCTGATGGTTGATGGCGGCGGGCGGCCAAATATCAAACGCTCTTTCGCTGACGAAGGTTTCGACGAGCCATTCGAGCGCGATGCGCGCAGTATCGGAGAGGGCGTGGTATCCGAATATCTCTGGTCGCGCGGATTCGATCGGGTAGATTACATTCTGCCGACGCACGCCGACGCCGATCACATTGATGGACTGAACGACATTGCTCGTAACTTCAGAGTGCGCGGAGCAATTGTGACGCGAACGCCATCTGACGACGATGAGTATGCGAAGTTCGCCAATACGATGAGAGAAGCCGATGTACCGATAGAGAAAATTGGTGCCGGCGATGTATTGCGGTTTGGAAACGTAACAGCGGAGGTTCTTTGGCCATTAGCGAGTGCCGATATTAATGAGCCATGGCGCAACAATGATTCTGTGATTTTTCAGATCCGTTATGGTGACAAGTCACTCTTGTTCACGGGCGACATCGAAAAGGAAGGGGAGGTCGAAGTGCTTAAGGAAGGCATCGATTTGCACAGCAACATCGTCAAGGTTGCGCATCACGGGAGCAAGACCTCATCCATCGATGCTTTCGTGACTGCGACCCGACCCCAACTCGCGATTATTTCAGTTGGGCGTACCTCTATGTTCGGCCATCCGAACAAGGAAGTCGTGGAGCGGTGGCGCAGCAACGGAGCGGAAGTGATGACGACCGGGCAGCGTGGAACGATAACTGTGATAACGGATGGACACATTTTAGACATCAGCACGTTTGTGAAATGAAGCAAGCAAGGCAGTAGCCCGACCGTAAGGGTCCGATGCACTTTCGCACGGGAAGGCTCCGATTCACTGGGAGCGCGGGCGCCCTCGCCCGCAATGAGCGCGAGGCGCGAAATGACAACTTGGCCGCGGTTCTCAGCGGTTTGGAAAAGATTCTTTGCGCTGGCGAGGCGGTGCGGGCGAGGGCGCCCGCGTTCCCAGTAATACAAATCTGATTAGCGAGACTGCATCAGTACTACCGTAAGGAAGGGCGTAACATATCGGCCAAACATGTCTCAGAGAAAATCCGGGTCGGCTGGCGTGTAGAGGTCAATTGTCGAGCTGCCAAGCTTGTAAGTCTTAAGCACCCCAAGAGGTGGCGCGTAGATATGAATCGTGACCAGGTCGCGTCCGCTGACATCGGGATTGCCGAGCTGATGAATGTCAGGAACTTCCGAACCTGTCAGGCCGCCCTTCCGCAATTCTCGGTGAGCTTTGTAGCTCAAGCCCGCCTCAGCGGCATAATCAAAGGTCGTCTCCCACAAGATGCCCTTTTGAACAAACACTGCACCATGCGAGCCATTGTGATCGTGAATCGGTGTGCGCTGGCCCGGCTTCCAACAAAGCACCAGCATCTCGACGAAATCGTTACGCATCACGCGGTGACGTGAATAGTTGCCGGTTTTGAAACCGAGATATGGTTGCAACTCGTCAGGCGAAATCCTTGTGCGTTCGATTAAATCGTAGAGCTCGGAAAGAGAAGGAAGGGACTGTAGGACGCTGAGTTCATCGGCGAGGTCTTTAAACGAGAAGCTTTTGGGTTCGAGCTTAGCTGCCAACATTACCTCCTAAACAACTTCCGTTACTGGGCCGCTTGCGTTGCGACCGGATTTCAATTCAGTTAGTAGCTTATATTCCCCGCTCATAACGGAGTCAAGACTCGGTAAGGATTGGTAGTGTCCTAATATTGTGTTGCTACTACCTTGTGGGGCGCTAGCCCGACCGTAAGGGAGGGCTCATTTCATGCGACTCGACTCTGAGCCCTCCCTGACGGTCGGGCTAATGCACCAGCAACACAACTTTAGGACACTGGCTTTGCCTGACTGCGCATCGCCACTTCTTGATTTGTGGAGGCTGAGCCTCGCCGCCATGGTAAAGAAGGTGCTTGACGCCGGTAAGGCAAAGCCTTACCGCACGAAAAGCGGGATAGCCCCGTTCCCCAATCCCCCTACGCAGTCGCCAGCATGATTCGAAGGTCGCGTACGTTCGTTCCTGTCGGCCCGGTGGTAATGGTGTCGCCAATTGCGATGAAGAATGAATAGGCATCGCTGCGATCCAAAAAGTCCCGCGGATCGAGACCGATCGCCTCTGCCCGATCAAGCGTCGTACTGTCAACGATCGCTCCCGCCGCGGGGCTGTTTCCATCAATGCCATCGGTACCGGCGCAGAGCGCGACGAAGTTTGATTCTTGCTCTCGCCGGTTGCGATGGTTGTTGTATTCGATCACCAGTCGTAGCGCGGTTTCCTGATTTCGTCCGCCGATACCATTACCGCGAACCGGGCAGGCGAATTCTCCGCCGGAAATCAAACAGGCTGCGGGCGTGGAGCCTTTAGGCGATCTGTTTCCCCTGGCTTGTTCGCACAGCAGGTGGAGTCGCAAAAATAGCTGGTGGCTGCCCTCTTCGATCGGTTGATCGACAATGTCACGGGCAACCTCGCAGGCGAAACCGCTTTGACGCGCCGCTTTGGCTGCGGCTTCAAGCGCGCTCTGATTGTCGAGCAGCACAAAATGTCTTCGCATTTGTCTTGCTTCCGGATCCGCCCGCGAATCATTTGCGTGAATATCTATTGCACGCAACACGGCATTTGGTAGTTGAGAACGAAGATCGTAGGTCCTGATTACTTCTTGAGGACCTGCTGCGTTTTTCGGCGGCGGCAGAGTCGGACCGGAAGCGACGTTAGCCTCCTCAGCCGGTGGAACGTCGGAAACAATCAGAGTGATTTGCTCACAATGGGGCGCGCGAGCCGCCAGTCGCCCACCTTTTACCGCGGAGAATGCTCGACGTACGGCATTAACTTCAGTGATTGAGACGCCGCTCGTCACCAATGCTCTGTTCGTAAGACGCAGATCAGACAAGGTAATGTCATTGCTGATCGGCCATTCGAGCATTGCGGAACCGCCGCCCGAGATCAGCAAAACGACCAGCGCCCGTTCGGCATTAGCACCTTCAAGCAAGTCGAAACAAGCTCGAGCAGCGGCAAGGCTCTGTTCATTTGGCTCAGGATGTCCGCCGCGAAAAATGCGCCAGCGAGAAAGCAGCGCAGGCATCCCTGCCTGCGGTTCACCCGCATCCCTGCGGGTGCTTATCCGGTCGCCACTGCGAGCGGCTCCGTAAACGGGAACGTTACTTGCAATCACGCCGGCTGCCAGTCGGCTGTCAAGGATTTCGTCGAGTGCGGAAGCCATTGCAAATGCTGCTTTGCCAATGGAAATTGAGTAGACATTTCGATTTTCGATATCGATCGTTGTCTCGCAAATCGCCAGTCGCGATCCTTCTAAGTGAACCGCGCGACGGACAGCCGCGCTCGCGTCAACGGAACGCAAGGTCTCAGCAAAAATTTCGCGCGCGGCGATACGGAGTTGCGTGAGATTCGGCATGGCAGTGGAAAAGTCCGATTATAGCGCCGCGTCACACTGAGGTGGGCGATTGCCGTAATTCAGCTTCGCAAGCGGAGCTCGGATCAGCAGTTCGACGAGCTCGCGAAGCGAGCGGCAGAATTTATCCCCGGGCGTAAGCCCGGGGTACAAGCCCAAAATTATTGAGCCCGCGAAGGAGTCTGTCGGGAAAAAGCTTCTCCGTGATCTCCGTGCCTCCGTGGTGCATTCTTTGTCGCTGTGAAGACGAGGAAGCCAATCTGCACTCGCGTTGGGGCACTAGCCCGACCGTCAGGGAGGGCTCAACTTAATCGAACACCGGCAGATCACCATCACCGTGTAGCCAAGTGCCGTAGCATCGAAACGTGATTAGATAAGCTAACGGAAAATCATTGTCATCAAAGTCGCGTATAGGTTCCGGTCATCAGATCTGAGCCCTCCCTGACGGTCGGGCTAATGCCCGTTGTTACACAATTGATGTTGCCATTCTAAATTTCTTAGGAATTTCAACACGGAGAACACGGAGTTTACACGGAGAAAAATGTGATTATTCCGACAGACTCCTTCGCGGGCTTAATTAATTTCTTTCTGGTGGAATCCCCGGGCTTACGCCCGGGGATAAATTCTGCCGCCATCGCCGGGGTCCCCAGCGCGGCAGCCGCGCTGGGGTGGCTGAGATGGCTCGTTGAATGGTTTATTCAATAGTTATCAGATCTCTTAGTTCCCGAAATCGTCTGTCACTGATACCGCGCACCATGATGAGATGTTCGGTGCGACGAAAGGGACCGTACCTTTCGCGGTGTTCGATGATGCGCGCAGCGAGGGCCTTTCCTATGCCGGGAAGTGTCTCCAGCTCTCGCGCGGAGGCTGTATTGATATTGAGTTGCTCGGCGTTTTGTCGATTTAAAGAATTGGTTCCCGGCCAAGGTGCCGGTTGCTTTTCGTTCGCCTGTGTTTGAGTTGTTAGGCGGTGGTCGCGCGTCCGCTTTGCGCATGAAGAGAGTGAAAGAATGAGCGCCGACAACAGAAGCGCAGCAAGAAAGGGCTGAGTATCTAAGAAGGAACCCGATCGACGTACCATCATTTCAGATTTTCTCTGCAAAAGCCGTGGTTAAGCTCCGTGGGAGCGTTGATGTTTATGGTCACAAGCGACCGATTAGATCAATAGCTCCGAAGGAGCGAAATGCATTGCGATTGAACAATCTGGTCTGGAAATATTTCACTCTTATGGGGAGCTTGGTCTTCTATTAGCAATCGATTCTATAAACATTTTGTCCCCACGGGACTTAGAAAGATGCGACTGTCAGCGAGGAATCGCGTTCTTTACTCAGAACTCTTTTTCATGGATGAGGTCGAAAAACGGAAATCAAGAAATGCCGCCCGCGAGTGCAATTTGCTGGAAGTATTTCAGTAACAAAAAGTTGCGTTACAGCAAGGGGCGATCTTCACAAACTTTTCCACAGACAGTGTGGAAGGAGAAAGCTTCGAATCCATCATGTTGCTCTCTTCAACGCACGCAGTACTTGCTTGCTCGTCACGCTTCCTGCTCGTCCCATTCAGCCACTAACTCGTAGGCGCGGCCGAGCACGGGACGCGGGCGGGCGCCATCCGCCTTGCCAATCAGCCCTTCACGCTCCATTTGATCCAGTACGGCGGCGGCGCGGCCATAGCCGATGCGCAAACGTCTTTGCAGGACGGAAGTTGAGGCGCGCTTCATATCGACGCAGATGCGTAACGCTTCTTCGAAGAGTGCATCACGTTCACCGTCAGAATCCTCAAGACCCATCGCTTCTTCATCAGATTGAGTGATGGTTTCGTCGTAGTCAGGCTCCCATTGAGCCTTGATGTGACTAACGATGCGATTGATCTCCGATTCATCAATATAAGCGCCGTGCACGCGCAACAGCCGAGACGAACCGGGCGGCAGAAAAAGCATGTCGCCGCGTCCAAGCAGATGCTCCGCACCATTCATGTCGAGGATGGTGCGGGAATCAACCTTTGAAGAAACGCGATAAGAAATGCGGGAAGGGAAGTTTGCCTTGATCAAACCGGTGATTACGTCGACCGACGGACGCTGAGTCGCGAGCACCAGGTGAATTCCGACAGCGCGCGCCATCTGCGCCAGGCGAGTGATTGAATCCTCAACTTCATGACCCGAAGTCATCATCAGGTCCGCGAGTTCGTCAATGATGATTACGATATACGGCATGCGCGTCCAGCGCTCACCTTTATCGTCAAAATCCTTGACCGTGTTCCGCCGATCACGTTCCGCGTTATAGCCGTCGATGTTGCGGACGCCCCAGCCGGCCAGTTCCTTATAACGCCGCTCCATCTCGGCTACTGCCCAGCGTAGCGCCCGGGCCGCAGGTTTCGGATCGACAATGATGGGCGTGGCAAGGTGTGGAATATCTTCGTAAAGCCCAAGCTCGAGACGTTTCGGGTCAATCAGGATGAGTTTGACTTCATCCGGCCGCGCGCGATAGAGAATCGAAACCAGTAGCGAGTTGACCCCCACCGATTTGCCTGAGCCGGTTGTGCCGGCGATGAGCAGGTGCGGCATGCGCGCCAGGTCGGTCGTATAGTTCAGTCCATCGATGGTCTTGCCAAGCGCAATTGTTAGTTTAGAAGCGGACTCTTTGAACGCGCGTGATTCGATCACCTCGCGCAGATAAATCGTTTCGCGCCGCGGATTGGGGACCTCGATACCGACGTGCGGCTTGCCGGGCATGCGATCGATGCGAATCGATTCAGCTTTCAGGGCCAGACACAGATCATCGACCAGGCCGGTAACGCGCGAATACTTGACGCCTGGATCGGGCTTGAATTCATAGGTCGTGACGACCGGGCCGGGGCAGATGTATTTGATTTGGCCGGTGACGTTGAACTCGCGGCATTTTTCAGCCAGCCGCGTGGCCATGTTCAGCAGTTCATCATCAGCCTGCTCGCGACGCATCTGTCCTTCGTTCAGTAATTCGACTGAAGGCAAGACATAGTTAGAGGCTGCATTCCTCGTTGAAATTCTGCGGTTGCCATCAAACGGCAGAGACCCATTGGCGGGTGCTTCAGTCTTTCGCTTGACCGCAGCCTCACGCACCATGTTTTCAACCAGGGCGGATTCCGATGCTTCCAGAGGCTTGCCGTGTGAAGACCATAAAGATCGTTTCGCGGGAACGGTCACGGCGCCCGCCGCGGCCACCATTGTCTTGTTGCCCGCACCTGTGGCGGCACTAAATGATTCGAAAGCGCTACCCAATTCCGTTCCAGGAGCACTGCCTTCCGGGGATCGTACGTTGCCCTGACTATTGATGAATTTTGGATCTGCAGCGGTCCCATTCGCGCGCGCAGCCTGGCGCTCAGCCTTGGCCTGCTTGCGCAGTTCGATGTGCGCGTGCCGTCGTTCGCGCCGCGCCTGGCGCCATGCGCGGAACCTTTGCGGAATTGCGCGCAGCGATGCGAAGCGATTTCCGAAAGCCAGCGCGAGGTTTTCATAGAAGAGTGAAAACGAGAATCTGGTAGACAGCAATATGCCAGTAATGGCGATAGCGATTAGCAAAATGGCCGCGCCAATAGTGTTCAGTCCGCCCACAAACGCCCGCGCAATCATGGTTCCAATCAGCCCGCCAGCGTTGAAGCTGGCATCGAAAAGGGGACGAACGTTTGCCAGCGCCAATAGCGCCGAAGAGGAAAGAACGACTGCGGCCAATCCTACCAGGCGCGACCAGGGAGCATTGATACGTCGCGAGCGAAAACGTCGCCAAGCTGCAGCCAGCAGCAGCAAAGGGAGCAGATAGGCAGCCAGACCAATTGTCTGAAAGAGTCCCGCGGCTACATTTGCCCCGATCGTTCCGATCCAATTATGCGCGTTTGATTCGCCTGCCGAGTTCCATGAGGGATCGTTAGGGTTGTATGAAGCGAGGCAGAGACCAAGCAGGAGCGCCAGCGCAGTTAATGCGATCGCTATGATTTCGTTTAGACGCCTGTTCCGCGGCGCCGTCTGGACTTCGATTTGGTTTGGGATAGCAGCCATAAAGCACTAGGCAGAAGGCAGTAGGCAGTAGTCACGAAAAGTGACTTACTACGTTGGCTGCTCAACTGCAATCACTCATTACTCATCGCTCATCACTCATCACGGTCTGTTACGCCGCGCGGCGCGAAAGTAAATATTCCTTGATGAAATCGTCAATGTCACCATCAAGAACCGAATCAACATCGCCGCGTTCGAGTTTCGTGCGTGCGTCCTTTACCAGTCGGTAAGGCGCGAGCACATAATTGCGTATCTGCGACCCGAATGAAATGTCTTGCTTGTTCGCTTCCAACTCCGCAGTTTCGGCCTTCCGCTTTTCCAGCTCGAGCTCGTATAGACGCGAACGCAACACCTGCATAGCCACCGCGCGGTTCTGATGTTGTGAGCGCTGGTTCTGGCAGGAAACAACGATGCCGGTCGGCAAATGAGTGATGCGCACGGCCGAATCCGTAACGTTGATGTGTTATCCGCCGGCGCCGCTTGATCGGTAAGTATCGATGCGCAAATCCTTCTCATTGATATCAACTTCGATGTCTTCATCGATTTCCGGATAAACGAACAACGAAGCGAATGAGGTGTGCCGGCGGGCGTTCTGATCGAACGGCGAAATGCGGACCAACCGATGCACGCCGGCCTCAGCGGCCAGAAGCCCGTACGCATAATCGCCTTCGACTTTGAAAGTCACACTCTTGATACCGGCTTCTTCAGCTGGTTGATAGTCAATGATCTCGGTCTTGAAGCCGCGTCGCTCTGCCCACTTCAAATACATGCGCAAAAGCATTTCGGCCCAATCCTGCGATTCGGTTCCGCCGGCGCCTGGATGAATTGTGCAGATGGCATTGCGGGCATCATTCTCACCGGCCAACAACATCTCGGTTTCGGCCTGCCCGATTTCATTCTCCATTCGATGGAGCAGTTCGCGAAGCTCGTTCAATGAGCTTTCGTCCTGTTCGGCAAATTCAAAGAGCACGCCGGCATCGGCAATCTCGGTTTCAAACTGTTCCTGTCGTTTGATAGTTCGCTCCAACCGGCTCCGCTTCTGTAGCAGTTGCTGAGCCGCTTCCTGATTCGACCAAAAGTCTGGAGCGGCGGCCAGGTTTTCAATCTTCTCTAACTCAGTGCGCTTTGCCGGCACATCAAAGAAACCTCCCAAGCTGTTCGACACGGGTTTTCAAATCATCATAGGACGTTTCTAGATCCTGTATGGGGAAGTTTTCATCCATTCTTAACCTCGTCTGTTATAAGTTCTTTTCGTCATGACGGAAGCTGCGATAAATCCCAGACTAATCATTGCACAAACCAGAAGAAACATGTCGCCATGCCGCGTATAGAAGGTCGTTCCCTGATTCGCTTTCATAATTGTCCAGGTTCGAACCGCCGGTTGAAATCCTGAAGTCGCATTCAACGCTTCGCCACCTGAAGTGATTAGCGCGCTGATACCCGAGTTTGTCACGCGGACGATATCGCGATCGTTTTCAACCGCGCGAAAGATGGCGTTAGCCAGATGTTGTCGCATTACCGGCGTAGGGCCCAGATATCCATCATTTGAAATATTCACCAGTACGTCCGCTCCTTCGTTCGTGAAGGTGCGCGCGATTCCGGGATGCGCCGCCTCAACGCAAATAAAAACCCCGGCGCGCAAGTCGCCGAGGGGCATCAGCGTATAAGAATTGCCGGGCGTGAAATCTCCGACGATTCCGCGTACCGAACTCGCGCCCGGTAGCCAGCGGGGCAGCGGCACGTACTCGCCAAACGGCATCAGGCGGATTTTATCATACTGCGCCACGATTCGACCCTCTTGATTTACCAGCAATGCAGAATTGTAAGCGCCGCCGTTCGGAGCGGGTTCGAGTGAATTAAGCATTAGCGATGTCTGATTATTCCGCGCAAAGTTGGAAACGACATCCCGCAGTTGCGGATCACGCGAGTAACTGAAGTTCATTGGGGATTCAGGCCAGATAATGACTCGATGAGTTGCGGGCGCGGCTGCTGATGCGGATAACGCTCCCGTGGTTAGCTCGAAATGGCGATCCAGAAGCTGTTGTGAAGTGACGGAATCAATCTCTTCCATCGGCACGTTCGGCTGAATGGCAACTATGAGCGTGCTCATCTTGCTGTTCGGTTCGGGCTTGAGTGAACGAATAGGCATCGCCGTAAAGAGGGCGATCAAAATCAGCAGCAAGAGCGAACCCAGCGCCGAGGCAATGGTGCGGCGCAACAAGACGAAGGCAATTGCGGAATTCGCGAGCAAGAGAACAAACCCGACCGCGTAAACACCGCCCCATCGAGCTGATTGAATAAGCGACGGGTGAAACGCCTGTGAATAACCAATCGTGTTCCAGACTTGTCCGGTAATTCCATATCGTGCTTCCTCCAGGGAAATCCAGATGAAGGGTGCAGCAAGCAGAGCGCTTGATCCAAACCGCGAAATCAAATGAGCTAAGAAAGCACAGGTCAGAGCAGGGAAGACACCGACCAGCAGGACCGGAAAAATCAGAAGAAGGTACGCGAGCCACGCAGGAAGGTGGCCGTAGTGAATCATCGGGTACGTCAGCCACCAGCACGAGCCATAGAAAAAGATAATGCCCCACAATAAACCCAAAACAAACGCTGTCGAGCGTGTTCGAGCTTGCGCGACAACCACCAGCAGCGGAACCAGGCCAATCCATGCCAGCGGCCACAAATCAAAATCCGGGAAAGAAAGAACCAGCAACAGAGCCGAGCCGACTGCGAGTGAAACTTCTGCAAGCGTGGGAATGCCGGCGCGAACACCCGTCAAAGAATGAGTTACAGGCTTGAGGTTCGGCGCCTCAGCGGCGACCGCTTCGTGCATGTGGGGCAGTTTAGCAGAATGCGCAAGCGCAAGCCGCTATCAGGCCGTTCTTATGAAGCGGATGGATTTAGGGGGTAGCTACTGTCCGTCGGAACTGCTCCTCTTGGTTATAGTCGAACGGCAATCCGCCTCTATATTGATTGGACTTTTGGAAGTAATCTCGCCAGCTCGAATGACTCAGAGAAAATTTTTCTGGAAGGCGCCAAATCGGAGTTGGAAACGACCCGGATTTACCGGCTCAAAGACAAAAATCGTCACTGTCAAAGTGACAATTTCCGTCGTCCTGACCGCTCTCTTAATCGAAGTTGACCGGTTCGGTCAACTCTGGAGAATTGTTGTTTTGAAGGTACGAATAATTGCCGGGAATGAGCTATAGCGACGCTATCGCTTTGCATTAAGAATTTATGAGCTTTAAATGCGGGAGAACCCGGCCATTTCTGACCGGGTTCCAATTTCGGGGGGATTTGACTGAAGGGTCGCTCGGCGGGCGGCTGGCGCAGCGGCATGCGGCGCTCAGAGAGTTGATGGCGGCGGGGGCACGTTTCATTTCGTGCTAGCCGTCCTGGTCTTCAGCACTTCTCGTGCCAAGACCTGCCGATTGCTGATTTCGGATTTGCGGATTGAACTGGCGGTGGTATCGACGATTTGATCAAGAGGGCGAAAGACGCTCACTGAAAGCAATGGTTAAAGAACGCGGCTCTTTTGCAAATCCGCATTTCGCAATCTGAAATCTGCAATCGTCTAGGGCTTACCCATGGTCACCTGTCGTTGCAGCGCCATCGCTTCCTGGTTATTCGGATCGATGTTCATTGCGCTCGCAGCGTATTTCTTGGCTTCGCCAAGGTCGCCGCGCTCAAGAAAGATTCGACCCAGCAGGATGTGGGCATCGATCATCTTTGGCGGCGGGTCCCAAAAAATTGCGGTCTTCAAAGCCGCGATTGCCGCCTCTTGGTCGCCACGGCGTTGATTGATTCGCCCGCTAAGCAAAAACGCTTCGGCATTTGTCGGCTCAATGATTAGCAGCTTGCGAATCTCTGCCAGCGCTTCGTCGTCCTGGCCCTTTTCGTAGAGACCACGAATCTTGTTGAGCGCTTCCTGCGAGTTGTCGGCAGCCTGCTCGTCCAATGCGTGACGGCGGCCCAGATCGGATATATCAACTTGATTGAGAACGTCGCGTGATCTTAACGTGAGCGTCGGGATTGACTGCGATTTTTGCCATTCCGTCTGCCATTTTGCATAGCTCTGCAGAAAACGGCGGGCCTGATTATCGGCCGCGTTTGCGAGGTCACCATGACCGGCGCGCTCCTGGGCCTTAGCAAGAAGAAAATATGCCTGACCGTCTCGTTGATTAGCAGCGATCACGGTTTGAAGTTTCTCAGCGGCGTCCGCAAATTTTTCCGCGAGGAACAGGCCGTAGGCATAGTTGAACAAAACCATCGTGTCATCGGGCGACGAATCGACTGCGCGCGAAAGCAGCGTGATGCCTTGCAGCAACAAGCGCGTTCGCTCTTCTGGTTTCTTTTCCATGCGAGCTGCTTCCACCGAAACCGCACCGGCATTGTTGTAGACGCCAACTAACGGCATCACCTTCTCATCGGCCAATGGCACCAGAACGGAAAGGGCGTGCACGAAATCGCCTAGTTTCCAGTAGGCTAGTCCCGCGTAGAATTGAGCCTCGCCGTAGTGAGGTTCCTTCTTTTGCACCATCGTGAAATACTCGGCCGCCTCTTTCCATTGTCCCTGCTCCAGGTAGAAGCGTCCCAACTCGAATGCTGCCTGAGAGTAAACGGCGCCACCGTTCTCTTTCGCGTAAAGACGCATTGCGTTCTTGAAATAAATGGCCCGCGTGGAATCTCGTTCGGCAGTCAGCAATCCCTTCATGAAAGCTTCGAAAGCCTGCGGCGGTACCCTGGTCGCTTCCTGGACCAGATAATTTCGGGAAAAAGAAAGCGCCTTGTCGCGTTGAAATAAAATCTGGTAAGCGAGCTGGCCCTGCATTGACTGAAGCGTCGTGACCGGTCCACCAAAATCGTAGACGCGCGGAGCCCAGCCACCCTCGAAGAGATCGCCGGCCATGCGCCCCTCGTTAACCCGCACGACGCGGGTTTCGCCGACGATTGAAGCAAGTGAGGTGTCGGATTGCGGCCTGGACCTGTCATCCGGCGGGGGCGCGATGGTAACGTTATACGTCCCAATCACGATCATCGACGCCTTAACTTCGCGCGCAATCTTTATCGCTGTAGCGCGCGAAGGCAGAACCGTTAGCGGCAAGCGCAAGCGCTGATAGGCCACCGCGCGTTCATCACTGGTGACCACGATTAGCCCGGGCTTATTCAACAAAACCGCGAGCGAGTCCGCGAAACTCTCCCCGATCCAGTTGTATTCCGTATGGTTCGAAATATTTTCGAAGGGAAGCACCAAAACTACGTCGGCCGTCGATGTGGTTTGGGCGGAAGTTGCCCGCGGTGTACTTACCAGGGAAAATGCGACCGCGACCGCTACAAGTAATATCGATAATATTCGTTCAATCATTACGCAATCCCGTTTTTATGAAGTAATTTCTCAGGAGAATTCGATGCGACTATCATAACAGCGGTTGGACGTTGGCGCATGCATTGCGCGCCGCGCGGCACCTGCCTCAGTTATCGCTACGCGAGGCGATGCGTACAAAGGCAACAGCCTTAAAGTCTATTGTTACGGCGTGGCTTCGGCAACAGTCAATTGATTGTTGACGGCGACAACCCCCTTCACCGAACGGACAACTTTCTCGACCCGCCCCCTAAGCTCAGCAGATCCGACGGAGCCGACGAGTGTCACTTTCCCACCTTCGACAATCGTGCTGACATCGAGCTTGGAAAGCCTGGCATCTGAGTCAATAGTCTTTTCGATCTCGGCCTGTATCGTGGTGTCGTCAGGAGTTTCGGTATTGGCGGTCTCACCCGCGGGGACCGAAGCTTGTTGCGGCGACGCAGTTTCTTTTTCCTGCGGCGAAGGCATCGTCGTCGGAGATGGTTTCGGCGAAGACTGCACAATCAGACCAGAGGGAACAGTTCCTTGCGGCGCGATCGTGGAGTTCATCGGATCATATGGTCGACTGGTTATGAATAGCGCGACAAACGTGGCCAGGACCGCCGCTCCGATCACCGACAGGGCAACCGTGACTTCGCGAGGCTGCCTCCGATGGTAAGAACGGCTTGTTGGTCTTCGGGGTGTGCGAGTTTCAACTACTACCCGGCGGCCGCGTTGGTTGTCCGACACCGTTCATCCTCCAAATAGTCAGGTCAACTTTCGAGCTACAATTAGACGTTTTCAAGCCATGATATGCAAGATGATAATACTTCCTCGTTCAGGTTAACGGGTGCTTGTTTCCCCTTCGCCATAAAATCTAACGGAGGTCCTGGTAAGGAATGTCACGCCTTTTAAAATTCATTTTAACGCTTGCGTTGTTTGGCCTACCGCCATCAGCCGCGTTCGCGCAAATGTCCGATCAAATCACAACAGCGCGCGATCGGCAGTCGGTAAATATTACGGTTTACAATTCGAATCTTGGCCTGGTGCGAGAGACACGCCATTTGACGCTACCGGCCGGACGAATTGCTCTACGGTTTGCTGATGTTACCGCGCAAATTCGTCCCGAGACGGTTCATCTTGCTTCACTGACGGCGTCGGCTTCGCTGCGTATCCTGGAACAGAATTATCAATACGATTTGCTGAATCCTGGCAAGCTTCTGGACAAATTTGTGGGCAAGGAAATCACGCTCGTCCTTCGTCGTCTGCAAAACAACACGGAAAGTTTCGAGCCGGTCCAGGCCACGTTGCTATCCAACAACGCGGGCCAGGTCTGGCGAATAAATGGACAGATCGTAATTAATCCATCGAACATTGCGGAGATGCGCTTTCCGGACGTCCCGAAAAACCTGGTTGCCACGCCCACGCTGGTTTGGGACCTGGAGAACCGTGAAGGCGGGGCCCAAACGGTCGAGGCGAGCTATTTAACAAATGGAATGAATTGGCGAGCCGATTATGTCTTGCTGGTTGATGCCAATGATGCAAAGGGCGATTTGCAGGGTTGGGTTACGCTGACAAATGCGAGCGGCGCGACGTTTGAAGACGCGCGCCTGCAGTTAGTAGCAGGCGATGTGAATCGCGTTCAAGAACTACCACGTCCAGTGGAAGCTTTAAGGACGGCAGACATGTCCAAGTCAGAAGCTGAATTCCAGGAGCAAGGCTTCTTCGAATACCACTTGTACACGCTGCAGCGGCCGGCAACGATTCGCGACAACGAGACCAAACAGGTGTCGTTGTTAGAGGCAGCGGACTTCGATGTGAAAAAAGAGTTCGTGCTGAACGGCCAGCGTTACTATTACACCGGCTATAACAATCCGGGCCAGCCAATTAAAGAAAAAGTTGGCGTCTACATTCAGTTTCGGAACTCCCAACAGAACAAGCTGGGAATGCCGCTTCCTGCCGGTACTATTAGGCTTTACAAAAAAGACGACAAGGGCAATCAGCAATTCATCGGCGAGAACCGCATCGATCACACGCCGAAGGATGAAGATGTGCGTGTGAAAGTCGGTGATGCCTTCGACATAGTCGCTGAAAGAAAACAAACCGATTACAAGGTGATCGCCCGCAATGTCTATGAGTACGCTTATGAAATAAAGATTCGCAATCACAAAGATGGCCCGGTCAAGGTGATTGTGAACGAACCCATCGGCGGTGACTGGGAAATGATCTCCTCGACCTTCGAAGCCAAGAAGACGGCTGCCTTCGCGGCGCAATTCAACGTGCCTGTTGCCAAAGACGGCGAAGCTGTACTCGCGTACCGCGTTCGCGTGAGGTATTAAAATAGACCGTCGGCATCCTTCGACACGCGGCTTTGCCGCCTGCCGTGCGGAAAGGCTTTGCCTTTCCGGCGAGTGCTCGTCCCTTTTAGTTCCTTGGTTCGAGGCTGCGCCTCGAACCAAGGAAAGAGAATTAGAGCATAGCCGCGCCGGTAAGGCAGAGCCTTACCGCACAGCGTTGCGGCACAGCCGCTTTCGAGATCGATCGGAAAGACCCTCCGTCTATCTGCTTCTTCGTGCCAGAGCGCGATTAGCAGCTTGCGCCACCTTTTGTTTGACACAGCCAGTCTTGTTTTGTTAAATCGCCACGTCCATTAAGTGCCGTTCTCAAAAGTACCAGAGCAGGCATCCGGCTAATATGAAGCGAGCCGTCATATCCCTGCCAGTTGCAGTCACCCTCGCGCTATCCTTGCCTGCCGGCGCCCAAACATCCGGCAACGCCGCTTCCGAATCGCTCGACCAACGGGTCCGCGCTGAGATTACGCCGTTCAAAGGTAAGGTCTCGCTGTTCGCCAGAAACCTCGACACGGGTCAGGAGTATTCTTTCAATGGCGACCAGCGCGTGCCTACGGCCAGCACAATCAAGATCGCGGTGATGATTGAAGCATTCGCTCGCGTTGCCGAGGGTCACGCCAAATGGACTGACGAGGTGGTACTGACCAAGGCAGCGCGGTATGGAGGCTCCGGGGTCTTGCAGGAACTGTCCGACGGTTTGCACCTGACACTGCGCGACTGCGTCAATCTAATGATGGTCGTCAGCGACAATACGGCCACCAATCTCGTCCTCGATTATTTGACCACCGATGCGGTCAACGCGCGCATAAATTCTCTCGGATTCAAAGACACGCGCATCATGCGCAGAGTCGGCGGTGGCGGTGAAAGTAAGGAAGGGAAGATAGCTGACAACAAGCGATTCGGACTTGGCGCGACAACTCCGCATGAGATGGTTCAGATACTCGACAAGCTTAATCGAGGTGAAATCGTTAGTGCCGCAGTTTCCAAGGAAATGCTCGATCTGATGAAACGCGAGCAGGTACGTTATGCCATCGGCCGAACAACGCCGGATGTACCAATGGCCAGCAAGTACGGCGCGTTAGATCATCTGCGTAGTTGCCTCGCCATCGTTTATTCAAAGCGCGGAAAGATCGCTATGGCCATTACCGTCGATGAGATGCCTCAGGTTAACTGGTCGGTAGACAATCCCGGCTACCTTCTGATGTCCCAACTCTCTGGAATCGTTCTTGATGGCCTTGCCTCATCTCGATAAATGTTTTCGCAACAGTCGCTCGATGGAGGTCGCCAGCGGTATCTTAAAGGACAACCCCATCCAAAAAATTGAATGAGTCCGCCATGTTTTCGGATGACTCGATGGGCTACGGAGTCCGAGCTAACTTAAAATCCGCGAGTTTTCAACCGACGCTATTCAACCACCTCATTGGAACAATACATGCCTGCAACTTTTGGTGAAAGCGCAAGTTTGTTGGTCTGACCGGTTCGAATCCCAGACTTCTCCTGTAGAACTAACTGTTCAGTCATGTTTTTCGGGAACGGTGTAAGCAGAGAAGTTTGCGGAGCTCAGACTATCACCAGTCATCCTTAGTAATTGAAAGTCCACACACCTTTGGAGGAACCTATGAAAAGACAAATCCTTCCTGCAGAAGTCATCTCGCTGGCACTTAGCGCACTAATTATTGCGAGCATCGGATCTTTGACCGCCTTTGGTCAGGCGGGAACCGCGACTTTGCGCGGCGTGGTAAAAGACCCGCAGGGCAACGTCGTGTCTGGGGCTACAGTGACGTTGACAAACCTCGGTACAACCACGTCCCGCACGACCACGACGAGCGATCTCGGCGCGTATTCCTTTGAGTTGGTGCCGGTCGGCGATTACAGGATCGAAGTTGAAGGTAAGGGCTTTAAGAAGGCGGTCGTTACAGACGTGCATGCGCTTGTATCGAAAGTCACGCCAGTAGATATTACGCTTGAGATTGGAAATGTGTCTGAGACAGTCACCGTAGCCTCAGGCGCGGCCGAGGTACTGGTAAACAGGGATGACGCGACACTCGGCAATAACTTCGTAAGCAAGCAAATCACTCAGCTGCCGCTTGAGGCACGTAGCCCTCTTGCTCTGTTGACCCTGCAGCCCGCAGTGACAAAAGAGGGTTACGTCGCGGGTGCGCGCACTGACCAATCAAACGTTACACTTGACGGCGTCGACATTAATGATGCGCAGACAAACGCGATTGCCGGAATTGACGCAATCCCTAATGGCGGGGCTCAATTGACCGCGCCACAAAGTCATCCCGTGATTCGCTTGAACGCCGAGGCGATCGAAGAGTTTCGCGTAACCACTGTGAACGCGAATGCAAACCAGGGCCGCTCCTCCGGTGCCCAGATTGCTCTTGTCACTAAGAGCGGTAGCAATGAGTGGCAGGGAGCGCTCTTTTGGGCTAACCGTACTACGGCTACAACCGCGAACGACTTTTTTAATAATCGCTCAGGCCTTGCGCGTCCCGTGTTGATTCGAAATACCTTTGGCGGCGCCGTTGGTGGCCCGATCATCAAGAACAAACTCTTTTTCTTCTATAGCTACGAAGAACGTCGGGATGTCAGTCAGACACCGGCTCCGACGCGTGTTGTTCCGCTGGCCAGCTTGGGACGCGGTGAGGTTCGCTATGTGAATACTTCCGGGGGCATCACAACGCTAACTACCGCTCAACTAAACACAATCTTCCCTGCAGTGGGAATGAATCCGCTCGCCATTGCGGTGCTGGCTGATGCGGCCCGCAAATATCCGTCTAATGACACCAGTACTGGCGATGGCCTAAATACTGGAGGGTTCCGATTCAATGCAAAAACGCCGGTCACGTTGCATTCTCATTCCGGCCGTTTTGACTATAACCTCACCAGCAAGCAGGTATTGTTTTTGCGCGCCAACGTAATCTATGACCTAACTGGCGGTGTCCCACAGTTTCCGGACACGCCCGCGCCAAATCTCTGGGAGCATCCATGGGGTTTCGTGGTTGGCCACACGTGGACAATGAGTAACACGTTCGTTAACAACTTCCGGTACGGCCTCACTCGGGAAGCATTCAGCCAGCAAGGTGATTCGGGAGAAAACGCAGTCAGTTTCCGGTTTGTCTTTTCGCCTCGTTTGTTTTCCCGCACTTTGAGTCGCACGACGCCCGTTCATAACATTACCGACGATCTTTCGTGGGTACATGGCAGCCACACAACGCAGTTTGGCGGAAACATTCGGCTGATTAGCAATGTGCGGTCAAGCTTCGCCAACGCTTTTGACAACGCCATAACCAATCCGTCCTTCTATTTCGCCGGCGGAAACAGCATGTCGGAGGCTGTAAACACGTTTGGCACAACGGTTCTCTCGGCGCCCCTGGACCCCGGATTTACGGATGCGGTTCAAGCCGCGGTTACCGCTTTGGCTGGCAGATTTTCCCAGTACTCGGCTCTCTTTACCTTCGATCACAACGGGACCCCTTTGCCGTCTGGTTCTCCCACCAACCGGGATTGGAAGACCAGGGAGTACGATATTTACGGTCAGGACGTCTGGAAGATACGGCCGAACCTGACATTAACATACGGTTTGCGCTACAGCCTTAGCACTCCAATCTGGGAGGCTAAAGGATTTGAGACTAAGACCAACATTCCTCTCTCTGACTTCTTTGCGAAGAGGTTAGCCGGCGCAAAAGCCGGAAAGCCCTTCAACGACCCGATCTCCATCGAACTGTCCGGAAAGGTGAATGGCAAAACGCCCTTGTATAATTACGACAAGAACAATTTCCAACCGCGCGTCGCAATTGCTTGGTCGCCTAACTTCAAGGGTGGCATCCTGGGTAAAATTCTCGGAACTCACAATCAGTCGGTGTTTCGCGGCGGTTTTGGTATAACGAACGACTACTACGGTCAACAACTGGCGGTCAGTTTTGATCTGAACAACGCGTTGGGTTTTTCATCAAGCCAAAACATCAATGCCAATACTTTCAGCATTCCTGACGCCTTCGGCGGTGGAGGTCCCCGGCCGCTGGCACCCTTATTCACAGGGTTTGGACAGGCTATACGTCCGCTGCCGAATATAACCACGCCTGCGAAACTGACCTTCCCTCAGACGGCGCCGTTTACCACGGCACGACCTATCCAGTCATCATTGGATCAGGCACTGACTGCGCCCGTCAACTATAGCTGGAATGCTACATTTGAGCGCGAGCTGCCTCACGGTATCGTTCTGCAGGCCTCCTACGTCGGCCGGGCCGCGCGACACCTGATCGCATCGCGAGACGTGATGGCCCTGAACAATTTGTTTGATTCGAAGTCAGGTATGGATTGGTACGGCGCGGCTGGAATCCTGGAACAACTTAGGGTAGCTGGTGTTCCCGTGTCGGCTGTTCCGCAAATTCCTTACTTCCAGAATCTATTCCCGGCAAATCTGGCGACGCTCATAAATGACAACTATTGTGGTGAGGAATGTGTCGATCCGGCGCTTAACCAGACGCAGGCAGTTTTCGCGATGGCCCAGAGATCGTTCTTTGGCAATGACTGGACCGATACTCAAGATGCTCTCGATCAGGCGGTGAATGGTGGCATTTCGGGACCAGGGAATCTGTTCTTCCAACCGCAGTATGGCGCGCTTTCTACCTTCAGCAGTATTGCGAACTCGAACTATCATGCGGGGACTGTATCCATTCGTGAGCGCTTGGGTACCAGTCTCACAATGGACTTCAACTACACCTTGTCACACTCGTTGGACGATGCGTCGGGACTGTCGACAAGCGGCTCCTATGGAGGCGCGTTTATTGTAAATCCTATTCGGCAACGTGACAGCTATGCGAATTCAGATTTTGATATTCGCCACATCATCAACATCAATGCTGTCTGGCAGTTGCCGTTCGGCCGTGGACGCACCTTCTTTGGTGGCGCCAACAAATTGGTCAACGGGTTCATCGGTGGCTGGCAGTTGTCGGGGATTTACCGATGGAATTCTGGCCTGCCGGTAGGTTTCTACGGTGACAGCGGTCCGTTTGACAATAGCCGCTGGGCCACAAACTGGAACGTGCAAAGCAACGCGGTCCGAATCCGGCCAGTGACCACTTGCCCGGACCGCGGAGGTACTCCTTCATCAGTCAATCCATCGGGTGCGCCAAAATTGTTTGGCTGCAATACCCAAGCTGCCTATGACAGTTTCCGGAATGCGAGACCGGGAGAATCGGGTGATCGTAACGTCTTCCGAGTCCCTGGTTATGTTGACCTGGATCTGGGTCTAGGCAAGAGCTTTTCGATGCCCTGGAACGAAAAACATAAGCTGCAGATCCGCGCTGAGGTCTTCAACGTTACCAATACACAACGGCTCGGGCAGTACAACACGGGCCGAAGTGGATTCGGCATAAACCTCAAACCCTCAACGGCCAAGCCACCGACTGTTTGGTCAAACTTTACGGCCATTCAAGGCTCGCCGCGGGTTATGCAGTTTGGGTTCAGATACGAATTCTAATTGCTCTGGCGGTGCGTGAATAGTTAGCGGGCCGGAGTCTTAAGGCTTTGGCCCGCATCTTTCTGAAGTCATTTGGCCGTTATTTGATTATCTTGCCTGCGAGTGACAAGATCTTGGGGTTCGTCTCGGTTGTCGCGCAAAACCATCTCGTTGCGGTTGAGCTCGGTGGTCTATTTCTGTAGCCAACCAGGTCTTTCAGCTGCCCCTGTGGCGTTATTCTTGGTACTTCTGCTTCCCGGTTTAGTAACGGCCCAGGCTGGCGGTCACACTCTTTTTGGAGACATCAAAGTTGACGAGAGTCAGACGAGCGGTCTGAACCCGTTGTCCTTGCAAGTGTTGCTGTATTCTGAGGACGGACGTCTTCTCAACCGCCAGATCATTCCCAGCAACGGCCGCTATCGTTTTCTCGATCTCCGGGACGGGAGGTACGACGTTGCGGTCGAGGTTGAGAATGTCGAGATCGCGCGCGCTCGGATCAGTGTCAGCGCTCCGTTCAAAACGGATTTCCGTCAGGACTTTGAGTTCCAATGGCGAGACAAATCTGGGGGCCGCAGAGCGGAGGTCGTCTCTGTTGCAGACAGTTACAATCGGTCAGCGGGAAACGCCAAACTCTTTCGCAAGGCCGGCGAGGCCAGCGAAGATAAGAGGTATGAGCGGGCAAGCTCGCTACTGCGACAGATCGTTGAGAGTGACCCGAACGATTTTCCAGCCTGGAAAGAGCTAGGAACGACCTATTTCGTCCAGAAGAACTTCGGCGAAGCCGAGAAGGCCTACACTGAAGCGTTGAAGAGACACCCCGAATACGCGGTTGCGTTGCTCAATCTCGGCCGCGTAAGGATTGTGCGAAAGGATTTCGCTGGCGCGATCGAAGTTCTGACTCAAGCGGTCCGTGTTCAGCCGACTTCACCTCAGGCAAACTACTTTCTTGGCGAGGCTTATCTTCAGGCAAGATTGGGATCCAAAGCGGTTCCGTACTTGAATGAGGCGATCAAGCTCGATCCAGTTGGAATGGCCGAGGCACACTTAAGATTGGCAGCGTTGTACAATGCCCGGGATTTGAAAGACAAAGCGGCAGCCGAGTACGAAGCCTTCTTAAAGCAGAGACCGGACTATCCTGACAAGAAAAAGCTCAAGGACTACATAGCAGCAAATAAGAAGCTGTAGTCGAGCTTTCCCAACTGGCCGCGGTTGTTTCCCCGAGTCACTTATACATTGGTTTACCCGCTCGGTTAATGTGGGACGGCGTATGAACAGGAAGCGAATCAGTCAGGTGGCTTTAGTCATTGTTCTTCTGGTTGGCGCCAGACAGATGCAAGCTCAAAGAGGCGCCGTGAGGTCCGGTGGAAATAATACTGTATATGGAGACGTTAAGGTTCGGGAAGAGACTAGCGGCCTTAAGCCGCTCGTCCTGGATGTGCTGCTATATACAGAAAGCGGCGACCTGGTTTCCCGGCAAACTGTGCAAAGCAATGGCCGATATCGTTTTGTCAATCTCACTGACGGCAGATATCAAATCGTGGTTGAGGTTGAGAACAGTGAAGTAGCGCGGTTCCCCGTTGATTTCTCGTCACCATTAAAGGCCGAAGTCCGGCAGGATTTGGAATTCCAGTGGCGAGACTTGTCCGGAGCTGCCAAAACCGGAATCGTTTCCGCAGCGGACAAATACGACCGTCCCGCCAAGAACGTCGCCGCCTTTAGCAAGGCATCCGAGGCGATGGAAAAGAAAAACTATGATCAGGCCATCGTTCTGCTGCGGAAGATCGTCGAGAATGATCCCAAGGATTTCCCAGCCTGGAACACTTTAGCTACTGCTTATTTCATCCAAAAGAATTTCGATGACGCGGAGAAAGCCTACGTCCAGGCCCTAAACGCGCATCCCGACTATGCTCTGGCCCTGCTCAGCCTTGGCAGACTAAGGATCACGCTTAAGAATTACGAGGGGGCTATCGAAACTCTTACTAAGGCGGTCAAAGTGCAGCCAACCTCTCCGGAGACAAACTACTTTCTGGGTGAGTCCTATCTTCAGATTAAGAAAGGATCCCTGGCAGTCGGATACTTGAATGAAGCCATCCGTTTAGATCCGCAGGGCATGGCTGAAGTCCATCTGCGGTTGGCGGCGCTCTATCACGGGGCGGGATTGAAGGATAATGCCGCGGCCGAATATGAGCAGTTTCTGAAGAAGCGTCCGGACTATCCTGATCGTAAAAAGCTGGAGAAGTACATCGCCGATAATAAGAAACAATGATCGGTAGTGGCGTATTTGAAATTCTCTGCGCCTCCTCTGCGCCCTCAGCGTCTCTGCGGTGAGTGTATTTCAGCGTCTATACTCAACGCCGAGACGCGGAGAACGCGGAGACTACGCAGAGAAAGCTGAAATTAAGACACGACGCAATGATCGGGCGGACTTGTGCGATTGAGGTAAGAGCACCAGAGCTGATCGACTAGACAATCAGCCCGCTCATTAGCTCATGTAACCAGTCAAAGTCGATTGGTTTGGTCACGTAAGCATCAAAGCCCGAGGCCTTCGCTTCCTCGCGAAAATCCGTCTCCTGATGCGCCGTGACGGCCACGACCGGCACCTGTCCCAGTGAGTTATCCCTTCTGATTTCCTTCGTTGCTTCGAGGCCATCCATGCCTGGCAAGGAGATATCCATCAGAATTACGCTCGGATGTTCTCGTCGCGCCAACGCAACCGCCGTTTCGCCATCCTCAGCTTCGATTACACGATAGCCGCGCTCCTCGAGTTCCAGTCGCATCACGTAGCGAGTATCCTCGTCGTCCTCGACCAGCAAGACGATTGGATTGGTCGTAGTTTCGCTCATTGTCTTAGTGGGCAATTGGCGTACAAACACGCTGTTTATTAGTCAGGAGAAAGCTTATGAGGGTCGATTGAGCCTATGTCTTGGGCGAAGTTTGTGTCAAGCCTAAAATTATACTGGTCGACTTCGGCTCTAGTGTCCTGTCTCTAAAGTTCGCTGACAAAATCGGGGCGTGCCAACGGGGCGCTAGCCCGACCGTCAGGGAGGGCTCATGTGTTAGCGGCGTGTAAACTGAGCCCTCCCTGACGGTCGGGCTAGTGCACCGGTGATTGATCAATTAAGCGAATTTCTGGGACACGGTAAAAACCCAATGAGACGCGTACTAATAGTCGTAGTTTTAATTGTGGCAGCAGCAGTGCTGGGCCTTTGGCGATCACATGGCGGGGTCCGTCAGGGCCTGAGTCGTGCTGTGGGAATGCCCGACGAGACCGCACAGGGAGAAGTTCGCGACGAGATTCGAAAGAGCTTTCAACTTCAGCCGGGCGATCGTATCGATGTGCAGGGGATTAACGGCGCAGTCACGATTGAAACCTCGGACACGAAAACCGCCGAAGTCTACGTCCTGCGCACTGCCAGGAGCAGTGATGGGCTGACCCGGCGCGAAATCACCATTGAGGAAACGCCGACAGGTTTGCAGGTGCGGAGCAGGCAAGCGCGTCACGTTGGAATCTGGGAACATCTGTTTGGCAGCAAACCAAATGAACAGGTAACCATCAAAGCCCCACGCCAAATCGCTCTGTCGATCAGAGGCGTGAACGGCCACGTGACGACGGGTGATATTGATGGCTCGCTGGAAGCGAAGGGAATCAATGGCCGCGTCGAGTTGGGCCAGGCGAACGACTTCGCCGAAATTGGCGGCATCAATGGAAACATCACCCTGGGTCTCAAGCAGCTCAGCGAACGTGGCGCGCGCTTGAATGGCATTAATGGCAACATCGAACTGCGAGTCGCGACCAGCTTGAATGCCGACCTGACGGCGAAAGGCATGAACGGTAGCGTGCGCTCTGATATTCCCGAGGTTACCGTAGAAAAAGATCAGTACGCGCCGCGCTACTCCGCGCGCATTGGCAATGGCGGCGCGCCAATCGCAATTAGCGGAATTAATGGCAACGTGCGCCTGACACGCGCGGAAGGCTCTACCGCGAATTCCGATTCTACCGGTACAAAACAGTCGGCAGCTAACCAGAAAGTAGAGAAGTCGCCGTCCGAATCGAAAACCTTCAAGGGCGAGCAGTAAGATTCGGATAAACCTGGATTGAATGGAAAAAGCCGGCGGAGTCGCCGGCTTTCTTCTTAGTTTGTCTTCGCGCTGGACTGGCGCAGCACCTTAGCGGGCTTTGCAGCGGAGGTGCTCAGCGCGATCCACGAGCGCTCTTTTCCTGATTCCTCAATACAAAGTAATTTGGCTTTGCACAAAAAGTCGGCTGAGGCGTCGATAAGTAATGGACAAGCTTTGCTAACCGCGAAGCGGTTGAATTGAATAGCCGTGGGCAACGCCCACGGTAAGCACGTCAACCCCCGCACGACCCTGAAAGGGTCGAATTCCAATCGCGCATTCTTCGACCCTTTTCAGGGTCGCGTCAATCGTCGATTCGGATCCGGTGGCGTTGCCACCGGCTAGTGCGCCTGAACAGCGCGAGTAGTCAGAGAGGTGCAAGTCCTCTCCAGGTATACGCTCTCCGGCCTGTAACCGAATGCAACTGCAACGCAGCGATGCGTGGTGGAGAGCAGCAGGAGGTGAACGACCAGTCCGTAGGATAACAAACTCGATTCGGCCGGGTGCGGTCGGGGAGCCTGCTAGCCAGTGGCGAACCCTACACCGGAAACGAAAAGCTCTGGCGCTGAGGGGTAGCGTGTGAAAGCGACAAGAGCGGCTGCCTTGGTGATTGGAGACGGAATGGTTAGGAAGGCCACTCGCGTGAATCAGGGAGGCCTGTTCGTTGAAAGAGCCGGAGTTCATGGACCAAGTCCCAAAGAGCCGGGGTGAACAGGAGTCAGAGCGCCCATAGTAGCGATGAAATCTCGTAACTGAGATGGAGCGAAGGGAGCGCAGGAAGGTGGATTCGAATCGGGCCGAACGATGTGACGGCTACACCAGCGCCAGTGCCTGAATGGGCTAAGCGAGTTGGCACGCCTGCGATTAATCCGTCGTTCTGGACGAAACGGATGTTGGTGCTCACTGAAGTGCATGGACAGCTCTCTTTGAAATCCGTGTACGCGCATCAATCCTTACAGAGGTGAACCACCAACTGGAGAGCCGGATGCGGGAGATCCGCATGTCCGGTTCGGAGGGAGGGGGAGCCAAGCAGCTCTCCCTACCCCTATTTCAATTCGTTCGCTGCGCGAACGCGTTGAGCGACTTTTTGTGCAAAGCCAAGTAATTTAATTAATGCCGATGGACGGTTGCCGGAAAGAGGCAGTTCGAAAACTCGCTGTTGTCCTAACGCGAAAAAACAGATCGGCGATCTATTGGTGGGCGTCTGGGCGAATCAGTAAAAAGGGCTGCCTTCTTTGGCGCCCCTTTTTGCAGTAGTAATTCCCGTACTCGATCTATTTCGGACAGGATTTAACACACCTGCGATGCCGTCCGTTTATGGTTCTTTCACATGCGGCGCGGTCGGGACCGATTCTGCCCCTGCATGCCTGCAGTTCCGCCTTATGCTCGGCGTTGCAATCCTGCACGCAGGTCTTGTGGAACCTTGGAGTAACTGACCGCCTTGGATTTGACCGTGGTATAGGGAATGTTGGTCTCGCGGGGTTTCCTGGAGGTGGTCCACCAGCCCTTCGGCCTCTGCCCTGCGGTGTGCCACCTGCGACAGTAAGACTCAAACCTAAACTGAGGAACGCTGCTCCCGCGACCATTCTGACCAAGCGAATATTTAGCTTCATAACTAACCTCCAGTTCAGAATATAGATGAAGGACAGCATGGTGACAACGGCTGGTTAGTACCCTGTCCTGGAGTCAGTACCACCCGCGTCAGCGGGTGGGTCATGAAGTCATCCAGCAGTCGGCAGTCAGTACCACATGAGTTGGCAACTACGCGCCGCGCGCGCGACTTGCTTGCAGCGGACGAGGAACCTGGGTTTCTTCTTCCCCGAATTGTTTTGGCCAGAAGCTCCTGCGACACTAAGAGTCACAGCCAGCGCAAGTGACAACAAAACTGGAGTAGTCGTGATGATTTTCAAAACTTTTTCTTTCTACATACAATGCTAAATTTATCTGCCCAGCTATTTGCTCAATTGGGGAGCTTGCGTGCGCACGTAACTGAGCACGGTACCGCCAAAGCCTACCGCCCAACCGTGCTTGCGGTCTGTGAAAAATATTCTTTCCAGCGGATGTTCAGTGCCACTTCGCTCCGGAGTCCAATGCAGGCCACCATCATTCGTGTAGATGATGGTGCCTTCGGCGCCAACGGCCCAGCCTTCAACCGCGTCCAGAAACTTTACATCAAACAGATCGGTAGCAATACCGGAGCCCTGTTTTACCCAAGTGCGTCCGCCGTTTATGGTGTGGTAGATAGTGCCGCCGCTCCCAACCGCCCAACCCAAACGATTGTTGACAAATGAGGTAGCCGCGAAACGCACGGCATTCTGACTCGCATCGGCCAACCGTGAAAGGTGCCAGGTTTCTCCACCGTCTGACGTTTGAATAATGGTGGCGCCCGCTCCGACCAACCATCCGCGATACTCGTCAATGAAGGCGCCGCCGAGAAGCAGATGCCGAGTAGGTGATTGCAAGCGAGTCCAGCTTACGCCGGAGTCACGCGTAGTAAAGATCGTTCCTCCTTCCCCGAAGGCCCAACCACGTCCCCCTTGGCTGAAAACCGCCCGCACCAGGCGAGCGTCCACGTCAGCGCCACCGATATTTATGTGTTTCCAGTTTTCGCCTCCATTGCTTGTTTGCATTAGATATGTGCGCGGGTCATCTTTACTTTTCAACTCGTAAAGGTTCGCCTCGCAAAGAAGCCATCCATTCTGGTCGTCGGTGAAATAAATGTCGCGCAAGACATCTAGCGTAGGCTGAGATTTTGTCTGCCAGCTTTTGCCGCCATCCATTGTTGCCAAAAGCGTGCCTCTGCTGCCTACTGCCCAGCCACGGTTTTCATCGAGAAAGAAAACTGCGTGAAGCCAAGCCAGCGACCCCACACGTTGACGCATCCAGGTGCCAGTCTGAGCAGGGGCAGGCAGACAAAGGAAAGTAAGCAGTAGGCAGCAGCAGGCGGCAGGAAATGGGAAACGCACCGCCCGGCACGATGATGACGCTCTGTCTGCTTGGCGACCGCGAACTCCAATATCCATCTTATCGATCTCTTCTCGCCTAAATCCAATACCCAATCTTCGCAACAACTGCTCCACTCTCCTTGCTGCGGCTCCTTGCTTCCTAGAGCACTCCGAAGATCCGCGCAAAGCTGAGGATAGACGCGAAGCCCATGATTTTTTGAAAGGTCTTTAGCTTGTTTCCCGGTACGATAATCTGATCCCCCGGCACCAGGTAAGTATTGTCCGCGGCTCTGCCTTTGTAGATCGCCGAGACGTTTACAGCAATCGGCGAGAGATTGCCGTTGGCTTGACGGCGTAGAACGACAACTTTGCTCTTATCACCTGTCTGCAGCACACCTCCCGCTTCGGCCAATGCCTCCGTCACTGTCATGCGGTGGTTCATCAAGCGGATACCTGGTTGCCCCACGTCACCGATGACGCTATAACGATAAGACGATGCCTTATCAAGCGATACGGTAACTTGCGGGTCGATGATGTATTCGTCGTATTTCTTCTTAATGAGTTCGGCAACCTCGTCAACTGTCTTGCCGTTGACGAAAATCCCGCCCTGTATGAGCGAGAGCGAGATGCGACCACTCGGTGGCACGATAATGCCTGAACGCGAGTATCGATCTTGATTGAAGACTACAACGGAAATTACGTCTTCGGGGCCTAGCCGGTAGGTGGTGAAAAAATTATTGTAATAGGGAACAATAGCTGCTTCCTCCGAGAGTTGCTCATGCCTATTAGCCTCTGTTTCCTGAGGCACGTCGGAAGGCCTCCGCCCTGTGTCATCAGGTTCCAGCCTGTCTCCTGATTGTGGATTGCTCGGCTCTTGTCCAACCTTCTTATTCTTGTCTTTGACCGGGTCCTGGCTTGCGGCTGTTCGTTGTCTGGTTTTTTGCGCATCGGTTTGCGCTTGAGCCAGAACTCCAACGAATGAGGCCATAGACAAAGTCACAATCGCTGACACTGCTAATTTCTTCGTTTTCTTCATTTCAAACCTCCAAAACCCGTGGCGTCTCATTGAGCGCCTCGCCCAAACAGAATTATCTTGACCGTCTCAAACAAGATGATTGCATCGAGAAACAAGCTATGGTTCTTGATGTAGAAAAGGTCGTATTGAAGCTTTTGTCGCGCATCTTCGATGGAAGCTCCGTACGGATAATTAATTTGAGCCCATCCTGTTAATCCCGGCGCGATCAGGTGGCGCTGCTCGTAATAAGGAATTTCCTGTGCAAGTTGAGCCACAAAATGAGGACGCTCCGGGCGGGGACCGACAAAATTCATTTCACCGCGCAGGATATTCCAGAACTGCGGTATCTCATCAACGCGAATCTTGCGAATAATGCGGCCTACTCGGGTGATTCGTTCATCCGCTTTGTTTGCCCATACTGGTCCGGCCTTCTCAGCATCAAGTTTCATCGAGCGAAACTTGGTAAGAACGAAGGGGCGTCCGTTTTTGCCGACACGTTCCTGCTTGTAAAAAACCGGTCCACGCGAATCGATTTTAATCAGAATCGCCGTCAGCACCACGAGCGGCAGCGAAAGAACGGCGCCCGTCAAAGCGACTAATCTGTGCACACCGCTGCGGATAATCGCGGCCAACCTAACCTGGCGGCCTCGCCCGGAGAAAATAAGCCACGAAGGGCGAATCATATTCAGCGAAACACGTCCGGTAACTCTCTCGTAGAAGGTAGCCCCCTCCTCTATCGAAACATCGCCCGCGAGACTTAGCTTGAGCAGTTTGTCAGTCGGAAGCTGACCGCGTCTTTCGCCCATGGCAACAACGATGCGGTCTATGCCTTCCCGTTTCACGATCTCGTCGAGGTCCTCGGTCAGGCCGATAACGCGCGGGTTTATCAAACTCTTGCCGATCAGTTCTGAATCCGTGCCGACAAATCCCACAATCCTGTAGCCGGCGTCAGGCCGGTCGAGTACCTGCCGGGCCACCTCTACGGCGAGATTGCCTGAGCCGACGATTAGAATCCGTTCGCCAAAGTCAGGATGTCCCAAAAACCAGTGAATGGAGATCCGCCAACCAGCCATCAATGCGAGCGCCATCGGAAGCGCGATCACGGAAACGCCCCGACCGAGCATTAGTCGCGGGTAGGCGTAAAACGAAACGGCCAGGGCTATCCAAGCCAATCCGAGCGCCTGCATCAGCCGCAACATCAGTTCACGGCGGTCGCGCATAACGATGAAATCGTATAAGTCAAAAAGATAGAAAGCTGCTAAACAGAATGTTGTGGCAAAGCCGGCCTTGAAGTAACCATACTTCTCGATTAGTTCGTATGGCGCTCCTGCCACACCAACGCGCAAATAGACGGCACCGATGATCACACCGAACATTAAGGCCGCCTCGGCGAGAAGCAGCAATACGGTTCGTCCATTCAATCGCGACGCTCTCAATTGACTACAGCGACCCCCTCCTGGCGCTCACCAGGCAGTTGTTTCATCTTTGCTTCCGTGAGTCCTCGGTCTCGATTGTAATAGCGGCGTTGGTAATAGTAGGCCGATTCATCAAATTGCTCGTCAACGCGATTCAGGACAACTCCAAACAATTTTTCCCGTGGGATCTGTTCCAGCAGCCTGTCGATCAAGGTATAGCGTGTCTTACCGGAACGAACGACGAGCAGGGCGCCGTCTGCACGGTTCGTCAAAACGTTGGCATCTGTAAAGATTCCCAATGGCGGAGCATCGATGATGATGTAATCGAACATTTTCCTTACATCGGTCAGAAGGCGAGCGTAAGAAGGCCCGGAAAGCAACTCGGCGACGTCGTCTCGAGCCTTTCCACCCGGTAACAGATACAGGCCCGCAGGATCTAAGCGGACGATCGCCTCTTCCGTTTTTACGGCCCCGCTCAGAACCTCCGAAAGCCCTCTCGGTGCGTCGATGCCAAGGTACTCCGTGGCACAGGGCTGGCGCAGGTCGCTATCGATAACCAGCGCTCGCACACCCTCGGTTTGGGCCAGGAGCCAGGCCAGATTGAGCGCGGTTAATGTCTTCCCTTCGCCGACTCCGGCACTAGTGATGACAATGGCACGCATCTGCTGGCGTTCGCCGGCTTGTAGCAGTTTCGTGCGCAGTGAACGAAACTGTTCACAGTAAGGAGAACGGGGTTGACTAACAGCGACAAGGTGAGGTTCGACGCGCGCGGGGGAAATGTCATAAGTGGCAAATCCCCCGACGCGCGCCGCCTCGGCAGCGCCCAAAGTTGCCCCAGCATCACGCGAAGCCATTCCGCCGGGGAGTGCCAACCCGCCGGGTACATCCGCAGTGTGCGCAGAGGACGCTGAATTTTGCGCCGTCTCATTAGAGACTGCCAGAAATGATGAGCGGCCAGGTGGCTGCTCTTCACTTTGCCTGGCGGAAGGTGACCCAGGAACACTGGGAACTTCGCTGCGGCGCTCTGAACTTGCTTCTTGTCGCTTTCGCGCGCCACCTTGGTCAGCAGCGCTCGCTCGTTTTATCGCGTCAAAAACTCTTCCCATCAATTTACCTCTCAAACTACATAAATGAATCTCAGAAGCCCTCGCGTGTGACCTGGTTACTGTTCTTGCTCCACCGGCACCGGCGCTGCACTCTCCGTGTCGGTCTCTGCCGCTGAAGTTCCCGCTGCCCACAACTCAGACCGACCGGCGGAAGAGAAGATTCTGGCTGGCGCCTCTCGTTCTTCACCTGGTTGCATTCCGTGATCCGACCGCGGCAGCATGTCGAAGGTTTCTGCAATATCCTCAATAATCGAAGGTCCGATCGTAATCTCACCGGCTGCGAAGCCGGCCAGGAGAGCGTTATCGCAAAGATTGTTTATGCTGCGGGGGATTCCTTCCGAGCAGCGGAAGATGTAAGAGATGGCGCCCAGGGAAAAAATGTTGGTGCGCTCGGCGCCTGCAACCAGCAGGCGCGATATGATGTACCGCTCGGTTTCCTCGATGTTTGGTAAGGGCTTGATCACGCAACGCAGTGCAATTCTTTGCTTTAGCTGGCGCAAATCAGGATCGTTCAAGACCTTGCGCAATTCCGGCTGTCCGGTTAGGACGATTTGCAATTGCTTGGCGGTGTCCGATTCAAAATTTGAAAGCAAACGAATTTCTTCGAGCACGTGCGGAGATAAACCCTGAGCCTCATCAATAATAAGAACTGTACGCAGTCCCCTTGAATGGCGCGACTCGAGACTTCGGCCCAATTCCATCAACAGCTCCGACTTTGTTTCCCATTTCTGAACATCAAGCAGCGCAGCTACATGCTGGTAGAATTCCGGCACCGACAAACGCGGATTGAAGATGTAAGCGACCAAAACCGTGCGGTCCAGGTGCTGCATTATCCATCGCAGTATCGTTGTTTTGCCGGTGCCTACTTCGCCCGTCACTACCACCAGTCCTTTGCCGCTTTCAATGCCATAGTGGAGATTGGCCACCACCTCCGTATGCGACGGAGTGAAATAAATGAAACGCGGATCGGGCGTCAGCGCGAAAGGCAACTCTTTTAACCCGTAGAATTCTGCGTACACTCTTCTGAACCTCCAAGTTCGGGACGAAAATCACTCCCCAACTTCTTTATCAACTTCTTTATGAGGAGCGACCCGACGATAGAAATTCGAAAACATGGGTAGCCTTCAACGCCAGCGCCAGCACTGGAATGATCACGATAGTCCCAGTTACAGCGGCAGCGAGCAATAGCCTGCGACGACGAGGAAGGGCCCGAGCTTCTTCTGGCGTGAGCAGCTCAGGGACTGAAATGAGCACGGGCAAGCCGGTGTAGTGGCGTGCATCTTCGGCGCTTTGAATGGTAAAAAGACGGGGTATCTCGAATATGCCCGTTAGTAACAATCCGAGCCCCAGCCCGACAGCAAGACCGATCCCGGAAAGCATGATTCGCTTTGGTGCCACCGGTTTGGAGGGCAAGTTGGCCGGGTCGACCACTTCGATTCCCTCCCCCTGTTGCTGCGAAGCCGCATCAGCGCCGAGGGTAATTTTTTGCTGTTGTAGCAACAACTGATCGTAGGCGCCCTTCTTTGTTTGATAGTCACGTTCGAGCGCCCCGAGAGCGACCTCCGCGCCGGGAACGCTATTGATGCGCTGCAGGATCGCGCCGATCTGCTTCTCATTGTCATCAAGCATTTTTTGCTCGCGCTTTATTTCGCCATCTACTGACTTGATTTGCGCTTCGGTGTCAGCGACGCTCAAATCAGGTCGATTCTGCAACTTTTGTTGCTTTTCTACGATTCGTTCCTTCCATTCGGCAACCATCTGGTCCATCTCTTTGCTAACCGAGTCAAGCTGGGCTTGTTTGGCGAGAACGTCAGGATGTTTCGGCTTTAGCTCCGTCATCATGCGCTGCAGTTCCGACTGGAGATCCGCCTTTCTTTTTACCAGTTCGGCCCAGGCAAGAGTCGTCTTCGGGTCGGTAGTGTTTTCGGCATAATCGTCTATGGTCTGCTGGAATTGTTTCTTCAGCAGCGTCGACTGCGTCGTCAGGGATGAACGCCTATCCTGCAAACGGCCGATTTCCGAAATCAGAGCCTTCTGTTGTTCGCGCAAGCCTGTTAATTGACCGACGAGCGAGGTGGCCTCCGTAGGTAAGTTACCAACATTCTTCTGCATGAACTCGAGCCGTTTATCATCTACTGCATTAAGCTCGTCTTTTGCCTGTCTGACCTGTTGGTCAATGAACTGCTTGGCCGAGTTGGTAGAGTTGACCGTATTCTTCGTCTGTTCGTTAATGTATTTACTGGCCAACTCCGAGGTGACCGCCTGAGTAATCTTTGGATCACGGCCGCGGTAGGTGATGTTGAAGCCATTAGTAATATCGTTGCGGCTGGTATTGACCTCGACCTTAATGTCTTTGCGCATCATGTCGATAATCGATTCCATAGGTTCTCCGCGAAGTCGCTCCGGCTTATAGAGCTCATACTGATTGACCAGCGGCTCCAGCGAACTGCGGCTGGTGACAACCTGGGCAATACTCGTCAGCTGACGCGTTAAGCTGTCTTCCGTTATTGTCGGAACCACCGTTGTTGGCAGGGTCGAAGGTTTTACAACAATTAGTGTGACCGACTCATAAACATCCGGCAACCGGTACACTACCCAGCTCACGGCACAGGTTACAGCAATAACAGGAAGGATAATCAGCCACTTACGTCGCCGAATTATCTTTAAGTATTCGCTAGGGCTTCGCTGGCGAAATTCAATACTCATACAGCACTCCTATTTCTGTTTCTTTCAACCTGAGGTTTTTCCCGTCAGCCGGCGAATCTGAGATCTTGTTTTCTCGCCTACTTGCTGTAGATTTGCCGTCTTCGCAAAATCTTCGCCTCTATGTTTTCCTACAAACTAGCCAATGCCTTGCGTGCTTCGTCGATATCGCTGAATGGTGATTTGTCAGCCAGGCGCAGCGAAGCTTCCAGCTCGCGTCGAGAGCCGGCTTTGTCACCTTTAGCTTTCAAGGCCATACCGAGATGGTAATGATAAGTTGCGCTCGGAGCCGCTTTACTACTGCGTGCAGCTGCTTCGTCCATTGAAACTGCCTTTTGTAACTGCTCAGCCGCAGCCCCATAAAGCCCCTTTTTATAGTAAATCCAGCCCAATGTATCGGTGAACCCAGCGATGTTGGGATTCTTTTGAACCGCGCCCTGGGCCAGCCGGACCGCTTCATCCAGATTGCCTTTGCCCTGAACGGCATAAAGCCACGCAAGGTTATTAGCGGCAATGACTGTGTTTTGATCTTTTTCCAGGGCCTTGCGGTAGTAATCCGCGGCCACATCGTAGTTCTTCCGCGAGTCTTCGAGCATTCCGATTATGGTGTAGGCGGCCGGATCATCAGGTCGAAGCTCGAGGATCTTTTTATACTCCGCTATGGCACGGTCCTCTTGTTTGGTGTTAATGAAGAGAGCACCCAAAGCCGAGTAGGCGGCTATGTAGTTGTGGTCCAGTTCCAAAGCTTTGCGTAACTCGGCTTCAGCACCCTGCGCGTCGTGCTGAAACCCATAAACCTGGCCCTTCAAAAAATGTAATGACGCGTTGTTCTGATAGGAATTCAGCGCCTGATCGATCGTCGCGTGAGCTTTGTCAAAATCATTTTTTCTCGCATATAAGGAAATTAGCCCGCTTAGCGCGTTGAAATCCGTCGCACTAACTTTAAGTGCGCTCTGATAGAAGCCTACCGCTTCGTCAGGTTTGTTTTCCAACTGGGAAACCGCAGCCAAATTATTGTAGGCCTCAGTTTCGTTAGGCGCGGCCTGACGAGCTGCTTCGAAGTCCTGCCGAGCGGCCGCCAGGTTGCGTAGTTGTACTTGCGCAGAACCGCGCGCCAGGTAAGTTTTTGCCCGAATTTCTTCCAGCAATTGCGGTGAGTTCTCCCGATCCGGAGCAACTTTACTCAACCGGTCGAGTAATTCTGACGCTAAACTCAGCGCAGTCTTGGGATCGCCACCAGCAATATTGATTTGCACCTGCATTAACTTACCAGGCAGGTAATCAGGATAGTTTCTTCCCAAATCTCCGGCAAAAACTCTTGCTTCATCTATGGCCCCCAAATTGAATTTTGCCTGGGCCATAAAATATAGCCCCGGCCCTGAATTTGGTTCCTGTCTTAATACTTCCTTCAAATCCTCGATCGCGGCCTTCAGACCATCCGCCTGTCCGCCCTGAGCTCGCAGTCGCGCACGCAGCAGAAGTGCCTGCCTGTCGTGCTGATCTTTCTTAAGCGCCTCCTCAATCAGCGCGCTGGCCCCATTCGTGTCACCACGCATTAATAAGATTTCAGCGAGCCGATAGCGAGCGTGCGCGTAATCAGGCGACTTGGAGAGGATGTCCTGAAATATCCTCACGGCATCATCCGTGCGATTGATGGATGAGTAAAAATCAGCCAGGACCGCCTGGCTTTCGGGTTTATCTTTTTCAAGATCGGCGAGCGCCTTGTATGCCTCCTCAGCCTTATCCAGCTGCTTGTTGACCATGTAAAAACTCGCCAGGGTAAATCTGGCATTCCGATCAGTCGGCGCTACTTCTACCGCTTTCTTCAACTCAGCTTCGGCCTCGGAAGGACGGTTCGCTTGAACTAGATACTTTCCATATTCGGTATGCACTAACGCCGAGCCGGGGTCGATTGATATTGCTTTCTTGAACAGTTCTTCTGCTTTGACCCGGTCGTTGGTCGCTATGTAGAAGCGGGCAAGGCTGAGATAAGATTCAACGCGTTTGGGATCTAAGTCGATTGCGCGATTGAGTTCCGCCAGAGCTTCGTCCTTCTGGTTCTGCGCAAACAGGACGCTGCTAAGCAGGATATGGCCTTCAATGTTTTTGGCATCCTTTTGCAGAACCTCTTTCGCCAGGCGCTCGGCTTCCCTAATAAGGTCCGACTTTCCCTTACTGGCAGCTAGATAATAGTTACCAAGCTTGTTTCTGGCCTCGAGGTTATTCTGATCCAGCTCGATTGTTTTCCTTAGCTCCTCGATCATTTCAGGAAACCGCTGCAGGCCCTCATAGGTTCGCGCCAGGCCCCAGTGGGCCGCCCCAAGTTTGTCATCTATCTGCAGAGCATTGCGAAACTCAAGAGAAGCTTCCTGAAACTTCGAATCCTTCAGATAAGCTTCGCCCTTGCTAAGATGGGCAGCTTTGGCTTTTTCGGGATTCGTGCAGCCACCGAGGGAAACGGCGGCCGCCAGAAGAAGGGAAAGTAAAGTTGAGTAGTAAAAAAACTTTCGGGGCTTGGTATTCATTCTGTTTTTTTTGCTCCTCGCAGATTAAGCCTGGCCAATTTCCGGTTAGACTAATTTGCGCTATCGTGACTTCGTTGTGCATCCCCGGCGGGCAATAGCCTAGTGACGCCCAAACAAAGTAAGACACTAATAAAGATGGAGAATTGCACAACCTTTCCGCGATATGCGGGTTAAATAAAACTTTTCCCCGAGTTTTAGGACCGCGGCAAACATACTTTCAGTTAGGAACGAATTCCGGCAGTACTCCGGATGTTACGGCCGCGAAGTCTCTCGCGGATTCGAGGGCAGCGGCGTCTGACGCCGTTATCGGCACCATCACCCGCACCATCGCTGCATCTGATCTCCGGAGACGTACACTGTCCAGCACCGTATAAATCTTGCCCCAATACTCGCTCGCGATGGCTCTGCCGCGTCCCTGATACCAATAGATCATCAGCTCCCGGAGGTTGCCATTCTTAATCACGTATTTATTTGCCACGAAGCTTTTCCCGTTCGGCAATGTGATTGTAATCATCGCTGGGTCTGCCATGCTCCAGCCGGCTCCCGGCAAGCAATTCAGCGGGCTGTGATAGCTCGCTCCGTCTCGCTGAGTCGCGTAATACCCGATGTACAAATTAGCCATCTGGCCATTACCGAGGCGATAGTCGCGCAGAAGATAATCGCTGGCGCGCAAGACACTCATCGTCTGGGCATCAAAGCGCTGGTCGACGCCCGCCTGTTTCCAGGCGCCAACCTGCACCGGAAAATTCTTCAATTCCTGGCGTTCGACGTGCGCCTCGCTAAGATATGCCCAAGTGTTCACGAGTATGCCACCCGCAACTAGCACCACCAGCAAAAGCCCAAAGCGCCAGGAACTCTTCATCTCAATCGGCCCCTTCCGATTGCGCCACCTGCGGCGCCGAGCCCACAGCCGGTTTTAGTGAATCGATCTGTTCTAAAGCCGCGCGTTCGCCGCGTGAGTTATTTGAAAATAACGAGCGCAAACGATCTAAGCCCCAACCAAACGCGAACAATAAAAGAAACGCAACGATATAAATGACCCAACCTGAAAAAGAATGGAAGAACCCATCGGCTACTTTTACTCCGTAATAGCGTGCCAGAATACCGGTGCCACTTACTCTGAAAGCGTTTGTCAAAATTGCAATCGGAACCGCCGACAGCACGATAAGTGTGGACCGCCAAAAGCCCCAGCTTCTCAACGAGTTGAATGGTCCGGTCTTTCTCGTTCCATCTCCGGTTGTGCCGGTTCCCCTCGGCGCTCGAGGATAACTGAAGTAAGCGAATACCACTGCCAGTGTCATCAATGTCATTAATGAACGAATTCCGCTGCACGCCTCAACCACTTCCAGCTTTTTAGTTTCCACGGAATTCAGAGGCATCAGCTCGATGACGTTGCCCTGTCGCAAAACTGGAATATCAAAGAGCCTCATCGACGAAACTGCACAACGAGAAGCAAACAACTGCAAGGGGAAGGCGATCTTGTTGAAAACGATGACCGGGATTGGAATCGCCAGTAGCAGCAAACTCAAAGGCACCCACACCAGGCGAAGCAAATGCCCCCCCCAGAAGTAGACAACCACTCCGGCGAGCATGAGCACGAGTGAAGTGCGCTGCATGAAAAGTTCAGCGCCGGCCACGCCGGTCCACAAGGCAAACAATGCCAACAGAATCGCGGCTCCGCCCCAAACCATGGAGGGTTTATACCGGCCCTGACGTAGCTTCTCCCGTTCCGCCCAGAGAATGTAACCGATAACAAATGGGATTAGGAGACCGTGCGAGTAGTTCTCGTCCACCCACCAATCGTGCGAGAGCTTAGCGAGCACGGAAGCGTAGACGAAGATAAGAGCAGAAACGACGGCGAGGGTTCGCCAGAGATTCTTAGGGGGAAGGACACTCATGCCAAATTCCTTGAAGGTTTTCGCAAGAAAAGGGCAATTTCCCTTGCGAAAACGAGGGGACGACTTAACTGTCGCCTCGAAAACTGAAAACTCGCTGCACAGCTTACATCAAACATGCATCTTGTTACAAACACAAAAGCCGTAGGAACAGTAAGCATAAACACCGAACAGGGAGGTTCTTCCGTAAATTCCCTCCAGGAGAGTCAGAAGTACCGAAGCGCGCTTCAATTTTTCTGCCAGGCACTGTGTCTCACATGGCTCTCAAATGGTCAAACCTCAACCTCCCTGGCGCTCTCCTTTATGTAATCGGCAACTTCCTCAACTGGCTCCCGGTCTTCACTGAACCTGAGTGCTGCAAACTTTTTTCTCGCTGATCTCGAGACACTCAATCGAGATTGGCCAAGCAAATTGATTTCACACGTCTTAATCCCGGATCACTTCCATCTGATCTCCAATCCCCGCGATGGTCGAATAAAGGAATTTGCTCACGATCTGAAAAGCCGAGCCGCGAAGGCAATTCTGCAGACAAACAGCCACTTCAGGTTTCCTAAAACTGACGAAGGTCACCAGGTCTGGCAAGAAAGCTTCAAAGATGTGGCCTTATGGAGCGAGTGGATGATCTGGCAAAAGATCAACTACATACATGCCAACCCGGTCAAGGCTGGATTAGTAAACTCTGCTAGAGACTATTACTGGTCGAGCTTCCGTTCGTTCCATTCACTGGGTGATGAGCCGTTGGTGGTAGATCATGATTGGTGGTAGCCAGAAGATTCAGAGAAGAACTTTTTGCAGGGTTGAAAGGTTGAAGGAAATTATAAGATGGTCCAGCAGGACGAGTGCCTCCGAGCCTGGCGATTGATTGATGCAGCGGACGACAACGATGCGGCTGCGACCTCAACAGCAAAATGCCTGAGAGTCATCAGCGAGTCTGAGAACATCGCGTTCGAAAACTAAAGATCTCGCACGCGAGACTTCTCTTACGGCGTGCCGAAGCGCTGGCGGTACTCAAGTGAATTAACGAAGCCGCTGACCATGGTGCGCGAAGATGCGCCTGAATCCAGAAACTGAATCCACTGCAGATATAAGATGTCCGGATCGCGGCGCAGATAACCAAAGTACTCCATCACCACAAACGCCTGATTGAAATACTTGGTCGAGACTTCATCGCTCTCCACGATCTGTCGCAACACCTGCGCGCGGGTCAACGTAGCCGCGTTGAGCCCGTCAATCAGCGCCTGCCGCGTAGCTGCCGGCAACGTCACCGCTGCGGTCGTTAGTAAGGTATCCACATATTGCGTGTTGTTCAGCGGGTTATAGATCGCCACAAACGCCGGTCGCGCCATAAAGTCGGCGATTAACGCCACCTTGCCCGCCTCTAATTGCGTCGAATCCAGAAAGCCACTCAGACGCTGAATGTCAGGCATGAATTCCAGATAGTCAGGTTTGCGGCCGAAGGCGACCGGATAGAAGCGATAAGCGAAATAACCACGCTGCTGAAACTCGGGCGATTTGAAGAAATCCTCCGAGACATGCACCCGGTCGCAACTCGTATCACCGGCCGCGCAGTTGTTGAGGATACTTACCCAGGCTGCGAAGCCTGGCTCATCTGGCTCGCGGTTGAGAAAGTCTACATACTGCTGCCGCACCATGTAGGACGCGAAGTCGATGGGGTTGGCTATATCGCCGTACGTGATAAGCACATCACTCAACTCCAGATTAGTGATTGCTTGACGCAGATGACTCTTCACTCCGGCGAGATCCGCCTGAGTTGCGGCCTGGTTCGCTTGGGACGCGGCGTTAAACGCCTCCTGAAGTGCAACGTCGATTCGTGCGGCTGCTGGGTAAGCGTCTCTGCTATCGGTGAAAATCGCGTAAACCTCTTGGATCTCAGAGTCAAACTCTGCGATGGCTGTCGTTACTGACTGGTCCATTGGCGATCCGTTGGCGGAAATATACGTAGAGTCTAGTTGATTACTCAAATTCTTCCCGGTCCGTTTCGCCTTCCCCACACTCTTTCCTAAACTCCGTGTTGGCGTCGGCGTCGGCGTTGGTGTTGGCGTCGGTGTCGGCGTTGGTGTCGGCGTAGGCGTCGGGGTCGGTGTCGGCGTAGGCGTCGGGGTCGGTGTCGGCGTTGGTGTCGGCGTTGGGGTTGGCGTCGGCGTTGGTGTTTCGGCGCCGGCGAGACGCCAGACGAGGTATCTACCGGAGGCGCGGTAGTTCATGGCGTAGTCTTTGCCCTTACCGGAGTC
>WNGK01000259.1_pt1 | contig 70108 bp, 59 predicted proteins | sample 5400601 | NCBI WGS metagenome assembly WNGK01 (sample SAMN13153376, study PRJNA577476) | soil metagenome | isolation source: 60 cm soil or saprolite under Garry oak tree replicate 1 | place: USA:California | collected 2016-06-15
GGGGATGAAATGGAAACGGTTCTTGGGTACACTCTGTTGTCATAAGGCTGTCTTCCTTCGTGGCGTAACTTCTACTCTCAATAGCTTTTATGCCACGAAACGACAGCCTTTGCTATTTTTTAATGAGAAATGCGGGCTAAGCTAACGTCTTAGTGCGCCCCCCGACCGAGCAGTACGATCTTGACAGTCTGGAACATAATCAGCATATCCAAACCGAGGGACGCGTTCTTGATATAGAACAAGTCGTACTGTAGCTTCTCGCGGGCATCCTCGAGCGTATTGCCATACTTGTACTGGACCTGGGCCCAGCCGGTGATGCCGGGCCGAACCAGATGGCGTACACCGTAGTAGGGAATCTGCTCGCTCAACCATTCCACGAACTCGGGGCGCTCCGGACGAGGACCCACGAAAGCCATGTCGCCCTTAAGCACACACCACAGCTGGGGAATCTCATCGAGGCGGGACGAGCGCAGAAACTTACCAATTCGCGTGATTCGTGGATCATCGTCGGTGGCCCACGTCGCGCCGGTATCGGCTTCCGCGTCCTTACGCATAGTCCGGAACTTGTAACAATGAAAGGGCTCACTCCCCAGTCCGACCCGCCGCTGGCGGTACAGAATCGGACCTGACGAATCCAGCTTGATCGCCAGGATGATAAACGGCAGCAGCGGAAACGCTAACAGCAAGCCGATCGCAGCGACCAGAGTTGAACACAAGCGGCGCGCGATCATGAAACCGCCGCTAAAGTCGAAACCATCGGCAAAAATCAGCCAGCTAGGGTAAAGCTCCTCGACCTCGATTCTTCCCGAGATCTTTTCCAGCCACGACGTTGCCTCTTCGATTTTCACCCCGGCAAGCCGTAGGTTCAGTAACTCCTCCACGGGAAGTGTCCCGCGTCGGTCAGGCATCGCGACAATCACCCGGTGCACCCCATCTTGCTGCGCTAGACCCAGCAGATGGGCGGCTACGCTCTCGCGCGTCAACTCTCCCTCCACGTTTCCGGTCCAGCCGACAACTTCGACACCGAGATCGGAGCGCTGGCGAAGTCCGTTCAGCAACCGTTGCGCCCGAGCGCCTGTGCCCAGCACATAAACCCGTTCGCGCAAATAAGGCTGTTGCACCAGCCAGCCATATGCGGCACGCCATGCGAACAGAGCGAACGTTAAAATAACCAGTCCCACCAGCGCGGAACCGTTGCGGGGCAGAAAGCGCGGGAAAACGAAACCCAACCCCGACAGAGCGAGTGCCACCAGACCCAGCACCAGTAGAATGCGGAAAGCTTGCTCCCACCTAGCGGCCATACTGGACGAGTCGTATAGATCCAGCCAGTGCGAAACCAGCAGCACAAACACCGTGACACCAAGAATCTTGAGATACCCGCCCTCGACGTTCAGCAGCAGCCAACTATCATCTCGATTTTGCAGCAGCGTTCCCAGCAGGAACGAGACCCACACAATCAGGGCCTCGCCAGCCAACAGCACCAGCGTGCGCATCGGGTAATGAACTTTGAAGAGCCGAATCACAATGTCAGACTCCCTAGGCCTTGGCTTCGGTTCCCCTTTTTTCGTAGGCTCCGTAGTAATAGCGGGAATAGGCTTCCGTGTCCGCGCTGGTCCCGTTGAGCACTACTCCCACCAGGATTTTGTCGGGAAATTCCTGGCGCGCCTTGCGCGCCATATCCACTGGGGTCGCATTGGAACGCACCACCATCAATACTCCGTCGCACGAATTGGCCAGCAGGCTGGCGTCGGAGACAGGCACAGCCGGCGGGGAATCAATAATGATCCAGTCAAACAGCGGCTCTACGCGTTGCAGCAGGAACTTCAACCGCCCATTGGCCACGAGTTCCGCGGGATTGGAAACCTCACATCCGCTGGGGATCAGTAACAGATTTTCCAAAGCTCCGCGCTGCATGATGGAGAACTCATCATTCGCTCCCTGTAGATAGTCGGCAAGACCCGGGGCAGACGTGGTGCCGAGCATGAGGTGCAGGCGTGGCCCGCGCAGATCGGCATCGATAAGCAGCACCCGCCGTCCGTGCTGGCGCACCATTACCTGCGCGAGATTCGCTGCCGTAAATGACTTGCCCTCTTTCGGAAGCGCGCTCGTCACCAAAATCTTTTTCAGCGTCATTTTTTCCCGGATCTGGTAGAGCCGGGAGCGCAGTGTTCGGAACTCCTCGCTGCCACGGGCATTGTCGTCGCCGTTGAGGAATAACATGGTCTTTGGGTCGGGACTCCATTGCACCGCCGCGCACCGTGCCAGCATCGTCTCGAGGCTGAAAGGACTGCCGAATGGGGGCAAGCCAGGACTCGCGTGCGCACTTACGGCCGGCGCTACCGCTGCGACCCTTGCCGCAGTGTCCGTGTCGATTACTCTCGGCTCTGTCACCGGCGATTCAGCCACCGAGAAATTGGACGGTACGGGACCTCCCTGCGATGCTGCCCGTTCCTGTTCGGCTTTCTTCAACGCTTCATGAATTCGGCTCATAGTTTCCTTTCCTTGGGGAGGTCTTTTTCTTCGTCACGTAAGCGATCAGCCAGTGTGGCCAGCGATCGCAAGGCTTCCACCAGGTCGAACTTTTCCGGGTTCGCGGTTTGCGGCGGCGGACCCGTCATCATGGCTCCCGAGGCGGTGTTATCGCTGAGGTCAAGATCTCTTGCCACGGCATCGACCACTGCCGGCACAATCACTTTTTGCTGATCAACGAAGGCACTTACCATACTGTGTTCGCAAAGCAGATTGACTACGCGAGGAATGCCGCTGGCATAGCGGTGAATCATCACCAGGGCTTCGGGATCGAAAATCTGCTGCCCGTTCGAGCCCGCGATGCGCAACCGCTGTTGCACATAGGCCTTGGTCTCGTCGAGCGTCAAAGGATGAGTCTTGGCTCGCAGCGTAAGCCGCTGCCGCAACTGCCTCAGTTGTGGTTGTTTCAGCCTTTGCTCCAGTTCCGGCTGCCCTACCAGTACGATCTGGAGGAGCTTCTCTGTGAAGGTTTCCAGGTTGGTAAGCATGCGAATCTCTTCTAGCAATTCGTCCGCGAGATTCTGCGCCTCGTCCACGATGAGGACGGCCGTCTCACCCGCCCGGTAGCGGTCTAGGAGCCAGTTGTAGAGACGCAACAGAATCTGGCTCTTGGCCTTCGAGTCGCACGGGATGCCGAAGTCGGTCATCATGTAGTCCAGGAATTGTGGCACGTTCATGCGGGAGTTGAAGATAAAAGCCGTCGCCACCTGCTGCAAGCGGAGCCACTCCAGCAGTTTGTTAATCAGAGTAGTTTTACCCGTGCCCACTTCGCCGGTGAGGAGCACGAATCCCTTGCGGCTCTGGATGCCATAAGTAAGGCAAGCCAGTGCCTCCTCGGTGTGACGCGTCAGAAACAGATAACGCGGATCCGGGTTGACATTGAAGGGATTCGCTCTTAGTCCGTAAAACTCTTTGTACATGGTCTTCGCCTAGACTCCGACGGTTTCCTTTTTTTCATCCGGCTGCTTGTTTCCCTTCCAGAACCTGCCAGTTCCGTTCTTGCCCATTCCTGCGCTTTCGCCTACCCACGGAATTGAGACCAGCATCGGAAGCCCCAGGGCTGCTTCTGCGTCCGCCTCGGTACGAATGGAGTCATCGCGCAACTCCAGCCAGAGAGCGATGCCGAGACCCAGTGCAAGGCCGGCTCCCAACCCTCCGCCGGCAAAGAGCAGCCGGTTGGGGAAGCTAGGAGCATCAGGCAGATTGGCGGGGTTGAGTAGATGCATCTGCTCGCCCTGTTGCTGCTGCTCCATCTTGAGCGTCATGTCGGACTTGCTCTTGTCGGCCAACAAATCCTGGTAGACCTTCTGGGCGTTGTCGTAATCGCGGGCCAATCCCTTGTATTGCTCCTCGACCGCAGGACTTAGCGCCACGCGTCCCTGGTACACCCCGATTTCATCCTGCAGCCTTTTCTGGGCACGGGTGCCTTGCATAATCAGGTCGCCGTACTGGTGGATTTGCAGCCGTAACTGCCGGATCTCTGCCGGCTCGGCCGCCGATGCTTTGTCACTGATCGTATCGTCGGCCTGAGCTGACGCACTGTTGATTTCGGTCAGCTTTTTCTTTAATCCGGCGATGTCGGCCTTGGCCTTGATCACGTCGGGATGGTCATCCGTGTATCGCGCCTGCAATTGCAGCAGCTGCGACTGCAACTCGGAAAGCTGCTTTTCGACCGTTTGCGGGTTTGTCGAAGATTGGGCGGACCTCCATGCCGCCAGCTGCTGCGCCAGCATAGACTCGGTGTAGGATTTGTCCTGCTGAGCCCGGTTCAGAGTCTGGGTGTTAGCTTCCAACTGCGAGTTCAATCCCATAAGGATCTTGAGGTTGTTTTCCTCCTGGCCGGGAAGCTGTCCCACATACTGTTTCTTGAAACTGGCGAGCTTGGATTCCAGATCGTCCAGATTGCGCTTGGCATCCCCCAGACCCTTGATCAGGAAGTCGGTTGTGCCTCGCGCCACGTCCTCGCGCGATTTGAGGTTCTCCTCGAGCAGCAGCGAGGTCAGTTCATTACAAATCTGCTGCGCCTCGCGCGGGCTGTGGGCGGTGTAGTTGATATAGAACCCCGGCACGGGACTGCCCTGACCCGGTTTCTTTTTCCCGGTCGTATTCCCCAACTGCGAGAGATCGGTCACCACGGGCTCCACTGTCATGTTCTGCCGGATATTGTCAACCTCGTCGTCCAGATTCTGGCCGCTCTTGACAGGTCCGAAGACGCGCTCGAGCAAGGGCTGCAAGCGGCTCTGGCTGAGCACTTGCTGTTGCAGGGTAGCGACGCGCGCTGTCAAATCCTGGGTCACCACTGCCTGCACCATGCCCTCGGGTACCTTCTGTCCCTCCACCAGCACCAACGATTGCGAGGTGTACTTCGCGGGGAATGCATAGGAGATGAGCCAGCCTGCCAGAGGCGCCAGAAGCGCCGGAATCAGGATCCACTTCGCCCGCCGGCGCAGCATCGCCAGATAGTCATCCATCGTCAATTCGCGATTTTCAATCATCCTAAGTATCCGATCCGGCTGCGCATCTCGGCAGCCTGAAAGTTAATCGATCCGTATGGGTCGGGGAGTCCAGTCAATTCCGATCGTGCCGACGTGCCTCTGCGAAACCCGGTTGCAACCGGGAAGTCCGATGCCGCAAAACGATTTATCAAAAGTCAGGTAGTTGAACTGGTAGCTGGCGAACGCGTGAAAATTACGCGCGATCATCCTATGCACACCCAAACCAGCAAAGCCATAGGCATATGTATTCGCGACAACGCCTGGGCAAGTAGGATTTGGATTCGTCACGGTCGGAGTGCACTCGCTCTGCTGTAGCGGGGTCAACGCCTGCTCACGGCTGTTTCGTGCGTATCCCAAATCCGCAAAGCCGCTCCATACCCGGCCTAAAGAGCGGGTGACGCTCAAGCGTGCAATATCGCTCTGGGCTCCCGCAAAAAAACCGGATCCGTTGGTAATGTAGCGGTCAAACGACAGACTCAGACTCGTCTTGGGAAACTTGTAGCGCAACGAGGCACGCCCAGCTACCGACAACCGAAGGTCAGTTCCCGGTCCGGATGTGATCGAAATGATCTGCGGGCCCGCGCCGATCAGGAAATCCATACGTCCCGAAATGCGATGCCCCCACATCAGTTGCACCACGTGACTGTGAAAGGAGAGGCCGGAGACCGAGAATTTGAATCCCTGGTACCCATACATAATGGCCGCTTGATCGTGCGGTCCGAGCATGCGGTTATAGCCCGCTTGAGCCGACACTTGGGTGCTCCCGAGAAATTGGGTCGACACCTGGGTTCCTGACGACAAATCAACCGCGTTTCCTGTGAAGTGTGCGAACCCGTACCCGCCGGTCAAGGTAACAGAGGACTTGGGGGTCAGGTTTTCAACCACGTCCACCAGACTGAGGTTCATGATGCGGGGAATTTGGGCCAACGATCCAAGCTGGGAACCGCCCAAAAAAACGTTCTGACCACCGAGCGAACCTCCGCCCAGCATCGCACCCTGACTGCTCAAGCTACCGTAAGCGCCGCCGAAGTTGCCCTCGGGCAGATAGCTGAAATTATCGCGAATCCCGAGCTGCCCTCTCTTCCAGGTGATTCTCTGATCCACATTGAGTTGCTCGATTTGCCTGAAGCCGATGCCGTGTGCGCTGTAATACCCCGCGCCTCCAACGAAGTCCAGAGCAAGTTTGTAGTTGCTCCACAAGCGTTGCAAAGTGAGGCTGCCCAGTGCGCGAGTGACAGAATGAAAGGACGAGCTACCGAGAGTGTCGGTCACGTTCGAATCAGCCGACTGGCTCAGATGCAGACCCGGCTGCAGGTAGCTCAGCGGCGCCGCATGAGGCTCCAGTCCAGGTTGATCGATTCCGGAAATAGGTGGGTTCTCGCTGACTGGGGGTGCGGGATTCTCCTGGCCAAATGCAGGCGCCGGTGTCGTCTCCGGCTGCTGGCCGCTGTCCGGCGCAGCGGTCGGGGACTGCGGGCTGCTATCTTGTGCCCGAGCCATGCCCAGCGCGAGGGGTAACAGCACTAGGATCAAAATGCTGCGACGTTTGCTCATTAAGCGTTCCTTGCTCCATGTTCTCACGGGACGACTACCTGGTCTCCCGGTTTGAGGACGATGTTTTGCTGCGTATTTCTGCCCTTGACTACCTCTTTGTAATTAAACGGCAGTTTCGTCTGCTTGCCGTTTTGCGTGCGCAGGACATAAATACCCTTAAGATTGGCGAACTGCGTAAAGCCCGCGCTTGAGAGTGCCTGAAGCACCGTCATGTTAGGAAACAACGGCATGGCGCCGGTGTGCGTCACTTCGCCCACCACGTAGATGCGCTGGCTGTTCATTGCCGTCACCACTACCGTGACGCGCGGGTCAGCGATATACTTCTTCAATTTTTCGGTAATCGAGTCCGCCAGTTGCATGGGAGTCAGGCCGGCCGCCAGAACGTCGTTGAGTAGCGGCAGCGAAATCTTGCCGTCGGGCCGAACCGGCAGACTGGTGGTCAGATCAGGTTCCTTCCACACCGAGATATGAAGATTGTCATTTGCGCCGATCACATAGTCAGGACCCGCCAAGGACTTGGGCATGGACTCTGCTGGCGTCTGATTGGTTTTCGCGTTCTTGGATGAGCCATCACTCTGTGCCCATGTCCCGGAGGCGAGCAGCCCTCCTATTATCAGCACTGCAAGTTTAGTCACTTTCGTCATGCCATCTCCCACTTAGTTAGGAAGCTCCATACTCCTCACATCCAATCTGCTTCAACTTATAGAGCAACGCTTTGTAACTGATTTGCAGCTCTTGCGCGGCACGCCGCCGGTTCCAGCGTGTGCGCGTGAGCACTTGCAGAATTAGCTCCTTCTCGGCTTCGCGTGAGGCTGCCCGCGCCGCTTGTCTCAGCGAGACTCGTCCACCATTGCCAACCACGTCCGGCCTGCGTAACAGCGCCCGCAAACCGCCCATAGCTACGCTCTCGTTTCCCAATGCGACCAGCGCCTTGGCAGCATCTTCCAGTTCATGCAAATTTCCCGGCCAGGAGTAGTCCCGAAAAAGCTGCAACGTCTCGGCGCTTAACAGCGGCACAGGGCGGCGAAAATCACGAGCGTACTTGCGCAAAAAATGACCGACTAAAAGCGAAATATCTTCCCTGCGTTGGCGCAGCGGAGGCAAGCGCAGGCAGACGCCACTAATTCTGTAGTAGAGATCCTCACGGAACCGTCCTCCTTTCACCTCCAACTCAAGATCTCGAGCGCTTCCGCCGATCCATCGGGCCCGACTACCTGCCAAGCCCTCGTGGTCTTCCACCGTGGGCGAGACATCCAAGAGTCGGGCTTGGCAATTAGTACTGAGATCAGCCAGCTCATCCAGAAAGACACTTCCCTGCGACAGTAACGTCTCCCCGCCCGCGCTGGGTGTCGCCAATTGTTCGGGCTGCAGTGTCGCGCAGGATACAGCCCGAAATGGCTGCGTGCTGCGGCGGGACATCTCATGGATGCGCTGCGCGATAGCGTGCTTTCCTGCCCCCAGCTCCCCTAGGAGCAGCACCGGAACCTCGCTCAGCGCCAGTTCGCGGATGACCGCTTCCACTGCCCGCATACTGGGGCTAATCCCTTCCACAAAGACGAAGCGCGACGGTTCAATGGAAGCAGTTGCGTCGCCGCTGTTGTTGATCGATTCAGGCAAATCTTTGCCCATGTTTTACCCTTTGTGGAGACAAAACGATACTTCGCTTCGCCCTCACTTCCGTGAGAGCAAGACTACTGCCACTAGCTCCTTCACCAAACCAGACTCTTGCGATCATTCTATGACTTGTTTTCAATAGTTTAGGGGAAAAACCCACATCCGCGGAGTAACTGGTACCAACCCTGAAAGCATAGAACGCGAATACATAGGAAATCATTTGCCCACATTGGGCGGCTGGCGGCATGATCTCCAGGGCGGAATAGGATGATAATGTATTCCCCACGCGGTCGGCAAACCAAAGGGCTATCGTCATCTTGGCCGGGATGAACCGCGCAACGTCGCGATCTTGCAGCAGTTAACCGAGACGACACTAAGTACCCTCGTCTTTCGGCCTTCCTTAATGGTCGTCATCGAGGATATGCCAAGGAAGCCAGGGGGTGAAAGTTACCCAAGTGGGTTACCTGCAGTATCCGGCTCTGCATTGCGAAGCACCTCCTGTTTCGCATATGCTCAGCTTTTCCACAGCCGGAAAGCGCGCTTCCGTGAACCAACTGGTGCAAACCGAGCCGCTGGTCTCCTCGCCCCCTTTCCGTCTGCGGGTGGGGCTGCCCTATTGGCAGATGGCAGTACTGGCGGGAGTCTCGCTTTGGCTTTATGCTCCTACTCTTTCTCGCTTGGTCGGACAGTGGTGGCAAGATCCCAACTTTTCTCACGGTTTCTTCGTACCTGCTTTTTCCGCATTCGTGATTTGGCAGGAGCGCGCGCGACTTGCGTCCCTTCGAACGCGACCTTCCTGGTGGGGTATGGGCGGTTTGGCCCTCGCTTTATGTGTGCTCATCCTTGGGCAGATGGGTGCGGAGCTTTTTCTGGCGCGATTCTCGCTCGTACTGTTGCTGGCGAGTTTGATTGTGCTTTTTGTCGGCTGGAATTATCTCCGTGCGCTCTTTTTCCCTCTTGCCTTTCTGCTGCTCATGATCCCCATACCCACGATTCTCTTCAATCAGATCACTTTCCCGCTGCAGTTGCTGGCTTCGAAAGTTTCCGCCGCCGTCCTGCCTCTGCTGGGTGTCCCAATTTTGCGTGAAGGCAACGTGATTAATCTGCCTGCCATGACCTTGGAGGTAGCCGAAGCCTGCAGCGGCATTCGTTCGCTGATGTCGCTGGTGACGCTCGCGATCATCTATGGGTATCTGACGGAGAAACGGGTCGCGGCGCGGGTGGTGCTGGCGTTGGCCTCCGTCCCGATAGCTGTCGCGGCCAACAGCGTTCGCATTATCGGGACCGGTCTGCTGGTGCAGTATTGGGATCCCGACAAGGCGGAGGGATACTTCCACGCTTCCTGGGGATGGATCATCTTCGTCATATCGCTGGTCATGCTTTATGCTCTTCACAGCCTGATGCGAATACTGTGGCGTGAGAAAGGCGTAAAGTCATGATGGCTTCCAGCTTGCGTTTCATCCTGGCTGCGGGGCTGATCGCTTCGGCAGCGATTTTTCTCCAGGCGCGCGGGCGTAATGAGATTTTTCCACCTCGTCTTCCTTTGCAGTCTTTCCCCACGCAGTTGAGCAACTGGACGGGCACAGAGATCGCGATCCAAAAAGACGTCCTCGAGGTGCTCGGTCCCGGCGACTTCCTCCTGCGCGTTTATCAAAATCCTGCCGAGAAACAACCTTTTGTGGATCTCTTCATCGCCTATTTTCCCAGCCAGCGCACCGGCGACACTATTCATTCGCCCAAACATTGCCTCCCTGGCTCGGGGTGGCTGCCCGTGGAGTCCAGCCGCGTTACGCTGTCGTTGCCTGGACACAGCCCTTTTCCCGCGAATCGTTACGTCATTGCCAAGGGTGACTCCCGGCAGTTGGTCCTCTATTGGTACTGGGCGCACGACCGTGGCGTCGCCAGCGAATATTGGGCTAAGTTTTATTTGGTAGCCGACTCCATGCGCATGAATCGCAGCGACGGCGCTTTAGTGCGGATCACGACTCCCATGTATTCCGGCGAAACGGCGGAAGCTGCACAACAGCGCGTTCTTCCCTTTGCCGGTGATGTCGCTCCTTTGCTTGACAGCTACATTCCGCGCTGAAGAGAACTCAGTAATGATGCATTCGGAAACCGCTGTGACCGCGGTAACTTTCGTCTGCCGGTTTTCGTGCAGTATGATTGAACGTTCTAAGGCTGGAAGCTTGTCTGCGCACTCCGCGCCGCAATTGGAGAAGTGATCATGAGTCGTTCCGGGGTTGTCCGCCTGCTGCTTGTCTGTTCTCTCGCCGCTACTCTGTTCACGGGCTGCTCGCGTGATCCCAATGTGCGCAAACAGAAGTATTTTGAGAGCGGCGAGCGCTATTTCGCCAGGGGCAAGTACCGCGAGGCGGCCATCCAGTTTTCCAATGCCGTGCAGGTCGATCCCCGTTTCGCGCAGGCCCACTATCAGCTCGCGGAAACCTATCTCAAGCTTCGAGACTTCAATCGTGCCTACCAGGAACTTTCCCGCGCCGTCGAGTTGGCTCCGGACAACTATCCCGCGCATGTGGACCTGGCCAACCTGCTTATCTCCGCACGAGACCTGAAGCAGGCCCGGACCCATCTGGATATCCTGCGCGAAAAACAGCCCAACAGCCCGGATACACACGAGGCCTTGGCAAACTTTTATTCCGCCCAGAATGACTTGGGCGCGGCCATGCAAGAAATGCAGAAGGGGATTGCTGCCGATCCCAATCGCTCCGAGTCGTACCTCAATTTGGCATTGTTGCAACTTCGCACCAATCTTCCCGACCAGGCTGAGATCAACTTTAAGAAGGCTGCTGACACAGGTCCTAAGGCAATGAATGCGCAGTTGGCCCTGGGCGGCTTTTACCAATCTCGTAATCGCACGGCCGAAGCGGAACAACAGTTCAAGCACGCCATCGATGTGGACCCCAAGGATCCCGGTCCTCGCGCCGCGCTGGTTCGTTTGTTGATGACTGAAGGCAAGAAGTCCGAGATCGAGGCCTTCCTTAAACAGACGAAGAACGATCTATCCGACAACTCTGAAGGCTATCGCATGCTGGGTGATTTTTACTTTGCCAATGGCGATCTCGACAAAGCAACGGCGGAGTACGGCGCGCTCCATCAGGACCATCCCAAGGATATTCAGGTCAAAAAGAACTACATTCAGCTCCTCATCCTGAAGAACCGCCTGGACGAAGCGGCCAAGCTGAATAGTGAAATTCTTAGAGTCAATCCGCGTGATGTCGAAGGATTGGTTTATCGCGGTCAGATGCAAATCCGCCAAGGCGACCCCAACGGAGCCGCTGACTCGCTACAAACGGCAATCAAGAACGACCCCGACAATGCAGTGGCTCATTATCAGTTGGGAGTCGCTTTCGATCAGCAGCATAACTCGGCCCGGGCTGAATCAGAATGGCGAGAGGCTGTGCGCCTGCGTCCTGACCTGAGCGACGCGCAGCGCGCCCTAGCAGCAGTCGAGATGCAGCGCGGCGACGTCGAAGCGCTCCTGCAGAGTGCCCAGCAAATCATCACCAATCAGCCATATTCTCCGGACGGCTTCCTGTTGCGCGCCGCCGCCGAAATCAACCGCCAGAAATATTCTGATGCCGAGAAGGATTTGAACAAAGCGGCGCAGCTCGCTCCCAAGAGTCCAGCGCCTGACATTCAGATGGGCAATCTGCGGCTGACCCAGAAAAGATTCAGCGAAGCCGAAAAGTTTTACCAGGCCGGTCTAGAAAAAGATCCTTCGTCCAGCGACGCGCTTAGCGGCCTGATGAACGGATACATTGCGGACAAGCAGCCCGACCAAGCCATTGCCGCCGCCAACGCCCAGATCACCAAGGCCCCGAACAGCAACTTCTATGATCTGCTGGGTACCGCATTGTTCGGCAAGAAGGACCTGAAAGGCGCCGAAACCGCGCTGCGCAAATCCGTCGATCTAGACAAGCACAATTCAGACGCTCTTGTGAAACTAGGCAAGGTGCAGGTCGCTGAAGGTTCCGCCGATCAGGCTCTCGCCACCTACCAGCAGTCAATCAAGGACAATCCACGCGAGATTTCTTTCTACATACTTGCTGGCGGACTCTACGAAATGAAGAGTGACTGGGAACACGCCAAAGCCATGTACCAGCAGGCCCTGAACATCGAACCAAATAATCCGCTAGCCTCGAACAACCTGGCCTTTGTCATCCTGCAACAAGGCGGAAACGTAGACGTCGCATTATCGATGGCGCAAACCGCACGCCGCGGCATGCCCGATTCACCCAACGCCGCCGACACCCTGGGCTGGGCTTACTACCAAAAAGGTGTCTATCAGTCCGCCATTGATTCATTCCAGGAGGCGCTGCGTCTCAATGAGAAAAACCACGGCGCCGAAGACGCAACCGTGCATTACCACCTCGGTCTCGCGTATCAGAAAGCCAATCAATCCGCGCTCGCTCGCCAACAACTGCAGCGAGTGCTGAAGATCAATCCCAATTACCCCAACGCCGCAGATGTCCGCAAAGCACTATCGGAACTGCGCAGCTAGACGTTGGCCCCCAGGTATGCATTCAACGTCACCTCATCCAGCCAAACAGTGTACGGCTGTTGCTTGTAGTTTCCGTCGATCTGAAAGACCCGACTGATTTCTTCTGAATACCCCTTCGGCTCAGCCGTGTAACAGGTATCGATAGCATAGTTCTGGCCAGCGACACTTATTATAGGCTGATGTAATGCACTTGGGTTGCCGACGCGCTCGAGGTCCACACCAAGTGGACACATGTTCTCGATGAAAGTGATTACAATCTACGTAGGTGGGAATCCAGTTTCCGTACAAGTCATCCCAAAGGTTCCATCTCCCTGTCGGGTTGCAGTCACATCGCTTCCCCAAGTCCATCGCGTGTTGCTTGAACGAAAAAAGAGAGAGGGTTCTCCGCAGCACCTCTCCTCGAGAGAAAAAAAAATGAATTTCAAGAGAGAATCTAGAATTGTCTCAGCCTCCTTCGTCCCGAGCTTTTGCTTGGACACCGAAAGAAATTCCGTACCCAGAGCATTTCGCTGTCAACGACGCGCGCCAGTTCTTGCCGAGGGAAATAGCCGGTGACTTGCGCAGTACATTCGACGGTTTGGTGGGGTAACCTCGCTTGTGGATGCAGCCTGGTTACAACTTCTGTAACGACGTCGGCCGTGTCAAGGTACTTGGGGGTTGTTTTTTCATGATTTCGAACACACTTTTCACGTCAGCGCACACGCACTGGTTCCCTTCGAGAGAGTAACGATCGATTCGTTTGCAGACCAGCTTCTAGTGTCGTGTCCCATAAATAAGTGGTAATAGTATTGCAGGCGAAATAGGCATCTCGTGCACAATGGAGGTGCCTATGGCGATGGGACGGCCCAAAGCGGAGTTGGTGTTAACCGCAGGACAACGGGAGCAACTGGAGAGCCTAGCCAACTCACGCTCCCTGCCGGCCGGGTTGGTGATGCGGGCGCGGATCATTCTGCTGAGTGCAGCGGGAAAAACCAATCAGCAGATCGCCGGTCAGCTGAGGCTTAGCAACGCCACGGTCGGCAAGTGGCGACGGCGGTTTCTGCAACAGGATGTAGCCGGGCTGCACGACGAGTTGCGCCCGGGACGTCCGCGGCCGATCAGCGATGAGCGGGTCGCCCGTCTGGTGCGTAAGACGCTGGAGACGAAGCCCAAAGATGGTACGCACTGGAGCGTGCGGCAGATGGCTAAGCAGACCCAATTGTCCAAGTCCACGGTGCACCGAGTCTGGCAGGCGTTTGGACTGGAGCCGCACCGCCAACGACACTTTAAGCTGTCCACGGATCCGTTTTTCGTGGAGAAGGTGCGCGACATCGTGGGTCTGTATCTGAACCCGCCGGAGAACGCGGTGGTGTTGTGCGTGGATGAAAAGAGCCAGATTCAGGCGTTGGAGCGCAGCCAGCCGATGTTGCCGATGGGATTGGGCTACGTCGAAGGAGTCACTCACGATTACCTGCGCCACGGAACGACGACCCTGTTTGCGGCGCTGGATACAGCCCAAGGAACAGTCCTCACACAATGCCGAAAGCGCCACCGCCACCAAGAATATCTGGACTTTCTGCGGGAGATTGACAAGAACGTGCCCCCGGACTTGGACGTGCACATTATCGTGGACAACTATGCCACCCATAAGCATGCGCGGGTCAAGCGGTGGCTGGCCCAGCGGCCGCGCTTCCAGGTGCACTTCACACCCACTTACGCCTCCTGGTTGAATCAGGTAGAGATTTGGTTTAACCGTATCACTCAGCAAGCCATTCGTCGCGGAACTTTCCGCAGCGTGAGAGAACTGGTGGAGAAGATCGATAGCTTCGTGCAGTCCTCCAACGCCAACGCACGCCCCTTCGTCTGGACAGCGACGGCGGATTCGATCTTTGCCAAAGTGCAACGACTATGTGAGCGTATTTCCGGGACGGTACACTAGTTGCAGTCTCTTACGGGGAAGTATTTGCGGGAAAGGAAAAAGAGCCGGATGCGCCAGCACCCGGCTCTTTTGACGCTACTTCTACTCTTACTGCGCGGTCTCGGTGAAGCTGACGAAAGCGCCTCCGGAGATAGAAGCGGTGATATGCACCGTCTGCGGCGTGGGCGGCAGTGTGTAGCTCACGGTCGCCTTGCCCGTCGAGTCCGTTGTCGCGGAGTTGACGGAGAACGAACCGCCCGCGCCGTTATCGCTGAACCTGACTGCCGCTCCCGGAACCACGTTGTTGAATTGGTCCACCACCTTGACCGCGAGTGCTATGGGCAAAACTGTGGAACGGTTCCCGGTCTGGTTGTTGCCGGAAACCACAGAAATTCCCGTTGCCGGTCCGGCCAGGATGGTGCCGGACATGCCTTGGTGCAGGCTGCCGGAGGTGATTTTGAAGGTTATCGTACCACTCTTGGTCCCAGTGGTATAGAAGGTCTGGGCTTTACCGGTCGAATCGGTGACCACGGAGGCAGGGGAGAAGGTCCCGCCTTTGCCGCCGTCGCTGAAATTCATGGTTCCGCCAGGGACGCCATTGTTGTCGGTATCCTCCAGCTTGACCACGAGCGGCAGCGGAAAGGTCGTTTGCAAGGGTCCAGTTTGTTTGTTTCCGCTAATAACCACGATCTTTGTGGCAGGCCCGGGCAGCGCGGTAACGGTGAAGATTGCCTTCGTTAAGGCTGGGCCGACCGCCGTCACGGAGTAAGTGCTTGCGGTTTTTGGCGTCGTGTAGCTGGTGCTGGCCTGCCCCGAGGCATCGGTCACGGCGGATGCGGGATTGAAGGTGCCGCCCTTGCCGCTGTCACTGAATGTGATGGTCACACCCGGAATTAGCTGTCCCGTATATGGGTTGGTGGCGACAACCGAGAGCGGCAAAGGCAAGGTTGTCAGCACTGTCGCCCGTTGACCGTTGCCGGAGGCTGGCACCAGATTCCCCAGCAGCCCCAGGACTTGGAGGCTGAGGTTCGTTCCGACGTAAACCCGTCCGTTCGCAATCGTTGCCGTGTTGAAGTGGGCGAGCGTACCCATTTTCGAATGGTTATAAAGGGTGGGCTTGGTCACATCCGAGGCGTCGAACGCCGCGAAGCTGTTCCCATTGGCGACCCAGAGAATTCCATCGGAGGTGCCATTGGCGGAAATGGAGGGCGTATGTGGACAGCACATCGTGCTCGTATTCCGCCCGACCAGCTTAAGCTGGCCGTTGTCCTTGTCCAAGGAAAACTGAGAAACGCCCTGGTTCTGGCCGGTGAAGTAAACATTGCCGTTCCAGTAGGCTGCCGTGCTGAACATGCGACCAACACCAAACTCCAGGAATTGGACGATCTGGCTATTATCCACGGGGTTGAAGTGTCCCATGTTGTCGCGGTCGAGTAGATAGATCGAGCCTTCTTTACCAGAGCCTACGATCAAATGCCGATGCGGGCCGGGCTGATCGGGCAATATGGTGACGCCTGCTGAGCTCAAATCCAAGTCTTGAGAGTTGAGCATCGCTTCGTTGTACGGAGTGAAGTAGTCTTGCAGTGCCAAACCGCCCGCTCCCCACCCAAGTCTAACGATGCTGGACCCGTAGTCATTGCTCCCCAAGTTCGCATCGAAAGGGCCGTTGGCGGTGGCGAAGAAAATGTTGCCATTGTCGTCAGTAGCCAGCCCACCTCCCGACTGCCAGATATTTCCGTGAGCGCTCTTTGTGTCCAGCGCGTCGTTAAAAACCCCGAGTTGCAAGAGCGTTGTAGCATCGTAGGCTACTACCCAGCCCCGAGTACCGCCGCCGTCGCATCCATTCGACCCGAAGGCCAGGTACACAGTTCCTTGCGAGAGCAACAGACCAGGCCGAGCCATCATGAACTTCGCCGCATCAGTTAGCATCAACCCGCCAGCCTTGCCGTTCACATTGGCGTTGACATCGAGCGGTCCACCGAGTTTTTCCATGCCGGTGGCGATGTCCATAGCGTGCAGACGGAAGTGGTAAGTGCCGTTTTCCTTGGTTTTGGCCAATATGTACATCGTGCTGGAAGCGGCGTCGATCACCGGAGTGCCCAAAATCCCCATTTCCGTGAAACCGGTGGTCGAGCCGCACCCCAACTCGACGACGGGCTCGGTCGTGATGCCTGCCGCGGGATCTAGGAAGCTCACGGACCAAAGAGGGCTCGCATTCGCGCCCGTGTTGTTATCAGCGTCAAATGCGTACACGCTGTCGTGCAGCGTGACCACGTACACCACATTGTGGTGGCTGACGCCTTGCCCCGGGATGTTGACGTTGGCAACGTAGAGCGGTTGAGCTGCAACCAGGCCATCGACAGGTTGCGTGAAGAGGGTTCCGAACTTCGCGGGGTTTACGTTGGTTGGCTTCAGGAAAGTTTCGTTGGCATTCAAGCCGGAACGCGTATTGTCATTGTGCTGGGTGAGCACGTTCACCTGGGCGGGGGCTGGGAGCGCAAGGCTCAGACACAGGAGGCTCAGGATCGCTGCAGTCGTAAGTGAATGGCTTATGCCGCGAAGGTGCTGAGGAGCGGAAAATGCAGAGCTAGACATCATTCAGGAGGTACTCCTCACGGAAATCTTTATGAGTCGCAAGCAGATGACCACGCTTGTCTTCGGTTGCAGCGCGGAATCTCATTCATTCTCAGAGACTTAGCATTACACGGTGGAAAATCGACATGCAACTGTTTGCACATTAGTCAGTTGAAGGCTCCGCAGTCTCAGCCGGTAATAGGGTGAGCACCCTAGCTTAGTTTTTCATGCCCTTCAGGCACAACGAACAATGAAACGGGTCCTCGCAGCCGGCCTTGTGCGGGTGGCGGGGTGATTCTATCGTTGGGAATAGCAGCAGCGGCTGGAGAGGTTGTCTGTGGAGTCGCGAGAACCCGCGGTCTTAGTTTGACCCGGACGCCGTTATGAACAACGGACTGTAGCCCTCATCTTCGATGGGGAGCGCGTAGGAGAGATTATCTTGATCCAGGCGTCCCTTCCGCTGTTGCTCAAGGAGAAAGGGAGCTATGGAAGTGCTCCATTCGCGGTGCTGCGGAATCGACATTCACAAGAGAAGCATCACGGTCTGTGTACTGATCGGGGAAGCAGGCCGAAAGGAACAAAAACATCTACGCGAGTTCGCGACCACCACCTCGGAAATTCTGAACTGCCCGGACTGGTTGCGAAGTCTGGGCTTCACCCATGTGGCGATGGAGAGTACGGGAGTTTATTGGCGCCCGGTCTGAAACCTTTTGGAAGGGCAGTTTGACTTGCTGCTGGCCAATGCCACACACACATGAGGAACGTACCGGGACGAAAGACTGACATCAAAGACTGTGAGTGGATTGCTCAACTGTTGCAGCACGGATTGCTGAAGCCCAAGTTTTGTGCCCAATACGGTGTTACGAGACTTGCGGGAACTCAGCCGGGATCGCACTAGTTTGGTGGCCGAACGGTCACGCCTGAAGAACCGAATCCAAAAGATCTTGGAAGAGGCCAACATCAAATTGGGATCGGTGGCCAGTGACGTGTTGGGAAAGAGTGGTCAAGCGATGCTCACGGCCATGGTCGAAGGCCAGGAGAATCCTCAGCCACTGGCGGACTTGGCCCTGGGGCAACTGTTAGCCGAGATCCCTGGTTTCGACCGGACCACGGCTTGGAGCGTAATTGCCGAAATTGGGATCGACATGAACCAGTTCCCCTCGGCTGACCATTTGGCTTCCTGGGCGGGAGTCTGCCCCGGAAACAATGAAAGCGGAGGTAAAGCGGGAAGACTCGCAAGGGAAGCCGCTGGCTGCGCCAGAAGCTCTGTCAGAGTGCTTGGTGCGCATCCCGGTGCAACAGTTACTTCACTGCCTTCTTCCAGCGAATCGCCGCTCACAGGGGGCGCAAGCGAGCGATCGTGGCCGTCAGTCATTCCTTGCTCGTCGTCTGCTATGACCTGCTCAAGCGCAGATGTCACTTTGAGGACTTGGCGGTCAATTACTTCGACCAGCTCAATCAGGAAAAACTTACTCGCTATTTCGTCAAACGGCTAACCCGACTTGGCCACAGAGTCACCCTCGAACCCTGTTCGGCCGCAGCTTAAATCCGTTTCAGGAGAGCTAGAGTGGCGGACCTTACCGGTGATTTGCTAGGGAGCCTTGCATGAGTTCCGAGTTCCGAGCAGCTATGCACCGCGATGCGATTTCGCACAAGAAAAAAAACCCGCCGGGTTGCGACAGGTTTTTGGCGGAGATTGGGAACAGCCTAGCTGACTTTGAGCCTGCGCCGAATGACGCCGGCTAAACCGAGCAAGCCGGTCCCGAGGAGGCTCAATGAACCCGGTTCGGGAACGACGACGTTCGTGTCACCGCTCGAAATGTGGGTTCGACCATTGAAAAAACCACGGCCAGTATTGATCGTTAGTTGCACGGTCACTCCATTGGTGAAGAAATTAGCGTTGAGAGAACCTGCTACTGCACCCGTTAGAGTGTAGTTATGAGTTCCGTTCGCCAGAGTCACCAGAGTCCAAGTAGCAGGGCCGCTGAAGGTACCCGAGAAGATTGTGCCATTCGGGATGCCACTGCTACCGTTACCGGTAATTGTGAACGAACCGCCCGCCGCAAATGTACCGCCCATCTGCAGCGATCCGCGGGCCATCAGCGCACCGGTGCTGAAGCTGAGGCTGCCCAGGTGGTTGCCTGTGACGAGCCCCAACCCGTTTAGTCCCTTTACGGCGATCAAGGCAGAGCCGGTCAGACTGAGGCCATTGCTGGACCCCGCCAGAATGCCGCCGCTATTCGTGAAATCAACGCTATCCGCAAAGGCCGTCAGTGGCAGGGCCAGTGCCAAAACGGTCAGCCAAAGTACTCTCTTCATAACTTTTGCCGCCTCCTAGGAATGGTTCCAAATCGCCCTTGGTCTCAGAAAAGACTTTCGTGGCGCGCACGTTGGGGAAGGAGCCACATAAGGCACTCGTCTAGAACTAAGCACCCTATCTACCAAAACCAGCGTCGGCGTATCTTGATTTAGAATCAAGCGGTTACGTGGTCTTCTGTAATCGAAAAGTGGGTAGGGCGCAAATGTTTGCCTAGGATAAGCAAGTTCCATGGCGATTAGTCGATTGCGGGCAGGATATTCTGGCTTGAGTTCTTCAGGATTGAGGCGCCAGCAGTTGTTAGGTTAGTCGGCCGCGATGCGGCGATTCTCAACACTCTCAGCCGTGCCTCTGCGGACGGACCTGTTAGAAGGCAGACCGGCATCGCGTATCTTGTAAAGCAGCGCCCGGTAGCTGATGCTAAGAGCGCGCGCTGACTGCTTACGGTTCCAATGATGGGCCTGCAGTACCTTGAGAATAACTTTGCGCTCGAGTTCACGTACTGCCTGCCGAGTTAATTTCTTCAGGGAGATCTGTCCGTCGATAGGTATTTCGGCGTTGAAGAAATCCGTTTCGCGCGGGGCCAGATCGCTGGAAATGACCTCTTCGTCGCCCAGGATCACGTAGCGTTTGATCAGATTCTCCAGCTCGCGCACATTCCCCGGCCAGTGGTATTTGCCCAGTCTGGCCATCAATTCGTCGGAGATCGGGATAGCGCGAGAATTATATTTGCGGTTATAGTAGGCAAGAAAATAGTCGACTAGGTCGGGAATATCGGAAGCGCGCTCACGCAATGCAGGCATGTGCAAGTTCACCACGTTGATGCGATAGAACAAATCCGCCCGAAAAGTACCGCTTTCAATCTCCTGTTCCAGCTTTCGATTGGTGGCGCAAACTACGCGGACCTCAACTTTCTTGTCCTCCTGCGCCCCTATGCGGCAAAACTGGCCATCCTGCAACAACTGCAACAGCTTGGATTGCAGACCCAAGTCAAGTTCAGAAATCTCATCCAGAAACAGAGTTCCCCGGTGGGCCATTTCGACCCGGCCCGGTTTGGTGCCGTAGGCTCCCGTGAAAGCTCCCTTTTCATAACCAAAGAGTTCACTTTCGAGCAAAGTCCCGGGGATGGCCGGGCAGTTTACCTTCACCCAGGGGCCGGTCCGCCATGGAGAATTGGCGTGAATCATGCGTGCGATGATGTCCTTACCCGTGCCGCTCTCTCCCTGGATCAGCACCGGGACGTTGGCCCCTGCGAGCTTGCTCAGTCGGTCACGAACCGCCTGCATCGCCTCCGTCCGGCCGAAGACCACCTCGTCTGGAGGCATCTCCCCCAGCGGCTGAATCAGCGGGTTGACAGTAGTTGTGATGCTCATACACTTTGCCTGCGACATCCTACGCCTATAGTCGAGTGCACCCTGAGAACCAAACCCAGAGGGTGATGAGGAGGCCCTCTAAAATTAACTTATGTCATTGAAGAATAGCAACTTACCAAAGGCTCGAGGGAATCGAAACGGGTAACTCCTTGCGTTGGTCGGCTCTTAGCTAGGAACATGACGGTGAAGTAGGAAAAGATTTTCACACACCAGAAACAACCTTCCGCTCGCGGACCGTGGGTGTGACCCGATGATTCAGTAAGGGACGGGAGAACTTTAGGCCCAGAAGGTGGTAACCCTCGGTATGACTCATGCGCAACATCTTGGCGCGCATGTTACGCGAGGCCCGAGGAAGTCCGGCCAATGTCGCCAGAGGTGCGCTAGGGATTTCAAGCGAAACCTGCGCCGATAATGCCAGAGCGCGCTTGACTGCCACCAGCATCCCCCCGGCACTGATATTGAGAGCGGTAGCGAATTCGAGGAATTCTCTGCCCTTTTCGTCGCGGCTGCGAACGAAAACGGGGATCGCCAAAGGCAGTCGGCTCCATTTCCGCCTCTCGGTTTCCGGTCTCCTCTCGATCACGCAGGCCCCTCCCGTGCCGTTTTTAACCCCTGTTTCCAGCATCTCAGGGGCCAAATCTGGTAACAAGTCTGGTACAACAGGCACGAAGCCAGGCGAAACCGGCCAACTCAGACCGTCAAACCTGCAATGCGGGGGCGGTTCCCGTTTTAGATCGTACCGCCACCGTCAGCCTTTGGCATCCACCCATTGAAGGTTGGATCCGCTTGAGAGTGCAAGGTTTTGCCTTTCTTGGGTAATTGGATTGTATTTTTCATTGACAAGCAAAAAGCACTCCCATACCATTGAAAAATAGCATTCTTCCTGCGGGTTGAATGCGGATTTTCCCTCCCCGTGTCAACCGCTGGTCCCCATGATGGCAACTGCGAAGAACACGTGTCTTTCTGAATCGACGCGAGCCTCTAACCCCCGGGAGACAGACTCCGGTCAAACATCGGGGTCGGACTCCGATGTCCCTAATCCAGCGGATCTACTGCAGGAGTACACGGAATTGCGCGAGCGCTTTCAGCGGACGACGAACGCTCTGGCGTCGGCCGCGCATGATCTGAAAACTCCTCTTTCCATTCTGAACGGTTATGTGGAGTTGCTGCAAAGTGAGAGGCTGGGGCCTCTCAGCGATCGCCAGCGCGACGTTCTGCGTGACATGCAGACAAGCGGCACCCGTTTGCAACAGTTCATTCAGGACTTTCTCACCTACAGCGTGCTCGAAACCGGCGGCCTGAAAATGCAATTTGAAACCGGAGATGTGAATCAGTGCCTGTCCGAGGTTTGCCGTCTATGGTCGAATCGCTTTCAACAAAGGACATTGGCTCTTTATTTCCTGGCAAATGACAAGCTTCCGGTCTTCCCTTTTGATTCTCCGAAGTTGGAACGTGTAATCTCAAACCTGCTGGAAAATTCTTTCAAATTCACGCAGCCCGGAGGAACCGTGTGGTTGCACGCGGAACCGCACATGTGGGACCGGCGCACCGGCAGCCAGCCTGCGGCATCGGAAGAGCGTCGCCGGCAGAACCTCGCTCATCCCAACTCGGTGAAAGTGAGCGTGTCGGATACGGGCCCGGGAATTTCGCCCGAATTTCATTTGGAAGTCTTCGATGATTTTTTCCGTCTTCCCGGAAACGAAAGCCAGGAAGGCATGGGATTAGGATTGGCCATCGCGCGGCGGTTAGTAAATGCTATGGGCGGAAAGATCTGGGTAGAAAGTGATCCCGGTGCCGGCTGTAAGTTTTCTTTCCTCGTTCCCTTCCAGCCACCCGCAGCAGCTGCTGCCGGCAAAGGAAAGAACCGATGAGCGAACCAGCGAAGATCTTGTTAGTGGATGACGAACCCGGAATGCTTCGTTATATCCGCACGCTGCTAGAAGTGGACGACTACAAAGTCGAAACCGCCTCGACCGGTGAAGAGGCTCTGCAGCACGTGGAGAAGGGAATGGTGCCGGATCTCGTGCTGCTCGACGTGCTCATGCCTGGCATCGATGGCCTGGAAACCCTGGAGCGGCTGCGCCGGATGAAACCCGGCATAAAAGTTGTGATGTTGTCGTGCGTAAACGACGCGCGCAAGGTGGTACAGGCCATGCGCCTGGGCGCCCACGACTATTTGACCAAGCCGTTCCAGAAAGCAGAACTCGACGCGGTCATCGACCAATGCCTGGGTCAGGGAAAACAAGCCTTTACCGGCGAGGTCGAAGAAGTCGGTGAGGATGTGTTCTTCATCGCCGCCAGTCCGGCCATGCGGAAGATACGTTCGCAGGCCGCACTTGTGGCCAACGTTGACATTCCGGTGCTGCTGCTCGGCGAAAGCGGAACCGGGAAAGAAGTTCTGGCGCGGCTCGTCCACAAGCTCTCGCCGCGCGCTCATCGCACTTTCCTGAAAGTAAATTGTGCCGCCGTTCCCGCCGACCTGCTGGAAAGCGAGTTGTTCGGCTATGAACAGGGCGCTTTCACCGGTGCCACGCACGCCAAGCCGGGAAAGTTTGAGATCTGCAACAAAGGCACGATCCTGCTCGATGAAATTGGGGAGATGCCGCCGCAGCTTCAGGCAAAGCTCCTGCACGTGTTGCAGGATGGACAATTCTCGCGCCTGGGCAGCCGCTCAGTGGTCAAGTCCGACGTGCGCATCCTGGCGGCGACCAATATCGACATCCCCGAGGCATTGGCCACAAAACGGCTGCGCGAGGATCTTTATTATCGTCTCAACGCCTTCACACTCCATCTGCCGCCGCTGCGGGAACGTAAGGAAGAAATTCCAATTCTCCTGAAGCAGTTCATGAGCCGCATGGCGGAGCGGTACGCGCGGCCTCCGTTACCCCTGTCACCGTCGCTGCTGCAGGCATGCCAAGACCATCCCTGGCCCGGAAATCTTCGCGAGTTGAATAATTTTCTGAAGCGCTATCTGATCCTCGGGGATGAAAATCTGGCTGTGAGTGAGCTTCAGCCCAGGAATGATGGGACAGGAGGCGCCAGTGGCGAGGCGTCATCGAAAACCGCTAAGGGCGCTGGCGGATTAAAGTCGTTGGCACGCAATGCCAAAGACGGGGCAGAAGCCGAGGCCATCACACGCGCGCTGGAACAAACGAATTGGAACCGCAAGCAGGCGGCGACGATATTGCAGATTAGCTACAAGGCACTGCTCTATAAGATTCGACAATACGGAATCGCCGAGACCAAGAGCCACCACAAGCTCTCCGCAGGCGCATGAAGTCGACCTAGTCGGCGAATCGAGCCTTCGTTTTACTTCTGCAACGCCTTTCCTTATCCGCGCACTTCTGTTTCCTCAATTCACGGTCAGAGTAAACGGATAGTTGTGTGCGGCCGTACCGGATGTGGCAGTAAGCGTAATCGTGTAGGTGCCCGCTGGTGTTCCGCCCACGGCGGTGGTTGTGCTCTTGCTCGAGCATGCGGGCTGAAGCAACAGCAAGGCAAAGAGCATGCACAGCAACAGCGCCAGGATTTTTCCGCGACGATTGCGTTCTCCCGCACCAATCCCCAGGAGGGCGATTCCGGGCAGTCCGAGCCAAATCGCATATATCGGCCCACGTAACGGCGCAGCGGCGGTTGTAACTGGCCGCGCCGTCGTAGTGAGATTCAGAGTGGAAGTGACTGGACTGATGGAAGGAATCATCACGGGATTTGTGGTGAAGTTGCAACTGGCTTGACTGGGTACGTTTGCACTACAGGTGAGGGATATGTTGCTTCCGTACACAGGCTGTGGAGTCAGGGCGACGGTGTAGAGGGCAGTCTGTCCCGCCGACACCACCTGGTTCGAAGGGCCAACCGTCACCTGGAAATCGGAAGCCAGAGCGGTGACGGTGGGTGCTGAAACGATGTTCAAAGGATTTCCCCAGAAAACCGACACCGCGCCCCCACTGAAACTGAATTGACCGCCTTCTCCCGAAGCAGTCGGCGTCAAGACTACCGTTACTGTGGCCGTGGAACCGGACTGAAGCGTAGCGATGCCGCACTCCGCAGGGTTATTCGACGTCGGTTGGGTGCAAGTCCCCGAAGATGCAGATACGGAGCTGAAGGTGGCGAGATCACCAGTCAAATCATCCCTGAACGTAATGCCGGTGGCGAGATCCGGACCGTTATTCGTGATCGTATAGGTAAAAGTCGCCTGGCTGCCAGCGCTCACGTACTTCTGTCCAGATCCGAGCGTCAGCGTACCTGTAACAGACAGAACCGCAGCCGTACCGAACTTCGCCACGAAAGCATCCTTAGGACTGTTGAAGGCACTCTGCACCGGAACAGCCAGGGGAAAGTGGGCCGAGGTTGTGTCGCCCGCGATGTAGGCGTTGAGGCCCAAGTCGAGAGCAATCGAAGTGCCATTGTCGGTGCGATTCCCGCCGAAGTAGGTCACGTACTCTCCGACAGGCGTCTGCCCTGTGACAGTGGTGGTATTGATGTGGGCAAAGAAAGCATTCTGTGTACCGGCCAGGGCGCTTTGAATGGCGCCGTTGGTAACTGGGAGGTTAAGCGAATCAGTCGACCCCGTGAGCAGCGCACCGTTCGCAGTATCCACGGCGATCGCTAGGCCCTTATCCGCGCCGCTTCCTCCTAAATATGAAAAGTACGTCGAGCTGACGGCACCCGAAGATGGATTGTTAAGTCTTGCGACGAATGCATCTGTGCCGCCTGCGTTCGCACTTTGAAACGGGAGAGTATTAGTGGGAATGGTGAAATCGGTCGAAGTTGTGTATCCAGTAATGTAAACGTTTGCTCCCGAATCCACGGCGATACTGGTACCAACGTCATCAAGGCTGCCACCGAAGTAAGTCGACCACAACAACTGCTGCGCCGCAGCCACGTTCGGATTCAACTTGGCGATAAAAGCATCGGTGGCGGTTGGGGTCGTGGTGTAGGTACATGTCACCGGATTGACTATGGTGGTCGGCGGAGCCTGATCCAGACAGGGCTGATAGGCATTGAGAATGGGGAAGTCGACGGGCCGACCGCCGCCCGTGAAGAGAAAGTTCGTCGTGCCGGTGAAGTAAATATTGCCCGTGGAATCGACTGCAATTCCTCCGCCGACAGCTATGGCACTACTGGGCGTTTCTCCGCCGAAGTATGTGGAGTAAGAAATACTGGCCGCGCCGACGCTCGCTGTGTTCACTTTGCTCACGAAAAACTGAATCGGTGCCCCCGAAGCACCCTGGAAGGGCGGCTGCTTTGCGGTCGGAGGCATAGCAGCAGGGAAAGCAACGGTGATGCTGGCCTGGTCGTTCGACGTGGTCGTTCCCGTGACGAAGAGATTGCTCCGGTTGTCGATCGTCATACCGCTGGCGATGTCGTCGCCATTGCCGGAAAGATAGGACGAATAAATAAGAGCTGAGCCAGCCGAATTGAGGACGCTCACAAAGACTGACCTGCAAGCCGACGTACATTGCGAGCCTTTCGCAGCAGGCGCCGTTTGGTAGGCCGTGGAAGTGGTGGGAAAGCCTGTTGAAGATGTGGTACCCGCGATGAAGGCGTTGCCACCGCCGTCAACTGCGATACCCGCGCTGGTGTCGGCGCCGCTGCCGCCCAGGAAGGTCAAGTACTCGACGCCACCGGTTCCACCCAGCGGATTTAGCTTGGTCACGAAAATATGGGGATTTAGTCCGATCTGTGTCGGCGATCCAGCCGCAGGTTGCGGAAAACTGTTGATGGCTGAGTCAGTGGTGCCAACAAGGTAGATGTTGCCAGCGGTGTCCACCGCAACTGAAGCGTTGTCCGATCCACTGCCGCCGAAATAAGTGGAATAAGTCAGTATCGGGTCGATAATCAACTCGCGGCTATGATCGTAGCCGCCCACCTCAAATCCAACGCGGTTGGCGGCGCGGAGCGCGAAGTGGCCTTCCACTGATTGCTCACGACTTCCCAGTAGCTGGTAAACATGCGGAGCATGAAGTCGGACGCTGTCGCCTTCGCCATGCAGGACTAAATCTCCGCCCTCCAGCTCCAGCTTCGTCGAACCATCAAATTCCAGCTCCGGGCGTGCGGGATCGGCTCCGGGCGCGACCTGGAAATCGTATTCCAGTTGGCCCTGGTGTCCGTAGAAAACAAGATCGATTCCGGGATAAACCTTCTGGTAGCGGACGCGGGCAAATTGCGGGATGTCGCGGTGCCATTTTGCCGGATCGCTGCCGATGAAGTAATTGCTCTTACCCGGAAGTTGTTCCTCCCCCGATACCAAAGCGCTGCGGTTTGCGCCGGCCAGCTTCATGCGCAATAACGCGGGTCCTGAGCCCGGATGCGATGAATCATGTGCGGGCTGCGAAGCCAGAACCGCGCCCTCGGCGTCAAGCAAGAGGCTATAGCCGGCTCCCTGCGCCAGGAACTTCACAGGGGAATTGCTCTGTCCACGGTTCGGTTCAAACATTATGGTCAGTTTGACGAAGGCTGCCTGGAGGTCACGTGCGCTTCTCCCAGAATTGTCAGGAACTCCTGAGCCAAGGGTCGCTTCGACTGTCGGGGACGCTGTGGGGAAGAAAGCCGCGAGCGGGATCGCTGACGCTTCCTTGGGACTTTGACCGGACGGTCGTGGGCGAGAACTCAGCCCGAGAACCATGTACCCAACCAGCAACAGCACTGTCCCCACACTCAAGACCCGAATCCACACCAGACTTTTCCCTGACAAACGGCCATTTACTTTCACGCATTCCTCCGAATCGATCAGATCAGTGGAGAGAGTAGAAGCGGCACACAAATCAGTTCGGCCCAGACGCTGGCGAAGCCGCCTGCCGCTTACCTTGTTCCCTGGAACTGGCGGAAAAAATAAATAACTACTTAATCATCTGACGGATAGCATGTCAAGCAACGTACCACGCCAGCAATTCGCTCAGGTGCATCTCACCCACGGTTTACTCAGAGTTCCAAGCCTCGTCAGATGCACTGCAGGCCGAGGAGAGATGGCCGCCCACTGGCACAAAAGTGGGATGAAGAAAATTTCAAGCCTCAGTTATTGCTACACAGGCTCTGCAAAGTGTTGCGTGAGAACGACGGCAAAATCTTCGAAGCATCTCGAAGCGTTTCATTTCCGGCGGAAAAGCAATCCCATCGTCCCACTCGAGATGGCCTCCGGATTGCTTCAAGTTTTGAGTCCTAGCGTCGAGAAATGCCTCTCTTGGTCGCACGTCCGCTTTCATGGGAATGGGGCGGCGTGCTAAAGCATTTACCGATTCAGTTCCAATCGGCACTTTTGCTCTTGCAAAGCGCCGATAAATCTATAGATTGAGCTTAGGACGGCCGCCGGCTGGGACGCATGGAGACTTCAAACGCGCGGCTCGCCGCTGAATTCCCTGGTAATTCGAATTCGTCTGGAAGAATTAATGATCTCGGAAAGCGCGTTAAGAATGCAGGAGAGCTCTCAGGAACGGCGGATGATGCGGCGCTTTGACATGCGTCTTCCCGCATTGATCCGGCTTGAGGGCGCCGACGAATTTCAAACGGAAACTCAGAACGTCAGCGCGCGCGGTGTATTTTTTTATCTCGACCGGGCGGTTGCAACGGGGTCTCCGGTCGAAGTGACGCTGACTTTTCCTCCCCACATAACTCTCACGGACGCCGTCCGGGTGCGCTTCACCGCTCGCGTTATTCGCGTCGAGTCACCCTCGCCGTCGTTGCGAGTTGGTACAGCCGCCATGATCGAGAATTACGAATTCCTGCGCTCCGGAGGCGGCCCAGACTTCCTCAGCGTCCTGCAAACGGATTGGAAAGCATCGTAAATTCGGCCTCGCCTGAGCAGTAAATTTGCCCCGAACGTTTCGTTCTTACTTCTGCTTCAGCTCACTGAGTTCCTGTTTCAACCGGCGATAGCGTCGCACCAAACTTCCAATATAAAGCAGGTGAATGGTCCAGGTGGCCGCATAAGCGGAGTAAAGAAACTTGATGGAGTTCATTGTCCGCTCCGATTTAGCGCGACTTTCGGGTTCCTAATCTCAGCGGAAGGTCCTCTGTCATCGCCCAGTAAAGATTCCAGCGCCTGAGCTTCCTCCACTTCCCGGCGCATAGTCTCGAGTCGATAGCGCGACCAACACATAAGAAGCGCAAAACACAGAAATGCCATCCAGTTGATCAGCAGCACGCGCCACATGCGCGGATCGATGGAGCCGCCGCCACCGATTACTGGCTGTGGATGCTGCGTACGGAAGAACCAGATGGAAAAATAGACTAGGGGGATATCGAGAGCGCCAAAGATAGCGAGCGCGGCCGCGAGCGCGGGGGCTTGGGCGCTGTCGGAGAAGCGCCGCAAAAGCAGATAGCTGACGTAAATCAGCCACAATACCAGCGTCGAGGTCAGGCGAACGTCCCAGGTCCACCAGATGCCCCACACCGGCCGCGCCCAGATCGGCCCGGTGACGAGCACAACCGTGCAGAAGACCACGCCCACTTCCGCCGAGACCATGGCCAAAGCGTCTACCTTCGGATTGCGCTTCACGAGATACGCGACGGAGGCAACCAGGTTGACAAAGAAAAGCAGAAACGCCGTCCATGCTGACGGAACGTGGTAATAGAAGATCCGTTGCACGTCGCCCATGGTGCGCTCAGTCGGCGCAACCACCAGCGCTTGATAAACAGCATAGACCAGCATCAGCGCCGTGAGCACCGCTAGGATGGGAAACAGACGCTTCATTCCGCCTCTAACACCTTTTCAAACAATGCCAGACAGGCAGTAGTAAACACCACATCGTAGGTGAGAAGCAATACGATCCAGAAGTGCGCGGAATTTTCGCCAGTGAGAATCGCGGTGGTACCCGCAACCATTCCGAGCACAGCCGGAATTGAAATAGGAAACAACAGCAACGGCAACATCAATTCCCGGCTGCGGGTGCGCAGCGAGATCGCCGCGAAGAATGTCCCATTCACGACCAGCGCCCACGTCCCCAGAAGCCCAATGGGAATCAGTTGCCAGGCCGGGCCAAGCGCGCGCAGATTGTAAAAAATGATAAACAAAGGAGTCATCAGGGCTTCGAGCAGGCTGACGATAAAAAAGTTGCCCAGCGCCTTTGCCATGAATAACGCATTGGGCGGTGCTGGAGAGACTCGGTACGCGTCGAGCACTTGATTGCGCAGTTCGCGCGCCCAAGTCTGGTTCAGAGCGACCACCGCCGCGAACAAAAATGCCACCCACACCAAACCGCCGGCAATGCGACGCGACTCTTCCGCCAGCGGATCGAAAGAAAGACTAAAGATCACCACCACCAGCAAAGAGAAAAACAACATGGAGTTGAGTGCGTCTTTGGAGCGCCACTCCAGCCGGATGTCCTTAGTCAACGTCGCCCGCGTTATCGTCCCCCGCGTTGTCGACGACAGCAAACTCATAGCGTCCCCGCCGCCGAAAGACTGTTTGTGCATTCGACGACCTGTCCGGCGCGCATCCGCACGAATTTGTTGGCTGCGCCTTCCAGCAGTGAAGCCTGATGTGTGACCAGCAGAATCGTCTTTCCAGCATCGCGCATGCGCGTCAATAATGTAACCATTTCGCGCGCGGACTGGGCGTCCACGTTCGAAAAGGGCTCATCCAAGAGCAATATTTTCGGATCATGCAGAATGGCTCGCGCCAGCGACATGCGCTGCCGCATACCTTGCGAGTACTGTCCTACGGGACGACTTAGCGTGGGGTCGAGCGCGACCATACGAATCGCCTGGTCACCATGCTTGTCATCGTCAATCCCGTAGAGGCGGGCAAAGTAGCGAAGGTTTTCCATGCCGCTCATTTCGTCGTAGAGCAACGACGCATGTGCCATGTATCCAATTTCACGGCATGCATCTCGTGGACTCATACCGAGAACGGAAACGCAGCCGCCCGTGGGCCGAGCCAGGCCGGCGATAATGCGCAGCAGGGTTGTCTTTCCTGCTCCGTTGTCCCCGAGGATGGCGTAGAACTTGCCCGCACCAAACTCAGTGCTCACGCCGCGTAAGGCGGCAAAGCGCCCGAACTGCTTGATGACGTTGGTGGCGGTGATGATCGGAGGGGCGTCGGTCACAGTTGTCAGATGAAAACGCGCGATCTCGTTCCGTCCAAGAGTGTACTGGAGGTCAGAGCTTCAGTGCACAGGTCCTTAGCGTCGCTGAGGATAACGAGAAGAAAAACTCAGTTAGCCACAGCAGCGCGCGCCGCCGGCGGTTGCACCTGCGTTATGCTTTTGGACGGCTGGCCTGGCTGGATGCCGTTGGCGGGAATTCCCTGCTGCGGCGCGTATTTAGACGCACACTTGGCTTGCAATTGTTTCGCATGAAAGACGCCGTCGCGGCCGAAGCTGCCATCGGCCAGCGCCTGGGATTCATCTTTAAAGGTATCGGGCGGAGCCTCTGTACCGTTGTAGTCCACGGAGAGAGTCTGATCCTGCTCTACAAGCACAAACTGCACGTGAGTTCCGGCGCGTTTAATTGACCCGGACTGTACATTTCCTGCCACGCGGAGTCGCCTGCTATAAGCCTGGTCGCCCAACGTGCGCAATTCTTTGATAGTGACGTAGTAACTCTTGCTGTCTTGCACTCCGGTATAGGCCAGGTATCCCAGCATTAGCAGGATGACCACAGTCGCTGCCCCGAATTTTAGATATGTCTTCCCCTGGCTTGCCATAGGCACATCACCGCAGCAATCTGCGATTCACTAAGACTACGCGCCGCCGACTCCGGAATCAAGGTTCCTGACGGTCCGCTCACCGCCTGTCAATCCGTCGACTCTTGAGTCGACCGAGGAGCCCAGCCCGGGGAATCGAAGCGTTTCTCCGCTAAAATTAAGATCGGTTCGAAATCAATCTGATGATTCATCCTTGGCACGACGTGACTCCCGGCGACTAGCTTCCACAGGAATTCGGCTGCGTCGTCGAGATCCCTCGGTTCGAGCGTCAAGTACGAACTGGGACAAAACGAGCGGACTCATTAAGCTGGATCGCGTCCTCTATTCTGCGGTTTATTATCCCGCCAACTACGGTTTCATCCCGCAAACGCTGGCAGAAGATGATGATCCGCTCGATGTCCTCGTGCTCTGCCAGGAAAGCGTGGTGCCGCTCACCATCATTCATGGGCGAGCCATCGGGCTGATGACGATGATCGACGCCGGCAAGCCGGACCACAAAATCATTGCCATCGCCACCGAGGATCCCGAGTTTAACTCCTACCACGAGGCCACGGAAATGCCGCCGCACCGCCTGATTATGCTGCGACGGTTTTTCTAGGACTACAAGCTGCTCGAAGGCAAGGCCGTCGAGGTGGATGAGATACGCCCCGCGGGCGAAGCGTATCCCATTATCCTCGATGCATTGCACCGCTACAGCGAACAACCGCCGCAAGGGCTTCAAAGGGCCGGGGAAGAATTGAGTCCGATTACATTCCTTTGAAGACGAAGCTAAGGACTTTGCTTTCGTTTGCGCCAATCGTGATGGTCTGGCTCGCAGTACCCAGTTTTTCGTGCCAGGCTTTGATGGTGTAAGTGCCGGGGGGCAGATTGGACAGATCAAAGGTGCCATCATCCTTCGTCACCACGAAGTAGGGGTGCTTGAAGACTGCGATATATCCCCGCATCCAGGGATGAATGTTGCACTTCACCGGAATTGCGATTTCTTCGCGAGCGAAAGCCTCCTCAACTTTAGCCCCCGGGGGTTCAGCCTTATTCCATTCCCGATTGTTGGCCGGCGTGGGATGGATGTTGTGGGCCGTGGAATCATTGTTCACTACTTCCAAGGGCTGATTCGCGCGCACGGCAAGCACATGCGGCTGATACAGGCATCCTTTTTGAGCAATGACCGCCGGCTCCGTGGGTGGATCGAAGGTTCGCTCGCCCAGTCCATCTGCGACAAAAACGATCACATTCTGTAGTCCACCCTTCGAATCGACAACGACTTCCTTGGCAAGAAACGGCGTCGGATGCTGCTTGGCACAGCTCGGGTCCGCTGACATGCTGATCGGCCTGGCCGCCGGCACAGCACCCGTGAACTTAACCACGCCTGTTATTGCTGCGGCTCCGAAACTGGTTGGAGGCGAGGGGGGACTCCCGGCCTTCACCACTTGACGTTCAGAAATGCAAGTAATAAGCGTTAGAACAACTACAAGAAGAAAGCTCTTGATTTTCATACTGCACCTCGGGGAGGGTCTACCCTCAAAATCTGCTTCGAAGCGAAGTCGCGCCGCAGGGGGGACTACTCGGCTTGGCGCACTGGTTTGTCGGAAATAGCGCGGCTGGCAAGCAGTTCCTTGTATCCTCGTTCGTAGCCAGCCGTGAAAGACGCTCGATCCTCTGCCGTGGCCCAGCGGCCGCGTGCGACACGCGGCGCGATGCCGCGTTCGGCAGCAAGTCGTCCCAAGTACAATCCGTCGCGAAAAGCGCCATTTGCCGTCTGGGCAACGTTGTCATTTGCGGTGACAGGACGGTCGCCATGTAGCATTGACGCCGTTCCCATACCGAGCGCGAGCGCGATCACCGATGCGAACCATGAGAGTCTTTTCATCTGTTTTTCTCCTGACCTTCTTCCTGAACTGAAAGTCCAAGTTGATCGAAATTGTTTGGTCGATGGGATGAGCGTAAGGCGGGTGGCACGTGACCGTGTCACTGAACAGTCACGCGCGAGTCAATTTGTCGTCATCTCTTTGTCAGAGACTTGTCACTTTTGACTTACCAACCGAGGGACACCATGCGGAGAACACAAAAGCCAGGGAAAATACATCCCTGGCTGCGCCATCTAACCTACCCACACGATTTTTTTCTGACTCGTTCAGCCTCACCAAACGTGGCAGGCGTTCTCTGCCACCATGGGTTGGCTTGCTTTGCAGCCCCAAGCCTTCTGAAACTCAGGCATGTTCTGTACCACGCCGTTCACGCGATACTTGCCCGGCGAGTGCGGATCGGTAAGCACTCTCAAGCGCGCAACCTCCGCACGCCGCTTCTCGCACCATACTCGCCCGAACCCCAGGAAGAAGCGCTGCTCAGGCGTGTAGCCATCAATCTTCTGGCCTTCTTTTCCAGTCTTATCGTCGGCAATCATGTGCTCAAGCGCCGCCAGTGCGATGCGAGCTCCGCCGTTGTCGGCAGTATTCTCGCCGAGCGTGAGTTTGCCATTTAATTTCAGGTCATCCACGGCAACGAAGTTTGAATACTCATCGGCAATGCAGCTCGCTCGCTTTTCGAATTCCTTGCCGTCCTGCTCGGTCCACCAATCGTGCAGGTTGCCTTGCGGATCGAATTTCCTGCCCTGATCGTCAAAGCCGTGGGTAAGTTCGTGGCCAATCACCAGGCCAATGCCTCCAAAGTTCACGGCATCGTCCATGGCTTTATCGAAGAAGGGCGGCTGCAGAATGCCTGCGGGAAAAACAATCTCGTTGAATGACGAGCTGTAGTATGCGTTCACCGTGGGAGGAGTCATGCCCCACTCCTTGCGGTCGAGCGGCTTGTCTATCTTTGCAATCTGACGCTTGGCCTCGAATGCGTTCGCGCGTTCGACATTTCCTAACAGGTCATCGGGCTTGATGACGACTGAACTGTAATCACGCCACACTTCGGGATACCCGATTTTATTGCGAATCGCCTCCAGCTTCACCTTGGCCTGCTTCTTGGTTTCGTCGCTCATCCAAGACAAGGCGTGAATGTCTTGGTCAAGAGACTTCTCCAATGTGTCCACCATTTTCAGCATGCGCTGCTTACTTTCAGGACCAAAGGTCACATCGACATATCTTTGTCCCAGCGCTTCGCCCAGCTCCCGGTCGGTAAGGTTCACGCAGCGCTTCCAACGCGCCTGAATCTGTTCTTGGCCCGTGAGCTTCTGCTGAAGCTTGAAGTTGGCATCCACGAATGGCTGAGAAAGCCACGGAGCGGCAGCATTCAGCACATGCCAGCTTACGTAGGTCTTCAACGCATCCAGCGGCTCCGATTCCAGCACGCCGTCCACTTGCTTGAAGAAATCAGGATTCGTGACATTGAGTTGCGTAAACCTGGGTGCCCCGACCGCCGTGAAGTAGCGATTCAGATAGAAATTGGGACCGAGCGCCGCCGCCTCGTCGCGGCTCATCTTATGATCGCGGTTCTTCGGATCACGGCGCTTGGTGCGGTCCATTGAGTCTGCCGCAAGCAAGGTTTCAATCACCAGGACGGTTTGCGCCGACTTAGCCGCCTGCTGCGGACTTTGGCCTGTCAGGGTAAACAACTGCGTGGCGCAGTCGACCAGAATCTGGCGCTTCTCAACTTTGTCGGCATCATCCTTGATATAGTAATCGCGGTCGGGCAGCGTGAGCCCGCCCTGGTCGATGTAGGCAATGACTTGGTCCGCATTGTGCAGGTCCGACTGCGAGTAGAAATTGAACAGAGGGCTGGGGCCAATCAGGTGTACGTGCGCAATCTCATCAATCAGCGCCCTCTTATCACTGACCGCAGCAATGCGGTCCAGTTCGGGCTTAATCGGCGCAACTCCTTTAGCGTCAACCGATTTCTCGTCCATGCATGAGCCATACAGATCCCCAACCTTCTGGTCGATTGCATTGCGGCTCGCGCCTCCCGCGGCAGCCTTCTCCAGGATGCCGTGCTCGATGTCAAGATTGCGCTCATGCAATTCGACGAAACTCACCCACTGCGACTGGTCGGGCGGAATCTCAGAATTCTTGATCCAGTTGCCGCACGCGTATTGGTAAAAGTCCCCACAGGGATCGATCGTCTTGTCGATGGTATCTATGCTGAAGCCGGGAGCCGGCTTGTTGCCTTGAGCGGATTGGGCCAAGCTGGCAGTAGCTAAGAGCAGCAGTAGCGGACAAAAAAGAAACGAACGCATAGGAAGGTCTCTCCTTTGGCATAACGGCTGATTCTAAGCTGGGCTAGGCGCGTGAGCAAACCAGGAGGAGGCACAGAACACTCTGGATCCGCGCGATTCGGAGGAAAGGGAGGAGACGGGTATAATTTCGAAATAAGGAAAGTGTGGACCCGATGACTCCCCCCGATGGAACGAACGGCAATGACGGCAACGGCTACAGCGTCCCCAGGCCGCGCACCGAGTGGCTTGCCCGGCGTAAGCAAAAAAACTCGAATGGCAACTTCTCGCAGATGCACTATGCGCGCCAAGGTGTCATCACCGAAGAGATGGGCTACGTTGCCCACCGCGAGAAGCTGGCGCCCGAGCTTGTGCGCGACGAAGTGGCCCGCGGCCGCATGATCATTCCCGCCAACATCAATCATCCTGAGCTTGAACCAATGGCCATCGGCGTGGCGTCGCTGTGCAAGATCAATGCCAACATCGGAAACTCCGCTGTCACCTCAGAAGTCAATGAAGAGCTCAAGAAGCTCCACACCGCCGTCCACTATGGCGCCGACACGGTGATGGATCTTTCCACCGGTGGCAACATTCACGAAATTCGAGAGGCCATTCTGCGGCATTCTCCAGTTCCAATCGGCACGGTCCCGATTTATGAAGCGATCGCCCGGGTGAAACGCGTCGAAGACTTGAACGCAGACGTAATGCTCGAAGTCATCGAAGAGCAGGCCGCGCAAGGCGTGGATTACATGACCATCCACGCTGGCGTCCTCATTCAATATCTGCCGCTCATTTCAAAGCGCATCACCGGCATCGTAAGCCGTGGCGGTGCTATCCTCGCTCAGTGGATGGCCTACAACCACAAACAGAATTTTCTCTATGATCGCTTTGATGACATCTGCAAGATTTTCAAAAAGCACGACATCAGCTTTTCGCTCGGCGATGGCCTGCGTCCCGGATGCGTCGCCGACGCCAGCGACGAAGCCCAATTCGCCGAACTGAAGACCCTCGGCGAGTTGACCCAAAAAGCCTGGGAGCACGACGTGCAAGTGATGATCGAAGGTCCCGGCCACGTCTCCATGGACAAGATCAAGGAGCAGGTCGAGAAAGAAGTCGAGCTCTGCTACGAAGCTCCGTTCTACACGTTGGGACCTCTGGTCACCGACATCGCTCCCGGCTACGACCACATCACGTCGGCGATTGGCGCAGCCATGATCGGGTGGTACGGCGCGGCCATGCTGTGCTACGTCACGCCGAAAGAGCACCTCGGGCTGCCCAACGAAAAAGACGTGAAAGACGGCATCATCGCCTACAAAATTTCCGCCCACGCCGCCGACATCGCCCGCCAGCGTCCCGGCGCTCGCGACCGCGACGACGCCCTCAGCTACGCACGCTACAAATTCGACTGGGAGAAGCAGTTCGCGCTCTCACTCGACCCCGAGACTGCACGCTCCATGCACGACGAAACCCTGCCCGACGACTATTACAAAGAAGCCGCCTTCTGCTCCATGTGCGGCCCGAAGTTCTGCTCGATGAATTATTCGTCCAAGGTGGACGAGTACAACAAGCAGGTGCATGGAATCGACAAGAAGGACTATTCGGAGCTAGTGGAGAAACTGGTGTCGCTGAAGTAGCAGCTTGTGTGCACTTGCTTGTGTCGGGACGGGTCTCTGACCCGTTCCACGCTCGGCTGCCTTGTGTAAAGCGCACCCACCCGACGGCAGCCCGGATGAGTCCAATTGCAGTGAAGTGACTTTTTCAACACCCAGAGGCGTTTACACTGACAAGGTCAAGCTGATTGTGGAATGCATTCTGGAGCACGATTCTTGAGTTTGTCCGAGGGCTGCAGGCAAGTTTATCGGTGACCTTCCAAAGGGTCTAAGTCCCTTGTTGTCAGGATTTTGACCTCTCCGCTCTTTGAAATCTGGATTTTGCACACATCTTTTGCAGACCCCGCGCCGGTCAAGGGATTGAGAGGGGCGGGGTATGCCCAAAAACCCGGAATGAACGTGCCGCAAAAGCGGCCTTCGAGCGCAGCTCCTAGGGGTTCTTTTCAGGGGAATTTCCACAGGTTGAGGCGCTTGTGCGGCGTCTGAGTCGCGCGCCGAAATCCCAAGCGGCTCGTTGCGAGGGAGCTCGCTGGAGACGTCACCTAGATATTGCCGCAGCAAAGTTGAATTTCGCGGGAATCCTACTTCCCTTCCAGCGTAATATCCCCCACCGAAACATGCGCGCGCAGTTCGTATTTACCGTCGCCGTGATATTTCAGCGTCTTGCCCAGCCAGCCGCTGGTCTCGCCATAGCTGTTGCCATTCACGTCGCCGATGCTGGTGCTGGCATGGACCAGGCGATAGCCCGAGTGCTCGGCGTCGACCCGAATGTCGCCAACGCTTAGGCTCAAGTCTTTGTCGCCCTCGACATTTTCAACGGTCATGTCGCCAACTTTTTCGTGCACGTCGAGGTTGGTGTTAGGCGGGACTTCGAGCTCGACATCGAACTGTGTATTGCCCGAAGTCGGCGAATGGAATTCGATTCTGGCATCGTTACCGAGGACGTCGAAATCAACTTTCGCGTCCTTTACATTTCGTTCGCGCCGTGACTTGACCGTGTAACGCAAATGAATTTTGTTGGAATCGCCGCGGCTAATGCTGCCCACGCTAAGCCGCACGTGCAGCGTGCCACCAGCGGTGAAGTCACGAGCACCGGTGTGAGTCTCTTCGTACTCCCAATGGTCCGAAGCAAAACAGAATGGAACCAGAAGCAGACAGGCGAGAACTCCCTTGCGAAGCATGGTGAAGCGAATGAAGGATTTTCCGAGCACAGGGCACCTCCGGAGCGCACCAGCGCGTGACTGTGTTACGTGGAAATATGTGGCCAAGGTTCCGGGAAATTTCGTTGCGGGCTGAGGGGGCCAGATCTATCCCTTGAAGTCAGCCACACCGTCCCACACCAGTTGGACGGCGATGGCCAGGATAAGAAAGCCGAAAATGCGGTTGATCGCTCCCACCGCGCCCGGACCAAGCCGCCGCACCAGCGGACCCCCCATACACAGAAACAAGAAAACTGATAAAGCGACAGCGGCAATGCCGATCACCATGCCGAGATAAGCAAGCCAATTATCCACGTGCGCCGCCAGCGCCAAAACGACGCCGATGGCTGCCGGACCGGAAAGCAGCGGCATAGCCAACGGAGTCAGTGAAATATCTTCTTTGTCGGTGGCTTCCTCGGTCTCCGCAACAGTCATGCGGCTCGTTGAAGTCACCATTCCCCAGGCCGTATTGGCCACGATCAGGCCTCCCGCGATCTTCAGCACCGGCAGTGAGATGCCGAAGAAAGATAGGACGAAGCGGCCGAAGAACAAGAACACAACAAGAATCGCGAAGACGTAAAACGAGGTCTTGAGTGCGGTGCGCTGGCGTTCAACTGCGGGCCACGACGAGGTCAAACTGAAAAAGATCGGGAGGCCGCCAAAAGGATCGACAATAGGAAACAGAGCAAGGAACGTCGCCGCCGCCGAAGCCGGCAACGTGCGCAGAAACTGTCCCAGCGCGTGAGCGGACGTCATTGGTAGCTTTCCCCTGTATGGATCCTTTACCGGTATCCCTCAAGTTGCCTGGTTGCACGCTCCAGCGCCGCCGTCAGTATCGCCAGTTGTTGCCGCACCCGCTCCGCATCACCCTTGTCGAGAGCTTCGTTCACTCCCGGAATCACCACGGCGGCATAACCGGTGTATTCGCCCGGAGCATAAATCACATGGCGAAACCACGGCCGGTGAGGCAGTCCATCAGAGACCAGCAAAGCCCGCTCGGCTTCGCGCAGTGCCGAATTCAGTTGTTTCAATTTGGCTGGATCGTGGGGAGGATTTTTCTGCTTGGTCGCAATCTTGACGCCAGCCTCTTCAAAGCGCCGAGCCGCGGTTGACGCGGCATTGAAATCGACAGGCCGATCACCAAACTTGCCAGCAGCTCTCTTCTTCGCTGTGTCAATGTAGGCGGCGATCTCCTTTCCGTATTCTTGATAGTCGTAAGGCAGAACATCGGCATCCGCCATGCGCATCATCTCCAGACCGAAGACGCGCGCCATTTGCTGCTCATAAACAAAATCGGGATCACCGAATTTCTTGAACCAGGCGAAATTATCAAACACGGAGTGATAAACGCCGTACGGGCCGGTAGAACCGATATCCGTCGAAGAGACACCGAGATGTTGCAAGAACGCAGTATAGTCAGAACCGCTGCCCAGATCGCCGACCGGTACATCGGACTTACCCTGTGCTGCCGGAGGCCGATAGGTCGTGGTCGTCGGCTCCTGTTGCGAGCCTTCCCCTACCGGCTGATTGGCTTTCTGCCAAGCGTCATAAACCGTACCACCCTGCGGGCTCGGGACAGCCTTGGTCACATCACGCAAAAACTGCTTGAGGCTTGGCACCGACGAAGCGCCGAACTTCGGTCCGGAGACCGCTACGTCCACGTTGAAATACGCTGAGGCAAGAGCGAGGTCAGGCTCGTGTTGCTCGGCCCATTCAGTCGAGCCAATCAACCCTTCTTCTTCCGCGTCCCAACTCCCGAAAACGACCGTGCGCTTCGGTTTCCAGCCCGACTTCAGCAACTCGCCGATGCCGTGTACCGCCTCCAGCATCGCCGCCGTTCCGCTGTTCGGGTCCACCGCACCATAGATCCACGCGTCTCGATGATTACCCGCGACCACCCACTCATCGGGCAACTCCGATCCCCGCACTCGGCCAATCACGTCCCAGATGGTGCGGAATTGATAGTCCTGTTTGAGACGCGTTCTCACTTTCACCGGCCCCGGACCCACGTGATAGGTGAAAGGTAGTGCGCCTTGCCATTCCCGCGGCGACTGAGGTCCGCCCAGATGTTCGAGCATCGGCGACACGTCGTGATAGGAAAGAGGTGTGACTGGAGTCTTTGGCAACTGCGGCGACTGCTCAGGCGAAATGCGCTTGGCGTCTGGTAGAGAAGGCACCGATGCGACGCCTGGGGTCGTGGGATCGCCGGGAAATTCGAACATGTAGCCGACGGACCCGCGTTGCACGCCGGTATCAGGCCGCCACGGCCCCTGCGGATATTTATCACCGCGCCGCCACCCGTCATCAGCCGGATCGGAATAAATAATCACGCCCGCCGCCCCATGCTCCTGCGCGACAAAAACTTTAACCCCGCGGAAGTTCTGGCCGTAGCGCACCACGACGATCTTGCCGCGCACATCGATCTTCATTTTCTCGAGCTTCTCGAAGTCTTCGGGCGTACCGTAATTGGCATAAACCACTTCGGCCTCGGCATCTCCTGACGGAGACATCTCATTGAAGGGCATCACCACTCGACTGTCGTTGTCGTAGGGATCGCCATCGACGTGCTCGCGCGTAGGACCATGCATCGTAACGCCGGGAGGCGCAGTTACGTCCACGCTGATTTCCGAGGGATAGTTCATCCACACTTTGAATTCGACGATCTCCGTATCGAGCCCGGCATCGCGGAATTTCTGTGCCACGTAATCGGCGGTAGCCTTGTCTTCGGGCGTGCCCGCCATATGCGGAACTTGCGTGAGCATACGAAGATGTTGCTCTGCAAGTTTGGGATCAGGCACAGCAAGGAAGCGCACCTCGGCGGCAATCTCGGCGGTGGCGTCGCGAAAGCCGAAGATGGACTGCGCGCCCGGCAGTCTCTCGGGCGCACGACCGACTCGAGTGGACATACTGGACAGCAGGACGGTCGAAGAAAAAATTACGGCAGAAAAGAGTCGCATCGGGCTCCAGAGCGAAACAGAGTACGGTAGCACAGGATGGCCGCTGCGCGTTTGCTCCGGCCGTGAACCCTGGTTCGCGCCTCCCAGCCCCTGCGGTAAGGCTTTGCGCCATAGTCTCTGGAATCACCAGCTTCACCATGCGCACCAACTGATGCATAACCGGCTCATGAAGCGAGCCACCATGACTGTTCCAGACGACCTGGCCGAGGCGGTAGACAACCATCTGCGGGCTCAGGAAATTCCGCCTACGCTTACGGCCATTGTGCAAACCGTGCTAAAAGAGAAAGGGAGTACCTGCGGGAACGAGGGTTTCTGCCGGTGCGTCGGCCCTTGAAAATTAGGCCGGCAAAACGAGGAAGCGGGCGAAGCGACGTGAACTGAGAATCACGATCTTTCCCTGGCAGGCGTTAAGAAATGATTCGCGCGGGGCGAGCGGATAGGAGACCATTTTATTGCACGCGATGTACTGCGAGTCACCGCACCTGACCAGTCCCGACAATCTCGTACTTGGAAGAAGTCAACTCCGCGAGCGCGAACGGCCCTCGGCAATGTAGCTTCTGTGTGCTGATGCCCATCTCGGCGCCGAAGCCGAATTCCGCGCCATCGGTGAAGCGCGTGGAAGCATTCCAATAAACTGCCGCGGAATCCACGCTTCGGAGGAATTTCCTTGCATTCGGCTCGTCGCGGGTCACGATCGAATCAGAATGCTTTGTTGAGTAGCGGTTGATATGCGCGACGGCCTCATCCACATCGGCGACCACGCGGATCGCCAGGCACAGGCGCAAGTACTCTTCGTACCAGTCCTGCTCGGCGGCGGATCCCACATCCAATCCTGCGGCCAAGCTGCGGGACTTTCCATCGCCGCGAACTTCGACGCCCGCTTCGATCAGCTTCTTCACGATTCGCGGGACATACTTCGCCGCCACCCTCTCGTGCACCAATAGTTTTTCCGCTGCGTTGCAAACCGAGGGCCGCTGCGCTTTAGCGTTAATAACAATGTCGTCCGCCATACCGAAATCGGCGGATTCGTCGACGAAGATGTGGCAGTTCCCCGCTCCGGTCTCGATGACTGGCACGATCGAGTTCTCTGTGACGAACGTGATAAGACCCGCGCCTCCGCGAGGAATAATCACGTCTACCAGCGCACGCGCTTTAATTAACTCCTGCACAGATTCCCGGGTGCTTGAATCCAGCAGCTCGATAGCGCCGTCGGGCACCCCCGGTACCGCTGCGAGGATTTCGGCCAGTCGCTGATTGCTACGCGCTGCTTCTTTGCCGCCTCGAAGCACGATGGCGTTCGCAGTCTTCAGCGCGAGCACGGCCGTGTCGACAGTCACATTAGGCCGCGATTCATAAATGATTCCGATCACACCCAGCGGTACCCGCACTTTGCGCATATGCAGGCCGTTGGGCCGAGTCCACTCAGCTAAAGTCTCGCCAATTGGATCGGGCAAAGCAGCCACTTGGCGCACTCCGTTCGCCATTTCTTGAATGCGGGCCGGAGTCAGCAACAAACGGTCGCGCATCGCTCCGGCCAGGCCGGAGTTCTTCACATCATCGCGATTTGCTGCCAGAATCCCATCGAGGTTCGCTTCCACCGCGTCTGCCATGGCAAAAAGTAAAGCATTCTTCGCGTCCGTGGAAAGCTGCGCCAGTTTGGTCATCGCCTCGCGCGCACGCAGCAACTTTTCCTGCGTGGAGAGCACGGTAGTGACAACAGAGGCCATAATTCATCTCCCCGCGCGCGGTGGCGGAAAGTATGTTCCAATCTTACGCGCAGTGCCCATCGCGATCGCCTGCGGATGCCGGCCATTCACGATAGCCACATGCACTCCCGCCTCGCTGGCCAGTTTCGCTGCCCGTAGCTTTGAGATCATGCCGCCACGACCCAGCTTGCTTTTTCCGTTGCACTGCGCTTCCAAAGCCGGGGTTAGCTTGCGAATCACACGTTGCAACCGCGGTTTCTTGCGCCCCTTGGGGACGAAGAAGCCGTCAACATCCGTCAGCAGCAACAGCCAGTCAGCCTTGACGGTTGCAGCCAATAGCGCGCTCAGTTCGTCGTTGTCGCCGAAGGCCCCAACCAGTTCGCGCACCGAGACGCTGTCATTCTCATTGACGATGGGCACTACTCCCAGCGAAAGCAGCTCGGCCAGCGCATTCTGCAGGTTGCGGTAGCGAACCGGCGAAGTGAAGTCGTCACTCGACAGCAACAATTGCGATACCACTTTCTTACCGAAGAAAAGCCGCTCATACGTATGCATCAAACGGCTCTGGCCCACGGCCGCGCAGGCCTGCATGCCGGGAACATCATTCGGACGCTTCTGCAGTCCTAGTCCCGACATCCCCGCCGCGATAGCCCCTGAAGTAACGATCAGGTACTCGTGCTCCGAGAGGTCGAATTGATCGACCAAGGCGCGCAGAATGTTCGCGTCAATCTGTCCGCCCGGTGCGATGAGGCTTGTCCCAACTTTAATGACGATTCGCATGTATGTCGTCTTGAACTCCCGGCAACTGACTGGATTTGGAACCTTCCCCTCCTGTTCCTCTATAGGAACTTCGCGCTGGAGAAACCGGGAAAATTCGGTGGGAGGGACAACTCGTCTATCCTGCCGCTAGAATGGCTTTCTGGCAAGCTGAAAAATCTTGCCAGCTGAAAAATCTTGCCCCTTTGGTTCTTATGCCTGCTTCCAACGCCACCAGCCGCTTCTCCGACCGGGTGAAGAATTATGTTCGCTACCGCCCTGGCTATCCTTCGGAAGTCATTGATACGCTGAAGGCAGAGAGTGGGTTGAAGCCAGAACACGTCATTGCCGACATCGCCAGCGGTACGGGAATCTGGACCCGCGCACTACTTGAAAATGGGAACCAGGTTTTCGGAGTCGAGCCCAATCGTGACATGAGGCTGGCGGGAGAGCGGCTGCTGGCGGATTTCTCCGCCTTCAGGAGCGTCACCGGATCGGCCGAGGCGACCGCGCTGCCAGACCAGAGCGTGGATTTTGTCACTGCCGCCCAAGCTGGGCATTGGTTCGACCGCCGGCGGGCAAGGCGAGAATTCGTACGGATACTCAAGCCGGTGGGATGGCTCGTGTTGTTGTGGAATGTGCGCGATACGGATTCGACGCCGTTTCTGCGTGACTACGAACAACTGCTGCTGACCTACGGAACGGACTGCAAGGAAGTTCGCCACGAACGCACAACCTCAGTGATTCTGGAGTTTTTCGATCCGGCGCCGTTCAAAGAACGTGTGTTCCCCATGCGGCAGGAGTTCGATTATGTCGGTCTGAAGGGTCGCCTACTGTCGTCCTCCTACGCACCCGATCGGAATCATCCCAATCACGCGGCGATGTTGCGAGAGTTGAGGTGGATTTTCGATAAGCATCAACAGTTTGATCGAGTTCTCTTCGAGTACACGACGCGCATTTATTTCGGCCAGATGACGTGATGTGGATTTCGTTGCTCTGACCTTGCTCTTCGGCTGTCATATGTCCGGAGGCCAAACCCTACTCGCTTTGATACGATCTGCTCTGGTAAGAGGTCACGCAAAGTGTCCGACGAAAAATCATTTCACATGACATCCGACGAATTCCGCCGTCACGGCCACGCCGTCGTCGACTGGATCGCCGATTACCGCGATCGTATCGAGTCGTTCCCCGTGCTATCACAAGTGAAGCCAGGCGAGGTTCGCGCAGCGCTGCCGGCGAGTGCTCCTCTGCACGGTGAGCCCTTCGCTGCCCTGCTCAAAGACGTGGAGAAAATAATTCTTCCCGGCGTCACGCACTGGCAATCGCCGAATTTCTTCGCTTACTTCCCTTCCAACAACTCCGCGCCTTCGATTCTCGGGGATCTTCTGTCCTCAGGCCTGGGCGTTCAGGGAATGCTCTGGTCAACGAGTCCCGCCTGCACCGAACTGGAAACGCACGTGCTTGACTGGCTGGTTCCCATGCTTGGCCTGCCGGAAAAGTTTCTATCATCCAGCACTGGCGGCGGCGTCATGCAGGACACCGCCTCCAGTGCCGTGCTCTGCGCTCTCCTGGCTGGCCGCGAGCGCGCCACGAGTTTCACCAGCAATGAAAAAGGATGCGATGGGCGGCTCATCGCCTACGCTTCCACCCAAACCCATTCTTCGCTGGAAAAAGCTGCGATGATCACCGGAATCGGCCGCACAAACTTGCGGCTGATTGAGGTGGATAAAGATTTCGCCATGCGGCCAGCAGCTTTGGCTCGCCAGATCGAGACTGATAAGAGCGCCGGTTTGATTCCCTGCTTCGTCTGCGCAACCGTAGGCACAACTTCATCGAACGCAATTGATCCCGTGCCGCAGATCGGACGCATCTGCCGCCAGCACAATCTTTGGCTCCACGTGGACGCAGCTATGTCTGGCACAGCCGCGCTTTGCCCCGAATTTCGCCACATTCACAATGGGGTCGAGCTGGTCGACAGCTACTGCTTCAATCCTCACAAATGGATGTTCACCAACTTCGACTGCAACTGTTTCTGGGTCGCCGACCGCGAAGCGCTGATTCGAACGCTGAGCATCCAGCCCGAATACCTTCGCAACCAGGCAACCGAATCAGGCGCGGTGATCGATTACCGCGACTGGCACATCCAGCTCGGCCGCCGTTTCCGTGCGCTCAAACTGTGGTTCGTGATTCGTCACTACGGGGTCGAGGGTCTGCAATACCACATTCACCGCCACGTGCAACTAGCACGACAGTTCGCAGATTGGGTGAAGAATGATGACCGCTTCAAGCTGGCCGCGCCCGTCCCGCTAAACTTGGTCTGTTTCCGCCACAAAGGAGGAGACGCTGTAAACCAAACAATCATGGAGTGCCTGAACCACAGCGGCGACCTCTACCTCACACACACGAAGCTGGATGGGAAGCTGACGCTGCGGCTTTGCGTTGGCCAAACCAACACGCAGGAACGGCATGTGGAGCGGGCTTGGAGACGGATTCGCGAGGAAGCGGAGAAGGCAGCGGGCCTCCCGTAATGGAGCTGGCGATTCCGTACCTCTTGCGGAGGCTCGTTTTCGATTCTTGGGGAACTGACCGATTGTCACTCTTCCCAGGGATTGAGAATGGGTGTTTGCGTGTTGGCAAAGTCGCTCACGTTTCGTGAAACGATCGTAAGATTATGCTCAAGCGCAGTCGCGGCCAGCAAGCCGTCGATAGCCGATAGGGATATTCCTCTGCGCTTTGCCGCGCCGGCAAGCACCCCCCAACGGTCGGCGACTGCCGCATCAATGGGCAGAATTCTCCCGGAAAAACGGGCCTGCAACTCCACTTCCAGCCAGCTCTCTAGATGCGTCCGCCGTTTGCTCTGCGGTAGCCATGCCAGACCCTTGCGAATCTCCCCGAGCGTAAGGACGCTCAGGTACAGCAAGGTTTCATCCGCCGCCTGCATCCACTCCAGGACGCGCGGTTCCGGCTTGCTACGGACAACCTCAGAGATGCAGTTCGTGTCCAGCAAGAATCCGCTCATAGCTCAATGTCGCGTCCCGAGTCGCGTTCCCGCTCCAGGTCCAACTCGACGCCCACCAGTGGCGATGCCCGGAAAAACTGCACAAGACTTTTCGGCTGATGAGACTTCCCCACCAGCCGATCGTATTGCTCTTCAGCAACCATCACCACCCCCTCCTTGCCCTGCCGCGTGATGCGTTGTGGCCCCTCGTTTCGCGCCCGCCGAAACACCTCGCTAAACTTGGCTTTCGCGCTCTGAAGCTGCCAGGAATCGCCAGCGGCATTCCGGCTGCTAGGCGGGGCGGTTGTTGCCGTCGTTCTGCTGCTGAGATTTTTTAGGGACTTTGCCATAGCCCAGCTGTTCCGTACATGACTAGTCTGACTAGATATGATATTGGGTTCCGCGTCCGTCGGTCAAGGGGAAATCAAGGACGTATTTGGCTTCTGTTTCCAGGGACGTTATGGATCCAACCGGCGTCAGTCCGCAGGCATAGGTGCAGGCTTGGGCGTCGCGAGGCGCGCATTCCCGAGAGCCGCCGTTTTCCGAGGAAGAGTCGCTTCCACGGGTGCCTCCAGCCATTGCCGCACCGTAGGCAGCGCTTTCCGCATTGCCTCTTCGCCCGCGCGCACGAGGTCGCCTGCGCGTTTGAAGTCATCGTATTCGAAAACGGCAACATCCGGCTCGATCACAAGATCGGCTGCACTCCTCCACAGGGGAGCCATTCTGTCTTGCGCGATGGCGAAAGATTGTCCGATCACGTCAAAGAGATGACGCGGGGCGCCATTTCGTGCCCAATGTCCTCTCAGATGAACTGCCAGCACGCGCTCAGCGCCCATCTCGCGCAGCGGCTGCGAGGGCACGGGATGCGACAACATCCCATCCACCAGCCACCGTCCGCGGATATTCACCGGCAGAAACATTCCGGGATAGGCGCAACTGGCGCGGATCGGTTCGATAAGTGATCCAGAATGAAAGACCATTCCTTCGCCAGTGTTGAAATCGGTGGCAGTGACGCCCAGAGGAATGCGCAACTCTTCGAAGGTTTTCACCTTCAAAGTGCGGGTCAGGAAGGAAATCATGCGATCGTTGCTGGCAAAACCATAGCGCGAAAGAGTCCAGCGGGCGAATGTTGTAAAGCGAGTCGAGCGGGCCACGTCTTCCAATTCCGTGGGAGACAGACCGCTGCAGTAGGATGCTCCGATTAATGCTCCCACGCTGGTCCCAGCCACGATGCGAACCGGAATGTTTTCTTCCTCGAGGACCTTCAGCACGCCGACATGCGCGATGCCGCGAGCGAAGCCACCACCCAACGCCAAGCCAATGATGGGAGTGCGCTGTCCGGGGAGTTCGAGAACCGTCTTGCCGGAAAGCTCCCGCCCAATTGCCTGCACCGACCGGATAATCTTGTCCAGACTTTTCACGGCCTACTCCAAAGTTCCAGCGGCGATCCTGATTGCTTCAAGCACCACTTGCACACCTACTTATTAAGATGCCACAGACAGGTGCCGAGACTATACGCCACGTACGTGCCACCCTGTATTACCGTAGATTTCGTAACCGAGTTACCCTCCGCGCCCACCCGTGCGATCGAAGTGACTAACTCCTGTAATTCTGCTAACTTGCGGACATGGTACGGGAGATTTCCGCTGGCGGAGTGGTGATCCGGAAGGGGAAGGGCGGTTGGCGGATGGCCGCCATCGAGCTGCCTCTTGCGCTCGCAACCGGCGCTCCCAGGTCAACTAAACGTGCTGCGCAAAGGCCAAAACGCGTGATTGCCCTGCCCAAGGGCCTAGTCGATCCCGGAGAACCTCCATTGGAAACCGCCCTGCGCGAGGTCCGCGAAGAGACGGGCCTAACCGCGGTTCCCATCACCAAGCTGGCCGATATCAAGTACGTGTACGTGCGCTCCTGGGGCGACGGCGAGCGGGTATTCAAGATCGTCAGCTTCTATCTACTGCGTTACCATTCCGGCCGCATCAACGACATCGTCCCAGAGATGCGAATCGAAGTGAAGCGCGCTTTCTGGACACTGTTCGAGGAAGCACCGGCTCTGTTGAGCTACAAAGGCGAGCGCGACATAGCCCGGCTTGCGTTGGAATATCTCAAATCCAAACCCGACACATGACCCTTGTGCTCTCGGCATTGCGATAACCTCGACCAAGTTGCTAATGTGTTTTGCACATGAGAAATGGAGCGCGGAAGACCTTCGCGTGGCTGGTAGTCAGCATCCTGATTACTACTTGCCGGGCACAATCAGTTCCTGGCCCGACGCGCGGAGGCCAATTCGATTTTCAGCCGTGGCTGGAGGACTTTGGCCAACTCACAGCTGAAATGGCGGCGCACTATGCAAATCTGGAAAGCTCCCAGCGCGAACGCCACATGGATCTTCCCAAACTGCGGCAGGAGACCGAGACGAAGCTCCGCCAGGCGTGCGACGAGCAACAGGCGCAAAAAAACTTACGAGGTTTCATCGAGGCATTCGGCGACGGCCATCTGGAACTCAAATGGCCCAAGCCCTCGGATCAGAAAACAGCCGGCCAAACCTCGTCGAATTCAACCTCCGCGCCGAAGCAACAATCCTTATGCCCCCGCCTGGGCTACAAGCGCTCCTTGACGCCTGGCGTCGACTTTTCGCAACTCCCGGCCTTTACAAGCTTTGCCGGCGGTAACGCGAATTGGTTCCCCGCCGGGATTCTGCAATTGCAAGACCGGACTAAGCTGGGGGTGATCCGCATTGCCCTCTTCAGCGAACATGCTTTCCCCGAGGCATGTGAGCTTGCAGTCCGCAAGCTGCATCTGGCGAATTCACGCGAATGCGACACCCAGTGCGAGAACATTGTCGAACGCGAAACCGCGGATCAGCTCACGGCTGCGATTGTGCGCCGCTCTACGGAACTTCAGGCCGCCGGCGCAGCCGCCATACTGGTAGACATCACGAACAACGGTGGTGGCTCCGATTGGGTTGAGGCGCCGCCCAGGGTGTTGAGCCGAGTTCCTCTGCATGAGTCGCGACTGGCATTTCTCAAGCACGAGCACTGGACAAAGCAGTTGCAAGAGCAACTCCAGAACATTGAAACCGACTTGAAGAACAATTCCACGCCCAAGCGGGTTTTGCAGGAAGCCTCCGCCCGTTTACGTTCAGGAATCGCGCGCAGCCAGGAATCATGCAACCGCACCCGCGTCTGGACTGACGGCACGCTCGATTGCTCTTCATTGACTAGCGATGTGTTGTTCACCGGCGGGATCTTGCCTTATGCCCCGCCGGGCTCTTTTGCATCCCTCGAATCAAAAACTACGCTGTTCCATCCGCTGCGCTATAGCTACCGCGAGTCGACCGAACGGCCACCGCTATATGTTTTGGTGGACCGTGAGACATGGTCGGCCGCCGAATATTTCGCTGCGATTTTACAGGACAACAAGGCGGCTACAATCGTAGGAGAACTCACCGGCGGTACCGGCTGCGGCTACACGAACGGCGGCATCCCCGCAGCATTGAGGCATTCGCATGCGGTCGTCAAGATGCCGGATTGCGTGCGCCTGGGCAAAGACGGCTCGGACGAAGTCAACGGTGTGATCCCAGACATTCTTGTGCCCCGGGGCCCAGCGCGACAGGGCCTACACGAAAGCCGTAAAACTGTCCCATGCTGTGAACGGGCTTTGACCGCGGAGAACTCCAAGCTCTTAAGCCATTAGCAATGGGAATTTCAGAGTAACCAAATGATGAAGCGCATTAATAAAGTTGCCATCCTCGGAGCCGGAACCATGGGCGCACGCATCGCCGCCCACTTCGCCAACGCTGGTGTTCCCTGCTACCTGTTCGACATCGTCCCCCCGGATGTTGTTCCCGGTGGGGATACGGCCATGCGAAATAAGATCGCAGCCGCCGGACTTGACGCGGCCAAGAAGTCCAAGCCCGCAGCTTTCATGGAGCCTTCCCTCGCTCGTCTGGTCAGCGTTGGCAACTTCGCAGACGATTTGAAGAAGCTGGCCGATGTCGACTGGATCATCGAGGCCGTGGTCGAGAATCTCGCAATCAAACGCGCGCTGCTGAAAAAAGTCGAGGCCGTCCGAAAGCCCGGGACGATTGTCACCACTAACACTAGCGGTCTGCCGGTAAGTAAGATTGCAGAAGGCTTCTCTGACGACTTCCGCGGGGCGTGGTTTGGAACGCACTTTTTCAATCCGCCGCGCTACATGCGCCTGCTCGAACTTATCCCCACGCCTGAGGCCGACCGCGCTCTGATCGATGCGGTCTCTCACTTCTGCGACGTGCGCCTGGGCAAAGGCGTGGTCCTCGCCAAAGACACGCCCAACTTCATCGCCAACCGCATCGGCACTTTTTCAGTGCTCAACGTGATGCGCCTGATGCAGGAGTTGGACCTCACCATCGAAGACGTCGATGCGCTCACCGGACAAGCCGTTGGCTGGCCCAAGTCCGCGACCTTCCGCACGATTGACCTCGTAGGCCTCGACATCCTAAGCCACGTCGTTGCCAACACCATTGGGCAAGCCGGTGTGGGGCCGGCGTCCTCCCCCGCCGATGCTCGTGTGGGGCGGACACTCCTATCCGCCGGGCTTGACGAACGCAGCGATCTCAAGCTTCCAGATTTTTGCAAGCAAATGCTCGACCGCAAATGGCTCGGAGACAAAACCCAAGGAGGCTTCTACAAGAAAGGAAAGGGCGGAGAAGGCAAAGAAAACGAACGCCTTGCTCTCGACTGGAAAACGCTCGACTACCATCCCCGCCAGAAGCCGAAGTTTCCCGCTCTCGACATGGCGAAGAACATCGAAGACACGGGCACCCGCCTGCGCACGCTCCTGGGACTGGAAGGCACCCCGCAAAAGGGCGACAAGGCCGGAGCATTCCTTTGGGCAGCGCTTTCCGATCTTTGGACATACTCCGCCAATCGCATCCCCGAAATTTCCGATTCCATCGTCGAGCTCGACCGCGCCATGCGCCTCGGTTTCAACTGGGAACTCGGGCCCTTCGAACTCTGGGACGCCGCCGGAGTCGAAGCCACCGTTGCTCGCGTGAAGAAAGAAGGCAAGCCGGTGGCGGCCAATGTCGAAAAGCTTCTCGCCTCGGGCAAGAAATCCTGGTACGCCGACGATCCCAAGACCGCATCTGGCCGCATGTTCTTCGATCTCCCCAGTTCCACCTACAAGCCAGTTCAGGTTCCCGCGGGCGTGTGGTCGGTCACAGTAGCAAAAAAATCCAACGGAGTAGTAAAGAAAAATTCCGGAGCGTCCCTCGTCGATCTCGGCGACGGCGTGGCCTGCGTCGAGTTCCACAGCAAGATGAACTCGCTCGGCTCAGACCTCGTCAGCTTGATCACTCAATCGCTCACGCCCGGAGGCCCCGGTCACAATTTCGACGCCTTCATTATCACGAACGACGCCCTGAATTTTTCTGTCGGCGCCAATCTCATGCTGCTGCTCATGAGCGTGCAGGAAGAAGAGTGGGACGACGTCGACCTCGCCATCCGCCAATTCCAGGGCATGACCCAGGCCATCAAGTTCTCGCCCAAGCCCGTCGTGGTCGGCGCCTTCGGACTATGCCTCGGCGGCGGCACGGAAATCTCGCTACACGCCGCAGCCCGCCAACCTCACGCCGAGCTCTATACAGGGCTGGTCGAAGTCGGCGTTGGCTTGCTCCCCGGCGGCGGAGGCTGCAAAGAGATGCTACTGCGCACCCTTGACAGCGCCGAGTCAATCCGTCCCGGAGGCCGCGGCGAATCCATCGAGCTCATGGAAGCTATGAAGCGCGCGTTTGAAACCATCGCCACCGCCAAGTCGCAACCTCCGCGCATGAAGCCCGTGGCCTCGGATTTCTCTCCGATTCCGACAACATCACTATGAACCGCGAACGCCTTCTCTCCGACGCCAAGACCCGTGCCCTCGAACTCGTCCGCGCCGGATACGAACCGCCCGTCCCCCGCATCGACATCCCCGCCCCCGGCGAAAATATTCTTGCCGCGCTCAAAATGGGCGTCCACCTCATGCGTCAGGGGGACTACATCACCGACTACGAAGTGAAGCTAGCCACCACAATCGCCGAAGTTCTGTGCGCTGGCAATATCACTCCAGGCACGCCGGTCAGCGAGCAGTACATCCTCGACTTGGAACGCGAAGGATTCAAATCACTGTGCGGCGAGAAGAAGACGCAAGAACGAATTCAGTACACCCTGAAGACGGGGAAGACGTTGAGGAATTAGCGAAGGTGACTTTTCACATGGTTGACCTTGAATCCTAAAAAATTGGCCGCTGCCACAATCTATCGCCATGCGAAGACTTGGGGATGTGCGGCTGTAATGCTGAAGGTCGGAGCATTAACATGCCTTCTCGGGCTCCCTCTGGCCAACGCTCAGAAAGAATCTCCTCCTGACGTGCCGGAGTCGATCGAAGCGCCCGCGGGTGAAGAGGTTGTTCTCTTCGCGCACGCTACCGGATCGCAGATCTACACCTGCCAAGCCGGGGGGGACGGCAAGTTCACTTGGACCCTTACAACTCCTGAAGCCGAGTTGCGTGATCGTCAGGATAAGGTAATCGGTCGACACTATGCTGGCCCAACCTGGAAGCTCAAGGATGGCAGCGAAGTCACAGGAAAACGTGTGGCCAGCATCGACTCCATTGATTCCGAATCCATTCCATGGCTGCTGTTAAATGCGGTGGCGCACGCAGGCAAAGGCGTACTCACCACCGTAACGACCATTCAGAGAGTACACACGCACGGTGGCCAGCCCCCGACTGAGGGTTGTGATGCCTCTCATCGCGACGCCGAAACGAAAAGCACTTACAGTGCGGATTATTACTTCTACACACGTGCTCGGTGAAGCTAGCTTTAGGGGGATCCCCCTAGCATTGCCACCGGAACAGATCACCGCCAGCCAATTCGTCTCCCGAATTGGCCGCCAGACATTTATCCAAACTACACGCGAGCAACTTTTCTTGACTATTGTTTGTCCTTGTCATCCATCTTGCTGGTGTGCGCTGCGTTGACCTTGCCGTTCGTCGCCGGTTTGACCTTAGCATTCGCAGCCACCATAGCCTTCGGTTTCCAGTAGTCCGGTGCGACCGCTGCCACTTCCTCGGGAGCATTGCTTAGCTCCGGCAAGAAGTGATTGATTACTGTCTCGGTGCCTGCGACCACCTCGGCACTGTCTTGAGGAATTTTGCGTGACCCTCTTCCCCAGGGTGTGCTGGATGGTGGGCGACGTGCGCGATGTACACGTCCAGCTATTGCTCTTGAGCTTGGCCGACAGCCAGCGCCGCGAGCAAGAGCACTGCGACTGCGGTCCACAAGGCCTTCCGCTTCGTAGATATTCCACAGCGCGATGTGTCATCCGAGCTTGCGTTCCCCTCAAAATCAGCCCATCCCTAATCGAGGGGCGCAGCGCCGTGAGTTGCGTCTGTAGAGGACCTAAGTCCTTTCTCTCCAAGATTTTGGCCTTTATCCGGCAGCATTTTCCCGGTCAGAAATTCACCGGTAGCTGACACCCACTCTCGGCCGAGGTTCGGGATGGAGGTCGCGCGCATCTGATACTTTGGACTGTGGCATAGCCCCGCGTGGCTAAATGCTGACTGCTGAGCGCTAAGTGCTCACTGAGAACCGAGAATTGCCATGAAAGAAGTCATCATCGCCTCGTCCGTACGCACGCCCGTGGGACGCGCCTTCAAAGGCACGCTCCGCGCCACCCGTCCCGATGAACTCGCCGCCGTCGCTATCAAGGGTGCGCTCGAACGTGTGCCGCAGGTTGACGCCAAAGAGATTGAGGACGTGATTCTCGGCTGCGCCATGCCCGAAGCCGAGCAAGGGATGAATGTCGCTCGCATTGCCTCGCTGCGTGCCGGCCTGCCGGTCGAGGTCTCAGCGCTCACCATCAATCGTTTCTGCTCTTCCGGCCTGCAGGCGATTGCGATGGCGGCCGAGCGCATCATGAGCGGCGGCGCGGAAATCATTGTCGCCGGTGGCGTCGAGTCGATGTCGATGATCCCAATGGGCGGCCACAAAATTTCACCGAATCCCTGGCTCGTGGATCACTATCCCGACGCCTACCTCAATATGGGCCTCACCGCCGAACGCCTCGCGCAACGTTTCGGCATCACCCGCGAGGCCGCGGACCAGTTCTCGCTGCGCAGCCACCAAAAAGCCCTGGCTGCGATACAAGCTGGCAAATTCGCGGACGAGACAGTCCCCGTGCCCGTGAGCTTCACCACGCCCAACGGCTCGAAGCCAAAGCGCCAGGAAATTATTTTCAAGGTCGATGAGGGACCGCGCGCCGATACGTCCCTCGCAGCTCTCGCTGCGCTCAAGCCCGCGTTCCACGCTAAAGGCACGGCGACAGCAGGCAATTCTTCGCAAACCTCTGATGGTGCGGCCGCCACAGTAGTCATGTCTGCGGAGCGTGCGAAGGCACTCGGCATCAAACCGCTGGCGCGCTACGTTTCGTTCGCGACGGCTGGATACAAGCCGGAAGAGATGGGACTCGGCCCGGTATTCGCGATCCCGAAAGCTCTGAAGATGGCAGGGCTCAAGCTCTCTGACATCGACGTGATCGAGCTGAACGAAGCCTTCGCCGCGCAATCACTCGCAGTGATCAAAGAAGCGGGGTTGGATCCGGAGAAGGTCAATCCTAACGGTGGCGCAATTGCGCTCGGGCATCCGCTCGGCTGCACTGGCGCGAAGTTGACGGCGACGATCATCCGCGAGCTCAAGCGCCGTAACGCCCACTACGGTCTCGTCACCATGTGCGTGGGCGGCGGCATGGGCGCTGCAGGCATTTTCGAAAACCTTTAACCGCAGAGGACACAGGGGGACCACCGAGGAAAGGCATTTTATTGTTGCCAGCTCTTTCCGTCTACCATCCGTTTTATGCCATCCCGCAAGTGGGCCACGTAAAGGTTATTGAGAACACCGACGCTCTGGCCGCTGAGCCGCATGGTAGGAAAGCAGCTGTGCGTGATCGACTGGATGTATTGCCTCGACACACTTGATTTCGACCACAACCTGATCCTCTACCAGCAGATCAAAGCGATGACCCAAGTCAAGCTTTTCGCCGTCATAAATTACGGGCAAGCCAAGCTGGCTGAGAACCTTTAGACCCGGTTTCGGAGTTCGTGAAAAAGGCAAGCCTGGTAAGCGCTCTCCAACTATCCTGGTCCCAGAACAGAGTGTACCTTGCATAGCCACGGTCACAATGGTGTTAGTGACTTGATTGACCGGCGGATAGAGCACGGTCGCGGGATTGGACATAGTATTTCGCCGGCGTCATTTACAATAACAGTGCTTGCGTCCCAAACTCACGGAAACGACAGAAGAAGCGTCAGTGTGGACCCGATTCGGGAATTTCCTCTGTGTTCCTCTGTGCCCTCTGTGGTTAAAAAGGGGTGGATGATGGCTACAACGGCAGTTCCCAGCTCCAGGATATCCGGCGGCAGCTTCCTACTCGAAGAGCGCCGCCCTGACGAAGTCTTTACGCCTGAAGACTTCACTGAGCAGCACCGGCTTGTCGGCCAAACAGCAGAAGAATTTGCTGTCAACGAGATCGTGCCCAATATCGAAAAGATGGAGCACAAGGATTTCTCCATTACTCGCGACCTGCTGAAGAAGGCGGGCGACCTCGGCCTAAGCTCAGCCGAGATCCCGGAGGCCTATGGCGGCCTCGAGATGGACAAGGTCACCGCCGCAGTCATCGCCGACCACATTGCGAAGTACGCCGGCTTCGCCACGACCTGGGGAGGACACACCGGGATCGGCACGCTCCCCATCGTTTATTTCGGCACTGAGGAGCAGAAGAAGAAATACCTGCCGCGTCTCGCTGCTGGCGAGATTGTCGGCGCATATGCATTGTCGGAGGCCTCTTCCGGTTCCGATGCCATGAACTGTCGCGCACGTGCCACGCTCTCGCAGGATGGCAAACACTACATCCTGAACGGCGAAAAAATGTGGATCACCAACGCCGGCTTCGCCGACCTGTTCACTGTCTTCGCCAAAATCGACGGCGAAAAGTTCACCGCTTTCCTGGTCGAGAAAACTTTCCCTGGATTCTCAGTCGGTGGTGAAGAGCACAAGATGGGCATTCGCGGATCGTCCACCTGTCCCATCATCCTCAACGACTGCAAAGTTCCGGTCGAAAATCTGCTGGGCGAAATCGGCAAGGGGCATGTGATCGCCTTCAACATTCTCAACGTCGGCCGCTTCAAGCTCGGTGCCATGTGCGTGGGCGGAGGCCGTGTCTCTCTGGAAAACGCGATCGCCTATGCCAAGCAGCGCAAGGCCTTCAGCAAAGTCATCGCCGACTTCGGTCTGGTGCGCGAGAAGCTGGCCAACATGGCCACGCTGATCTATGTCGGCGAGTCGCTAGTCTACCGCACTGTAGGCATGATGGACGGCGCGCTTGCCGATGTCGATAAGTCCGGAGCCGATGCCGCTAAAGAAACGCGCAAGGCCATCGAGGAATACGCGGTCGAGTGCTCCATTATTAAAGTCTGGGGCTCGGAGATGATCGATTATGTCGTCGATGAGACCGTGCAGATCTACGGCGGCTACGGCTTCGTCGAGGAATATCCCGCAGAGCGTGCCTATCGCGACGCCCGCATCAATCGAATCTTCGAAGGCACCAACGAAATCAATCGCCTCATCATCACCGGCTTCTTGCTGAAGCGCGCCACGTCCGGCCAGTTGGCGCTCATGCCCGCCATCAAGAAGCTGATGGACGAAGTGCTTTCCGGCCCGAGCGTGAGTGAAGGCCTTGAAGGGTCTCTGGCCGAAGAGCGCAAACTGGTTGGGCAGGCCAAGAAGCTAGGCCTCTTCGCCGCCGGAGCCGCTACGCAGAAATACATGCAAGCGATTCAGGACCAGCAGGAAATCATGGGCGCCATCGCCGACATGATGATTGAAACCTACGCGATGGAGTCGGCGGTGTTGCGCGCACAGAAGATCGCCGAAACCAAAGGCGAGGCCGCGGCTACCATGCCGATCGCGATGACGCGGGTCTATCTCTCGCAGGCGATGGAGAAAATCGAAGCGGCGGCGAAGAAAGTCATCGCCGCCGTTGCCGACGGCGACATGCTGCGTACTCAGCTAGCCGTCCTCCGCCGCCTGGCCAAGCACGAGCCGTTCAATACGATTGAATTGCGCCAGCAGATTGCACAGAAGGTGATCGAGCGAGGTAAATACACGCTGGCATAAGATCGTGACCAGTGAGGGCCAGAGCTACACAGAGGAATGCAGAACGACGTACAGGGCTCGGGGTCATCTGCCGCTTAATTCGGAATTAACAGGTAACTGACAAACGCAAGCCGCTTGTTGTCCGGGGACCACGATGGCACATTGATGGTTCCCTGCCCGCCAAATAATTTCGCCAGGACCGTAATTTTCTTGTCACCGAGCGACATCAGGCGCAGCATCACATCTTTGTTTTCGGGATGGCCGGTCACGTCCGTTTCATAAGTAAGAAACACCATCCATTGCCCATCGGGCGAGATGTGCGGGAACCAGTTGTTGCGATCGTCGGAAAATATCTGCTCCTGGTCGCTTCCGTCCGACTTCATTCGCCAGATCTGCATATGGCCTGTGCGCTCGGAGTTGAAGTAAATGTATTTCCCGTCGGGAGAGTATTCAGGACCGTCATCAAGGCCTTTGGCTGTAGTCAGTCGGGTCTCTTCGCCGCCAGCTGCGGGTATCGTGTAGATGTCGAACTCGCCGTTGCGTTGGCCAACGAATGCGAGGGTTGTTCCGTCCGGCGACCAACCATGCCAATACGAAGGAGACTTTTGCGTGATGCGGCGCGGCGTTCCGCCGTGGATGGGAACCATGTAAACGATGGAGTTGTGGTCTTCCTGCGAGTTATCGCTAATCGCTAACTGCGTGGCATCCGGCGAAATGCCGTGATCGTTGTTGCAGCGGATGGCAAAGCCGGTGTCAATCACTTCAGGCGTCTCCCCACTTACCGGCAATCGCTCGATGCGACCATTGCGGTTAAAAAGAAACGCGCGGCCATCCCGCGTCCAGTTCGGTGCCTCGAAGCGTCCGGGCGCAAGATACTCCACTCTTCTGCCGGAGCCGTCAATTGCGATTGTCTCGAGTGCGCTATAGAGTGCAGCCTTCTCCAATTGCGCGGGAGCGGGCGCGTCCAGCGAGACGTTGGAGAATACGGCCTTCGCCACCGCGTCCTTGTCATGTGAGCAAACTCCCAGGCCGACGTAAAAGCTCCCGTGCAACGGAATTCGCAGCCATCCTCCCGCTACGTTCGGCTCTCCCGTGCCGCCGGAGAGCGAAATGTAAACGTAGTCCCCGCGCTTGGCGATACGCAGACGCTTCGGCGCCGAGATATTCGACTGCACCTCGCGTGTGACCGCTCCTTGCTCGTCTCGAAACTGCAGCGATGTCAGCCCCCCAGCATGCAGCGCCACATCCGCGTAGGCGGAATCTGGGTCCAGGCTCTGGCGCAAGATCAGAACCGCCTTCTTGTGCTCGTTTCCTCGTGTCTCGGCAAACAAAACGTCCGCGGTCAACGTCACATCGCCCGACATTTTCTTCCACAGAAACTGAAACGCATCTGCCACGGACCACATATTCTCGCCGCTGCCGGTAATCGTGTACGTTTGCTTCGAAGCGTCGTAATCAACTGATCCCGCATGCAGAACTGCGCCGACGTCGCCGTGGCCGTCAAACACTCCAGTTCGGGTTCCCCGCTCCTGCGCGCCGGAAGGATCTGGCATTTGAGTTAAGAAGAAAAAACAAGTCAAGACAAACCAAAATGAACTCAGGGGTTTCGGCACGAAGATCCCTCCGTCGTACTCCGAGAAGCAACGTCGTCAATCGGAAGATTGTATCGAGTTGTGGAACAGCGCTCCAGTTCTGAACCGATAGACAACATCTCAGTGCAATGCCGCACGATTTCTGGTAAAACGCTTCCATGAAAATCAACCTGCACGTGGTTGCTGCGACCTTTAGCATTTTTCTCTCCGCCAGCTTTCTGGCTTCGCAGGAAGCGCACGCTCCATCCAGCGGCCTTGCCCTCACTCCTCCCATGGGCTGGAACTCCTGGAATAAGTTCGCTTGCAACGTCAGCGAAGACCTTATCAAGGGAACAGCCGACGCGATGGTTAAGTCTGCGATGAAAGACGCAGGCTATGAGTACATCGTGATCGACGATTGTTGGCAAGTGAGCCGCGACGCGAACAGCAACATCGTCGCTGATCCCGAGCGGTTCCCTCACGGGATGAAAGCTGTCGGGGATTACATTCACTCGGTCGGCCTGAAGTTCGGCATTTATTCCGACGCCGGATCGAAGACCTGCCAAGGCCGTCCGGGCGGCATTGGCCACAAGTATCAGGACGCTATCCAGTACGCCGCCTGGGGCGTCGACTATCTCAAATACGACTGGTGCAATACCACCACGCAGGATGCCAAGGCTTCTTACGCCAACATTCGCGCAGCTCTAGACGCATCGGGACGGTCGATTGTATTGAGCATCTGCGAATGGGGAACGGCCAAGCCCGGGCTCTGGGGGGAAAGAAGTTGGCGGCAACCTGTGGCGCAGCACTGCCGACATCTCTGACAAGTGGGAAGGTTCAACCAAATGGCCGGACGGCAGTTGCTGCTCCGATGGCATGCTTGTCAACCTGGATCTGCAAGTCGGCCTCGCCAGTTACGCTGGGCCCGGCCACTGGAATGATCCTGACATGCTGGAAGTCGGTAACGGCGGCATGACCGACACAGAATATCGCTCCCACTTCAGCCTGTGGTCAATCCTCGCTGCGCCACTGATCGCCGGCAATGATCTGCGCAACATGCGCCCTGAAATTCAGAACATTCTCACCAACAAAGAAGTGATTGCAGTGGATCAGGACTCGCTCGGCCGCGAAGGTGAGCGCGTGGGAAAGGACGGTAATCTGGAAGTGTGGGCGAAGCAGCTAAAAGATGGAAGCCGTGCCGTGGTGCTGTTCAATCGGGGCGGCACTGAGGAGAAGATCACTGCAGCTTGGGATGCCTTGGGATATCCGGATCATCTCGCTGCATCGGTCCGCGATCTGTGGCAGCACAAGGATCTTGGCAAATTCACCGGCAAGTTTTCTTCGTCGGTCGCATCTCATGGTGTGGTGATGGTCAGCGTCAAACCGTAGCAGAGCTGACTCGCCCGTGGTCTAGACCTGCGCTGGGCGGCCGCAAACGTGGCCAATTCAAATTCGAGAAGACACTGTCCCCCCATGGGGCAACCGCAAGTGTGTGCCAAACAACTAAGTGATAGCGGTGTGATAGCTTCAACCCATTAACCGACGGCGTGGGCAGCCTGCGACGGTAAGCAATGGACCTTTCTCGTGTCTCTGTTTCGGGCAGAACCCTAAGAACTTTGGGCTTAACTGTTCCCTTGCTAGCAGCATTTTTGTGCCAGGCATGCGGGGGAAACCATTCCACGCGCACTGTTACAGCTAGCCCATCTCCAAATTCAATGCCAGGTCAAACCGACGTGGTCACTTACCACTATGACAATGCGCGAACCGGCGCAAATCTGAGTGAAGCGGTTCTCACTGCCACTAACGTGAATGCTACGAAGTTCGGAAAGATGGGCTTCTACTCCGTGGACGGCAAGGTGGATGGCCAGCCTGTCTACCTTTCTCAAGTCAGCATTTCCGGTCAAGGAACTCACAACGTTCTGTATGTGGTGAGCGAGCACGCCAGCGTCTACGCCTTCGACGCCGATAGCGGAACCACTCTGTGGCATGCTTCGCTGTTGGGTTCCGGTGAAACCCCCAGCGATCCACGCAACTGTTCCCAGATCGCGCCAGAGATCGGTATCACCTCTACTCCCGTCATCGACCGCTCTCGCGCTCCCCACGGTGCCCTCTACACCGTAGCCATGTCCAAGAACGCAACGGGCAATTACTTCCAGCGAATTCACGCTTTAGATATCACCACCGGAGCTGAATTATTCGGCGGTCCCGCGACTGTCACCGCAGCCTATCCTGGAACCGGCGACAACAGCACGGGTGGCAGCGTGATTTTCGATGCCGGGCAGTACGCCGAACGAGCGGGCTTACTCCTGCTCAACGGCACGGTTTACACCACTTGGACTTCACACTGCGATCAGCGGCCATACACGGGCTGGATCATCGGATATGACGCCAACACTCTCACCCAGACGAAGGTCTTGAATGTGACTCCCAACGGCAGTGAAGGCTCTATTTGGATGTCAGGCACCGCTCCCGCTGCCGACTCGAATGGCAACATCTATTTTCTCGATGCCAACGGAACCTTCGATACCACGCTCGACGCTAACGGGTTTCCGAGTCAACATGATTTCGGCAACTCATTCCTGAAACTTTCCACGTCTGCACGCTTGACCGTCGCCGACTATTTCACCATGTCCGGTACCGTCGCGGAGTCGAATGCCGATGAGGACTTGGGCTCCGGCGGTGTTCTCGTCTTACCCGACGTGACTGACAGCGGAGGACAGACTCACCAGCTCGCAGTCGGTGCCGGAAAAGATCGCGTCATCTATATTGTGGATCGCAATGCTATGGGTAAGTTCAATCCATCGGCTGACAATATCTACCAGGAGATTCCAGGAGCGTTTACCGACGCGGTGTTTTCCATGCCCGCCTATTTCAACAACACCGTTTACTATGGCGCGGTCGGAAATACGATCGAGGCCTTCCCTATCTCGAATGCGAAACTCGCTGCGACGGCAAGTTCGAAAACCGGCAATGCTTTCCCGTATCCCGGCGCAACCCCGAGCATTTCTGCGAACGGCAGCAGCAACGCCATCGTGTGGGCTGTGGAAAACAGCAGCCCCGCAGTACTGCACGCTTACGATGCCACCAATTTAGCCAACGAACTCTATAACAGCAGCCAGGCATCCGGCTCGCGCGACCAGTTTGGTGCGGGAAACAAATTCATCACGCCGATGATCGTGAATGGTAAGGTATACGTCGGAACTGCGAGTGGAGTGGCCGTCTTTGGCCTTTTGCCTTAATTTTTGCACTCGAAATCAACAGGATTCAGTCAGTCTTCTTTTTTAGTTCTTCCATTACGCTTTGGATTAACTCCTTCGCGTCGGTAAGGCTCTTCATAATGATCTGTATATCCATCACGGGCTTTCCCGGCCAGCGCAGGCTTTGGCAATAGACTCCATGCTGCCCGATCAGAGCCATGGCATCGGTGATCGTGTCCATGGTTACAGCCAGGCGTCCACGTGGCACCCCCATCATGGTCTCGTAACGTTCCAGTTCTTCTTGCTTTTCGTCGAATACCGGCATGGATCGATTGTAACGTCAAGGCAAGCAGTCGGCAGTCGGCACTCAGCCCTTGCTCTCTGCACCTCTGTGTCCTCTGTGGTCAAGGAAGTTTCTGGAAATGCCGTATCACCGGCTCCGATGGCAGCCGCCAAGGTTGCTAACGCCCGCGCCGATGGATAGTCTAAACACCTGCCTCAGCTTCACCGCCCATAGCACGGGACTTATGTTGGCTGAATGCTGAGTGCTGAATGCTGCTTACTCCCAAGGAGAATCTAATGCGCAAAGTTTTCTTTCTCGTTCCCGCAGTGCTGCTCGCGTTCACCATCGCCGCCGCTGCCCAGGGTAGTCGTCCCAGTCCCGCTGCCTCCGCTTCCTGTGACCTCGGTGGCGGCAAAACTATCAAGACTGATTACTCCAGCCCACGCATGAAAGGCCGCAAAATATATGGAGACCTAGTGCCCTACGGCAAAGTCTGGCGTACCGGCGCAAACGAAGCCACCGCGTTCGTAACCAGCGCCGACGTTAAGGTTGGCGACAAAGACGTTCCTGCCGGCAGCTATACTCTGTTCACGATCCCGAATGCCGACAAATGGACCCTCATCATCAACAAGAAGACTGGTGAGTGGGGAATTCCATACAAGTATGAAGGCGACGAGTTGGCTCGCGTCGATATGAAGGTCTCGAAGCTGCCATCGGCGGTCGAGAACTTCACCATCAGCTATGAGAAGTCAGGCAGCGGTTGCACCTTGAACATCGACTGGGACAACACGCGCGCCTCCGTCGACATTTCAGCGAAATAGAGCTCAAGTCCTGGACAATCAGACGTGAGGAATTGTTGATGGTTGTGCATGGGTATTTCCCAGCATCAGCATTCAACAATTCCTCTGCGGACCCACTAACTTCTAGCTTCCGAGTAGAAGCCCGTCCCTCGCCCCCCTGAGAAACAGTCCAAGGTTATAATCACGGCGTCATGGCCCTTCCTCGAGGTATAAAACTGGGGTCCTATGAGATAGTCTCGTCGCTGGGCGCTGGCGGCATGGGCGAAGTGTATCGCGCTCGCGATGAAAGCCTGGGCCGCGAAGTTGCCATCAAAGTGCTGCCGAAAGAGTTGGCATCGGACCCCGATCGGCTGCGACGTTTCGAGCAGGAAGCACGGGCAGCGGCGGCGCTCAACCACCCCAACATACTCGCGGTGTATGGCTTCAGCACGACCGAGGAACACGCTCCCTATCTGGTCACTGAACTTCTTCAAGGGCAGACGCTGCGTGAGCGGCTGCAGCAGGGCGAAATTCCGGTACGCAAGGCGGTGGAATTCGCCCTGCAGACGGCGCGAGGGCTGGCAGCAGCTCACGAGCGCGGCATTGTGCACCGGGACCTGAAACCGGAAAACCTCTTCCTCACGCGCGATGGCGTGGTCAAGATCCTTGATTTTGGCTTGGCCAAGCTGATCGTCCCCGAGGTCACGTCTGAGACTTCGGTGGCGACGGCCAGCTTCACAGAGGTAGGAGTGGTGCTAGGGACCGCGGGGTACATGTCACCCGAGCAGGTGCGCGGGCAGGTCGTCGACCATCGCTCCGATATCTTCAGCCAGGGCGCGATCCTGTACGAGATGCTCTCTGGAAAGCGAGCATTTGAGGGGAAGACGGCCGCAGATACTCTGAGCGCGATCCTCAAGGAGGAGCCCGCCCAACTTTCTGCCAGCGGGCGCAGTCTTCCTCCGGCACTGGGGCGCATGGTTGATCGCTGTCTGGAAAAGGATCCGGCGGAACGGTTTCAATCGGCGCGCGACCTGGCATTCAATCTGGAATTGCTCAGCCGTGAGGAAACAGGAAGCGGGGCGGCTGTGGCCCTCCCGGCAAGGAAGGGTCGACGCTGGGGGATAGCAGCTTTGGGTGCGTTGGCACTATTTGGGGCGGCGGGTCTTGGATTCTTGGCGCGCGGACTGAGGCCGCGCGCGGAAAATTCTTCCCCCGCAGAGTTGAGGCGGCTTACCGACTTTGTGGGCATGGAAGAATTTCCGGCGTTGTCGCCCGACGGCAAGTCCGTGGCCTTCACGGCCGACGTCAGCGGACGGAGGCAGATTTGGGTGCGATTGCTGGCAGGAGGTACGCCGCTGCAAGTGACCCAGGACAATGCCGACCATCAATACCCCCGCTGGTCGCCAGATTCCTCATGGCTGATTTATTTCTCTTCTTCCCAGGAGCCGGACGGGGAAGGAAAGATCTGGCAAATCTCCGCCCTGGGAGGAACGGCTCGGCCGCTGGTCAGCAGCTTGGGCGGCGCCGACCTGAGCCATGACGGCAAACACATCGCCTATTTCCACTCCAATCAAGGCGAACTTGAGCTGGCCGTGGCCGATCCGGACGGCTCGAACCCCCGCAGGCTCACGGTTCTTCCGACCGAATATAACTACTCTGACCTGCGCTGGTCTCCCGACGACGGGAAATTAGGATTTCAGCGCGGCAGAACTTTTGATTACGACGTGTTTTATGTGCCGGCTGAAGGTGGCAACGTGCGACCAATTACACAGGATGGGAATCCACTTGAGGGTTTTGCCTGGCTTCCCGACGGCTCCGGAGTCGTCTACTCCTCTTCGAGAGGTGACACCGTTCTCTACTTGCGAACGATGAATCTGTGGTCGGTGCAAACCGGGGGAAAGAATCTCCGTCAACTTACTTTTGGAGAGACGTCATACATCTCGCCAGACATGGATCGGCACGGCAATATAGTCGCGACCCGCAGACAGATCCAGTTCGATATTTGGCGCTACCCGGTGGACGGCAGCCCAGAACAGAACGTTCGTCGTGGTGCGCAGATCACGCGCCAGACCGGCAATGTGCAAACTCCGTCCGCGGCCCCGGCAGATCATGAACTCGTATATCTGAGCGACAGTGGGGGCCATGGCAACCTGTGGATACTGAATCTTGAAACCCAGCAGAATCGCCAGGTCACTTTCGAACACGATCCGCAAGTCACGATAGGCGTACCGGTCTGGTCTCCGGACGGGAAGTACATTGCCTACGTGAAACGTGGACTCAAGGCATGGAACGTTGATTTATGGTTGATGAACCCGGATGGGAGCGCAGCTCACAAAGTATCGGACGGCGGCGGTTGGGCTTGCTGGGCTCCGGACAGCCGGTGGCTGTATTTCTCGCCGCCCGGCGAAAATGGATTTCGCATAGCGAAAGCCTCTCCTGCAGGCGGCGGCAACTTGTCAGTACGCGCGGAGGGACAGAAACCGGCAGTCGATGCGGAGGGAAGGCTTTTCTTCGTGCAGAGTCTGTCCGCTCTGAATGGCTTATCGGACATGGAGATACTGCTGGCCGAGCCAGAAAATGGCCCGGCGCGGAGGTTGGCTCGAATTTCGGGATCGCGCCTGTCAAGCTGGTTGCTAATGCAACCGGTGCTCTCCCCAGACGGCAAGTGGCTGGCGGTGCTGCTGACAGACGGACCGACCACGGACATATGGGCGCAGCCGACTGCCGGAGGACCCATGCGCCGCATTACTGATTTTGGCCGTCAAGCAACGTTCATCACCCGCAGAGTTTCCTGGTCGTCAGATGGACACTCCATTTACGCCGCGCTGGGAAAAGGCGAGGCCGACATTGTTCTGCTGAGCAACCTGAAACCATAGCCAAGTTGTAACGTCCTCAGATCGCGGCTTGCGAATCGCAAAAGCCGGTTGCCAGTACATTTATGAGACGACTTCTAGTATTATCTCCGGCATGAACCGCCGAACCTTTCTCGAGATTCTTACCGCCGCCGCAGTTCTTCCTCGTCACCTGAGTTGGGCCGCTGCCGAGAACCGAATTGAAAAGATCGGCTTGCAGCTTTATACCGTGCGCGACCAGATGAAGGCCGCCTTCGACGGCACCATCGCCAAGGTCGCTTCCATCGGCTACAAGGAAGTCGAATTCGCCGGCTACTTCGGCCGCACGCCGGAGCAGGTCCGAGCCGTGATCGATCGCAATGGCCTCACCTCGCCTTCGTGTCACGTCGAATACGCTGTGCTCAGCGACCAATGGCCTTCCGTCATCGATTCATCTAAGACTATCGGCCAGAGTTACATCGTGTGCCCGTGGATACCGGAAGAGCTGCGTAAGCAGCCCGACGGTTGGAAACGTGCCATCGATACCTTCAATCATGCCGGAGAAATCAGCAAGAAATCCGGCATTCAGTTCGCCTATCACAATCACTGGTTCGAGTTCCTCCCGGTAAACGGAAAGCTGCCCTACGACATGCTGCTGGAGCAGTGTGATCCTGACCTGGTGAAAATGGAGCTGGACCTGTGCTGGATCACGGTCGCCGGTGCGGATCCCCTGACCTATTTCAACCGCTATCCCGGACGCTTTCCGCTTGTTCACGTGAAGGACATGAAGAAGCTCCCCAAGGTTTCAGCCTCCGGGGGCCAGGACTTCGGTGACTCGCTCAAAGACATGACCGAGGTCGGCAGCGGCATCATTGACTGGAAGCGCATTCTCGGGCAATCGGAGAAGGCCGGCATCAAGCACTACATCGTCGAACACGACAAGCCGCAAGCGCCGATTGAGAGCATTAAGATCAGCTACGACTATCTCAGCAAGCTGCGTTTCTGAAGAGTTTTCGATGTTTTAAAGAGTTGTTCGTTGAACAATAGCGGGCTCCAAAATCGCTTTAGGAAGGCGCACGGCTTGAAGACGTGCCATCTGGAGCCGCTAAAGAGCGGGCTTTAGCCCCTGAGATATCCGCAGACAATTGAAAATCAATTCCCAGGCTTCCAACGAAGCACGGGTTTCCGCGCCGCCGCAGTTTCATCGAGCCGCGAAACTCGCGTCGAATGTGGAGCATCCAGCACAAGCTGCGGATCTTCCTGCACTTCTTCCGCGATCGACGTCATCGCCTCGATGAATAAATCCATTTCTTCTTTGGATTCGCTTTCAGTGGGCTCGATCATCATGGCGCCCGGCACAATCAGCGGAAACGCGGTCGTATAAGGATGGAATCCGTAGTCGATAAGCCGCTTGGCGATATCCATGGTGCGGACGCCTTTTTTGGCCTGCAATTTATCGCTGAAGACGACTTCGTGCATGGTCGGCGTGGAATACGGCAGATCGTAAGTCGCTTCGAGCCCTTTGCGCATGTAGTTCGCGTTAAGCACAGCGTCTTCCGTAGTCTGCCGGAGACCATCGGGCCCATTCGCCATGATGTAAGCCAACGCGCGAACAAACATCCCAAAGTTACCGTAGAAGGCGCGTACGCGGCCCACCGATTTTGGCCGGTTGTATTCAAAGCCCAAAGTTCCATCAGGCTTGGCAATGACGACTGGTGTGGGCAGAAACGGCTCGAGACTTTTCTTGATCGCCACCGGTCCCGATCCCGGCCCGCCGCCTCCATGCGGAGTCGAGAAAGTCTTATGCAGGTTCAGATGCATCACATCCACTCCGAAATCCCCGGGGCGCACTTTACCCACCAGCGCGTTCATGTTCGCGCCGTCCATATAAAGCAGGCCGCCCTTGGCGTGGAGAATGTCGGCGATCTTGTGGATCTGCTGCTCGAAGACACCCAGCGTGTTGGGATTGGTGAGCATGAGTGCCGCGACATCTTCGTTCATCTGCGATTCCAAAGCCGCAACGTCAACCATGCCGCGAGCATCAGATTTCAGATTCTCGACCGCGTAGTTCACCATCGCGGCAGTCGCCGGATTTGTTCCGTGCGCCGAGTCTGGAATGAGAATTTTCTTCCGCGCATTGCCCTTCGACTGGTGGTAAGCCCGCACCATCAGTAGGCCGGTCATCTCGCCATGCGCTCCAGCCGCGGGCTGCAGCGTGATGGCATCCATCCCTGTGATGTCAATCAGACATTCACTCAGCGTTTGCAGAATGCGCAGAGCGCCTTGCGAAACTTTCTCCGGCTGATACGGATGACCGTCGGCTAAACCTTCGACTCGCGCCACATGCTCGTTCACTCGTGGGTTGTACTTCATTGTGCAGGAGCCCAGGGGGTACATCCCCAGATCGATCGCGTAATTCCACGTAGAAAGTCGCGTGAAGTGGCGAATGATCTCGATCTCGCTGACCTCCGGCATATTTCCCAGGTCTTTTCTCTCTGACGAACCCAGGAGCTTCTTGGTGTCCACTTCCGGCACATCCAGTGGCGGCAGCTTCCAAGCGCCCTTGCCTGCGGATGATTTCTCAAAAATCAATCCTTCGTTCTGATTGACGTGACGAGTGGCCTTGCGCGTCATGTGCTTCATCGCGCCACCTCTTCCACGTCAGCTTCTCGTTTCAAAGAGCGCACGGAGCTCTCGCTTTCGGCGACCAGGCCAACGGCCGTATCAATCGCCGTCCGCGTCGTCATTTCCGTGCAGCACCACAAAGCTGCATTCCCCAATTCGGGGAAGAATTTCTTCAACGGCAATCCGCCAACGGTCTTGTGCCCAAGCAAACGGCTATTGATGGCATAAGGATCTTCGCTGGTCGCGACCACGAACTCGTTGAACCGCGGTGCGCCTGTAAACAGCAGCTTGCCCTGCTTGCCGAACTGTTCGGCCGCGTACGCCGTCTTTGCCAGATTTTGCTTCGCCAGCTCTCTAAGCCCGGCCTTGCCGTAAATCGTCATAAAGATATTGACCATCAGTGCTACCAGCGCCTGATTGGTGCAAATATTCGACGTCGCCTTCTCCCGCCGGATGTGCTGCTCTCGCGTCGCCAGCGTCAGCACGAAGCCACGTTTTCCCTGTTTGTCCGTAGTCTGGCCTACCAGCCGGCCCGGCATTTGCCGCACAAATTTCTCTCGCGTGGCAATCACCCCGCAGTAGGGACCGCCGAATGCCACCGGCACCCCGAACGATTGTGCTTCCATGGCAATGACGTCAGCGTGCCGCGGCGGCTCGACAATTCCCAGCGATAACGCTTCGGCAATCGAAACCACTAGCATGGCGCCATTCTTGTGCGCGATCTCTGCAATGGCGTCAGCGTCCTCAATGGTGCCGAAGAAA
>WNGK01000130.1_pt1 | contig 70100 bp, 69 predicted proteins | sample 5400601 | NCBI WGS metagenome assembly WNGK01 (sample SAMN13153376, study PRJNA577476) | soil metagenome | isolation source: 60 cm soil or saprolite under Garry oak tree replicate 1 | place: USA:California | collected 2016-06-15
AATTTGCGAGAACATCATCCATCCACGCCGATGTCCAAGCCGCTTAAACAATGGCAAATCGACGCGATCCATTACGGGCGCCCACAGAAACTTCAGCGAATAGGCAATGCCCACCCAGGAAAGAAACCCGATCGCCGTCAGGGAGGTGTGTTCATCGCGCAGCCAGTAGCCGAACGTATTGCCGACCAGGAGAAAGGGAAGGCCTGAAGAAAACCCGAGCAACAACATCGCAAGCGTTTTGGGCCGCAGGTAATCGGCGATCCGGTGCTTGTGCGGACTCACGCGTTCATTGTCTACCGGAGCCACACGAAACTCAACCATGTGCCCCAGCCGTGCCTGCTGGCCGCGCCACGCGCATCGATCCTATTGAAAGCTTGCGGCTCGAAAAGCTCCACTCAGGTCTTTCACTCGGACGTGACCGCTCGGACTCCAAACATGGCGGCCATGCTTCGATTCTCGCAGTAGCTATGCACGGAGGCGAGAACAAGGAACAAGGAAAACACGAAAATCACAAGCGAGGCTGAAAGGAGCAGCACTGTCTTGTCACTCTTCACGCACGCAATTCTACGGCGAAAACGACGGATTTCGTTCCATAACTGTTATTAACAGGCGTTATCGCAACTTTGCGCCGTTTGTTCGCCAGACAGGCGAAAGGAAAGCGCAAATTTGTGCTAAGGGGATTTCTCAACAACTACAGGTGTTCCCACGAGAAATAGGGCGCGGACGATTTCCGAATAGCGAGCCCCACCCGCCCCGTCATAGGGATCTGAAATGGCTGGTCATGCTGCTGTACCAATTGGCTGTACAAGTGGCCGCCGGAGTGCACACGTAAGCAGTTATAGTACCGATCAGAACAAGTGCCCAATTGGGCTAATCAATCGCAAAAAGCTACCCCTCCCAAGATGAACCATCGCAATTTGCTCCAACTCCTACACGCGCTTCGCCTTCATCTCCGCCAACAACTGTTCAATCCGATCCTCTTTCTCAAACGCCGTCAGCCGGTCTTCGATATTCTCGGTGCCGATCTCCGACTTCGCCTGACTCACCGCTTCGTTACGCTGGACTTTATGTTTCATGCGATCGAACGCTGCGATTTTCGACTGGTCGCCGATGGCGGCGCGAGCATCGTGCGCTTTGCCGACGGCGCGGGCGCGGCGCTGCTGCGCAATCAGCAGATCAGCTTTGCCCATGGCCTCGGCAAGTTTCTGCTCCAGTTGGCGCAGAGCGGTCTTGAGATTTTCCACCTGCGCCTTCTGGTCAGCAACCTGTTGCGAAAAGCTGCCCGCCATCTCGCGATAGCTTTCCACGCGATGCAGCGCGGCGCGGGCCAGGTCGTCTTCTTTCTTGGTGACGGCAAGCTCGGCCTTGCGCATCCATTCGGTAGTTTTCTCTTCGTTCTCCTTCTGCCGTTTTTCGAGTAGGTGTTGGTCGGCGATTGCGATTGCCACCTGCGTCTTCACCTGCAACATCTGGTTCTGCATGTCGAGGATGACCTGCTTGATCATTTTTTCGGGCTCCTCGGCCTTGTCGATGAGGTCGTTGATGTTCGCCCGGACTAGAGTTGAAACGCGTTCCAGTAGTGCCATGATGTGACTCCTTTTCTTAGCTATCAGCTGTCAGCAAAAGCCGTTCGCTACTTACCTGTTAGCTCAAAACCTCTTGTCATTCCGAACCGCTTCCAGCGGTGAGGAAACTGCTTTTTGTTTTGACATCGCCAATCCGATTGCTATGCCGACCGCGATCCCAATCGCCAGCCATGCCCCGCCGGAACCAAGAATCACGGCGACGGTAGCACCGATCCCGGCTCCCAACGCGATGCCAAACCCGACTTGCACGGATGGTTTTTTCATATGCAACTCCCCGGGGGGAGGTCATGCTCTTCGGCATGGCCGAAGTCATGCCCTCCCGTTTTTTCATTCACCAAACAAAATCAAGAACCAGCTCAAGCACCCACCACAGAACTTCACCCAAACCTGCTGTGAGTTCCGTTCTTGTCAGAGGCTCAGGATCTGGACCGATCAATCCAATGCCTCGATTTTCAGCGCTCATTGGCTAACACTCGGCGCGAGGCGGGCGAGGGCGCCCGCCCCACACTTACCCATGTCTACTTCCCATCCGCCTTGCCTGCCGGCGGCAGCTTGTCCGGCGGCTTCGGGCTCTTATCCCCGATTCCCCGCACCTTCGAGAGCAAATCGGTCATGCTCATCCCTGACAGCGTCTCAAACAACGCCGGGACTTGTGCCGCCATCTTGGTCAAGTCGCCGGTAATTTTGTTCATCCCCGTGGCGTCGCCGTTGCCGGTTGAGACCACGGTGATCCTGTCCACATTAGCCAGCGGAGCAGCCATCGCCCTCATGATCTCCGGCATGCTGGTCAGCAGCTTGTCGTAAATTGCGGCCTGGTTGTACTCCTGGTAAGCCTCAGCTTTAACGTTCATGGCGCGGGCTTCGGCGTCACCTTTCTTGAAGATGATTTCCGATTCAGCTTCACCCTGGGCGCGAATCGCAGAAGCGTGCCCTTCGGCTTCGGCGATCAGGCGCTGCTTCTCGGCGGCGGCAAGAGTCTCAATCCGCTGACGCTCGATCTCCGCCCCCTTCAGCACGGTCGCAATCAGTTCTTTCTCGCGGCGATTGATTTCCGCTTCCTGAACTTTGACCTGTTGCTCTTTCTCAACCTGCTGCACCTTCACCTGCTCAGCAATGACTTGTTGCTGCATGATGTTGGTCTGAATGTCGTAAGCCTTGTCGGCCTGCGCCTGTTGCCGCTTGGTGACTTCGACGTACTGCGCTCTCTTAACTTCCAAGTCGCGCGTTGCCTCTGCCTGCTTGGCCAGAGATAGAGTTTCCGCAAGCACGCGGTCCTGGTCTGCTTGGGCCTTGGCCACTGCCGCTTCCCGAGTAGCCAGTGCGCGCCGGATGGCGGTATCACGATCGGCTTCGGCGGCAGCGACGTCGGCATCGCGCTTAATCCTGGCGACGTCGGGGCGTCCCATGTTGATGATGTATTCGTTCTTGTCGCGCACTTCCTTGATGGTGAACGAGATGACTTCCAGCCCCATCTTGTTCATGTCGTCGGCGCAGGTCGAACGCATGCGGTCACCGACCATCTCCGGCTGCTTGACGATTTCTTCCACCGTCAACTGACCGATGATGCCGCGCAGGTGGCCTTCCATGACCAACTTGATCAGACCTTCGCGCTCCTGGTCGGATTTAGTAAGGAACTGCTCGGCAGCGGTCCAAATGGACTCCGTGTCCGACTTGACTTTGATTTGCGCGACGGCCTCAACCGTGACCGCGACGCCCTGTTTGGTATAGAGATCCTGTTGTGGAGCTACGTCGAACGACATCAGTTCGAGCGACAGCTCGTGGCAGTTCTCGATCATAGGAAACACGATCGTTCCCCGGCCAACGACTACCCTCTTCGCGCGGAACCCGTAAACAATCAGCGCCTCATGCGGTCCTGCCTTTCGATACAGCCGCGCGAGCGAGCTCATCAAAAACGCGAAAACCAGTAGCCCCAGCCCAATTAGGATCCAAATCTCTGTTGGCAATCCGAAAAACATAACGCCTCCTCTTCGCAACGCGAGAAATCATCAACCACCAAAAACACGAAGTTTCAAGAAGAGAAACTAGCTTCGCGTGCTTCGTGGTTGTGAGTTATAAGATCCAAATCACGCACAATCTTCTCCGGCTGATCGTGTCCGAGAAAAACTTCGCCTTCAAAAGTCTTGATGCGAACACCGCGGTTGCCCCACACATAGGCCTGCCGATCGCCGATGCCGCGTATTCCATAGCCGCCGTGCAGTTTCCAAGGCTCAATTACATAATCGCGAATATCGCCGGCATGAATGGAGCGCAGCCGGAAACCGAGCGTGCGAATATCCACGCCAGCGGGACTGAACCGGTACTGAAAGCCATCCCATGCAAAGGCTGCACCGGCGAGCATGATCAGAGCGCCAAGTGCGAGCGCCAGCCGCACACTGCCAATTGGAACGGTAAGCGCTGCGCTAATTTGGGCGGCTGCCGGAACCAGGAATACAAGCGCGATGATGCGAGAGCCGTGTGTTTGTTCCGACAGAACGTCTGTCTGTGGCAACACGGTGCCACGCTGAGCACGCAGGAAAATTGCGACAAGTACGAAGATAGAAAGAAAGAGCGCGGAGACAATCGCACCGATCTGAATCGAACTCTGCGATAGGTTGTAACGCAACACAGAATCTGCGATGAAGGACTCGACTGCAATCACGACATAAAACAGTCACTGAATACCAGAGATCCTTGAGGCGACATCCATCCGTTTGGCCGTCCTGCGTGATCGAAATGGGTGACCAAACGCGACGGAAGCTGGTCCCAAACCTGCCAGTAGCGAAGCCCGACGATAGGCAGGGCCAGCCACATCAGAGCAATCAGCGCTTTGAAGTAACTGCGAGACGCGGATGATTGGACTGCACCAGTCATCGCCCATCTCCTTTGGCTCGATCTGCGACTCCCGGCTCAGCCTCACTGTCTTCTCCCGCCATTTCCGACCACGGACGCACGTATGCGATTCCGCGCTCATAGCGCGTGACTACAACCTCCGTGCCCTTGAGGATCGCTGAGCAATCTTCAGCGCGCGCTCCACATACTCGGCGAGTTCCGGCTTGCGAGTAGATCAACTCTCCCGTGCCTTGCTCGCGGATGGGCATGGAAAGTCTGCCGAGTACACCGACCATTTCATAGTCGGCAGGATCAAGTGATTCATCTGGAGAGCTGAGCACGCGGCTGAGAAACAAATAAATGATGGCCGCGCCGCCGGTGCCGCTCAAAAGCGAAATTCCCAGTGCAGCCCAGAACCAGATCGCGGAATGCCGGGTGAGTAAATATCCAGTGCCGCCGAACCACGCGAGAAAAGCCGTGAGCGTGATCAGATTGAACGGCGAGACTTGCCCGCCGCGTCCTCCATGTGCCCCCGCGTGTCCATGCCCCGCGGCGTGAATATGAACCGGCAGCGCATGTCCGTGAAAGTGCGGAATGTGCAGATGCATGCCGCCGGCCAAGAACATCAGTAGGCTCAGGAAGAATCCCACGACAAAACAGACTAGATAGAAATCCGCCCAGGTCATCGCCGTCCTCCTCTTTTGCCGTTGCTTGCATACGGCTGCAGCGCTTCCAGCAGGCGGTCCGCCAGCCCCGGCGTGTCCAGAATGGCGCCCAACAGCAGCAGACACTTGCGCGTGTCTTTCTCACGGGCCGCCTTCATCAAAACTTCGCTCAACTCGCGGTCCCCAGCGAAGCGTTCCGATCCTTGTAGCAGCCACACATCAAGCTTGCCTTCCACGGTACGCAAGTCGGAGGTCAGCTCAGTGTGATAGCCCTCGGGATCATCCACCAGAAATCCAGGATGAACTTTGAAAAACTTTGCCAGCAGGGAGCGGGAAGCCTGCGTCATATGCCGTCGCGAGCCTCCTTCGATCTGCGAAATATATGACTGGCTGATGCTTTTGCCCTGCTCCTTGCGAACCGCCGTCACCAGCTCAAGCTGAGTCATGGGCCGATTGAGTCCACGCAGCGAGCCTTCGACCTCCCGCAAGTAGCGAATTTTCTCGGCCAGCTTCATATTTCGTATCGCAATAGTTATATTGCAATTTGTAATGTATTGTCAAGCACTGGATGTTGCCTGTTTTCAGCCAATTACATCGCTCCCCAGAGAAGGATTGTCGGCGCAGCTCGCGACCGTGTGGGTCGGACACTCCTGTCCGACTGCCTGGCCGCGGTGTGACGAGTTACGCGCGACTTGTAGGAAGAGAGTTGTCGGACAAGAGTGTCCGACCCACACGAGCAACACGTGGACTAGTTTGATTTCCACCGCCCCGCAGGACTAGCATGGTTTTCGCGCATCGTTGTCTTCCACTCAGCCCCGATCTTCAGGAGGTTTTTTATGGGCACAGTTTCTCTCGCACAAATTGATCCGCGCGTGGCTAGCTTTTTGGAAAAGCCGCGCAAGATGCTTATCAATGGAAATTGGGTTGACGCCCTTTCCGGCAAAACCTTTCCCACGTACGATCCTTCCACTGGAGAAGTTCTTGCTCAGGTCGCAGAAGGCGATCGCGAGGACATTAACCTTGCGGTAAGAGCCGCGCGCAAAGCGTTCGATCAGGGCCCATGGCGCAAGATGAGTCCATCAGAGCGCGGCCGCCTGATTTGGAAACTTGGCGACCTAATCGACGCGCATCTGGAGGAGTTTGCTTATCTTGAATCGCTGGATAACGGTAAACCGCTGACGGTTGCGAGAGCGGCGGATGTTCCCCTTGCCGCTGAGCTCTTCCGTTATATGGCAGGCTGGGCCACCAAGCTTGAGGGCAACACCATCCCGCTTTCGGTGCCCTACACGCCTGGCGCCAAGTACTTGAGCTACACCTTGCGCGAACCCGTCGGCGTAGTCGGCCAGATCATTCCGTGGAATTTCCCGCTACTCATGGCGGCATGGAAATTAGGACCCGCTCTGGCGACAGGCTGCACGGTTGTACTGAAGCCCGCCGAGCAGACGCCGCTATCCTCGCTGCGTTTGGGTGAACTGATCATCGAAGCTGGATTTCCTGAGGGCGTGGTCAACATCGTTCCCGGCTACGGCGAAACCGCGGGCGCGGCTCTGGCTGCGCACCTGGACGTGGACAAAGTGGCCTTCACTGGATCGACTGAAGTTGGCCGGATGATTGTTCACGCGGCCGCGGGCAATCTGAAACGAGTGTCGCTCGAACTGGGTGGCAAATCGCCCAACGTCGTATTCCAAGACGCCGATATGGACGTTGCCATTCCGGGTGCGGCAAGCGCAATCTTCTTCAATCACGGCCAGTGCTGCTGCGCTGGTTCGCGTCTCTACATCGAAAAAGAGGTCTTCGACAGAGTGGTCGATGGAATTGCCGAGAAGGCGAAAAAGATTCGGGTTGGATCCGGACTCGATCCTAAGACCCAGATGGGACCTCTGGTTTCCGAAGAGCAATTAACCCGCGTTTGCGGATACCTCGAATCTGGGTTCTCGCAAGGCGCAAAGGCCATCGCAGGTGGGCACAAAAAAGGTGATAAAGGATATTTCGTCGAGCCCACAGTGCTGGTCGAGACCCGGGAAGATATGAAAGTGGTTCAAGAAGAAATTTTCGGTCCTGTGGTGGTGGCCATGCCCTTTACCAATGCCGAAGAGCTTGTGCCGCGGGCAAACGACAATGTCTATGGCCTGGCTGCAGGAATTTGGACGCAGGACATCAGCAAAGCGCATCGCCTGGCTGAAAGCATGCAGGCGGGCACGGTGTGGATCAACTGCTACAACATCTTCGACGCAGCCCTGCCCTTTGGCGGTTACAAGCAATCCGGCTGGGGACGCGAGATGGGTCACGAAGTCCTGAACAACTACACGCAGACGAAAGCGGTGTGCGCGCGGATTTAGTCCAGAGCTGCTTTATTGGAGGACAGGGTCGCCCTGTCCCCCCTTTCCTTTGGGAGAATCGTACCTGCAAGAATAAGTAAGGGGACCCGAAGGTCCCCATGGGCGCTGCGGAGTGAAGGATTTTTAGAAGGGAAGCCCAGGCAGTTTGACGGTCTTCTCAATTTGGACGGATTTCAGAGCGTTGGGGTTAAGCCCAAGCGCCTGAAGGATCGTAGCAGCGACCTGCGAGGTTGCAACTGGAGTCTTCAACACGCTCGGAGTGAGACTTGGGTTGGAGACGATCAGACCAACATTGGTATCTCCGAAGCTGAAGCCGCCGTGCTCAGCGTTCTTCTTGGTCGAGCCGGTGTAGATGGTTCCATAAATCGGCTGTACAAGAATGTCTGGTGTGCGGCTGTCGTGGTTCGGGTCGTTGAACTTGAGCTTGATCTCGTTGCCGGCAAGCACTTCGTCAATGAATAACGCGTTCGCATTTTTGTTTAGGTACGCCGCCACTGCGGGCGCGACGCTTTGGTCCTGGAACCAAAGCAGCGCGATATCGTCGTCTTGAACAAAACCGCACGGTCCGGTGCTACAGGCCGCAGCATTAGCAATGGCAATCGCCCCGGGATTGGTGCCTGCATCCGGCAAAGCCGCAACTAGGTCCGCGAAGTGACCAGGCTTGTTGACCTTCACCGGATTGATCGGCGATTGCCCGTGCTTGGCACTGACGATGAACAGGGTTGAATCGTAGATGCCCTGCGCCTTGAGCGCCGCGATCATGCTGGCTAACGCCTGATCGGTTCTTTCCAGAGCAAACCTAAGAACCGGGGTCGGAGTACCGGCGCCATCTAGGTAGCCTCCGGGTTGTCCGTTCACTACTCCGGCGTCGCTGGTGCAGCTGCCGTCGGAGTTGTCCTTCTCCAGCTTTTGTCCAACACTCACCGCCTGGAAGTTCATTCCGAAAACGGCAGGGGTTCCCGGCCCAGGCGTGCCGTCATGGTTCAGGCCATGAATCTCATTGAGGATTGCCTTAACCTTGAGCGCGTCGTTCTGCACCGTGCAAACTACGCTGACGGTCGCGTCGAACCCGCCCGCATTAGTGATTTCTGGCGTGTAAAGATCATCAACGCCCTTGCCCGAAGGCCCGTTCACCCAATCGTAAGCCGGATGTTTATCCGCCCACGCGGTGTGCCCGCCTGCGGTTTTCACCACTTCGAAGATGGTGTTGGTTCGGATCGCCTTATGCGGAAAGAGCGGCACGCAGGCTCCGCTGTCGAGGACGCGGGGCAACTTGGTGGGATCAATCACGTTCAAAGAAACGTTCTGCGCGTTGTACAAGTCAATGCTCTCGTCAAACACCATCGTGTTGCCGGCGCCGCCGGAACAGGTTGTGTTCGTAGGATCGAAAATCGTGCGGTCGTAGCTCACGTCGTAGAACAGGCCACTAGTGATCGGTGAGCCGCCGGTGACCAGAGCAATCAGGCCAGGGAAAGAATCTGAATTAGCCGTGGTCCGGGCGTTGGAGAACGTAACGCCATGGCTCGCCAACTCAGCCAGAGCTGAAGTTGGATGGTTCTGCACGTAATTTGCCACGTCGAGGGCGTGCAGACCGTCAACGCTGATTAGCAAGACGTGTTTAATGTTCGATTGGGCTTGCGCAAGTCCCGAAAAAAATACAATTGCGACTGCAAGTGTAGGGAGCAAACGACGAGAGATCACTGGGTATTCCTCCTTGTCGGAAATGAGAGTAATGGCACGCCGCTGAACAAATAGTTAAACTCGGATGAACAAATGGTGAAAATGTTCCCAGAGAGCCAACATCTGATTCACGAAGAATTCACAGAAGCTTCATCATCTTGTAAACACAGGGCAGGCAGAATTAAATGTGGGGAAGACTGCTTTTAACCGTTGTCGCAAGCAATCGGGGGTAGGCAATGGACCGTAAACTCACAATCGTCTTCTTCGACGCGGGCGGCGGACATCGCAGCGCTGCCGAAGCGCTGAAGAGCGTGCTGGATACTCAAGAGCGGCGCTGGGAAGTTCGGCTTCTCAATCTGCAGGAATTGCTCGACAAGCTGGATCTGTTGCGGAAAGTCACCGGCATCCGCATTCAGGATGGCTACAACCTGATTCTTCGCAAAGGCTGGACGCGACTCACTCCACAGTTACTTCCACTGTTACAAGGCATTGTGCGGATGTGCCACCGTCCGACAGTGAAATTGCTGCGCAAATATTGGGAGGACAATCCCGCCGACCTGGTGTTCTCGGTAATCCCGCATTTCAATCGTGCTTTGGCCGAAAGTATCCGCAAGGCCACGCCCTCAACTGCATTCGCGACACTGCTGACTGATTTCGCGGACTACCCGCCGCACTTCTGGATTGAACGCGAATCGCAATATCTCATCTGCGGGACCGAGCGCGCGGAGCAGCAGGCTTTCGCACTTGGGCATGACCGCAATCACGTGTTCCTCGCTTCCGGAATGGTCATGAAACCGAAGTTCTATCAGAAGACGACGGTCAATCGAGCCGAAGACCGAAAGCGGCTTGGTCTGAACCCGGATACACCAACCGGCATTGTGTTGTTCGGCGGACACGGCTCCAAGACCATGCTCGCCATCGTCAAGCGTGTCAACAGTAGCAGGGCCGACGTGCAGCTTATTTTGATCTGCGGTAAGAACCAGAAGCTCTTGCATGCAGTCCGGGGCCTGAAGACACGGTTCCCGGTGTTCGCCGAAGGCTTCACTCAAAATGTCGATTACTACATGGCGCTGGCGGATTTCTTCATTGGAAAGCCGGGGCCGGGAAGCATCAGCGAGGCATTGCAATTTCATCTGCCGGTGATTGTGGAATGCAACGGCAGAACTTTGCCGCAGGAGCGCTACAACGCGCAATGGGTGACGGAGAATCGGATGGGAATTGTGCTTAAGAGCTTCCGCGAAATCAACTCCGGAGTCGAGCGACTGCTCGAACCTTCAGCATTTGCCGAGTTCAGCGCGAACGCGAGCGCCTACAACAATCGAGCGCTATTTGAGATTCCGGACTTCCTCGAACAGATTCTGGAGCGAAACAGCTCAGGCTCAGTCGGCTCAGGCTCTCCGGCTGTCACGAAAATCACCTTGGAACAGGCGGCGTGGGCGTCCCTCACTTCGCGTCTGGAATCGAGTTACGTAAAATGATTTGTGCCGATACCATCATCCTTTCTGACCTTCATCTCGGCTCGGAGGTAAGCCGCGCGCCCGCGGCTTTACGCATGCTGAAGTCAGCGTCGTTTAACCGCCTGATTCTGCTCGGTGATATTTTTTCGGACCTGAATTTCCGCCGCCTGAAAAAAGAGCATTGGCAATTCCTTGGATACATTCGCAAGCTTTCGAATCCCAAGCGGGACATAGAAGTGGTTTGGGTAGAAGGCAATCACGACCACGGACTCTCGCAGGTCATGTCGCACCTGGTCGGCATCCGAGTCTATCAGGAGTATGCCTGGGAATTTTGCGGACTGCGTCATCTGGCGATCCACGGGCATCAGTTTGACCGCTTCGTGTCGCGCAATCGCGTGCTGAGTGGCTTTCTGTCGGCGGTGCATTTAGGTTTGCAAGGGCTTGCATTCGGCAAGAAGCGAATGATCGGCTTCCTCGAACGCTTCGATACCGCGTGGCTACGTCTCTCGGCGGAAGTCGCTGGGGGAGCGCTCGCACATGCAAGATCGAAAAGCGCGCAGCGCGTCTTCTGCGGGCACACGCATGAAGCCATCAGTCTGAAGCGCGACGGAGTTGAGTATTACAACAGTGGAAGCTGGACCCAGGATAGCGCTACATATATCGCAGTTGATCACCAAGGCGTGCGAATTTGCGAGTATCGCGACCCGCCGGATGAGTCACTGGAACACGACGTCACCGATATTCTGGAGTTCGATTTCGACGACCTCACAGCGTGACGGGTAAAACATAACCACAGAGGACACAGAGGCTCACCGAGGAATCTGACAGAACTTCCTCCGTGATCCTCTGTGTCCTCTGTGGTTAATGCTTTTCTATAACCCGGCTTCGATTCGGGAGCGCGGATCGAGGAAATCGCGCAACGCATCTCCGATAAAATTGAACGAAAGCACCGCCAGCATTACGGCAAGAGCGGGGAAGATCACCAAGTGCGGCGCATCAAACAGGTGCGCGCGCCCGTCGTTGAGCATGGTTCCCCACGAAGCGGTAGGAGGTGGCACGCCCAAACCTAGAAAACTCATTGTGGCTTCGGCGAGAATCGCTCCTGCCATTCCAATTGCCGCTTGAACAATCACAGGCTGAATAATGTTGGGCAGAATGTGGCGGGCAAGAATGCGAAAATCATTTGCGCCCAGAGCACGTGCTGCTTCCACATATTCTTTTTCTCTTGCGGCCAGCACCTGCGCGCGTACCAACCGCGCATAACCAACCCATCCGCCGAGCGAAAGCGCAAATACCAGGTTGAAAATTCCCGGCCCGCGAAAGGCTACAAAGGCAATGGCGATCAAAATCCCGGGGAACGACAGGAACGCATTCATTAAGATGACGTTGACAAAGCGATCTACGCGGCCTCCGTAGTAGCCGGCGATCGAGCCAATGATCAATCCGATCCCGAGAGAAGCCGCGACGACGCAACTACCTACCAACATGGAGATGCGCGAGCCGTAGATGAGACGTGAGAGGATATCGCGGCCAAGCTCGTCTGACCCACAGATTTGAGCTAACGAAGGTGGTGCGAGGCGGGTCGCCAGATTGATCTGTGCTGGATCCTGCGGAGCGATCCAGGGTGCGAAGATCGCGCAGATCGTAAAAAAGATAACAAACACCAGACCGATGGCCGCGAGCGGGTTGTTTCGGGTAAGGCGCGGGAGCGAAATGGCGGTTGCGGACACTTGGTTTCAATTCGCGAATTGAGCGGTTAAAAGTCCTCGGAGGCTACGTCTTTCACTTAATTTCCCGCATGCTGCTGGGCCGTCGTACTCGACTCGAATTCTTCTCCCATCCATTTCTGGAACGCGTCCATGTTCTGCTCACGTCCCAGAAAATCCTTCACTAGGTCGTTGGCTGAGACGGAACCGCCTGGTTCGAGCACGGCGTGACGATAGCGCATCGGCGCCTCGCCGCCCAGGAGGTTGCTGTGATCGAACTGGCTAAAAAAATCCTCGGCAATCACTTTGTCCCACAAATACGTGTAATAGGCAGAGGAGTAGCCTGCCAGATGTCCAAACGATGCATACAGGTGAGCGCCGGGCAAAGGCAGGAAGGGTGTGTACTGCTTTTGAGCTGCAATAGTTGCGGCGTCCAGATCCACATCCTGAGGTTTGCCCTTGTAAATGTTGTAGGAGATAGCAGTGTAGACATTTTGCTGGCTCTCTCCCATGCCACGCCCGAATGCCGAAGCCCGGTTCATGCGTGCGACCAATTCTGCGGGAATTGGTTCACCGGTCTTGTAGTGGCGAGCGAACGAACCCAGCACCTGAGGACTATGCATCCATTCTTCAAGCATCTGCGAAGGCGCCTCCACAAAATCGCCTTCCATGCTGATGCCGCTGATCCCCGCCCATTGTTGCTGTCCGCCGAGAATCCAGTGCATCAGATGCCCGAACTCATGGAAGAACGTGACCACATCGCCATATTCCATCAATCCAGGATCGTCGGCGGTTGGATTAGGAAAATTGCAGACCAGGATGGCCTCTGGTAGTTGTTTGCCACGAATGCCATCCAGCACCGGGGCCATCTCGGCATGGCTGTACTTTCCTGGACGCGGATGCATGTCAAGATAAAAACGTCCCACGGTTTTTCCATGGTCCACTACGTCCCAGGTTTCGACGGCCGGATCCCATGCCGGAACATTTTCTTCCCGGCTGAAGGTGACGTGAAAGAGCGTGGCCGCCGTGTCTAAAATGCCCTGCCTGACTTCGTTGAAGGGGAGATAGGGCCGGACGAGTTGCGAATCAAAGTTGAACTGTGCGCGTCGCACCTGCTCGTTTAGATAGGAAACCTCATAGTCCCAGATGTCGTTTGCGCCGGGGTCAGTCTTGCGCTTTTCCGCCAGCAGCATAGCGAATTCGCGGTGCGCAATCGGCCGTGCGGCCGAATCCACCTTCTGGATGAAATCGGCGATGTTGGTCCCTGTCTTGATCATCTTGTCGGCGGCGTTGTAGTCAGCCCACGACGAGTATCCCAGCAGGGTCGCGATCTCGTAGCGTGTCTTCACCATTTTTTCCAGCACATCTTTGTTCGTGGGATAGGCGCGCGTATCGAATGCCAGGCTAACCCGGCGCCGAAGATCGTCGCTCTTGCTGAATTTGAAGACCGGGAAGGCGTCGGGATAATTTGTCGTGATGTAAATCTTTCCGTCGGGTCCGGGCTTGTGACGATCAATGTAATCCTGTGGCAGGCCCTCGAGCTATTTGGGATCTGTGACCTCGACCTTCTTTTGATCGTCTGAGATATTGCGATCAAACGCCGATTGCTCTTCAGTCAACTCATCGTTCAGCTTCTTCAGCTGCGCGCGTGTGGCGTCGTCTTTGTCCACTCCGGCGAGACGAAACTCCAGCAACTGACGCTTTACGTAATACTGCGTAGCGGGATCGGCCTTGGAAACATCCAGGCTGGCGAGAGCGTGATACACGTCACGATTTAAAGAAAGCGCGGTTTGCACAGCGCTGGCCTTGCGAACCATCTCGGTGGCGTGGTCCCGGAATGTGGCATCCGGATGTACCTGCTGCATCAGCGCTGAGAGGTAAAGGGAAGCGTTGATCTGCCGGATGGTCTCGTCGTAGGGAGCCAGAGTGTTGTCAATCGTCCTGGCTCCTTTGACCGAGGTGATCTGGTCAATCGCGGTCTGGGCCGCGGCCAGACGGTCGTTCACGATCTTCTCAAAGCCTGCAACATCAGGTTTCGAGGCCCAAATTGTGGGCTGGGATGGAGTTTGGGCAATGGCGCTGGAAATCATGGCCAAGCAAAAGCCAAAAAACATCAACCTTCGTAAAGACATCAAGAAACCTCGCTCAGAGCGTGCGCAGTGACCAGAGAAGAGACGCCGCTGCTCGACAATAGGCAACCCGAGATTGTGTTGGACAAGCGAGGAGGATGTCAAGCTGGACGCGGCTGCGCGAATGTGCGTCTGTAGCTTGCAATACAAGGGATCAGGGATTCGTGTCAGGGCATGGCTTCAGCCATGCCGGTTCACGTAGCAGAAGTCTGACGGCACGCCTGAAAAGGCGTGCCCGGACACGGACCAAGTCACGTCTCCGCCGATCCGCCGGTTCGCCTGTTAAAACCCCACGTCTTCAGGACTCGTCCGCAGAAAGGCCCCGGCTCGGTGCGCTGCGTCCTTGCTGGCGAGTTACTTCCGTTCACTTGCATGGCACCTTTGGGACACCAAAGTCATGCGACCTCGGTGGATGACGATCCAAGGCGCGCGCGGAAACCGGAGCAGCGCACGCCAGCGAATTAGAGCAGGCCAGAGGTGCGCAAGCGCGAAACCGGATCAGTCACCGCCAATGATTGAATTTGGTGCTAATTTCCGCGGATGGTCGGCTACTCGGAAACTGGGCTGGTAGTTGACATTAAATCGCTCATTGCGCTCATTGAGTCGGTTCCGATTCCCTTTCCCCAGTTTTCCGGAACTTGAGTCAATTTGCGAGCGTGGAGGGAGCCTGGAGGGGTTAGCCCGAATGTCTCACAGAGGGGGAGGGTAGCGGCGAAAAGTAGTTCGAGCCGGCGACGGAAGGCAGGTCAAGATCCGGAAATCATAGAAAAGTAGGCTGGTAGAGGTGACCAGTGCCGGTTGCGCCTGGATGACGCGCAAACCGGAAACCGACCCATTACCAGGCGGTTGGCAGGTCGCACTTTGTTTTGCTTAGTTTATTCCGGTCTTATCCCGTGTGATTTCCGCCTGACGGGATGATGCTCCGGATATCACCTTAAGTTCTCATGAGGATTTGCCGATCTGAGCCTGCAAAGGTCGTGTCTTACAGGGTGTGCACCTGCTCGGCGCGATGGCGAAACTCCGTTACCTTTGTGCACTTGCATGGCACCTTTGGGTCATTGACCTTCCGGTGGGCTCAGGGTAAGTTGAGGGCAGATTGGTTGACTCCCCTGTGGCTAGGAACGAGCTATCTTGGGGGGTGTTTATGAAGTTTATTCACGTCTGCTATGCGGCATTTGGTTTCGCGGTGGCCCGCTGGTTCTTCAAGCGGGAACCATTGCCAGTGACTGATCCAGTTTCGCGCTTGCGCACCTCTGGCCTGCTCTAATCTCGATGGGCGTGCGCTGCTCGGTTTCTGCGCGCACGCCCTGGATCGTCATCCACTCAATCGTCATCCCCCGAGGTCGCATGACTTTGGTGTCCCGTCGTAACCATTACCCCACCTCAACTCTGTCTAGAATTGGAAGAGCCGACCTGCGCGTGGTAGAGACATAGCTGGCTAGCTCTCTACCGCCGTCTCGGCAGCGAAGCAGAATCTGTTCATGCCACGCATCCTCTATGTTGTCACAGCAATTGTTCTGCTCTGCGTTCCCGCACTGGTGTGTGCACAGGAAGATGAAGTCTCGCTCGGAGACGCGGCTCGATCCGTCCGGAAATCCAGGCCTCCAGAAGAGCAAAAAGTCGAAGACCAGAAGGTCATTGATAACGATAACTTCGCGATCATGATGGACAAGGCGGAGAGCGCGCGACTGAACGGGAAACCGGTGTTTTCAATCGACCCATCGGGCAAGACGTTCAGAATGACTTCTCCCGATGGAACTTGCAGCCTCTCGTTCGACGCCAAGGCCACGGCCCTGATCTCGACTCCATACATCGCTAGTGACCTACCGCAAGACGAACTGCTTAAACTCCAAGGACCCGCCGCCATTCACGACGATGTTCTCGAAATATCGTTGCACAACGGTACTGGGTGGGAACTCAAGGAAATTGTGGTTGGGGTCACTGAGCTGCGGAATCAACCCAGCACTGACTTGTATTCCGCCAAACTGATGCCGGCAACAGATCAATCCGCAGAAGCAAAGCTTCCCGACTCGACCCTGCTCTATCACCTGAAAGCGACTGGCGCGCCGGATTCGATCACCGTGTTTCGAGGAAATCTCGCCGGTGACTTCAGCGATGTAAAGGACTGGCACTGGGCGCTGGTTTCGGCGCGTGGGATTCCACCCGCAAGCCCCAGCACCACCGCACAAGAACAAGCGACGAACGCCGCCCCGCCGCAAGCCCCGTCACCACTGCCAGCGGTCACACAACAACTGCCCGAAGCCACCGCGACCGCCAACAAGCACTAGCGCGACTGCCGACTTGCGAAACCACCATTAAATCCTCCGCCGCCTTGCTCTCAGGAATACAATAACGTTTTTGTTCAACCCAGGAGGCGAAATGCGAAAACTGTACTTCAGTTGCGCCAAACTGCTCTTGCTCGCTTCTTTTTCCCTCGGCCAAGTTCCGTCACCATCGTCGCCTGAAATCGAGCAGAAAGTGAATGCCATTCTGAGCAAGATGACGCTCGAACAAAAAGTTGACATACTCGGCGGCATCAATACTTTCGACGTTCGCGGATATCCGGAACTTGGCTTGCCCCTGCTGCACACGGCCGATGGACCGATCGGCGTGCGGAACGACGGGCCGGCCACGGTCATGGCAGGCGGAATTTCGCTGGCTTCGACCTGGGACCCGGCCCTCGCTGAACGCATTGGCACGCAGATCGGCAGAGACGCGCGCGCCAAAGGAAAGCATTTCCTGCTTGGCCCTGGAGTCAACATCTATCGCTCGCCGCTGAATGGACGCAATTTCGAGTACCTGGGCGAAGACCCATTTCTGGGTTCGCGAATCGCAGTGGGATACATCAAGGGTATGCAGAGCCAGGGCGTGGCTGCGACCGTCAAGCATTACATGGGCAATAACTCGGAGTACGACCGGCACAACACCGATTCCATGATTGACGAGCGCACCATGCGCGAAATTTATTTGCCTATCTTCGAAGCCGCGGTAAGGGAAGCGCACGTAGCCGCAGTTATGGATTCCTACAACCTCACCCACGGCGAGCACCTTACCCAGAACAGCCGGATGAACAATGAAATCCTGAAAAAAGAATGGGGATTTCAGGGAATTCTGATGTCCGACTGGGATGCAACCTATGACGCCGTAGGGGCTGCGAATGGCGGACTGGATCTGGAAATGCCGTCCGGCAAGTTCCTGAACCGCGAGAAGCTGCTTCCGGCTATCAAAGCTGGCCAGGTCGCCGAAGAAACGATCAACGAGAAAGTCCGCCGGATTATTCGCACCGAACTCGAATTCGGGTGGCCGGAGCGCAATCAGCAGGATCTCTCGATTCCGCGATTCAATCTGGAAGGGCGGAAGGTCGCGCTACAGGCTGCACGCGAAGGGATCGTGTTGCTGAAGAATGATGGCAACGTGCTGCCGCTCAGCAAAAGCAAAACTAAGACTATCGCCGTGATCGGGCCGGACGCTTATCCCGCAGTTCCGGTCGGAGGTGGCAGCGCCCAGGCTGTGCCGTTTAGTTCGGTTAGTCTCTTGGGAGGGCTGAGCAACTATCTGGCTGGCACAGCAGTTACCTCTGCTCGCGGCATCATGACGCTCGGAGTGGCAGCAATTGCTACGAATTTTCAAACGGAACCGACGAACGGCCATCGTGGCTTGAAGCTCGAGACCTTTGATAACGAAGATCTCTCAGGATCGCCCGCGCGCACCGGCACAAACCAGCACATCAGCCTCGGACTGCCCTTTGATATTTCCTCCATTAACCTTGACGAAATCGACTTCTCGAGCCTTCGAACGCAGCATGGAAGTTCGGAGCGATGGACCGGATACTACGTTCCCAAAGCTGCGGGGACCTTTAACATTTTCGTGCAGCAGGGAGGCTTCTCTCCCAGCGGTTTCCGTATGTACCTGGATGGCAAACTGATCTTCGATAATTGGGAGAACCAGAAGTTTGTGGTTGCACAAGCAAACTTACCGTTAAGCGCAGAGCCGCACAAAGTTGTTTTTGAACACCATACTGGGGAGGGTTTCGGCCCGCCATTCGTTCGCATGGGAATAATTCCGGAGGGTGGTTGGGTCGACTCCACTGCTGAGGAATTGGCGGCCAAGGCAGACGTCGCCGTGGTTGCTGTCGGATTCGATCCACAGAGCGAGACTGAAGGATGGGACCGCACTTTTGATCTCCCCCCGGGGCAGAACGAACTGATTCAGAGGATCGCGGCAAAAAACAAGAACACGATCGTAGTCGTGAACTCCGGCGGCGGCGTGGACATGACTTCATGGCTCGACAACGTCGCCGGAGTCATCGAGGCATGGTATCCCGGGCAGGAAGGCGGCACTGCGCTGGCTGAAATTTTGTTTGGAGACGTGAATCCTTCCGGCCATCTTGCCGCCACGTTTGAACGCCGATGGGAAGACAATCCCACGCACGATAACTACTATCCGGAGAAGGGAACCAATCGCGTCGTCTACAAAGAAGGAGTCTTCGTCGGATACCGTGGCTACGAGCACAACGGCACCAAGCCTCTATTTCCGTTCGGTTATGGGCTGTCGTACACGACTTTCAAATACAGCGATTTGAAAGCGGACGAACACGGAGTTTCTTTCGACGTGACTAATACTGGAACGCGCGCCGGAGATGCGGTGCCTGAGGTTTATATAGCCGCCGAGCACTCGAGCGTGCCGCGTCCGCCGAAAGAGTTAAAGGGATTCGCTAGAGTGACCTTGCAGCCCGGAAAGACACGTAGGGTGACCGTCCCGCTCACTGCCCGTTCATTTGCTTACTACGACGTGGATGGTAAACAATGGCGCGCCGCAAAGGGCGTGTACGACGTTCAGATAGGGACTTCTTCAGAACAGATTGAGCTGAAAGGAAACATTACGCTAACGTCCGACGCGACTGACAAGTAATAGCGGGAAATCGTCAATCCGGGAAGGGCACGACTTACAGTCGTGCCGCAGAGAATCTAGCTCAGGATTTATCGGCACGACTCGAAGTCGTTCCCTTCCCGTTTTCCACGCCTTAGACTCGATGAACACTCCCGCCCGTTTTTCAAAGCTTGAGGGACGAGCGCGGGACACTCTCAAGAAACGAAACTTAAACACGCCCCGCTCTATGTACACCTGGAACCGCTTCCGCCTTCCCGTTCTTGATACTCCGCAGCGCCGCATCCAAAATCTCTTGATTCTGCCAGCCTTCTTCACCAGGAATCGGGAACTGTGACTTGCTCTCAATCGCGTCCGCGAATGCGTCCACTTGTTGCGCGTAGACCAAGCGATTAGAAACAGTTTGTCGGGAAACGACTTCGTCTCCGCGGCGAAGCTGGATTTCAATCGGATGCTCGACGTTCAAAGCGTCATCGGCGAGTAAGATTCCGGTTTCCCCGATCAGTTCAAGCGGAGTGCGATATTCGGCGCGAAATGAAACCAGTACCGTCCCCAGCGCGCCGCGCGAAAATTCCAGCGTAAGCGCGGCTGCTGATTCCACATCTCCGGAACGCTCGTCGGACGCGGCACTGACGCTTACCCGCACAACTTCGTCTTGCAGGATGAATCGCAAGGTATCGATGCAGTGAACCCCGACATCGAAGATTGGACCGCCGCCTGCAACCGCCCCGTCGTATAACCACTTTCGCGGATGAGTTTCGTCTGCGAAAAACGAGAACTCCGATCGCACGAATACGGGACGGCCAATGTCGCCGCCAGCCACGTGCTCGCGCATCCTCCGGACACTCTCGTTGAAACGAAACACCTGTGCCACACCGAAGGGAACATTCTTGCGGCGTGCGGCCTCCACCATTTGGCGGCATTCCGCGGCATTCATAGCCAAAGGTTTTTCGCAGAGCACCGGCTTTCCAGCATCTACTGCCGCCAACACATCCGCCAGGTGGAACGAATTAGGCGTGGTCACAAAGACGGCGTCTACTTCGGGAGACTGGCAAAGTTCCGCGACCGAATCGAACGCAAGAGGAATATTGTATTCCGACGCCGAGTGCTTCGCTGGATCGAGGTTTCGCCGTGAAAGGGCAGTCACCCGGCACTTCTTCGACAACGAGAATCCTGGCATCAGGCGTTTGACCGCATGCAGCCCAAAGCCGACGATGCCGAATCGGACCATGGTTTCTCAGACTTACTTTGTTGCAGCCAGCCAGCGGGGCACAAAACCGAGACTTATTGTGTTGGCAACAGTGAGCGATCCGTCGGAATTGATTAGCATTTCGGTAATAGAACTGCCGCCGGTATTTCCCACGAAGACGAACTTTCCTCCCGGATCATCCACAATGAAAGCAGGATTGCTACCCGCCGTGGGGGCGGTTTTAGTCAGCGCAGTCAAGTCGCCAGTGGTCGCATCAATCGTATATTGCGAAACGGTAAGCGAACCCGAATTCGCAACGTAGAGGTATTTCCCCGACAAATCCACTGCGGCGGCTACGGGTACTGTTCCCGCTGCAAACGTAACACCCGGCACGGGACTGAGGGTACCCCCAGATATGGCGAAGCCTGAGACCGTGTTCGCAGAAGGATTCGTCGCGTATAAGAAATTACCACCTGGATCTACCGCGATGCCCGCGACGCCGTTGACCACAAAAAAAGAGCCGACAACCTGCAGCGAACCTGAACTTACGCTGAATGCATAAATGGACGAAAAATTAGGGACTGGCACAAACAACAAGTTACCCGAAGAAGTTATTGCGAGCCCTGCCGGAACGGATCCTACCGGGAAGCTTGAAGGATTTGACAGCGCTCCGCTTGAGCTGACCGAGAACACCGTAACATCATTCGAACCCTGGTTAGCAACGAACAGAAAATTGCCGCCTGCGTCCATGGTCATCGCCGAGGGAGAAACTCCCGCATTGGTGCGCGGGAGGACCTCGGTGAGGGCCCCGGACGTGGAATCAATCTTGAACCGCGAAATCGTGCTGTCCACCTGGTTGGCGACAAACAAGAACCGGTTCGAAGGATGAACGGCAACGCTGGAAGGAGAATTTCCCGCCACAAAAGGAGAACCAAGGATCGCCGCGGCACTCCCAGAACGGTTGTTGATCCGATAAGAAGAGACGCCCTGTCCTCCGGCAACATATGCCAAATGATTCGCGTTTGAAGATCCGCAGGCACTCAACATCCCAAGAGCCGCACACACCAGGGCCGCCGAGATCACGAGCCGGAGAGTAGAAACAGAGAAGTGAGTCTTCACTTTCGTGCTGAACCGAATTGCCGCCGCAGGAACTCTCATTTTGTTAGTCGAAACGTTTCAATGCTTGCGAAACCTACCGCTTGCCAAATCTGAATATCAGCCCGGTTGAAAGGCGGACATTGTTTTGATTCGTGCCGAAGTTTTGATTCGTGCCGAACGCCGATGTCGTCAGATAGTCCGCCTGAATCGCGCGTACAGAAAGCCTCTCGCCCAGAGGAAAGTCCAGTCCTCCACCGAGCGCGATAGCGCGGCTCAGGTTGGAAGGTTCGAATTGCGTGCTCCCCGGCTGGCGCAAACGGTCACGCGCTTTCCCAAACAGAGCATGGCCGTAGAGCCGAGCGCCTTTCCACTTGAAAGAATATTGCGGTCCGATCAGAAAGTTGTACTCTTCCATCTCACGCGTGTAATGGCCGCTGACGTCAGCCGCGATACCGAGTCCTTGGTAAAGATCGGGAAGCGAGATCTCGCCATTCCAGCCGTTGAGGTTCAACTGGTCCGCGAAACCCAGAGTCGTGCTTTCGAAGCGTAGATGCGAATACCCTCCAAAGAGTTCGATCGAGGGCAGCCTGGAGGTTTTTTGCCCGTAGGCGAGATGGCAGAAAGACGAAAGGACAAATATCAGGACCGCGGCTTTTTTCCGGACAGGGAACACGCGCAGGATTGCCATCAGCTTCGGGTCTGAATCTCCTAGAATTTGGAAACAAGTACTATAGCAGCCCTGGATGGCACGACTCGAAGTCGCGTCCTTCCCACACAAAGTAATCAGGCGTGCAAGGTGAGATGCGCTGCATTGATCCAGAGATGCCGGACTACGACCGCGTCGTTATTCTCCGCCGATCTGTTGGCTCAGGTATCGTTCGTATCCGATTTCGTGAATCTGGTGAAGCTGTGCTTCGAGCCAGTCCACGTGCTTCTCCTCGTCCTTCAGCAGCCGTTCGAATAATTCTCGAGACGCGTTGTCCCCATGTTCTTGCGAGGTTCTTACCGCTCCGTTGTAGAGTTTTACCGCACTGAGTTCGAGTTGGAGATCGCTCTCCAGTTGCGCCTTCACGTCTTTGCCGATCGTGAGACGCATGGGTTCGGTCAGGCTTGGCGTCCCGTCGAGAAACAGAATGCGCTCGATCAGTTCTTCAGCGTGTTTCATTTCGTCGATCGATTGCTTCTTGATGAACTCGCCCAGGTTGCTGTAATGCCAGTTCTCACACATTTCCGCGTGCAGGAAGTACTGATTGATGGCGGTCAATTCTTCTTTGAGCGCATCTTGCAACGCAGCAATGACCTTTGGATTTCCCTTCATGGTTCCTTTCCGGTTCGCTTAAACATAAAAGATAAACGACAATTATGGAGTAGCGGGCGTCCTCGCCCGCAGTGTGACGGGACTTCCTCGGTGTGACTCTGTGTCCACTGTGGTTAAATTCAAAAGCGTGAACCACAGAGGACACAGAGCTCACAGAGGAATCAGGACCGCCCGTCGCTCCATTACCGCGCAGCTACTCCTGCGGACGGCAGACTATCGGCTCGCCAAAACCCCGGCCCCAACCAGTGACTCGAAAATCTTAAACCCATCAGTACCGCCGAGTGCCGACTCACTCGCGCGCTCCGGATGCGGCATCATTCCCAGAACGTTGCGTCCTGGGCTACAAATGCCCGCAATGTTGTCGAGAGACCCGTTGGGATTGGACTCCGCTGTAATCTCACCAGCCGCATCGCAATAGCGGAAAACGATGCGATTATCCCGGCGAAGATCGGCAAGCGTGGCCTCATCGCAGAAATAATTTCCGTCCATGTGGCCGATCGGGATGGTCAACACGTCGCCTTGGCGGCAAGCGTTGGTGAAAGGCGTATCGGTCGTCTCCACGCGCACTCGCACCGGCTTGCACACATACTTTAGTCCAGCATTGCGCATAAGCGCGCCGGGCAACAGGCCGGACTCGCAGAGAATTTGAAATCCGTTGCAGATTCCCAGCACCAGTCCTCCGCCATCCGCAAACTTGTGCACCGATTCCATCACCGGAGAAAATTTCGCGATTGCTCCCGTGCGCAGGTAATCCCCATAAGCAAACCCGCCCGGCACAATGATGGCATCGCAATTTTCGAGGTCATGCGACTCGTGCCAAAGAAACGTGACCGGTTGCTGGAGGACCTGCTCGACCGTCCAAGCGGCATCATGGTCGCAGTTCGATCCGGGAAAAATGAGGACGCCAAACTTCATGGATTTTCCTTAAACGAGAGACTCTAGAACCAGTCTAACATGAACAAAATACGCTCAATTCCCACCGATTGTTAAAATTCGCGCATCCCCGTTGACAAAGAAATTTCTCCCGCTAAAATCGCATGTTTATGCGCGACGAACCGCTCACAATCCAAGGCCTCAGCACCGCCGACCACAGTCGAATTCTCAAGCTTACCGGGCCGCTGACCATCTCCACCCTTTTTGAGTTTCAGAACCTGGTTCGCGCGGACAGTTCGCCCAAACTCATTCTCGACTTCACGAACGTCCCCTACGTGGACTCAGCCGGAGTCGGAGCACTGGTGGGAGCCTATGTGCGCCATCAGAAAGAAGGCCACTCCGTGACTCTGGCGGGAGTGAATGACCGGGTGCGTGGCACGTTGAAGGTCACGCAGGTGGAGAAATTCTTCAATTATGTTGACAGCGTGCCACAGGTGGCGTGAGTTTTCATCCCGCAGGATTCACACATAAAGCAGGCTTGGGTTGGGCGAGGGACGGGTGGAGCAGGCCTTCCAGGCCTGCATTAAACAGCCCCAAGAATACGGCTTCAGCCCCCGAGGTACTCGCACGAATGCTGACAAGAAGTACCTCAGGCGCTGAAGCGCTATTGCCCATTTGCAGCCGATAATGCAGGTCTGGAAGCCCCCGCTCCGCCCTCAGAGAGCCAGAGGTTCTAGTACGGAATCTCGTTCGTCGGTTCGTGCAGGGTCTTGTCGTAGTCGTCCGAGGTTGTGCGATAACAGCGCAGCCGGGCCTGGCGGCGGTCGAGATCAGAAATTGGGCACTCCTGCGCATATTTCCAGTCGGACGGGGTGGCATGGGATTGCCTCTGCTGCTCGATCTGGGACCGCATCTGCCACAGGGTCTCATCGCATGCCGTGTCCCGCACCGCATGGATCTTGTGCACCAGCGAGTAATCCAGCCCATAAGAAGAAAGGGGCGGCTGGTAGGGCAGGAAGTCATAAACTAGTTTGATAAACCGCGATTCCTCTTTGCCCAGTTCCTGCTCGGCGATGAAGACTTCGTCGTTGGCGAAGAACGACGAGCGGGGATATGCGACTGCCAGAGCAATTAAGCGCACTTCAATCGGTTCCTTCTTCACTGTGGGCCAGCGCAGTTCTCCATCGGCGGCGGGAATTCCGCTGATCAAGACAAAGATCGCTGCAAACATGCAAAAGATTGAAATGCGAAACGGCTTCATGACTTCCTGCTTCACTGCTTCGATGCCGAGGCGCAGGCCGGGGAATCTGGGATACTAAGCAAAATGTCAGCGGCTGCGATCCGGGCATTATATCCAAGTTGGAGGTAAGTAGTTTGTGAGCAGAATGTAAAAAATGTCCTTCCGAGTAGTGAGCTTCGCGGCGGTTCGCAAAGTGCGCCAAGAGAAGCTATAATTCCAATTCGCCTGCTGATTTCCGAGCAGCCCGAGGGCACTGAAGTGGTTTCCTCTGAGAGGCGAGTCCTGATTTCTGAACTCAGCGCAATTCCAGTTCATTGAACACGAGGTATTTCCATGTCTGGCCACTCAAAATGGGCCACAATCAAGCACAAGAAGGGCGCGCTTGACGCCAAGCGGGGAAAGATTTTTACCCGCCTGATCAAGGAAATCAGCATTGCAGCCAAGAATGGCGGCGGCGATCCCGATGCCAACCCCCGCCTGCGCGGCGCCATCGCCGCTGCCAAAGCCGAGAACATGCCTCAGGACAACATCAAACGGGCCATCCAGCGCGGCACCGGCGAACTCCCTGGCGCAACTTACGAAGAATTTTCCCTTGAAGGCTACGGTCCGGGCGGCGTCGCGATTTTGCTGGACATAAACACTGACAATCGCAATCGTACCGTCAGCGAGATCCGCCACGCCTTCGGCAAGAATGGCGGCAACATGGCCGAAGCTGGCGCTGTCTCCTGGATGTTTCACAAGAAGGGAGACATCGTTATTCCAAAGACCGCCGCCAAAGAAGACGATCTGATGGGCATCGTGCTCGAGGCCGGAGCAGAAGACCTCCGCGATGATGGCGAAAATTGGGAGGTACTCACTGACACTTCGGTGTTCGAGGCGGTGGTCGAAGCCGTCAAGAAGGCGGGAATTGTTCCCGTCTCGGCTGAAGTGGCGATGATTCCGCAGAACTACATCAGGCTCGATGGGCAACATGCTACGCAAATGATTCGGCTGGTGGAAGCCCTCGAAGAGCACGATGACGTGCAGAACGTGCACGCGAACTTCGATATTGACCAGAAACTGCTGGAGGAAGTGGTCAGCTAGAGCGAGTGCCGTTTGATGGAGTAAGCTCCCGGTTTCGGGAGCTTTTGTTATTTGCTCGTAGTTTTGGCGGCAGGAAAATCCAGAGTTGTAAAGATACCAATTAACTTCCGCTGAATTTTCAACACTCCTGTGCATAATACTGTGGAAAACATTGTAAGTAGTTAAGTAAGTTCTTGTATCTAAAATTATTTGTGCAACTTGCACACACTTAAGTGCGATGCAGCTGGAAGTCGAGCGATTCTGATCGTGAAAAAATCCAGCGAGAGAACTAGGTTAGACAAATTACTGCTCGACCGCGGCTTGGTTCCCTCGCGCCAGCGCGCACAGGCTTTGGTACTTGCGGGCGAGGTGCTGGTGAATGGCCAGAAGGTAGAGAAATCCGGCGCGATTGTTGATACGGCATGCGAAATTCGTCTGCTCGGACAAGACCTCAAGTACGTCAGCCGAGGCGGGCTGAAGCTCGAGCGGGCGATTGGGCATTGGAATATTGACCTGGACGGCAAAGTCTGTCTCGATGTGGGCGCATCAACCGGCGGTTTCACTGACTGTCTGCTGCAGGGCGGAGCTGCGCGAGTGATTGCAGTGGACACCGGCCGCGGACAAATTGCGTTCCAGTTGCGTCAGGATCCTCGAGTTCATCTGCTGGAGAAAACCAATGCGCGCTATCTCACGGCCGAGCAGGTGCGCGAAATCGTGGACTTGATTGTGATGGATGTTTCGTTTATCTCAGCCACCCTGGTGTTGCCAGCCGTGTTCTCTGCTGCCTTTCCGCGGGATTCGAAAGCGCGGGCCGGGCGAGAACTGATTGTCCTGGTGAAACCGCAGTTCGAGGCGGGGCGTGAGCAGGTTGGCAAAGGGGGGATTATTCGTGACCCCGAGGCCCAGCAGCGTGCAGTCGAGAAAGTTCGAACTGCGGTGGCGGACTTAGGGGCGGTCTCGACCGATGTGATCGAGTCGCCGATCCTGGGTGCGGAGGGGAACAGGGAGTTTCTGTTGTACGCGAGGTTCTAGCGGAAATGGATTTTGGGTGGAGCAGGCCTTTTCAGGCCTGGGCAAAGCTCAGAAAGGACCTGCTTTATGCAGCGCTGAAAGCGCTGCTGCACCCAAAATCCCCTGAGGGAGCACTCCAGCAGCCGATAGACCAATCTCGGTCTCGTCGGTTCTGTTACCTTTTCTGTACAATTCCACTTTCAATATGGGTAAAGAATCATCATTGAACAAATCCGTCGGCATCGTCTCCAAGCCGAACAAACCCGAAGTCGCGCAGGTCTTGCCGGAGCTAACGGAATGGCTGCGTGGGCGCGGCTACGGATTCATCGTTGATCCCGAGACCGCACCACATGCATCCGGCGCGGAAGTCGTTTCGCGGATCGAAATGGCCACCCGGAAACTGGACTTCGTCATTGTGCTCGGTGGCGATGGGACCCTTCTGTCTGCGGCACGCGCCGTAGCCAAGGCGGGAATCCCGATTCTGGGCGTGAATCTCGGCGCGCTGGGATTTCTGACCGAGGTCCCGCTTGAGGAACTCTATCCCACGCTCGACAGCATTGATAAGGGCTCATGCGGAATCGATGTGCGGGCGATGGTCCACTGCGAAGTGGGCCGGGAAGGCTCAATCATTGCGAGCTATGACGCTCTGAACGACGTGGTCGTCGGTAAAGGTACGATTGCTCGCCTGAATCATTGCGACGTTTACATTGATAAAATTTTCGTTTCGCGCTACCAGGCAGACAGCCTCATCGTATCCACTCCTACTGGTTCTACGGCTTACTCGCTGGCTGCGGGCGGGCCGATTCTCATGCCCAACGTCGAGGCTTTTGTGGTGACGCCGGTTTCAGCGCATTCGCTCACCCATCGTCCGCTGGTGGTGCGTGACAGCTCGCAGATTGAGATCGTCGTCATGACCGGACAGGAGGAAGCTTACTTGAGCATCGACGGCCAGGCTGGCATGCCCATGCTCGACGGCGACCGGGTGCACTGTCGCAAGTCGCAATATCGGGTCAAGCTTCTACACACCAAAGGCACTTTCTTCGACGTGCTGCGGACCAAGCTGAAGTGGGGACAGCGGTAGTGGCTGGCGCCAGCGTTGCCCCGGGATTTCAGCGAAAGATTTTCCGAGCTCGTGAAGTCTCCATTCATTACGCTGAAGGCCCGCAGAACCGCCCGCCGCTGGTTCTGCTTCACGGCCTGGCGCGCGATTGGCGGTCATTTCTTGTTTTGTTGCCCGAGCTTTCTTCTCGCTTCCACGTGTTCGCATTAGACCTCCGGGGACATGGCGAATCCAGCCGGGCCACTCGTGGCTATCGAATCACCCAATATGCTCAGGATGTCTCGGAATTTTTGGAGACCGTGCTTCCCAGCGGTGCCGCAATCTTCGAACATTCGCTAGGCGGGGAAGTCGGAATGTATGTGGCAGCACAAGGGAATTGCCGTGCAACCGCGCTCATTGTCGGCGACTCCGCGATTTCTCCCGAAAGCTTCGCCCGCAGCATGTATGACCCGTTATTTTTCCAGCTCCACGAACTCATCCTGCGCGGTGGTTCGCAGGAGGAACTTGCGCGCGGGATTGGGAAAATTGAAATTCGAGTGCCGGACCTCGACGAAACTCTGCGGATCGAGGAATTGCCAGGAAACAGTGAGGCTGTGCTGCTGGAGTGGGCGCATTGCGCAAATGCTTACCGATCCAGACGCGCTCGCGATGACGCTGGACGGAAGTTCTTTTGAGGGTTGGAACCCGGCCGAAATCCTGCCACGGATTTCCTGTCCGACACTTCTATTGCAGGGTAACCCGGACCTCGACGCGCTGCTTTCCGATAGCGATGTGAAGCTGGCTCTGAAGCTGCTACCCAAAGCCGAGCACGTGAAATTTCCGCTTCTCGGTCATGCGTTATTCATACAGCAGCCAAAGCCGGTGCTGCAGGCCGTATCCGACTTCATGCAGAGACACGCTCCCAGGCTTGGGGATTGAGCCGCGCCTTGAAAGGGCACGACTTCCAGTCGTGCCGCCACCAAAACCATCGGACTTACGGCACGGCCGAAGGCCATGCCCTTTCAAAGCAAGTCGCAGGCCGCGCCCTTCCCGGTTAGGTAAGCACGAATGCAACCTACACCTCGAGCCTGAGCAGCTCGCGCAACGTTTCTCGTTTGCGAATGAGCTTCGCCGACTTCCCGTCAACCATGACTTCCGCAGGCCGCGGGCGAGTATTGTAATTCGAAGCCAGAACCATTCCGTAGGCGCCGGCATCGAGAATCGCAACAAGATCGCCTTCATTGACGACCGAGAATTCACGGTCGCGCGCAAAGAAATCCCCCGACTCGCAAACGGGACCGACAATGTCCATAACTTCGGAATCTTGGTCGCCGATCTCGACTGGCACAATATGGTGCTCCGCCTGATACAGCGAGGGCCGGATCAGATCGTTCATTGCCGCGTCCACCACCACGAACTTCTTTTCCCCGTTGGTTTTGCGATAAAGCACCCGCGTCAACAACACACCCGCTGGACCGACGATAGATCGTCCGGGCTCGAGCAGAAGTTCAACTCCGAGTCCACGAATAGGACGTGTTATGGCTTCGGCGTATTCGCTGGCGGAGCCGGAAAAATTATCGGTAGTGCAAGCCTGGTAGTCGATACCCAGACCTCCGCCAGCATCTACGTATTCAATCCGATGACCGTCGCCACGCAGTTGCCGGACGAGTTCGGCAACCCGTTCCATGGCCGCGCCGAAGGGAGCAAAATCCATGATTTGCGATCCGATGTGAACGCTGACCCCAGCAACCTGCAGGTATTTCGCCTTCGCAACACGTGCGTAGAGTTCACGAGCTTCGCCCAGTGGCACTCCAAACTTGTGCTTGCGCAGGCCCGTTGAAATATAGGGATGGGTTTCGGCGGAGACATCAGGATTCACTCGAAACGCGATCCTTGCCTTCCGCTTCAGTTTGGCAGCGCGCTGTGCAAGAGCATCCAATTCAGGTACGCTTTCGAGATTGAACATCAGGATGTCTGCCTTGAGAGCGGCATCCATTTCCGCAATCGTCTTTCCGACGCCAGAGAAGACGACCTTTTTCGCCGCCCGACGATTCGCACGCAACACCCGCTCCAGTTCGCCACCCGAGACCACGTCGAATCCGCAACCCAGCTTCCCTAACAAACGAAGAATGCTGAGATTGGAGTTGGCCTTTACCGAATAGCAGATGGTGTGCTCGACATTGCGAAACGCGTGCGCGAAAGCGCCAACCCGTTCCCGGATGGCACGGGCGGAATAGACGTAAAGCGGGGTCTTGAAACGATCGGCGAGCGTCGGAAGGGAAACCTTCTCGCAGCGAAGCACCGGCTGTCCGGCGCGGCCTTCTTTGGCAGAGCTGTAAACGAATCCGGGAGGGCGCTGGAAAGTTTGGTTCACTTGCGCTTGGCCGCACTCCCTTTTACTTTGATCGCGACTACGGTTTGATCGTCGAAGGTTTCCACACCGGACGCATGTTCAGCCGCCGCTTTGAAGATGGCCTTCACCATAGATTCGGCGGAATTGGAGTAACCCTCGGTGATGACTTTTTCCAGCCGGGTGCGGCCAAAGAGTTCGCCTGCCTTATTGGTCGCATCGAGAATCCCGTCACTGAAGAAGACGAAAACGTCGTCGGCTTCGGCCTGGAATGTGAATTCGTCGTATTCCGCGTCGTCAAACAAACCCAGCGGAAGGCCAGTGGCCTCGATCATCTGAGTCTTGCCCTTGTGGCAATAGACCGGGCGGGGAAGTCCGGAGTTCGCCACTTGTAGCGTACGGTTCTCGTTGTCCCAGACGGCATAAATCAGCGAGACGAACTGGCCATCAATGCGACGTTCTGACAGGGAATAGTTCACCGCCGCCAGCATTTCCGCCGGTCCTGGTTCCATAGGAGCGTGAGAGCGCAAAATTCCGCTGACCAGTGCAGCATAGATCGCCGCCGGAGCGCCTTTGCCGCTGACATCGCCTATCACCAGAGCCGTGCGTGATTGCGAGTAGCTGATGAAGTCGTAGAGATCTCCGCCAATAGCGCGCGCCGGCGAGAACTTTGCCGCGATTTCCAAATTCGCCAGCTTGGGGCGCGATTGCGGCAGCAGCCGGAACTGCAACTCCCGGGCCATGGCCAGGTCCCGTTCAAGCCGACGTTCCTGGCGCGCGATCTCCTCATATAAGCGCGCATTCTCGATTGCGATTGCAATCTGTGCCGCCAGAGTCGTTATAGTGCGCTGGTGGTCCTCGGTGAAGAATCCGCGGCGGGTGTGTTCGAGGTCCAACACACCGATAACCTTGTCCTTGTAAATCAGCGGAACTGCCAGCTCGGAGCGGGTTTCGGGGTTTGTATCGATGTAACGCGGATCGTTCTTAACGTCACGAACCAGGACAGCCTGCTTTTGCTCGGCAGCGTAGCCCACTAGGCCTTTGCCGATCGGAATGTCATGCTTGAGCTGGATATTTTCCTGAAAGCGCAACGAAAAACGGTGTTGCAACTTTTCTCCAGCGCTGTCCAGCAAGAGAATGCTGAACATCTGGTAATCAATCAGCCGGCTTAATAGTTCGCCGACCCGCTTCAGCACTTCATCCAAATTCAGAATGGATGTCAGCTCGCGGGCGATCTCGTTCAGCAAAAGCAGCGTGCGTGCTTGCCGGGAGATACGTGTGTAGAGGCGGGCATTCTCGATTCCCACTGCCATCCGCGATGCGATCAGAGTGAGTAGTTGCTCGTGGTCCTTGGTGAAGTGGTCGGGTAGGGGCGACTCAATGTCGATCACGCCGATCACCCGATTTTTCACAATCAGCGGAACCGCCAACTCCGAGCGCACATTGGGGACAGCGGAAATGTATCGAGGATCTTGGCTCACGTCGCCTACGAGTACGGCTTCCGCACGCTGTGCCGCGACCCCTGTGACCCCTTCCCCGACCTTGATGCGAAGGCGATCCGCCACTTCGTGAGAGTGCCCGACGCTGAAGCGAAAATAAAGCTCTTGGGTCTTTTCGTTCAGCAGGAGAATGCCAAAAATCTCGTAATCAATGACCTTGCGGACCAGTTCGGCCACGCGGCGCAGCGTGGTGTCGAGATCGAGCGTGGTATTGACCACATCCGCCACTTCCAGCAGCAGCGGCTCGATCCGGGTTTGCAATTCAGTTTGGACTGCGGTCATTTGCACTGCTTCAATCATATCAGTGAGAGCTGCCGGGTCAGCTCACGCACGAGCTGAAAACTTGCGGAAGTTGTGCCGGCTTTAGCTTTGGTTGGGAAGCGGAATGCCCGGGAGTACGCAGATGTCCGGGAGATTGCGGTAATGTTCAGCGTAATCAAGGCCGTAGCCCACGACAAACTCGTCGGGAATCGTGAAGCCAACGTAATCGGCTTCCACTGCAAGCTTCCGGCGTGAGGGCTTATCGAGGAGAACCGCAACCCGAAAACTCTTAGGTTGGTGCCCGAGCAGGAGGCGCTTAAGGAACGTGAGCGTTAGGCCAGTGTCGAGGATGTCTTCAACCAAAATCACATTCTTGTCGCGCAGCGACTGGTCAACATCTTTGGTGAGTCGAACTTCGCCGGTCGAATCCCAAACTTTCTCTTGCCTCGCTTGATTGCCGTAACTGGCGACTCCGATAAAGTCGAAGGTGGCATCCAGTTGCACCTGGCGCACCAGATCACTGAGAAAAACGGCCGCGCCTTTCAGCACGCCAACGAAGATGACAGACTCGCTAGTGGAATCGGTGGTGATTTGCCTGGCCATCTTAGCCACACGATCGGCAATCTGCTGGCGGGAAATCAGGACTCTGAGTTCACTCACGGAGGAACATCTTACGCCTTTTGCAACTAGGGGCCCTCGTTGAAGTTGACAACCCCACATGACTAGAATGTTCACGCGGCCATAGCCGAGCCTGAGAACTGGGGCTGAAGGCTGAGAGCTTTCAATGAAACTGAACGGCATCAAGATCACCTGGCTGGGACACGCGACCTTCCGCCTCCAAACTCCGAAAGACAAGATCGTTCTCGTGGACCCTTGGGTAATGGGCAACCCTGTATGCCCGGCCAACGAAAAAGAAGTAAAAGCAGTGGACGTCCTACTGTGCACGCACGGGCACGGCGATCACATCGGGGACGCGGTTGAAATTGCGAAGAAGCACAATCCCAAAGTGGTGGGTATCCCTGAGCTCTGCGCATGGCTGGAAAAGAAGGGCGTGAAGCAGACTTCGGCGATGAACAAGGGTGGTACGCAGCAGGTGGGCGATATCAAGGTCACGATGGTACACGCCGATCACTCCTGCGGAATCCAGGATGGAGATCAGTTCATCTATGGCGGCGAGGCCTGCGGATACGTGATCGAGTTCGACAACGGAATAAAGATTTATCATGCCGGCGATACGAATGTCTTCGGTGACATGGCGATCATCCGTGATCTGTATGCGCCCGAGATCGCGATGCTGCCGATCGGCGACCATTTCACGATGAGCCCGCGTGAGGCCGCTTACGCTTGTAATCTGCTGAGGCCAAAGACAGTGATTCCGATGCATTTCGCGACCTTCCCAGTTTTGACGGGGAGGCCCAGTGAATTGAGCAAGCTCGCGCACGGCGTTCAAGTACTCGAAATGAAGCCAGGACAAACAATTGAGTAATACCGCTTGTCACCCTGAGCGTAGGTAGAACATTCGCTGGCGAATGAACTGCCGGAGTCGAAGGACTCCGGTAGTGCCAGACGTATGATGCAGGAGAAAGGCGATTTCCCTATATTTCCTTGATCTCATCGATCTGATCAGAGACAAGACATGGCCAATACTGACAAGCCGCGTTGGATGATGCACGGGATTACCTCCGAACCCGTCGAAAATTATTTGTACTCTCTGCTTCCACGACGTGACCCTGTCCTCACGGAGATCGAAGCTGAGGCCGCGAAACGCAACATCCCCATCGTGGGCCCTGCAGTGGCTCGCGTGCTGCATCAACTCGCATTTATCACCGGCGCTAAGAACATTTTCGAGATGGGATCAGCGGTTGGGTATTCAACAATCTGGTGGGCGCGCGCCGTAGGCGATGACGGACGCGTAATCTACACCGACGGGGACCGCAAAAACGCAAATGAAGCTCGGGGATACTTCGAACGCGCAGGAGTCGTGGGCCGCATCACGATTAAAGTCGGCGACGCGCTCGAGCTTCTCTCCGAACAAAAACAGGAATTCGACATCATTTTCTGCGATGTAGACAAAGAAGATTATCCGCGGGCTTTCCGTCTGGCGCTGCCGAGACTGCGCAAGCGCGGACTTTTCGTCGCCGACAACGTGTTGTGGGGCGGCAAAGTGGTGCAGAAGAATCCGCCCGAGGCGTCCACGAAAGCCATCATGGAATTCAATCGCCTGCTCTACGCGTCGCCCGAGCTGTTCACGACAATCTTGCCAATCAGAGATGGGATCGCGGTGGCATACAAGAAATAGCGTTTGTCCAGAACTGCTTGACGACGTGCGCGGACAGACGTAAAGTTACTACGCTTCAGTGTTCCCGGAAGCTCAGGAGGGACGTATGAGGATTCCACGAATTGTCTGTCTTCTCGTGTTTGCGATGGCGCTCTCTGGATTGGCGATAGCCGCCGACGAGGCCAAGAGCGTGCCCAAGGATATCCCGGCTTTCGACGTGCACGGCATCAGCATGACCGAATGCCAGTGCACTGCCTACGCATGCCCCTGCCGGTCCAACGGCCATCCCGACCATGGCAGCTGCGACGCTGCCGATTTCACCTACATCAAACAGGGACATTACGGGAAAGTGGACATGAGCGGTTTCAAGGCCGTGCTCATCGGCGACCTGATTGATCATGATGCCAGCAAAGTGCAGGGCACAGCCTATTTCGACAAGAGTTCCACCCCTGCCCAGCGCGAAGCCTTCAATGAGATGATCGGCTTCATGTTCGGATGGAACCCGCCTCGCGTTGTCGGAAGCAAGGTCGTCTCCATTGATTTCAAAGAATCACCCGACAAGAGCACCTACACGCTGACCATTCCCGACATCCTCGAGGAAAAAGGCGTGATGAAACGCGACAGCGACGGCAAACCGCTGCACGTGGTTCCGGCCATGGATCTTTGGGGCAACAAGATCACCTACCTGGACAATGTTGTCTTCAAGTATCACGACAAAGGCGTAGGCGAGTGGGACCTCTCCGGCCATCAAGCCAACGTGAAAGAATTCCATACGACGAAAGAGATGTACGCGCAGAAGAAACTTCTGATGCAGCACGGCGACATGTCCGGGACGTGGACTGCGGAACAGAAGAAGATGATCCAAGAGATGGGAATGAAGCCGGAGTAAAGAGCTGAGTCTCGAATAATCAAGTCCGAATAACAATTGACAAAGATGGGTGCCCCATCCTTGTCGCGTTCTTTGCGACAGGGTGGGGCTTTTCTGCCGCACAGCTAAATCATCGCAGGTGTCCGGGACTAGATTGATTTCACTGGAATCGCCGTCACATCTTCCACCAGCCCCACTTCCTTTTGCAGAAAAGGCTCGGCATAGGTGACGCCCGCCAGCATCCCGTAGAAACGGGCCATGGCCTCGATGCGTGCACGAATTTCGGCGCGGGCAGGGAAGATGTCCTTGCCTGCCTCCTGATCGCTGAATTGGGACTTGTAGGCCATCAGCGATTCGAATCGGGCCTCGAATTGATCGGTGATGTCGACAACGAACGTCGGGCGGATATCGTAATAGAGAGTGGCATAGATGATTTTGAAAGGCCGATGCGGGGCAGGGACCTCAGCGGCTAAAGCCGGATCTTTTGCTGAGCCTGTAATGGCACGACTGGAAGTCGTGCCCCACCCAAAATCCTGCTCTTCCCCCGCCACCACTGAAGCCACCGCTGACGCCACCTGACTGAATGCTGAGTGCTGAATGCTGAGTGCTCGTTCAACGTTAAGCTTGGCCAGTCCCGCCAAAAAGCACGCCTCATATCCCAGCTTCGACGCAGTGTAGTGATCGGGATGGCGTCCCTCCCAGTAAGGCAGAATGACCACCCGCGGACGGGTTTGCCGGATCACGCGGGCAACTTTCAGGCGGTTCTCCCAGGTGTTCTCGACGCGGCCATCGGGAATATCAAGCGCCTCTCGCCAGGAAACGCACAAGATTCTCGCCGCATCAGCTGCTTCCCGCGCACGGTCTTCGGCGGTGCCGCGCGTCCCCATCTCGCCTCGTGTCAGGTCGAGAATGCCGGCGCGATGTCCGCGGTCGGCCATCTTGAGCAGTGTCCCGCCGCAGGTCTGCTCAACGTCGTCGCGATGCGCGGCAATGGCAAGAATGTCGAGAGGCGCGGATGACATGTCAGTTAGCGATTACTATACCTGTGAAAGCCAACCGCGAGGAGCTACGACCATCCTTCGCCACGCTACTTCCGATGACATTCCCGCCATCCTCCTTCTGGAGAGGGAGGCAGAACCGGCGGCGCACTGGTCCGAGCTCTCCTACCGCAGTGTTTTCGAGCCCGGATCTCCATTTCGCATTGCGATGGTCGTGAGAGCGGACGGGCGAGACAATGAAGGCCCGCTTCAGGCCTTCCTGTTCGCTCGCATCAGCGGCTCCGACTGTGAACTTGAAAACATGGTTGTTGCTCCCGAGAACCAACGTTGCGGCTTGGGATCGAAACTGATTCATGCGCTCATAGCGGAGGCCCGTGAGCACAAGGTAGCGCGAATTTTCCTCGAAGTTCGCGAGTCCAATACGGCGGCGCGTTCTCTGTATGAAAAGTGCGGGTTCGCAATCACCGGCCGCCGCAAGTCCTACTACGTCAATCCGCCGGAAGACGCAGTTCTGTACGCGCTCCAACTATGAACTGCCCTGATTCTGGTGCAAATAAGTACATTAAGATTCCGTGACTTACAAGTGACTTTCTGTTGAAAAATCTCGTTGAACCAGCTCTCACCCTGTGTTAATTTCTAGATCACAATCTGAATTCAGGAGGTCTGCACGGATGCTAGCCTCTAAAGACCATCTCCTGGCCACGCACGAGACGTTCCGCAAGTTGGCCCGGGAGCACACGCAATACGAGCAGCGGCTATCCTCTCTTACCCACAAGCGGTATCTTACCGACGACGAAAAGCTGGAAGAAGTCAGACTGAAGAAGCTGAAACTGCGGCTCAAGGACCAGATGCAATCCATCGAGCAGCAGTATCGAGACCACGTCGAGCACGGCCAGGTCGCCTAAAAACTTTGTCCAACTGACCCACCGTTCCAAACGGTGCGCGACTAATGTATCCAGACCAGGGCGCAAATCGCGCCTTTTGTTTTGGCGCAAAACTCTCAGTGCCGCTCTGGGTGCCATATAATTCCCTTATCTCCCCATGGTTCGTGACGGCTACTGCTACGGATTTATGCTGCTTGCTTCGGCTGGGTTGGTGGCATGGCTGACCAGCCCCGGTTGGGCGATTGTGCCCATCTTGCTCGCCGCCTTTTTCTTGTGGTTTTTTCGCGATCCGGAGCGCACGATTCCCAGCGACCCTGGCGCGGTGGTTTCGCCGGCGGACGGCAAAGTGACCGCTATTGCCCCAGTGACCCGGAATGGCGAATCGTTTAAGCGCATCAGCATTTTCCTCAACGTTTTCAATGTTCATGTGAACCGCTCACCGGTTTCTGGCATTATTCGTGGCGTGCATTATCAAACTGGAAAATTCTTGAACGCTATGAGTTCCGAATCCGCCGAACACAACGAGCAGAACACGGTGACGGTGGAAGGAGAGGGCCATACCATCGTCTTCAAACAGATCGCGGGTCTGCTGGCCCGCAGGATCGTGTTCACCAAGAAGATCGGCGATGCGGTTGAGCGGGGAGAGCGAGTCGGCCTGATCAAGTTCGGTTCCCGCGTTGATGTTCTGCTTGAACCTTCGGCTGAGATCGAAGTCGAACTTGGCGACAGTGTGAAGGGAGGCTCCAGCATCCTCGCTTTCTTACAAAGTGAGCCGAAGGAACTGGCCGGAGCTGCGGTGGGACAAAATCAGCAAGGGGCACGGTGATGGAAGAAGAACGGGAACATTATCCACGACGCCGGAAGGAAGACCGACCTTCTGGCAGATTCCGCAAAGGCATGTATGTGCTGCCTTCGCTGTTCACCACGGCGAACATGTACCTCGGCTTCTACGCCCTCCAGCAGGTTACCCAAGGATCGCTCGCCGAGCACTGGCATTTTGATCACGCGGCCATAGCGATCGGGTTCGCCGTTCTGTTTGATGGTTTGGATGGACGAATAGCCAGAATGACCGGAACAACCAGCGATTTTGGACGCGAGCTGGATTCCTTGGCGGACGTAATCACGTTTGGTGTTGCCCCGGCATTCCTGGCTTGGATGTGGGGCTTTCGTAGCATTTCACCTTATATCTCATACCCGGACATGGTGGTGAAGCTCTCGCATCTTGGCGCCATCGCTGGATTCGCATTTCTGATCGCCGGTGCCAGCCGTTTGGCACGGTTCAATATCACAACGAACCCACAACCCTCGAACCCCGGCCGGCCGGGAAGGAAATACTTTGTGGGAATGCCGATCCCAGCGGCAGCGGGAGTGATCGCAGCGGTCGTACACTTCAGCGGGGGCGATCCCCCAGAATGGTGGGGAACAGCCGTCACCTGGCTGCTGGTGATAGTGATTGCCGCTTACCTGATGGTCAGCACTTGGCGTTTCTACAGCTTCAAAGACGTTCACTTCCGTTCGCGACAGCCTTTTCGTCTCATCGTCATCTTCGGTCTTTTTTTTGCGGCTATCTGGTTCTTCTCCCGGCCCGTGTTGTTTGTTATCGCTCTAACTTATATGTTCTCGGGGGTGTTCTGGCGATTGCACTGGGTATTTCGCCGCAGGGGGAACCGGCCGCCTCCCACGTACAAGGAAGCCTCACAAATTTCATGAGCTCGAATATCAAATCCGCTAGTTTGACGCACGCGGAACCCGCAAGTGGCTTCTATCGCGTCGCCATTGTTGGCGCGGGATCGCTGAAAGGCAAAGAAGTTGCTGAGGTACTGGACGAGCGTAATTTCCCCTCATCCGACGTGAAGCTCCTGGACGACGACGAATCTCTCGGCCAGCTGGAGACGGTGAAGGACGAGGTTACCTTTATCCAGAAGGTGCGCGCTGAACAGTTCGAACACGTGGACTTCACATTCTTCGCGTCCGATTCTGACTGCACCCGCAAGAATTGGAAGAGAGTCGAGAAATCCGGCAGCGCAATCGTGGATCTTTCCGGGGCTCTCGAAGATGAACCCGGCGCCGTCATTCGTGCGCCCTGGGTCGAGCGCCAGCTAGGGCAGACGTTCACTCCGGAGTTACAACCCGGGCCAGCGGTTGTGGCCCACCCCATTGCCGTCGCCCTGGCGCTCCTTCTGGTTCGCATTCACGCAGTCTCCCCGGTAAGGCGCGCAGTTACCACGGTGTTCGAGCCCGCTTCCGAACATGGACAAAAAGGGATGGACGAGTTGCACGAGCAGACGGTGAATCTGCTCTCATTCCAGCAACTCCCAAAGAAAATTTTTGACGTGCAGGTCGCCTTCAACATGGTGGCGCGCTACGGCGAGCAGTCCGCCACCAAGCTGTCTTCTGTCACGGATCGGATTGTGAAGCATTACCGGAAAATCGTAGGTGAGCGCGCCCCGGTCCCTTCTGTACTCACGCTCCAGGCGCCGATTTTTCATGGCCATGCTTTTTCGCTCAACGTTCAATTCGAGGATCGGGCTGATGTCGCGCAAGTTTCTAGAGCGCTCGCCGGCGAACATGTCTCGCTGATCGGGTCCTCAGAAGAAGCTCCTAATAACGTGAACGCCGCCGGACAAGGCGACATTTTGGTTTCAGTGACTCCGGATTCATCCGATCCAAATAGCGTCTGGATATGGGCTGCTTCCGACAATCTGCGGGTTGCCGCTTCTACCGCCGTAGAGGCTGCCGAAGGCATGGCGACGGCCAGGCCGCGAGGGCAGATCCAGTGAGGCGTGCTGCGGTGTTGGTTGCGGCCGCTTGTATTTTCAGTGCTGGATGCGGCTATCACACTGCCGGCCATGCCAATTTGCTTCCTTCAGACCTGCATACGCTTGCGGTGCCGGCATTCGCCAATCACACGCAAACCTACAAGATTGAGCAGATGCTCACGGCTGCAGTCATACAGGAGTTTTCCACCCGCACGAATTATCACGTCGTGACCACGTCTGCTTCGGCGGATGCGACCTTGCGTGGCACAGTTCTGTCCACCGCCACTACTCCGCTTACCTATGATTCCAGAACCGGGCGTGCTGCAAGCGTCCTGGTGATTGTGAGCATGAACGTGGTGCTTACCGACCGGCAGGGAAGAGTCCTATATCAGAATCCTTCGTACACTTTTCGTGAGCAGTATCAAGTCTCTCAGGAGTTGAGCAGCTTTTTTGAAGAAGACTCGCCCGCATTTCAGCGCCTCTCCCGCGAATTCGCTCGCACGCTGGTCTCGAATATTCTGGAGGCATTCTGATGCGCTCCTTCGCGCAAGCCGAGCGCTTTGTTTCTGAGGTCGAAGCCCGCAAGCTGCGTCCGGTTTACGTTTTCGTCGGCGACGAAGTTTTCTTCCGCAAGAAGTGCCGCGAGGCCATCCTTCAATATCTGGTGCCGGCGGATATGCGGGAATTTAGCCTCTTTGACTTTGATTTGAGCGAAACTGATTTGGCGGAAGTCCTCGATCGCGCCCGCACGCCGTCGCTCATGGCGCCCTTCCAGATATTTTTTGTGCGCGGCGTAAAGAACCTCTTTGGGCGCGGCTCCAACGAAGACAAGCTCAAAGCCATCGAGCAATACGCGAAAGATCCCAACCCCGACGCCGTGCTGATCTTTGTCGCCGACCACATCAGTATTCCCGCCGACGCGCGCCGCATGGACCTCACCGACAGAGAACGCTACGAACGCATCCGTGAGACCCTCGGCCGCTATTGCGCAATCGTGGAACTCGGTCGCGTGGAAGAAAGCGACGCGGTGCGGTGGATACAGGAATACTGTGTTACGCGCGAGGTGAAGATCGAACCTGATGCCTCCCGCGAGCTGGTGGATTCGCTGGGCGGCGACATGATGATGATTTCGAACGAGCTTGAAAAGCTGATCCTCTACGTTGGCGAGAAGAAACGGGTCACGCTGGGCGATGTCGAGACCATGGTGCTGGCCGCCAAACAGCGCTCACTGTACGAGCTCACCGATGCTATCTCGGCCCGTGATCGCACCCGCGCTCTCGAAATGCTCGACGCTGTGCTTTCCAGCGGGGACGGTGACGAGGCCGCCATTGGCCATCTGTACATGCTCGCAAAGACTTTTCGCCAGATGCTGGTGATCCTGGAGCGTAATGTTCGCGATCAGCGAATGTTATGGGCTGCATTGTGGCAGGGATTCCGCGTACCTCCGTTTGCGGCAGATGACATTATTCGCCAGGCCCGACGCTACAAATCAAAACGGGAGCTGACCCGCGCAATCCGCCTGGTTGCGAAAGCTGATCTTGCTTTGCGGTCGAACCCTCCTACCAAGCGACTGGTGCTGGAAAAGCTGGTGCTTGATTTGACCGCAGAACCTAAGCCGGAGCCGGAGTGGATGCAGGAAGAGTTGGGGGTGTAAACGGAATTAGGCCCCATAATGTTGATTTTCAATCGTTAGAGCAGTCATAATTCATTTTCAGCTAGACAGGCTGGTGCCCCGGACACAATTCCGGGGCTTCGTCTTTTAGATACTTCGCAATTAGTTCATCGTCAGCGCTACCCTAAATCTCGCTTTCCCGCTCATCATTTGTTCGTAACCTTCAGCAGCTTTCTCCAACGGATAGCGCTCGATCATCGGCCTCACGCCCGTCAGTACACTGAACTGCAGCGTGTCTTCGGAGTCTTTAGCGGTGCCGGAAGCCCATCCCTGAATCGCGAGTCGCTGCCCCAGAATCTGATTAGGAGAAATGCTGAGAGGCTCCGGGCTAGCGCCAATAACCACCAGCTTGCCATTGGGACCCAAGCCGTCAACTAGCGCCGAAATAGATTTGGAGTCGGGAGCGGTGGCCAGAATCACGCGCGCACCGCCCAGCTTTTTCAGAGCGGCGGCTGGAGTTCCAGCGCTGTTATCAACGTATTCATGGGCGCCAAGTTTTTGGGTGAGACCTTCTTTGTCTGCCCCACGCCCGATCGCGACGGTGCGGAAACCCATCTGGCGTGCATACTGGATTCCGAGGTGTCCCAAGCCCCCGATGCCCAAAACCGCAACCAGATCGCCTGGCATGGCTCCGGCGTGCCGCAGCGCGTTGTAGGTCGTAATACCCGCGCAGAGCAGGGGAGCGGCTTCTTCGGCAGACAAACCATCAGGAATGGCGGCAACCGCCTCGGCTGGCGCAATCACGTATTCGGCATAGCCTCCATCAAAACTCAGGGCCGTGATTTTCTCATTCTGGCAAACGATGAACTCACCGCGGCGGCAGGGATCGCAAATGAAACAATGCCCTCCATGCCAGCCTACGCCAGCGCGCTGGCCGGGCTTCCAGAGCGTCACGTCAGGCCCTACCGCGTCAATTCGCCCAGCAATTTCATGCCCGGGCACGCGAGGGTACCGCAATCCCGGCCAGTATCCCTCTTTTACCAACAGGTCGCTGTGGCAAATGCCGCAGGCCTCGACCTTAATTCGCACTTGGCCCCGGCCTGGGTCAGGGATCGGGCGCTCGACGAGTTCGAAATCTCCTCCGGGGCGGCTTACTTGGACGACTTTCATGTGAGTGACCTCGCGATTTCTTGCCCGAGAAAGTTAACAGATTGCATGGGTCAACATTTGGTCGCAAAGATTCCCCCGTAACTCTCTGTTGAAAACTGGCGGATTACGCCGTATTGTACGAATGTCATTGTAAGTTCCTCGCTGGCTTCCCAGCGGGGATAGAGCCAGCTACGGAGACTCGGTACGAGAGGTTGAATTCCCAAGGAGATCGGCGATGGAGAATAAGCCGGCGACGCAAAATATTCAGGATACTTTCCTTAACACGGCGCGTAAGGAGCGAAGCAGTATCACTATTTATCTGATGAGCGGTGTAAAGCTGACGGGCCGTATTCGCTCTTTTGATAAGTATTCGGTTGTACTTGACACTAATAATCAGGAACAGCTGATTTTCAAGCATGCGATTTCGACGGTTGCGATAGGAAAGCCCGCACACGGCCACTTTGAAAAACCAAGAATGGTGACCACTACGCCGGCTGTGGCGGATGATTCCGGAGAAGCTCCTCCAGCTTCCGGGACCGAGGGATGAGGCTGTCCCAGCTTGCGCAGTCCTGAATCCAGATTGCTTCGTGGGAGCAAGCGCTCGGGCCTGGCCCATTCCACTGTTCCCCCGGGAATGCGCAAGGAGCGCGCCTTCCTGGTCGGACTCGACTACCGTAGCCGGAGGCGCGCTCATGGCAAAGGCGTAACCAGTGTGGCCCAGGCTGCCAGGGATACTTCTGCCGCTCCGCGGCAAAATTCTGAACCACAATTCAGCGCGGAGGAATCTCTCGGCGAACTTCGCGATCTGGCGATTAGTGCTGGAGCGGAGATCGCCGGCGAACTGCTGCAGCGCCGAGACCGCCCCGATCCTGCAACTCTGATTGGCAAAGGGAAGCTGGAAGAAATCGCCGGAGCTGCCGCGTCGGTTTCTGCCGATCTGCTGCTCTTCGATCACGATCTGACGGCATCCCAGCAGCGGAATATCGAAAAAGTGGTGAATGCGCGTGTGATCGACCGCACCCAGCTCATCCTCGACATCTTTGCCACGCACGCCCGGACCCGCGAAGGACAATTACAGGTGGAGTTGGCGCAACTCGAATATCTCTTGCCACGGCTGAGTGGAAGAGGCGTCGAAATGTCACAGCTTGGCGGCGGCATTGGAACCCGAGGGCCTGGCGAAACCCAACTTGAAACTGATCGCCGAAAGATTTATCGCCGCATTCGCCACGTGAAAGAGCAAATCGAGAACGTACGGCGCATTCGTGCCCAGCAACGGCAGCGGCGCGAGTCCGTTCCAGTGGCCACCGTGGCGCTGGTGGGTTACACGAACGCCGGCAAGTCAACCCTATTCAACGCTCTGACCAAGGCGACGGTGCTTGAGTCTCCGCGCATGTTTGCCACGCTCGACCCCACGCTGCGCTCGGCTACTCTGCCTTCCAAGCGGAAGGTCCTCTTGTCGGATACGGTCGGATTCATCCGCAACCTGCCACACACACTGGTGTCGTCGTTCCGGGCGACGCTGGAGGAAGTACAGCGGGCAGCCTTGATTGTGCGTGTTTCCGACGCGAGCAGTCCGCTTTCTTCCGAGCAGGATGCGCAGGTGGATTTGGTCCTCAAAGAACTCGAAGCCGGTGACAAGCCTACTTTGCATGTCAAGAATAAGATCGACTTGCTTCCGCCCAAGCAGCGCGACAGCCTTCGTGACGATTCTCAAACCGTACACGTCTCAGCCACAAAGAGTATCGGTCTGGGCACGTTGCTGGATAGGATCGATCAGATGCTGTCTGAAGATGCGCTCAGTCGTGTGCACTTGCGCGTTCCCCAAAAAGAAGGGAAGGCCCTGGCCATGCTCGAGGCTCGCTCGCGAATCTATTCTCGCCAGTACAAGGACGGAATGGTGGAACTCGAAGCGGAGGTGCCAGATTCGGTCGCGAGAATGGTGAGGGAGTGGACGGTAGATTGAAACAGCGCCTCCGAGAGCTCTGGCTGCAATTAAATGGGCCGGCTACCAAGAAGCGGTGACATTCCTTGGCTACCAGCCCACTCGATCCTGAATTGGATCGGAGGTGATACTTCTATGCTAGACCTCTCCCCCTGGAAGTCAAGCCTGAATTCAGAGCTGGATTTCGATAAGCCTAAACTGGAACGAGTGCTCCAGATTCGTGAGGCTGCGTCCGAGTGCCTAAGTTCGTGCTAAGTACCAAAGTAATACACACTTTACCCGCTATTCGAGGCCTACAACCTTGTGCGACTCTAGTTCCATCTCAGGGTTAGTATCCCTAAGGAGAAGTATGAGACCCATGACCGCGGTTAATTCGCCAACTCCCCCGATTTCCCAAGACGAACAGCACGGTCCCAAGATGGACATTTGGGAGGCTCCGTTCGAACGCTGGCTGCGCCTTGCCGACGCCCTGCTGAACAACCCTCCAATACCTGGCGGAAACCAGACTCACCCCCAAACCAGAATTTGAGTTCCCTGAAAATTGGTCCGTTTGTAGCCCAAGGGTAATTACGGATTCGCGCTGATCTTTACGGATTTCTGTTTTCGTGATCAGTATTGATCAGTGTCAATTTGGGGCTTGGGCTACAACAGGATTACGGCAGTAACCAGCATTCAGTGCGTATTACACAAGTATTACAGCTACGACCTGAAGCCCGCTGTTAGCCTACCGATAGGATTATTAGATATCGGGAGTACACATGTCACTAAAGATCGAAGCGCTCGAGCGCACACGTCATGACGACCAGATTAATTGGGTTACCGCAGGCTTCATGGCGTTGTTTCACGCTGGTGCCATCGCGGCCCTTTTCTTTTTTACATGGAAGGCACTTATCGCGTGCTGTGTGCTGTGGTGGATTTCGGGCAGCCTCGGAATTGGCATGGGATACCATCGCCTGCTTACGCATCGCGGCTATAAAACCCCGAAATGGGTGGAATATGTTTTGACGGTTTGCGGGACCCTGACGCTTGAAGGCGGCCCAATCTTCTGGGTTGCGACTCACCGCATTCATCATCAGTTTTCTGATCACGAGGGCGACCCCCATACGCCGGCCGATGGCAAGTGGTGGGCCCATATGGGATGGATCCTGATGGGGAAGAGCCTTCACCAAGATACGCAGACTCTCTCTCGTTATGTTCCTGATCTCGCGAAATCCAAGTTCCACATCTGGATCACTAAGTACCACTACGTGCCAGTAATTGCCGTGGCAGGTTTACTGTTCGCGATAGGCGGCCTGCCGTTCCTGATGTGGGGAATGTTCTTTCGCACCGTGCTTGGCCTGCACTCCACCTGGTTGGTAAACTCGGCCACCCATAGCTGGGGCTCACGTCGCTTTCGGACGCGGGACCTTTCCACCAATAGCTGGTGGGTCGCGCTGCTCACGTTCGGTGAGGGCTGGCACAACAATCATCACGCACATCCGGTTTCAGCTCGCCACGGGCTTAAGTGGTATGAAGTCGATATGAATTGGTACGGCATCTGGGCGCTGAAGAAACTCGGTCTGGCTCGGCATGTCTATCGCGTGAAACTGTCCGAGTTGCGCGAGAATGAGTCGCGGGAGGTTGAGTTGCGCGAGAAAGACCGCGAAAAGCCGGCTCCAGCTCAACCAGAGCTGGTCTCCGTATAAATATCCGGCTAAGCGAGCCGTTCCCCGGCAGAATGTTAGCTTCCAGCTTTGTTTCCATGGTTGTCTTTTGGCGCGCTAGAATGCACACATGCGCGTCAGCCGCCGCGGAAAAATTCTATTCTTCCTATCCTTCGGAGTCCTGCTCGCCTCCATAGCGGGTACCGTCGGTTTTGGCTGGATCATCGTCCACTGGCGCGAGGGCATCAAGGTCCTGCTTGGGATCATCTTCTTCGGAGCCATCGTTACCGGTCTGATCCTGAATACCAGTTTTCTCGTCCGCGAAATCCGCAAGAACGAGCAGCACGACAGCTTTATCAATGCCGTCACCCACGAACTTAAGACTCCCATCGCCTCCATTCGTCTCCATCTGCAAACCCTTGAGCGCAGAGAGCTGCAAGATGCGCAGCGCCATGACTTCTACCGCTTGATGCTCGAGGACACTGACCGCCTCATGCACACGGTGGAACAGGTGCTCAGGGCAGGCAAAGCAGGGGCCCGGAAGGGAGAGCGCGTCAGCGTGGATTTCGCTCGCCTGGTCGAGCGGTGCGTTGAGAACGCCCGTACCAGTCACCACCTCCAGCCTGACGCACTTCGATACGAGTCATTGCTGGACGGCAATGGCTCAGAGGTGAGTGGCGATCCCGAAGACCTTCGTACCGCCGTCTCTAACATTCTGGATAACGCCATCAAGTATTCCGGAAATCACGTGGACGTTTCCGTACAGCTTGTCTTGCCAGAACAAAAACGGCTAGTTCTGCGAGTGCAAGACCGGGGAGTGGGCATTCCGGCAACCGAACTGAAGACTATTTTTAAGCGCTTTTACCGTGTCCCCAACCGCGCGCGCGCGCAGGTGAGAGGTACCGGGCTCGGACTCTTCCTGGTTCGCACGATTGCCAAACGGCACGGCGGACGGGTTTCCGCACAGAGTGCAGGCGAAGGCCAAGGTGCGACCGTAATTCTTGAACTTCCCCGGAGATCCTCGTGAGTCGAGTTCTCGTCGTGGAAGACGAAGCCCATCTCGCAACAGGTCTGCAATTCAACTTGCAGGCTGAAGGGCACTCGGCGCAGATCGCTGCCGACGGCGAGAGCGCGCTCGATCTGCTCCTCGCGAAAGGTGAAAACTTTGACGCTGTTGTGCTCGACGTTATGCTTCCCGGTAAAGACGGTTTTGCGGTCGCCGCTGACTTACGCGCCGCCAGGAATTTTGTCCCTATTCTGATGCTCACCGCCCGCGGCCGGCCAGAAGACGTTCTGCAGGGATTTGCTTCCGGCGCTGACGACTACATTGCCAAGCCCTTCGAGCTTCCCATCCTTCTCGCGCGACTGCAGGGTCTGCTGCGCCGCAGGGAATGGATGCGGCAATCGCCAATTGCTGAGCCCACTACCCAAGTTCCGAGCAATTCATCTGATCGCAGCAATTACGAATTCGGCGTCTTCTCATTCAATGAGCGCACCATCGATTTTGGCAACTTGGAACTTCGAGCCAAAGGGACGACCACGCAACTGACCGTGATGGAAGCCGAACTGCTTCGCCATCTGGTTCGCAATCGCGGCCGCGTAGTCTCGCGCAAGTCGATCCTGGAAGAAGTCTGGGGGCTGAGAGAAGACACAGACACGCGCGCTATAGACAATTTCATCGTCCGCCTGCGCCGTTATCTCGAGGACGACCCTTCTCGTCCGCAACATCTGCTCACAGTGCGCGGGGTGGGATACCGGTTCGAAGCCGAGAAAGAATAGAAGGGAACGGCGCCACGAACGTCTTGCGCATTCCATCACCTTATAACCGAAGCGTCGTCATTCAGTTGGATCCGAAACCCTTTCCGGGCAGCATCCACATGACTATGCCCAGAGAAATTAGTACCGCGGCGAAGTAGAGGCTGGTCGAGTAGCTCGGCTCCGGCGGAGTGTCTTTTGTGAAAATGCGGTAAGCTGCGCCAATAGCCACCAGAAAAAAGATGCTCTCGCCGAGGATTAGCCACAGACCCAGGCAGAGTGTGAGCAACCCAACGCGCTCTAGTTTGCTCAGCGCAAGTGCTGCTTGACTGCCATCCAGCGACCACACTGGAATGAGGTTCAGAACATTGAGCCATGCTCCGGATCGCGCCAGCGCCGCCCAGATCCCGCTAGCTGTTTCCCGCCACAGCCCTGCACACACCACCGCAGCAATCGCGCCAGCCAGGGGTCCAGCCAAGCTGACCGCGGCGCGCGTTTTCAAGGGCACGCCTAGGGCTCGCCAGCGCACGTATGCTCCAAATCCAGGAAGAAAAACCGGCATGTCGGCAGGCAATCCTCGGCGCTTGATATCGATGAAGTGTCCCATTTCGTGAATCAGAATGAGCGCGGCGAAACCCAAGCCGAATGCCCATCCGTAGAGGGCCCAATAAAGGCTAAAAAATGCTGCGAAGCTGAGCAGAAATTTCAGCTTGAAAACGGCGGCGAGCACGGCCTTGCTTTTCGCCAGGATAATCGCAACGGGGCCGATCGGGCCAAGCCTCTGGGCCCACTTGTTTTCACTTTCGGGCGCCTGTTGCCGGTCCGCCGCAACGTCGAGAGCGAGGGCATGGTCGCGAACCCAATCCGCTTGTTTCGATGCTTTCGGCAAGAGTGGCAGGCTCATCAGCCATTGCTCCCGCGCCTGCCTTAATTCGTTCTTCGCTTCCAAAACCCTCGCCTCGGAGGCAATGCGTTCCAGTTGTTCTGCGTGCACCAGTGCGTGGCATTTTTCACACTCAAGCGCGCCGGCCGGCAGCGCGTTCGAGCATCGGCTGCAATTCTGGACAAATTGGGTGCTTATGAGGGACACAAGTCAGTACGAGGTCAGGACGCTGCCGGGGCGTTTTCAAATGGCCCGAGAATTTGGGTCTCAGTGCCAGCCGCGATTTTCCATGCAATGCGGATTCCGACGAAGAGAATCACAAAGCCGATCAGGCCGTGCAGCGGATCCTGCAACTCCAAAAAAGGAGAAGCCAGACCTATGAACGTGAGTTGCAGCAATGCAGCGCCCAGTCCCACACCAGGTCGGTTCTGTGTTTGCTGCTGTTGTTCAGAATCTGTGTCGGTCTGCTGCTGAGCTTGTGCCGGCTGTTGCGGCGTTCTCTTCATCTTGGCATATTGCGAAATATAAACCGGCACTGCAGCCAGGGAGACGGCCGCGTACGTTAGCACAACGGCCGCGATCTGGTACTTGCGGCCGCCCGCGCCACGCGATCCCATCTTGATTCCTTTGCCGACAATGTAGCCAACTGCCAGCGAGACGTAACCAATCATCAGTCCTGTAGTGATGGCGAATGTCGCATACAACACCAGGCCGACAATCGCAGCCCCGATACCAAAGATCAGCCCACGCACAAATTGCGTGTGGCCGTCCTTCGGGAGTTCGTACTGTACGCGCCCACCGCAGGCCGCACAGGCCATAGCTTCGTTGACGCGATAGTAGCGCCGACCGATTGGCTGCTTGCAAAATTGGCAATGCTCAGTCCCCGGCACGCCGGCGTATTCTGCAGTCCCAAACTGTGGAGTGGGGTTGCTGATGTTTGACATGTGCGGGGAAAGATACCACGGAAAATCCTGAGCTGGAAGCAGAATTGTGGAATTTTGATTCTTGGAACCTGGATTCTTGGAACAACGTCTAGTGGCGCGAGGCGGAGGCGCCGGCAGCGAGGTCCCTAAGTACGCTCAGGAATGTGGCCGTGGTCTCCTCGTCGGAGAGAGCTTCCAAGGGAATGGTCGCGGCCAAATTTGGAGAATCTGGACGGAAGCGCACAGTCAGCAGGTTATGTCCGCGGGACGTCATCAGCGTGTTCACCACCGGAGTCAACTCATGGGTCCATTCTGTTCGTGTCGTAAGCACGACCGGCCCCGGTCGTGAGATCGCCCAATTCCTGTCGGGGCTGGAGATTTCTTTCGGCTTTTGCGTCAGCCAGCGGTGGCGCGAGATTTCCAGATGGAAAGTAGGCGATTCGTCGAGATCAGCCTCAAAAGTCAAGGTTTCTTTCTGCCGCCGCCACAGGCAAACCATCCACTGCAAAGGGATAGGACGAGGAAGCAGTTTGATCGTAACCCGTGCGTTTTCAAACCAGTGGGTCGCAAAGCTGAAGTGGGCCTGCAGGCGGCTCGCGTTCAGCCATTTTGTCTCTGTGACACGGCCGCGTGTGGCGCATGCCGCCTCTACCCACCGCAGAACCAAGGTCCCCCTGCGCTTGTTGTAACGGGAGAGCAGCAGATACCACAAGACGACCAAAGTGGTCGCGGCGCACACGGCATCAATGGCGATCGAAAGCACCACAAACCCTCAGATGCGAATGGTACGACTTAGGAGTGCAAACGAGCAAGTTTTTCGCCGTAGATTTTTTAAAATTTACCAAGCCATCGTATGTATTTGATTGTATTAAGTTTCCTGCTCCCTACTCTCGTGCCCGTCTAGAATAAGAAAGTGAGATTCACAGTCCGCGATTACCGCCGCGAGGATTTCGACACCCTTTGGGCGATTGATCAGTCCTGCTTCCCGCCGGGAATCTCTTATAGCCAATACGAATTGAGAAGCTATCTCCGCCGCCCGGATGCGTTTACGCTGGTCGCAGAATCGGCCCCAGAACCGACCGAAGAACCGACCGAAGAGCCGGAGCAGCGCGGCCCGGAGATTCTAGGATTTCTCGTTGCCGAAAGCAGCCGGAAGGTGGGGCATATCATCACCATCGACGTCCGCTCCGAGGCGCGCCGCTATCGCATCGGCTCCGCCCTGCTGGATATTGCTGAATCGCGCCTGGGTGCTGCCAATTGCCGTTTGGTTTGCCTTGAGACTGCGGTGGACAACGTTTCGGCTCTGGCCTTCTACAAGCGCCGTGGATTCGACGTAATCAAGACCATTCCGCGTTACTATTCGAACCACGTGGATGCGCTCTTGCTCGAAAAAGATTTGCATTCCCCGGTTTCCTCCAGCTAAGTTGCTCAGATGAAAGTTGCCATCCAGGGAGAGCTCGGGTCCTTCAGCCACGAAGCCGCGCGACGGATGCTGCCCGGTTGCTCGATTGTTCCGTGCGCCCGGTCGGCGGAAGTGTTTGATCGCATCGAAGCGAGTGATGTCCCGATCGCAGTAATTCCCATCGAGAATTCGCTCGCCGGATCGGTGACCGAACATTTTGATCTGTTGCTGGCGCGCAATGTTTTCGTCCAGCGCGAGTTTCGCTTGCGAATTGTGCACAATCTGATCTCCGCGCCGGGAGTAAAGAAGTCGGATATTCGGCGGGCCTTCTCGCATCCAGTCGCGCTCGACCAATGCCGCGATTTCTTTCGCAAGAATCCGCGAATCCAGGCTACGCCCTTCTATGACACTGCCGGAAGCGTGAAGCATGTGATCGAAACCGAAATGCGCGACGCCGCCGGAGTCGCCAGCCGCAACGCCGCTTCGGTTTACAAGGGACGCGTCCTTGCCGCTGGCATCGAAGACAATAAACGCAACTTCACGCGTTTTTTTCTTCTTCGTCGAAGGAAGCGAGTGCTCCCCGGAGCGAACAAGACCTCGATTGCTTTCGGCGTAAAAAACATTCCCGGGGCCCTTTACAAGGCCCTGCACGTATTCGCTGAGCGTGATATCAGCCTTAGCAAAATCGAATCGCGCCCCATGCGCGGACGTCCCTGGGAGTACGTCTTTTACGCCGATTTCCTTCGCGGAGATGACAAGGTGGCCAAGGGAGCATTGCTGCAGTTAGGAGCGGTCGCCGACATGGTAAAAGTGCTGGGAGTCTACCCAGCGGCATAACCTACGTCATTCGTGAGCGAATCTCCTTCGACATTGCCTACACTTAAGTGTCAACGTCCCAAAACCTTCGTTTTTCGCAAACCCAGGCCCGCGGTTTAGAATCCAAGTGCTTCCAGTCCGTCCGGAGAGACTCTCGCTGAGTTGGGCGTCTGAATCTTCTGGAATTTCAGAACATCAAAGTTGAGTAAGATAGACTCAAGGTGAAAAATGGCTGAACAGCGGCCCCCTCGCCATAATAACGACGAGCTTAACGAAACGGCAAAAGACCAAAGCATGCCGCCCGACAAATCCTTGCCGGTATTGCCTGTCAGAGACACCGTACTCTTCCCCCACGCCGTCCTGCCGCTGACCGTCGGTCGCGAAAGCTCGGTGCAGCTTATCAATTCGCTGGGAGAAGACAAGACCATTGTCGTGGTGGCACAGCGCGAGGCGCGCATCGATTCACCGCAACCTACCGACCTCTACACCGTCGGCAGCCTGGCGGTGGTGCACAAAGTCGTCAAAATGCCCAACCAGAGCCTGTTCGTGTTTGCCGAGGGCCTGGAGCGCGTCCGCCTGGCGGAGTTTACCCAGCTCACGCCGTTCATGCGCGCCCGTGTGGAGACTGTGCCTGAGGCGATTCCGCCGAAGACGTCCGAAGTGGAAGCCCTGCAGCGCAACGTGCTCACGCTCTTCCAGCAGATCGTGGCTGGCTCGCCCACGTTGTCCGATGAGCTGTCTACGGTCGCGATGAACATCGAAGAGCCTGGCCGCCTGGTGGACTTTATCGGTTCTTCGCTGCCATCGCTCTCGACCGCCGACAAGCAGGATGCACTCGAGACCACGGATGTCAGGGTGCGCCTGGAAAAGATCAATCAGCACCTCGCCAAAGAGCTCGAAGTCCAACAGCTCCGCAACAAAATCCAATCTGAAGTGCAGGACCGCGTGCAACAGAGCCAGCGCGAGTATTACTTGCGGGAGCAGATGAAGGCCATCCAGAAAGAACTGGGTGAGCAGGACGAAGGCCAGCGCGATACCGAAGAGCTGCGGCAGAAAATCGAAGCTGCCGGAATGCCGGATGATGTGAAGAAAGAAGCGCTGAAGGAGCTTGGCCGTCTTTCGCGCATGTCCCCGATGGCCGCCGATTACGGCGTTACGCGCAACTATGTCGAGTGGCTTGCGGTGCTGCCATGGGCCAAGACTTCTGGCGGCGAAGTGGATATCCCTAAGGCAAAGGAAATCCTCGACACCGACCACTACGACCTGCAGAAGGTCAAAGATCGCATCCTCGATTTCTTGTCGGTGCGCCGCTTGAAGCCGTCAATGAAAGGCCCCATTCTTTGTTTCGTCGGACCTCCGGGAGTCGGCAAGACTTCACTGGGACGTTCCATTGCGCGTGCGTTGGGAAGAAAATTCGTCCGCATTTCGCTAGGCGGGGTCCACGACGAGGCAGAAATACGTGGCCACCGTCGGACCTACATTGGAGCGTTGCCAGGCCAGATCATCCAGGGCATTCGCCGCGCCGAAACCAAAGATCCCGTCTTCATGCTGGACGAAATTGATAAAGTTGGACGCGATTTCCGCGGAGATCCAGGCTCAGCCCTACTCGAAGCTCTTGATCCTGAACAGAATTCGACCTTCCGTGATAACTACCTCGATGTACCCTTCGATCTATCGAAAGTCCTGTTCATCACCACGGCGAACATGCTCGATCCGGTGGCAGAGCCGCTGCGCGACCGCATGGAAATCATCGAACTCCAGGGCTACACGGAAGAGGAAAAGGCTCACATCGCGTTTCAATATCTAGTTCCGCGCCAGATTGAAGAGAATGGCATTACCGCGGAGCAAATCGAATTTCCGCTGGATTCCATGAGCTATATCATCCGGCATTACACGCGTGAGGCCGGAGTTCGTAACCTGGAGCGCAACATCGGCACCATTTGCCGGAAGCAGGCGCGCCGCCTGGCCGAAGGCAAGACCCAGAAGCTGGTGGTGACGCAGGAAATCGTGCAGGAATTCCTTGGCGGAATTAAAGTCCGCAGCGAAGGTGAAATTGCGGAACGGACCAAGCGTGCTGGCGTGGTAGTGGGTTTGGCGTGGACTCCGTCCGGCGGCGATGTTCTATTCATCGAGGCCAACACGATGAAGGGCAAGGGCGGCTTCATGATGACCGGACAAATCGGTCAAGTGATGCAGGAATCCATGCAGGCCGCGCTCACCTGGGTGCGGTCCAACGCTCCGCAGCTCAGAATTGATGAGGGCTTTTTCTCTGAGCATGACATTCACATTCACGTGCCCGCAGGAGCAATTCCCAAGGATGGCCCGTCCGCAGGTGTCACTATGGCAACCGCGCTTGTCTCACTGTTGAAAGACCGGCCCGTTCGCCCGTTGACTGCAATGACCGGAGAAATCACCTTGAGTGGAAACGTGCTGCCGGTAGGCGGGATCAAGGAGAAAGTCCTGGCCGCCAAGCGCGCCGGAGTGCACGATGTGATCTTGCCGGCAGAAAACAAAATGAATGTGGATGAGGACCTCACGCCTGAGCAATTGGAAAACCTGAACGTGCACTATGTGAAGACTATCCACGAAGTGCTAGATTTGGCTCTCCCCTCATCCCCCGGTGAGGCGCGGCGAGACGCGGAAGAGCGCGAGAAGGTTCTGGCAGAGCAACCGGTCAGCTAAGCTTGCGAGTGGATGAACAACACCTCACGAAGCTGAAGGCGCCGATCAAGATCGCGCTCGGACTCTCCAGCACCTGTGCTGGTGCAGGTCTTGTGGTCGCCGGTTTCAAGTTTTCCTATCTGAACTGGGTTGTGGATGGGCCGGGGTGGATCGTCAGTCGTTTCGTCCCTATAGATTTCCACGAAGGCGACGGTGCGTTCGGGTTCCTGCTTGCGATTTTAGTGAGTTGGCTTTGGACGAGCCTCTTGATTTTTTCGGTCACGTATTGGGGTTGGCAACAGTTCAAATCCGGGCGCCTTGCCCGCGATTCGTCTTCAGCTCGATGAGTGAGCATTCCGCTGATCCGCCAAAGGAAGTACTCTTGGATGATCAGCCAACAACGAAGAAGTCGCATTAAAGGGGTTCTGGCCGTCTCGGGATCTCAACCGCTGCGAGTGCGCTGAAAAACTAAGGCCAGCTCGACGCGTCCGGGCTGGCCTTAGTTCTCTTAAGAGTGGGTTATTTCGTGCTGTTCTGCGCCGCTGCGTCGAGTGTCGCTCCCGTCCCCAAACGTGTGAGTCGCGGGAAGAAGGGCGTCACTTCAAACGGCATCTTGTCGCGGACCGAGGTGATCGCGACCGGGGCAGCCTTTACCATTTCGACATGATCTCCCCAGGGATCAAGTTTGATTCTTCCGCCCAGGGGCAGAGCCGCAATCTGATCTAATTTCGAGTCATCGAGGTTAAGTCCTGAGGTCATCAGCGCGGCCAGACGAGTCACCTCCCCTTTGCTGTCCGTCAGCCCATTACCCAGGTGAGGTGTCAGCAGGGCCGCGAGTACCGAAGAGCGGGCTGACAGCTGTTTCAGATACAGCCCGCCCGATCCCAGCTTCTGGGCATAAGGCGAGTTCTTCAGCAATTCAATCGCTTTTGCATCCGCTGCGGTCTCTTCCTCGGGGTTGTGCCGGAAGCCAAGATTCTGATACGTGGATTCGTCGGAAAACAGCATGCGGTCGTTGAACGCGTACTTGCTGCCAAGGTTATGGCCGAGCACGATGTGCGCCAGTTCATGCGAAAGGATTGCCGCCAGGCTGGCTTCGTCTGGAAGCGTATCAATTAAACCGCGGCTGATCACGATCGTGTTGCCCACGCTGAATGTCTCAAGCGGAGAAGTCAGCATGACCCGGGCGCGGACCGGCCGGGGAAGATCAATATTGTTCGTGATCTCGATGTTGTTGATAACGGTCTGCAGGATCTTGTCTACTTCTCCCGCCGGAGCAACCAAGCCTGCTTCTTGCAAGCGCTCCACTACGTTGTCTTCAGCCTGTTGCTGCCATTGACGCTGGGCTTCGAGCGGCGATGCATCCTGCGCCACCGGGCTTTCGTCCTTCACTGCGTCTACTTTCAGTTGCGTCAGTTCATCCTCGCGAGTGTTTTTCGCCAAGTCATAGCCCCAGATACGCGACTGGGCTTTAAACGCCAGCTTGTCATGCGAGCCGTAACTAAAATCGCCTTCTTCGCTGTAGATGTACGCCGGCAGCCAATAACCGGGAACCAGGTTCAGCCTCCAGCTATCCATGTGGAAGAAAAAGGCGTTCTTTGGACGCGGCACATAGGTTCCGTTCAGGCGGATAATGTTGTAGTCCTGATCGTCCACCCAGATTCGCCCTTCAAACATTCCCTTGCCGGCGCCCTTTTTTGGTTGAACGTCAAAGACCAGGCAACGCACTTCGCCCAGGAACTCGCGGTGCGCATAGTGGAAATCGTAATGGCTGCGGTCAAAGTTCTGGCGGTCGGCAAAAACCATCCAGGAGAATCCCATGGGCTGGTACTGGATGCGGAAGAGCTTGGTGACTCCGCCCATCAGGTTCTTCTGAAAGCTGGTCTGCTTCATCAGATAGTCGCGCCGGTCAATGGTCTCAGCCATATCGAGACGGCCCAGGAAATAGTGATCTTCTCTTGGCGCCGCGCCCAGTTTTGCGTCTGGCGCTAGGTTCTGCAAGTAGGTTTCGACCAGAGGCGTGCGGTTCTTCAAGAAATTGATCAGCGCGTGTTCCCGCTCAATGATCTGATCAACCACTTGGTCGACGCTCACCGGCACTCTCGCTGCGGGTTGTGGTGCCAGGGCGATACCCGGGGTGGCTGATACGGGCTGCACGGCGGCAGGCTGCGCGGATGGCTGTACGACCGCCGGTTGCACGGCTGCTGGTTGCGTCGCCGGTGCCGGATCTGGTGCCTGTGCCTGCTGCGCGCCTGCACTCAGCGGAAGCAATAATAATGAAGCGGTAAGAATCCATCCGCAGCGTTTCATAATCTCTGACCTTCTTTCAGAAAGACCACTAAGTTTAGAAAACTAAGAAGCTAGTTGAAACATTACATGCACAACAGCCGTGGAATCTACCGACGAACCGTTGCGCTGTGCCGGCTTGAACTTGATCTTGTTGGCCGCGGCCACCGCAGCCTCATCCAGGCCGTGCCCGAGTCCATGTACCACCCGGTTTACGTGCAACTCCCCGTTAGCCCCGAAGCTCACTTCCAGGAGGACCTCGCCTTCCAGTTGAAGTTTGCGGGCCTCCTCGGTATAGACCGGCTTCGGCTTGAAAATGATCTCCACCTGGCTACTGGCCGCGCCACCATCATCCTGGGTGTGCCTTCCGGTGTTTGAGGCAACCTGTTGCGCTGCGAAACCTGAAGCCTGCACACCTTGACCATTTCTGCGTCCGTCGCCTTGTCCAGGTTGAGCGATGCCGTTGCCGAAACCAGCACTTGCAATTGTGCCTTTGATCCCTTTTGCCCCACCAGTGCCATTACCGGTTCCGGCGCCTTCCGGCAAATCAAACGATCCCAGTTTGGCAGCGGTTAATTTCGCGTTTTCCTTGCCTTGTCCCTTCAAGCCATTGGGGTCCCCGAACCCCCCGGTCTGCACTTTCTCGATCGGGGCATTTACGGTCGGAGTCGCCGAGCTTCCAAACGAGCCGGTGTAGATCACCTTGGCTGGCATTGCACCTGAGACTGGCTGAATCTTCGGCGGTTCAAAGTTTACCGGCTGAATCTTTGGCGGCTCAATCTTGGCTTCTTGTACCTTGGGCTGCCGGATTTCCTTTGGAACAATCAGCTTAGGCTTTTCAAACTTGACCGCAGGCAGCAGCTTCATCTTCGGCTTTGGTTTTATAATCGGCTTCTCAGGAATTAAGTCCGGCGGTGGGATAATCTCCGTGACCGTGTATCTTCCCCATACATTCATTCGATCGGGCCAAATCAGGCGAGCCACAAGCATGAGCAGCACCAGGAACAGGCACATGCTGTAACTGAACAGGAATGTGCGCCAGTTCCGTTTCTTCTCCGGCAACAGTCCGAGAGTGAGTGTTTCAGGCGCCATGTTCTAACTCCAAAGGACATCCGGGCCCGGGGAGAGAAGTGCCGGACGAAGCTCTAAGGTAAGTGGAAACGGTACACGGGTAAATGTCCCCACCGCTCCTGTACTTCGGTAATCGCGGGTAATACCGCAAGGAGAAAAATCCCAAAATGGGGTCCCGACTACTCATACCTTACGACGAAGGGCGAACGCGTAATAAACCGGGACTCCAGCCAAAATGACCAGACCCCCCAAAATCGAGTTACGGAGGTTGCTGGTAAAAGTGTAGTAGAGCAGAGCTGCTGACGCCACAATAAAAAGGGCCGGGGCCAGTGGATATCCCCCAAAATGATAGGGGCGCTCTAAGGTAGAAGGCTTAGTTCTGAACACAAAGAGCGCGCTGCTGGCGGTCACGTAGGAGAGCCATTCGGCAAAAATAGCCAGAGTAAAGAGCTGCCGGAAACTACCTCCCATTAACAGAAAACTCATCGTCAAGATTGCCTGCGTGACTATGGCAACGTGCGGGGTGTGGAATCGCGGATGGATCTTCGCGAGCATTGAAAAGAGGTTTCCGTCGCGAGCCACGGCAAAGGTCATTCGCGCGCCACTCATCGCCACGCCGTTCAGCGAGGTCATGAGCGAAATGACCATCACGCCGGAGACGACTGCAGCTCCAATCCCTCCCAAGAAAGAGGTCTTCACGGCATCTGACATTGGTGATGACGAAGTCGCGACCAGCGTGAGCGGTAAGGCGTACTGCACCGCAGCGTTCACCAGCATGTAGAGGACGCCGATCATGAGTAGCCCTCCGACAAGGGCCAGCGGAATATTGCGCTCGGGAGAACGGACCTCCTCTGCAACCATATTCACGTCGCTCCAGCCATCGTAAGCCCAGAGTGCGGCGGCGACGGCTGCGACGAATCCCACGATCCCCCCGGTACCGCCGGCGTATCTCTCTGCGAAGTGGCCCCAGTCGCCGCGCGAACTGAAGGCCAGGGCTGCAATTGCGATGATGAGGACAACTTTAAGGATCGTAAACGCAAGTTGGAAATTTCCTGCCCTTTTTACGCCGATGTAATTGATCGCGGAAATCAGGAACACAAAGCCGATGGCGACGAGCTGCCCCCAAGTGACCGGCACATGTCCTATGGGGAGGGAGAGAAACGAAAGTTGGGGAAAATTCGCCAGAATGCGAACGATTCCCGTCGAGATCGCAGCCAGCGACGATGGCTTTACCACGACAGTCCAGGTCCAACCGCAAAGAAAACCCGCAAGCGGACCATAAGCGTCACGGATGTAGACGTACTCGCCGCCAGCCTGCGGCTTCATGGCGCCGAGTTCTGCGTAGGTCAGGGCCCCAAAAAAAGAAAAGATACCTCCAACAACCCAAGCCAGATAAACCAGTCGCGCCGACCCTGCTGCCTGAATCATTTCTGCGGGAACGAGGAAAATGCCGCTGCCAATCACGACTCCAACGACGACTGCGGTCGCATGGCTGGCGCCAAGTTCGCGTACAAGCTCAGGGCGGGCGGATGTCACTTCATGCGATGTAGCCATGCAGGAGGGAGTATAGCTGGTGCGGGCCGCAGCCCTCCCTTCGGCTTCGCTCGGCCGCGCCCTCCGGAGGTCGAATGGACGGTAAGGCTGCCCACTTGCCCAAGTTCCAGGATTTGCTATACTCTCCGCGCACTTGCGGGCCCTGGTTAAAGCGCCGCCTGTTTTTCGTGGGGTTTCACCCTGGTTCGCAAAGACGGAAAAAGAGGCAACTTGAAAAACATCTTCGTTGGCAATCTCAGCTTCAACACGTCCGAAGACGAGCTGCGCCAGCTTTTCGAGGCTTATGGACATGTGGAGCGTGCGAGCATTCTGACTGATCGCGAGACAGGCCGGTCGCGAGGCTTCGGTTTCGTCGAAATGACGAATGACGAAGAAGGCGAGAAGGCCATCGCGGGGCTCAATGGTGCTCAACTTGGCGGACGCACGATCAATGTGAACGAAGCGCGCCCCAAAGCCGAACGCGCTAGTGGTGGCCGCGCAGAGCGTGGCGGAGGGCGGCGGTAGCCTGATCCGCTCATGCTGTCTCTCGTCTGCGCCTGATCCCTGCCTGTTGCGCGGCTCCGAGTCCACTGCGGCCAAGCCATCCGCCTCGAAAATCCCTCTGCCCCCAAATTGATGGCGTGCTCGCACCCCATGTACACTTGAACTACGCGCCCGTAGCTCAGCTGGATAGAGCGGCAGCCTCCGGAGCTGTAGGTCGGGAGTTCGAATCTCTCCGGGCGCGCCATCGAGCCACGATGTAGTTGGTCGGATACCACTTGGCAGCTCCAGCTATTAGCTGCTCCAGTCAGTCCCTCAGCCATGACTTAACCCCTTGCTCCCAGAATCTCCGCGACTGGCTCCTCTTGGGTAATCCCCAAACTAGTTACTAAAGTGGCGTTGCATTTGTGACTGGGTGGAGCTTATGTTTTGGGCAACACTCACCCACTCGTCTAAGTTCCTCAACTGTTTTAGCGACAAAAAAGAACCGCCGTGCAACCAGAGACCGCAACTCGCCTGAAAGACAAAATTCTGGACGCTCTGTTTCTTTCGATGATCCTGATTTCGGTTGCTGGCCTGATCTATACCTTCGTTCACCAATAGCCGGGATTTTCGATTGCCAGGTCTTCAACATGGCCCAGGAGTGTCTCACCGAATCTCTCAGGTGGATCCAGCAACTTTCCTTCTGCGCTTGGGTTTCCACTACCCAGAGGCCAAAAAGGCCCGGAAAACGGAGAGGTGGGCGATATGCGACGAAGAATTCTTTCTTTGCTGTGTTTTGCGGTGCTGGGTTCGGCATTTGCTCTAGGACAAGATTTGCGAAATGATCGCCAGGACATTCGGCAGGACGGGCGCGACCTGCGCCACGATAGGGTTGACCGCCGTCAGGACCGGCGCGATTTGCGCAGTGATAGGCGTGACCTGCGTGGCGACCGGCGCGACCTACGAAACGACCTTCGCAACGGCGACCGCAGAGATGCGCGCCGCGATCGCCAGGATATCCGCAGCGACCGGCATGACCTGAGACGCGATCGGCGCGACCTGCGCTCAGATCGCCGCGATATCCGTCATGACCGGAGAGACCGGCGTTCCGACCGGCGCGACATACATCGGGATCGCAGACGACCGGGATAGGATTGCGGAAGAGCGCTTCAGCGCCACGTAACGTCAGCCACCGGAGGCTGTTTCACAGCGAATCCTCCACCCACTTCAAATACTCCGCGCTGCCGCTCTCAACCTGAATCGCGATGCATTCCGGGAGTTCGTAAGAATGCAGCTCGCAAATCGCCGCACGCACCTCCTCTTTACGGGCTTTCACAGTTTTGATCACGAGCAGATACTCCTCCGCTTGTTCCACTTTGCCTTTCCACCTGTACACCGAATGAATCTTGGGAACAATATTGACGCACGCGGCCAGACGGCGCTCGACCAGAGTTTGAGCGATCTTGCGGGCCTCACTTTCTGATCCGGTTGTACTCAGGACGAGCAGTTTATCGGTCATATAGAATCAACCTTTTGAAATCAAAGTCTAGCTAGGTTGCTGGACGCTGAAAGCATCATTCACAGCGGGAGGGCACGGCTTTCAGCCATGCTGTAACGCGAGTCTTGAAAGCATTTCGGCACGGCTGAAACCAAAGAATCTCCAACCCAGCTGAAGGAACCCATGCCCACCCAGATCAAGTTTGGCACATCCGGATGGCGCGCGGTCATGGCCGAGGAGTTTACCTTCTCGAATGTGCGTCGCGCGATCAACGGAATCGCACGTTATGTGAAGTCACAACGCTCGGACGGCGCGCGCGTGATCGTTGGCCGCGATCCGCGTTTTCTGGGCGAGACTTTCTGCTCGATCGCCGCCGAAATTCTGGCCAGTTACGGCATTACTCCGCTCGTGATCGCTGAAGCCGCTCCCACTCCGGCCATTTCTCATGCCGTGATCCACGAAAAAGCCGACGGCGCGATCAACTTCACTGCCTCCCATAACCCTCCCGAGTACAATGGCATCAAGTTTTCCACGCCCGACGGCGCGCCCGCGCTTCCCGAGGTTACCAGGCAAATAGAACAGGAAATCGTCAACGCCGACGGAATATCCAGCACCGCAAAAGCCTCCGCGCAGCCGCTCGATCCTAAACCAGCCTACCTCGCACGCCTGCGTGAAATCATAGACTTCGCCGCCATTCAAAAAGCTGGATTGCGCGTGGTCTTTGATCCACTGTGGGGCGCCGCTCGCGACTACTCCGATTCACTCTTGCGAGACGCCGGGGTCGAGGTCGCAACCGTGCACGACTACCGCGACGTGCTCTTCGGAGGCCACGCTCCTGAGCCAGACGACCACCTGCTGGAGCCGATGCGCGATAAGATGCGCGACATCAAAGCCCACATCGGCATAGCCACCGACGGCGACGCCGATCGTTTCGGCATCGTGGACGAGGACGGCACCTTCCTTCAGCCGAATTACATCATCGCTCTGCTGTTTGATTATCTGGTCGAAAGCCGCGGCTGGAAAAACGGCGTTGGCAAGTCCGTCGCGACCACAAACCTTATTAATGCCCTTGCTCGCCATCACAAAGTCGAGCTGCATGAGACTCCTGTCGGCTTCAAGTACATTGGCGAACTCATCAAGCAGGACAAAATTGCGATCGGCGGGGAAGAAAGCGCTGGACTTTCGATCCGCTATCACGTTCCAGAGAAGGATGGGATCCTCGCCGGCCTGCTTAGTTGCGAAATGGTGGCGCGCCGTCAGCAATCGTTGGGCCGACAACTGCAAGACCTATTTGTCAAAGTAGGTTCCTTCTATCCCGTTCGCGAGAACTTCCGCTTGACGCCGGAGGTGAAGGAGAAGTTCACTGAGAAGTTACGCCTTGATCCGAAAGCTTTTGCCGGACGCAAGGTTAGCGAAGTCGTCCGCAAGGACGGTTTGAAGCTGGTTCTCGACGATGGCTCCTGGGTTTGTTACCGGCTCTCCGGGACAGAACCCGTGGTGAGAGTTTATTCAGAAGCGCCAAGCGAACATGGTTTGCAGAAATTGAGCGCGGCCGCCAAGCAATGGATCTTCGAGTAGGATTCCCCAAAATCCGTGTCCTGCCCACGCCGGAAGAAAAGCTGCGCTCGCTGACACAAGGGGCCGATCAAGCGGAGGCTTGGGCTACGAAGGCCCGTACCAAGGTCGAGCCGGTAGTCGAGAGACTCATTTCCGTGCGCACTCGCCTCGCCACAGGCGCAGTGGCAATTCTAGCGATCTGGCTGTTCGTACACATACTGTTCGGAGCCAATGGCATCGATGTTTACCGGACCAAGCGCAGTGAATATCAGAGCCTGCAGAAAGAGATTGATCGCATCGAGAAAGACAACGCCCAGTATTCCGGCCAGATCACTCATCTTAAGACTGATCCCAAGCGAATCGAGAAGGAAGCCCGCGAGCAGTTTCACTACGCCCGTCCAGGAGAAGTCGTTTATGTCTCGCCGGAACCCGCTGCGCCACCGCAGCCGATGACCCACTCAGCCAGTAAGTAGATTGCTAGCGTCCGGGATAGAGCGGGGCTACATGATTCACGTAGGGGCGGGTACCCTCACCCGCGCTGCGGAGCGAAGCTCCGCACTTACACGACGCCGACGTTACAACTCCCAGACTCCGGTTGTGGTATATTGCGGGCGCATCGTGGTTTGACTTGTTGCCGACCCTTCTCTTGAAGGCACGTGGAAGAGAATTCCGGCAAGAGGAACTGGCTTTACCAATCGCGGCCCAGCCGCCAAAATTTTGAGGAGATATTCGCCATGAGAAAGCTGCTGCTGATCTGTCTTGCTCTATGTGTGATGTTCATGTTGGTCGGCATCACCTTTGCCGCCGACACCACAACCGTCAACGGCATTGTGTCCGACTCCAAATGCGGCGCCAAGAACGCGGGCGCAAAAGGCGCCGAGTGCACCAAAGAGTGCGTTAAGAAGGGCGCCAAGTTGGTCGTGGTGACTGATGGCGACCAGAAGGTAATTGCGGTGGACAATCCCGACGTGCTGACCGGCCACGAAGGCCATCATGTGGCCGTAACTGGCACGGTAACTGGAGAGTCCATGCACGTGGATAGTGTGAAGATGATAGAAAAGAGTGCGATGTAAAGAGGGGGGCGGCGCTCAACCGAACCGTATGTGGGGGGGACCCTATTGTCCGCCCCTCTTTGATCTCAGCGTTCCTTCTACGATGAACGTACGGATCGGAGTCCCAGCCAAGCACCAATCGAATATGCAACGGAAATCATGACTGGAACGGCGACGAAGAGCTTCCCGAGGCATTCGCTAGCGCCACAGCTCGAGTCGCTAGGCGAAAACCTGCTCTTGGAATTCGTATTTCCAGTAATGGCCTTGCGTCAGATTGCGGTAGTATTCCGAATGTTGTAGGCCGGAAACGCTCCAGGACATGACCGCGCATGCACCGAGCAGTCCTACGACGCCGACCCAGACTGCTGCACGATGACGTGTGATGCGGTTTACGAAGAAACCGAGCAGTACACCGGGAGCCCAGAAGACCGGGTTATACGCTGTGCCAAGCTGCCCAAAAAGACCCCCGAGCACGATTCGCAATAAGATGATGACGGGCACACCCGCGAAAATAACGAGCAGCGTGTGCATGATGAAACCGGCGAGTTCGTCGCTCAACGCCTTTCGCTCGGGCACGCTTTGTTTAGTGGCTAGTGGCAAAACTGTTCTTCTCGTTCAGACGAAAATCATCATCGACTAAGCTCATCGCACCACGCCTTCCAGCGGCGAACTGGCAGTCGCATACAACTTCTTCTCCATGCGACCTGCCAGGTACGCCTGCCTTCCCGCGACAACAGCATGTTTCATCGCCTCGGCCATCAGCACTGGATCTTGCGCGCCGGCGATGCCGGTGTTCATCAGCACAGCGTCTGCTCCGAGCTCCATCGCGACGGTCGCGTCCGACGCAGTGCCCACACCAGCGTCGACGATCAGCGGCACACCGGTGATCATTTCGCGCAAAATCTGCAGATTGGCACGGTTCTGAATGCCAAGCCCGCTTCCGATAGGCGCCCCTAGAGGCATGATCGTCGACGCGCCCGCATCCAGCAAACGCCGGGCAAACACGACGTCGTCGGAAGTGTAGGGAAGTACGGTGAATCCTTCTTTCACCAACACGCGCGTGGCTTCAAGCGTGGCCTGCACATCGGGGTAAAGGGTAGCCTGGTCTCCAATGACTTCGAGCTTGACCCAGTCGGAGATGCCGACCTCGCGGCCCAGCCGCGCCGCGCGAATCGCTTCGTCGGCGGTGTAGCATCCAGCAGTGTTAGGCAACAGAAAATATTTCTTGGGATTAATGTAGTCGAGCAGCGATTCCTTGCTGCGATCAAGATTCACCCGGCGCACTGCGACGGTGACAATCTCCGCGCCGCTGGCTTCGAGAGCGCGCGCGGTTTCCTGGAAAGACTTGTATTTTCCCGTGCCGACAATGAGTCGTGAGCCGAACTCACGGCCGGCGATGATAAGAGAGTTGTTCATGCAACTATTGTAATCGCGGAAAGACTTTCACCACGGAGACACAGAGAAGAACAAGTCAACAATTTCTCCGTGCCTCCGTGGTGATCTGATTCTGGTCGTTGCCGCTAGTGAACTACGTCGCCTTCCGCATACATCGCTTCAATCTGCTTGCGATAATGCTCTTCCACCGCTCGCCGCCGGATCTTCAAACTCGCGGTGAGGGTTCCGTTGGCGGACGAGAACTCTTCAGACAGTAGCGCGACTTTTTTCAGCTTCTCGAATTGCGCCAGGTTCTGGTTCAACTCCTCAATGATTCCTTCATAGCAGGTTCGCACCCGCGCATCCTGCACCAGGTCCTCTCGTGAAGAGAACCCCACCCCCTGTTCCAGAGCCCACGTCTCGAGTGCCGCGAAGTTTGGCAAGACCAGGACCGCCGGAAATTTTCTCCTGTCGCCTAGAACGACCGCCTCCGCGATGAGCGGATTATGCTTGAGTGAATTCTCGATCGGCTGCGGCGCAATGAATTTTCCTCCAGAGGTCTTGAGCAAATCTTTTTTGCGATCGGTCACATACAGAAATCCGTCTTCATCGATTTTTCCGATGTCTCCGGTCTTGAACCAGCCGTCCACAAACGCATCGCCTGTCTCTTCCGGCTTGTTCCAATAAGATTGGAAGACGGATGGTCCGCGCACGAGAATTTCACCATCTTCCGCAATGCGGACCTGCACATTTCCTAGCGGCTTTCCCACGCTGCCGATTCGGTGAGCCAACGGAGTGTTCACCGCGATCACCGGCGAGGTCTCGGTCAGTCCGTAGCCCTCGCAAATTCTGATTCCAATGTCCGCGTACCACTCGGCCAGTTCGCGTCCGAGCGGTGCGCCTCCAGAGATAAATATTTGCACTCGCCCGCCCAGCCCCGCTCGAATTTTCGAATAAACCAGCCGGTCAGCCAGTTTCCACGCCAGCGATCGCGGGGCTTTCCCAGTGAGGATTTCGTCTCGATGCGCGCGTCCCTCGCGGAGCGCCCAGTCATAAATCTGCTTCTTGGGGAGTTTCGCGGCGTTCAGCGCTACCTGGGTATGCACTTTTTCGTACACTCGCGGAACGCTCAGCAAAATCTGCGGACGAACTTCAAGCAATGCCTCGGAAAGCTGATCGAGACGGGGTAAATGTGCCAGCGTAACTCCGCTATAAAGCAATCCCAGATCTACGCATCGCGCGGTAACGTGCGAGAGCGGAAGGAAGGAAACGCACGTCAGTCCCGAACGGAATCCGAAATCACGCAAAGAATAGTTTATGTTCGCAGCCATGTTGCCGTGCGTCAGCATCACGCCTCTCGGAGTGCCAGTTGTGCCCGAGGTGTAAATAATGGTCGCCAGATCGCTGGGCTGAGCACTATGGCCTACTGACTCAAGCTGCGGATCATCCGATGACCGCGTGAGTCCTGACATCCGGATTGCGCGCGGGTTCACGACCTCATCCATCACCGCGATCTTTTCCACCGCGGTCATCTCTAGGATGGAGAGCAATTTTTCCAGGTGCTTCTCCGAGGAGACGAAGATGGCTCGTGCTCCCGAATCGCGCAGAATATAGGCGGTCTGCTCAGGAGTGAGAGTTGTGTAGATCGGCACCACGATCGCGCCCATCAGCATGCAGGCAAAATCGGCGACTACCCACTCGTGCCGGTTCTCGCTGAGAATCGCGACCCGATCTCCGCGGGAGATGCCCCAGGAGCGGAGCGCTTTTACCACGCCACCGACTTTCGCCGCAAATTCTTCCGAGGAGATTGCCTCCCATCCATTCTCCCTCTTCCGCAGCATGGCCTGCGGCTGTTTGCGGCCGGCAATGGCGAAAAAAATGTCGTTGAGGGTCTGGAGGCTCATGCTGCGCGCGTTAGCTGAACTTTAATGCTTTCAGCCAGAGGACGCAATCATCTGGCAAGGATCACAGCGTTGCGGGCAGAGTCACGGAGTCAGAGATACCAAGAAACCCGGATAGCGCACCGAGCCAGGGCCTACGGTAAGTACTGTATCGACCATTCAGTGTCCGAGTGGCATCTTAGTGAAGCCACTAGTCGTTCGTACGCGGATGCAATGCGCCTACCGAAATCGCTCTCGCGCCTCGCGACCAGCGTCACATTGAGGACTTGAGTGGAGGTGACTATGCTGGCTTGGAACACACTTCGGGTCGATCCTGGAGACGGTTCGCCCGTGCAGGATTATCGGATTGAAAACGGTCACGTGGAAATGCGCGTTCTCGACATCAAAATGAAATTTGCGCCGGAAGGCCACTGTCGTTGGCGGCGGCTCACGCCGCCGCAGCTGGCCTCGCATGTCATGGGCAATACCGCCGTGGCTCAATGGTTACAGCGCAGAATGGGAGTGCATTCGCTGATCAGGGCCTGCGCCCAACCCACGCATTCGGTGCAGCTCGACGAAGAGTCATCGCCCGAATCTCTGGCCGCGTGACATGTAGACCGGATTCGTTCCTAACTAACATAAGCGCCCAGTTGCCGAAGGTAAGTGACCTTGCCGCAGGGCAGTTCTTTGCCGCGACTGAGGATCATGGGCGGAGTTCTTTTCCGATTCCTTCAGCATATCAGCCATTTGTTTCTGTATGCGCTCTGGCATGCCGTCGATTTGCTTGCGCATGATCGGCATCATCGCCTGCATTGCTTCCGACATGATGGCTGGCATCTCCCGCAACACCTTCTGCCCGGTCGGCGAAGAATAGAATACGACCAGCGCGTCCATGTCTCCTTTCGTGAAGTGTTTCTCGTACGACGGGACCATGGCTTGCATCATTTCATCAAAAGGCATGTCCTTCCACATGCCGTCCATTATCTGATTCATTCGTGTTTCAAAATCGGCTGGAAGCTTGTCTTCGTCCTTCATGAATTCGTCGTGCACTATCTGGTGCAGAGGCGCAGACATCGCGTCTATCATTTGCTTCATCATGTCATGCGAGTGAATCGCATCCAGGTACCGTTCAACATCTGCCTTCGTCGCCGGGGCATCCTGGCTGGCTTGGGCTAGACAATTCACGCAAAGGGCTGCGAAAAATGTGATGAAGATCAATAAGTTTCATAGCGATCCTCCGCAGGACACACCGCAGCATAACCTAGATGCAACCAGTAATCTATCAATTTCGGAATTGTCAAACGTCTGGTTCCTAATTGACCCTGTGATTGCCCCGCGATAGACTCATTTCGCTAGGAGTCCCACATGAAAAGTTTGATCGTAGTACTGGTTCTGGCGTGCGCAATTCTTTCGCAGCCGCTCTTGATTGCCGCTAATAAGGAGGAACCTGCCGTTATGCCGAAGGTTGGTGATCTCGCGCCTGACTTCAAGCTGCAATATTTCGACGGCAAAGATCTGAAAGATGTTTCGCTCAGCCAGTATCGTGGGCAGAAACAAGTCGTGCTTGCTTTCTACATCTTCGCCTTCACCGGTGGTTGAACCGAGCAAATGAAAAACTTCCAGCAGAACTTAAAAAAGCTGGAAGCTACCGACACCCAGGTCCTGGGTGTGAGCATGGATAGCCCCTTCGCCAATAGAGCCTTCGCCGACTCAATCGGTGTCACCTTCCCGCTGCTGAGTGATTGGGGCGGGGAAACCACGCACAAATACGGCGTCTACTTGGACAAGTACAAAGCTGCCCGGCGCGTGAACTTTCTCATTGGCAAAGATGGGCACATTCTGGAAGAGCAGATAGACAACGCAGCCATCGATCCGTCAAAGATTGTGGACGCGTGCGAGCGGCCGAAACTGAAGCAGTGAGGATCTTCACCAGATTCATCGGATCACGATGAGGTGTTCTTCGTGACATTTCTCAAGGCGCAAGTTTGACCCTGGGCGGCACGGTTGTTATCATCAAATCGCGGGGTGGAGCAGTCTGGTAGCTCGTTGGGCTCATAACCCAAAGGTCGGTGGTTCAAATCCACCCCCCGCAACCACTTACCGGTTCTGAGGGACTACTGGCACAGTCCCCAATTCCCAAATCACTGGATCGCGGCTGTTTCGGGCCTCAAATTCTGCAGGGAAACGTCCTTCGCCTTATCCTTCAGTTGCCTTTTGATCGCGGGTGGCAGAACGAGAGCCGCTACCCGGCCATTGGCTCGGCGTTTGCTTTTCTCAAACGCTGAACCGTAGGTGTTCATCGTGGTCTTGGTGTCAGCATGCCGCATGAGGCGCTGCTGCACCCCGAGAGGCGTACCCACATCGTCGATGAGCGTTCTATACGTGTGTCGAAACGCGTGCCAACCCACTCCTTGCAGACCGACCTTCTGACCTGCGGGTCGCAAGTAGTCCTTCTGAATTGCGTCACCGTGAACCGGCCGTTTCGTGTCCACATTCGCGAATAGCCAGCCCTCAGGCGTTGGTATACACCGTTTTCGCCAATCCTCCAGAACGGAAATCAAACCGGAATCCAGAG